>Ga0075418_10010137_pt1 | contig 10558 bp, 12 predicted proteins | sample SoiMetdeltSBSDD2_FD_81776 | JGI IMG/M metagenome (GOLD analysis project Ga0075418, IMG submission 81776) | Bulk soil microbial communities from a Populus tree surrounding site in Tennessee, USA - Soil MetaG P. deltoides SBSDD2 | ecosystem: Environmental > Terrestrial > Soil > Tree plantation...
CTAGCCAGTGGGGCCAAGACGCATCAGCGTCGATTGCAGCAGCGCGCAGGCCTCCTGTCGGCCATTGGCCGTGCAATAGACGTCGGCGCGGCACACGCTCAGCGTCTTGCCGGCCCGTATGACCCTGCCCTCGGCGCGTAGTGTCGGCGGCAGCGCCGGGCGCACCAGGTTCAGCTTGAATTCGACGGTGAGGATGTCGCTGCCTGCCGGCATCAGCGAATAGGCGGCGTATCCGGCTGCCGAGTCGGCAATGGCACCGACCGCTCCGCCATGAAAGAAGCCGTTCTGTTGCGAGACGCCGTCCGCGTAGGCCATCTCGATCACGCACAGCCCCGGCCCGAGCTCCACGATTTGAGCGCCGAGCGTGCTCATCAGGCCTTGTCGGGCGAAGCTGTCGCGAACCACGCGCTCAAAGTCAGGGTTGCTGGGCTCGAACGGTGTGATCATCGCCTCTCTCTACATTGCCTGTCGCAGCGCCATCGTTTGTCTGCCCGCGCGCCCGGCGCTGCAAACGCGATGCCCAGTCCGGCGATGAGCTGCAAATGCGCGCACGCCGATAAAATTGCAATGGGCGTCCGTCACGGGCGGCGGCGCAGGAAATCCAGCACGCCGTCCTTGTAGACGCGGTCGCCGACGGCCAGCATGTGGTCGCGCCTTGGAATGGGTAACGCCTGCGCGCCAGGGATGACAGCGGCCAGTTCCTCGGCCGAGCCGCCCACCACATCCTCGGTGCCGGTCGCCACCAGCACCGGGCAGGCGATGCGGGCTACCATTGCAGCCGTCAGGGGTTCTCGGGCGGAGCGGATGCAGGCCGCCAGCGCCGTGCGATCGCTGCCGGTGCGGTCGGCGAAAACGCGGAAAGTGCGGGCATAGGGATCCGCGACATCGTCGATGCTCGGAGCCTCCAGCGCCTGCGCGATCCTGTCGCTGCCCTGCATCGGCCGCAGCATGTTGCCGCCAAGTCCGCCGAACATGGCGCTGCGCACGCGCGCACCATGCGCCAGCGCCAGAAACGCCGTGATGCGCGCCCCCATCGAGTAGCCCATCACGTCGGCCCGTTCGATGCCGAGATGATCGAGCAGGCGGCGGGCGTCCTCGGCCATCAGCGGCGCCCCGTAGGCTGCCACATCGTAGAGCTTCTCGCTCTCGCCGTGTCCCCGATTGTCGACGGCGATGACGCGAAAGCCGTTGCGGGCGAGCAGGTTTACCCAGCCGGGATCGATCCAATTGAAACGTACGCTGGAGGCAAAGCCGTGGATCAGCAGGATCGGCGCGCCGGCCCCCTCGTCCAGGAAAGCAATTCGCACGCCGTCGGAAGCAAAGGTTTGCACACAGGCTCCGTGGTCTTTGGTCGGGCTGCCAGGCTGCGACGCCCCACCCCTATCATCTCTGCGGCCAAGCGGCTATCGTGCGGCCAACCCAAGTGTCCTGATCGCGAAATTCGTCGCAGTGGGCGGCGGGCTCGGAACGAATTTCAAGCATTTGAGGACACGAGCCAAATGAGAATTATCGGGCGATTTGAGATCGAGTCCGCTTGCCAAGCCTGCCGAGAGCCAGGTAGCGGACGTCTCGATCCTCACACGGCATAGGCTGGAAGGCAGGCTCGCATGGCAGTCTCAGTTGTCCCTCACCTCGCCAACGACCAGGGTGTGGAGAAGATCTACGTCGGGGTGAGGGAGTTCCAGTGCATGGGCGCCCGCCCGCCGTACGATCACCCGCACGTCTATCTGGACATGGGGGCGGACGGCCAGATCCTGTGCCCTTATTGCTCGACCCTGTTCGTGCACGACGCCCGCCTCAAGCCCACCGAAACCGACCCGGCAGGCTGCCTGGCCCAGGCGATCGAGCCGGCCTGAATCTCAGCAAAGGCATGCGTCATGGCCGCGGACCGGCCGGTGCTGATCGCAGGCGGCGGCATCGGCGGGCTGGCGCTGGCGCTGGCCCTGTCGCAGGCGCGACGGCGCACCATAGTGCTCGAGCGCCGCGCCAAGTTCGAGACGGAAGGTGCCGGCATCCAGATCGGACCGAACGGCGTACATATCCTGCGCCGTCTCGGCGTGGCCGACGCTCTGCGGGCGACGGTCGGCGAGCCCGAGTGCATCGCCGTTCGCGAGGGAGCTAGCGGCAAGCTTCTTGCCGAGCTGCCGCTCGGGGCTTGGCTGTCGGCACGGCATGGCGCACCATACTGGGTGGCCCACCGCGCCGACCTGCATGCGGCCCTGCTGGGCGCGGTGGTGGATTGTGGCCGCGTCGAGCTGCGCACCGGCTTTGAGGTTGCATCGGCGGCGCCCACGCAAACGGGCGGCGTGCTCGCCACCTGCGCGACGGGTAAGACCGTGCCGGGCGCCCTTCTGGTCGGTGCCGACGGCCTGTGGTCCAGCGTGCGCCGTCTGATCGCGCCCGCCGCGCAACCCGTCTTCGTCGGCGCGACGGCAACGCGTACCGTCATTCCCGCCCCGTATGACGGACCGCTGGCCGCCCCTGTCGTCGGACTGTGGCTGACACCCGGCGTGCACGTCGTGCACTACCCCGTACGGCAGGGCCGCGACGTGGCCGTGGTCATTATCGCTGCCGAGCCCTGGCAGGGCACGGACTGGAACGTGCCGGCCGACGCCGACATCTCACGCACCAGGCTCGAAGGCTTCCACCCCGCGCTCGCCGATGTTCTCACAGGCGCACGCGACTGGCGCAAGTGGGCGCTGCACCACCTAGCCCCGCTGCCCACCTGGAACGACGGCCGCATCACCCTGCTGGGGGATGCCGCCCATCCGATGCTGCCCTACCTCGCCCAGGGCGGGGTGACGGCGCTGGAAGATGCGGTCGTCCTGGCCGATGCTCTCGCCCGTGCAGCCGACCTGACCTCGGCGCTGGCCCAATACGAAAGCCTGCGCCGCTGGAGGACCACGCGCGTTCAGCAGCTCAGCTGGCGCAACGGCCGCATCTATCACATGGGCCCGCCCCTGGCATGGGCACGCGACGCCGTGCTGCGGCTGGTCCCCGGCGCCCGCCTGATGGCCGGCTTCGACTGGCTGTACGGCTGGCAATCGCCGGCGCCTCGAGGGCTTTCCGACTGACATTGTGGCGGCTCGCGTGCCGTCATCCCCGTCAGCCCGAAGCCTCCAACCCCGGCCCCGAGCTTGTCAGATTGCGGCCTCGCAAAAGGGACAACGCACGCCCGATCAACATGCCGCTCTAGGGGATCGTCAGGCAATACTTTACAGATGCGCCGATTGCTTTGGGCTGGATTTTCTCTGTCACGCACACGACCGTATAGCCGTAATTTTTGGAATACTCAGGAGGCACCGGATTGCCTTTGAAGTCCTTGCCAGACTTGCGCATGGCTTCGACCATGGTCTTGCAATTGAGAACCACCGATACTTCGCCAGCAACCTGCGCACTCACCAGGCTGCATCCGTTATCCAGCCACTCGTTCAAGAATTGCTGCGCTTGTGCGCTCTGTCCGAACAAAGTCACCAGGCCCACGATCGCGCAAATCCGCAGCTTCACCGTCATTGTCCGTTCTCCCGACAACCCGCCCTCGCTCCGTGCCATCCGTGACACGTCGCAATGGCGCACGCAAACCGGCGGTCGTGGTCAGCCACGGCGCATCAACGTCATGGCTGCTGCTGCTCGACGCCCGGGACATCGCTCAATATCTGCCGGTACGACTGGGATCGCATGGCGATCGACCGCGCGCCGCGCCCTTGGGTTTTGGTCAAACTCGTCATCATGTCTCGCAGCAATGCGCGCTGCTGGGCGAGGGCCTCGCGCGATTGGACGATCTCCTTGGCGCAGCCCACCAACACCGCCACCAGCACGATGAATAGACCGCTCAGGATAAAGAAACTTATCAGCATGCCGACCCCCGGATGGCGTTGCCCACCCCGCGGCTCAACTGAAGCTGCTGATTCGGCTGCAAATTTGACGGCCTGCGCGCCGATCGCACCCGGCGAAGCCGGTCAGCTCGGGACGCACCCCCTGGTGTGCCGAGCCGGTGTTCGCTGCATCTCACTGCGCCGACGCAGGCCGCTTCGCGCCCCAACGACGCAAGACGTGGCCCGCGACGGCATACCGGTGCGCCGAAGTGGTCAGCGCCAACGGTCGGGAACCGCACAGCCACGACCCTCGCGCCGCGCTCGACTGCCTCCGTTGCGACCCACTTTGCTCGGCCGGTCGGCAGCCCAATCGGGTCCCGGCACCAGCGCGAACCTATCACGGAGTGCCCGGCAACTTCGGGGCTGCCTCGGCTTCCGGCATGCCGGTGAGGGTCTCCATGAACGCGATCAGGTCGCGCCGGTCCTGGTCGGTCAGCTGGATCGGCTTCATAAGGGGGGAGCGGCTGGGACGGTCGAGACCGCCCTTCTCGTAGTGCTTCATCACCTCGTGTAGATCCGCCGCCGAGCCATCGTGCATGAAGGGTGGCCGCAACGCCACTGAGCGCAAGGTCGGGGTTTTGAACGCATACTGCATCAGCGGATCGGATTTGACCTCGCGGCCGCGGCCGAGGTCTTTGGTCGCCGTGCCGATGTCGTGAAAGCTGTCGTTGGTGAGCCGCCAGCCACCATGGCAGACGGAGCATTCGGCCTTGCCATTGAACACGACGAAACCGCGCTTGGCCGATTGGGAGATGGCGTCCTCATCGCCCTCAATCCAGCGATCGAACGGAGCGACGCCGGGCTCGATGGTGCGCTCGTATTCGGCGATGGCCTTGGCGATCGCGTCCATATCGATCGCCGCGCCGGGCATGGCGATGCCGAACTGGGCGACATACTCGGGTATCGCTTTGATCCTCGCCTCGATCACCTCGACTTTCACCGGCGTCTCGGTCTCGCGCATCGACATCGAACCCGTAGCAACGGAGGCCTTGGCCTGCGCCTCCAAAGACGCACTGCGCCCATCCCAACCGATCGGCCCAAGCGCGTGACCGATGCCGACCAGCGGCTGCGATCTGCGCGAAGTAAGCTTGCCGGAATCGTTGCGGCTCCTCGGGTCAGTGGTGCCCCAGCCCAGGTACGTGTAGTGGCAGCTTACGCAGGCCGTTTTGCCCGACGCGGACACGCGTGGGTCCCAGAACAGGCTTCTGCCGAGGTCGACCAGGGCCTTGTTTTCAACGGGGCGCGGCGGCGGCCGTTTGTAGTCGGCTTTCATGGACGCAAGCCTACGCGCCGTCGGCATTGCCTCCTGCGCCTCGACCAACCAATGCAAGCTGGTAGCCAGACATGCCACGCCGGCCGCCGCCAGAACGAGCGTCTTCATTCCTCGGTTGAGCACGAGAAACTCCTCTCAAAAATCGCTTGCACAACAAACCAGCAGGGAAGTTCTTGGTGTTCAATAAATACGCGAAAGCCAGCCTGCGACGGCGTCCCTCTATTGTATGGCAGCTTCCTTCAACCTCACGAGCATGAGGCGGTCGGCGCCGCGGATGCTCCATTGCTCCGTATGCCGAGTCAAGCCGAAGCTTACCGCCACACCAAGAAACGCATGATAGGCAGTGATGGCTGGCGTCGCGACACACGCGCTATCACGCCGCCTGCAGGCGACACCACCTTCTTTGCGTATGCTGGCGAGCGCCTGTTTTGCCATGCGGGCGGTGCCTTGCCCGTAAGTGTTGCGTAGTTAGGCCTTTTTCGTTCGCGCGCGCTGTAGGACGCAGGCGCCGGCCAACTCGGATGCCAGGTGCAGCAATGTCACAGACGACCCAACAACCTGGGCTACATGGTCGATGACGTCGAGACAGCGATCACGTGGCAGCAAAGGCATCCCGGCTTTTCAGGTCTGTCCAACCACGCGCCAGCGTTTGCGGACGTCATCCTGGGCTCATCGCCTCTTGCCGAGCGGGGCCATGAGCTCGGTGGGACGGCCCATGCCGACGCAGAGCAGCCGCGGCCAGGTGGTTGGAACCGAACAAGTGCTTGCTCGGGCGATCTGGCCAAAGCCCCTGGCGGCGCAAGCACCGAGCGTTGCCGCCTCGCTTTGGCGGCAACGCTCGTGCCACTGATGGCGGTGCTCGCTCAACGACTGCCACGTGCAATGGCGACATACGCCTCTTGCGGGAAAACAAACCGGCCGCCGTCGAGCATTTGCGGAGTCGACAAGGCCGTGGTCTTGGACGCAACCGATGCGATCGTTGCCTGCCGTTCGGGCTCGCGCAGATCCTGCAGCAGGACCGTCATGGGTGTGGCAAGAAGTTGGAACCTCACGTAATCGAGGACCGAGGGAAAAGCGATCGTTTGCACGACCGCGCGCACGTCGACGCAATCAAAGCCGGCCCCCTTCAACTGTGTTTCGAGTTGTGTCGTATCGACAAAGGAATGTTCGCTTCTCTTGATGCGAGAAGCCTCGGCTCCGAGGACCTCATCCAATGCAAGCACAAACGCGTTCGCCCCAGGTGTTCGCTCGATCGGGCTATAGACGCTGAGCGCCGCCCGACCATGGCTCCTGAGAACGCGGCGCATCTCCCGCAGAGCGCGCTCCGGGTCGGGAAAGAACTGCAATCCCAGCTGACAGAGAACCACATCGAAGCTGTCGGATGGGAATGGCAGGTCTAAAGCGCTGCCTTCTATCCAATTGATCTGGCCCCCCGGGCTTTGCACACCACGGGCTACAGCAAGCATGCCAGCGTTGAGGTCGAGCCCTGTAACTCGCGCTCCACCTTTGGCCGCAACACGGGCCACGGCCCCGGTGCCGCAAGCGACATCCAATACTGCTTCGCCCGCGCGAGGCTGCACGCGCGCGACCAAGTCCTGCGCCCATTTGCTGGTAATCGCAGGCACGAGATAGCGCTGGTAGAGCTCGGCGGCAGTGCCGTCCAGCTGCCAATGTTCATTGTCCACGGCCGGCCCTCTCAAAGCCCGTCGTCGAACCATAGGCCAGCCGAGCCAAAATGTCTGTTTTGGGGTCCCGGCTGCGTGAGAACGCTGCCTGGCGCCGACGGCAAATCGACGGCATTGAGGACGGGCGAGCGCGCAAGCAAAGTTGAGCCGTGATTGAGGTGTTGGCTATTGGATGCTAGTGCATGGGAGAGTTCGGGCGAGGGGAACGGTCCAGCGTGGCGCTTTCCGGGATGTTCGATGCGCTCATCATTGGTGCCGGTTTTTCCGGTCTCTACCAACTCCATTGCCTGCGCGACCGATTGGGCCTGGCGGTAAAGATCTTGGAAGCGGGTGAAGGCGTAGGCGGCACCTGGTACTGGAACCGCTACCCGGGTGCGCGCTGCGACTCCGAAAGCCACTCCTACTGCTACACCTTCTCCCAGGAGTTGATCAGGGAGTGGGAGTGGTCGGAGCGCTATCCCGAGCAGCCGGAGATTATGCGTTACCTGAACTACGTCGCCGACAGGTTTGATTTGAAGCGCGATATTCGCTTCGGCACCCGGGTCACGGCGGCGCACTACGTGGCCGCGGCGAACTGCTGGCGTGTTACGACCGAGAAGGGCGAGTGCTTAACCGCAAAGTTCGTAATTACCGCGGTCGGCTGCCTCTCCACTGCGAACGTGCCAGCAATTCCTGGGCTCGATAGCTTTGAGGGCCGTTGGGTTCACACCGGACAATGGCCGCACGAAGAGATAGATTTCAGCGGCAAGCGCGTCGGCATGATCGGCACGGGATCCACCGGCATCCAGGCCGCGCCGGTGATCGCGGAAACTGCGGCACACCTCACTGTCTTTCAACGTACGGCGAACTACAGCGTGCCCGCCCGCAACGTTGCGCTGACGCCGGACTTTCTGCGCCACGTGAAAGACGACTTCTCTGCAATACGGCGAGTGATGCACCACACGCCCAATGGGCATGCCTTCGTCATCGAAGACCGCTCCGTGTTCGATGTCACGCCGGAGCAGCGGCAGGCGCTGTACGAGGCGGCCTGGGAGAAGGGCGGCCTGCAATTCCGAGCCACCTTCCGTGATCTACTGGTGAGCAAGGCGGCAAACGACACCGCCGCGGAATTCATCCGCAACAAGATCAGACAAATCGTGAAAAAACCGCTCACCGCGGAAAAGCTCGCCGACATTGATCATCCGTATGCGGCCAAGCGTCCACCCATCGATACGAACTATTTCGAGACCTTCAATCGCGACAACGTTTCCCTGGTCGATGTGCGTGCGGCACCCATTGCTGCGATCACTGCGGCCGGCATCCGCACGCGAGATGCCGAGTACGATTTGGACATTATCGTCTTTGCCACCGGGTTCGATGCCATGACTGGCCCGCTGCTGCGCATGGACATCCGCGGGCGCGACGGTCTCTCCCTGGCCGAGGCTTGGAAGGCAGGCCCACGCAATTACCTTGGCCTGCAGGTGGCGGGCTTCCCCAACCTATTCACTGTAACGGGACCGGGCAGTCCATCGGTGCTTTGCAATATGCCGATAGCCATTGAGCAGCACGTCGAATGGATAACAGATTGCATCGCTCACATGCGCTCGCGCGGCCTGTCACGTATCGAGCCACATGCGCACGCCATGGACCGCTGGGTGGAGCAGGTCAACGAGGCGGCGAATGCTACCCTGCTGCCCCAGGTTCCTCATTCCTGGTATCTCGGCGCCAACGTACCCGGGAAGCCACGCGTCTTCATGCCCTACGCGGGTGGCATGCCGGTCTACCGTCAAATCTGCACCAACATCGCCGCCGCAGGGTATGCAGGCTTTGCATTGAGTTGACGGGAATCATCGCCTAAGGGCGCGGCTACGCGGACCGAAATCTACAAAGCGGAGAGACGACTATGCAGCCAGGACAGAGGCTCGTCGGCAAGGTTGCGATCGTGACGGGAGGAGCGTCGGGCATCGGCGCAGAGACTGCACGCACGTTCGCTCAGCATGGCGCCAAGGTTCTCGTAACCGACAGCAACGCTGCTTTGGGCCAGAGCGTTGCGAAGGAGATAACAGGCAGCGGCGGCACTGCCACATTCTCCATTCAGGATGTCCGCGACGAGGATCGTTGGGCTGCAATCGTTGCCGACGCCGAGAGCACCTACGGCCGCCTGGATATCCTTTGCAGCATTGCAGGCATCTCCGGCCGCGATCCAAAACTCAACATTCAGACAAGCCTTACTGCCGGACCTCGGCTCGCCGAGCAGACACTTGAGCAGTGGAACCGCGTCATGGACATCAATTCGACCGGCGTCTTCCTTGGAACGAAGGCTGTGATCCCCGCCATGCAGCGCGCGGGTGGCGGATCGATCATCAATATCTCGTCGATCTGCGGCATTATTGGTTCGCATGCCAACGCGGCCTACCACGCGTCCAAAGGGGCGGTGCGCATCTTCTCCAAAGCTGCCGCGATCCAGTATGCAGCCGACAAGATCCGAGTGAATTCGCTACATCCGGGATTCGTGGACACGCCCATGACAAAGCCTGGCCATTCCAATCCTGACGTCGCCAGGCAGCGCTTGGATGCGACCCCGCTCGGCCGGTTTGGAACGCCCGCCGACATCGCCGCGGGCTGTCTCTATCTCGCTTCCGATGAAGCGTCCTGGGTCACAGGTAGCGAGCTTGTGATCGACGGTGGCATGACGGCAAATTGAAGGTGATCGGCGCGCAGCGACACGGCACAGGATGGCATCATGGCAAGCCTCGATCCGGATATTGAGAGAATACTTCCGCTGTTGCCTCTCAAGAATGCTGCGAACCTAACGCCGTCGCGCGCGCGCGAAGACCTGGTGGCCCTTGCGGACTCTCGAAAGGGAGTGCCGCTGCCGCAGCCTGCTGCGGTCGAGGATATAAAGCTTTCGACTCCGGCAGGAGACATTCTGGCGCGGATCTACCGTCCGGCAAAAATGCCGGCGGCTACCCTGATGTACTTTCACGGCGGCGGCTGGGTAGCGGGAGATCTATACACGCACGATCGCCTTGCCCGGACGCTTGCCATCGACCTCGAAGCGGTCGTGGTAAGCGTGCACTACCGACGACCGCCCGAGGCGCCATTTCCCTGTGCTTTCGAGGATTGCCGGGCGGCAACGCAGTGGGCTGCGAAGAACATTGGCCTTCTCGGAGGCGACGCCGGCAAGCTCGGGGTGGCTGGCGATAGCGCCGGCGGGAACTTGGCGGCCGCAGTGGCGCTGGCCTGCCGCGAGAGTGGACCACCACTTGCCGCACAGCTGTTGATATATCCAGCAACGGATCTTGTAGGTCGGTATCAATCGGAGACAGAAAACGCGAGCTACCCGTCACGAACGACGAATGCGCAAGGCTATTTTCTGACGACTGAGGCCATGCGCTTCTTCGCGAGCCATTACATTCCCAAAGCTGAAGCTGCTTTTGATTTCCGTGCATCGCCCCTGCGAGCTGCAAAGTTGGATGGGCTGCCCGCGGCGGCTGTCTGCACGGCCGAGTTCGATCCTCTACGCGATGAGGGCGAAGCCTATGCCAAGGCTTTGAAGCAGGCAGGGGTTCGCGTCGCCTACTGCTGCGCGCCCGGAATGATCCATGGATATTTCGGTATGGGAGCGGCCTCGCCGGCGGCGGACGAGGCCAGGCGGCGCGTCTGCAGCGAGTTCAAAGGAATGCTCGACGGCACTCATTGAGCAGAGCGATGGCTTGGCCAAGGCACGTGGCCTCAATTGGCAC
>Ga0075418_10010138_pt1 | contig 10558 bp, 11 predicted proteins | sample SoiMetdeltSBSDD2_FD_81776 | JGI IMG/M metagenome (GOLD analysis project Ga0075418, IMG submission 81776) | Bulk soil microbial communities from a Populus tree surrounding site in Tennessee, USA - Soil MetaG P. deltoides SBSDD2 | ecosystem: Environmental > Terrestrial > Soil > Tree plantation...
GAGCCGGAGGCCGAGAAGGTCACGGTTCCCCCCGAGGAGCCGGCGGCCGAAGCGGGCGACGACGAGCCGCACGACGACGAATAGCCTTCTCGCGGGCGGGGTAAGAACCGCCACAATGCCTGCCACTAAGGAGAACTGATGCAGGCAACGATCAAGGAGAAGCGGGAGGTCGCGAAGGGAACCCTCTTCGTCACCTTCGACCTCGGCGGCGAGAACGTCGAGTTCGAGCCGGGCCAGTACTTCTGGGTCGAGCTCCTCGACCCGCCCTACGACGACGAGAAGGGGCCGCGCCGGCACATCACCGTCGTCACGTCTCCCACGGAGAAGGGCGTGCTCGGGCTCGCCACGCGCATCCGCGACACCGCCTTCAAGCGCTCCCTCGTGGAGATGCCGGAGGGCGCCGCGGTCGAGGTCGAGCAGCCGAAGGGGAGCTTCACCCTCCCCGAGGACACGTCCAAGCGGTACGCGTTCATCGCGGGCGGCATCGGCATCACGCCGTTTCGCTCCATGCTCCGCTACATCGCGGACAAGGGCCGCGACTACGACATCACCCTGGTCTACTCGAACCGCGACGTCGAGTCGACCGCGTTCCTGGACGAGCTGAAGGAGCTCGAGTCTGTCGTTCCGCGATGCCGGGTCATCTTCACGATGACTGATGACCCGAGCTGGGACGGAGACTCACGCATGCTGGACGCCGACGTGCTCCGAGACCTCCTCGGCGACCTCGAATCCTTCCATTTCATGATCGCCGGGCCCCCGCCGATGGCGAAGTCCGTCGAGGGCTCGCTGCTCGAGGCGGGCCTCTCCGAAGACCAGGTTCAGTCGGACTCGTTCAGCGGCTACTAGCCCGTGCGCGTAGCGGTAGTCGGCGGGGGAGTTGTCGGTCTCTCGTGCGCGTTCGCGCTCAGACGCGGCGGGGCCGAGCTGACGGTCTACGAGCGCGGACGCGTCGGCGAGGGCTGCTCGCGCGGCAACACGGGCTGGATCTGCCCGGGGCTTTCCGCGCCGCTTCCGGCTCCTGGGGTCATGGGCGGCGCGGTGCGCGGGATGCTGCACCGTGACAGCCCGCTCCAGATCAGCCCGCTGCGGGGCCCGTCGTTTCTCCGCTGGTCCTGGGGCTTCTGGCGCGCGTCCTCGGCCGAGCGCTACCAGGCGGGCCTCGAGGCCACAGTCGCGCTGACGAAGTCGGCATTTGCGGACTACGACGAGCTGCGCGCGGCAGGGGTGGAGTTCGAGATGCACTCGCCCGGGATGCTCGTCGCGGCGCTGACCGAGCCAGGCCTCGACGAGTACGCCGTGATGCTCACCGAGGCCGAGGAGGCCGGGTACGAAGGGCCGGTGCGCGTCATCTCGGGCGACGAGGGGCGAGAGCTCGATCCGGCGCTCTCAGAGGCGGTGATCGGCGGCGTGCACGCGCCGAGCGAGCGTTACGTCCGCCCGGAGAGCGTCTCTCACGGCCTCACGGCATGGCTCCGCGCCAACGGTGCGGCGGTGGAGGAGAACACCGCCGTAGACAACCTCGAGGACCTGGACGCCGACGCCGTCGTCGTAGCGGCGGGGGCCTGGTCGGGCAAGCTCCTCGGCGAGAGTCGCTTCCCGATGGAGGCGGCAAAGGGCTACAGCATCACCGCGACATCGAAAGGCACCCTGCCGCGCCACGCGCTCTACCTTTCCGAGGGCAAGGTGGGGACGAGCACCTTCGACGGCGGCCTGCTCAGGATCGCGGGCATCTTCGACCTCACGGGAATCGACGAGTCGCTCAAACGCAAGCGGATCGATGCGATCGTGCGTTCCTCCGCCGCCTTCCTCGAAGACTGGGAGCCGGAGGAGGTCGAGCTCGAGTGGGCCGGCCTTCGTCCCTACCCCTCGGACGGGCTCCCGGTGATCGGCGCCGTCCACGGGCGCGAGGGCCTCTACGTCGCCACGGGACACGGCCGCATGGGCATCACCCTCGGCCCGGTCACGGGGAAGCTCCTCGCGCAAGTCATCCTCGAAGGCGCCTCGCCGCGAGAGCTCGAGCCGTTCCGCATCGAGCGCTTTCGCTAGCGCGGCTCGTGCCGCATCCAGACGTTCGGCTCGACGTAGCGGCCGACGCCGTCTTCGAACCGAACGGGCACGAGCGCGCCGGGCACGACGTAGTCGCCGTCCTGCGGGAACGACATTCCGGTCCACGACTCCCACTCGGCGACCGAGCCGCTGATGTCCAGCGAGCGCTCGGCGACCGCGAGGATCTCGGCGCCGAGGCGTGCGTGGAGGCGGATCCACGGGTCGAATGGAAGCCCGTCCTCCCGTGTCCAATGCATGTATTCCTCGAGCGGAACGAGCGGGTGGCGTTCCTTCCAGGTCGGGCGCACCGGTGCGATCAGGCACTCGAGGCCGGCGCGGCCGGCGGCCTCGGCCATTCCGCCGATGATGTGGCCGGAGAGACCGCGTCCCTGCTGCACGGGATCGACGACGGCGACCAGCGCGCAGAGGACGTTTGCCTGGGCGCCCTCCGCGAACGCCTCCCTGATGATGTCCACGATACCGGCCGCGAGCGACTCGTTGTGGCCGTCCCAGGAGACGGGCAGGGTGCAGCCGCGGCCGAGGATCACATCCGCGTCCGGGTCGTAGAGCACGAGCTGGAAATCGGGAAAGCGCTCGTGCAATAGCGGCCACCACTCGTTCACGACATCGTCGTGGTGGATGAACTCGGGCCAGGGGTCTGCGAGCTCGTCGAGGCGTTCGTAGAGATCAGGGCGTTCCGAGTCGGTGAAGATCTGTGCCGGCATCGTCGCGGGATTGTCCCAGGAGCCGGGAGACGTCGGACCGCGGCCCTACGATGGGTCGCCCATGGCAAAGGCCGCCGCAATCCAGCATGCCTGCTCCGAGTGCGGGTACACGACCGGGAAGTGGCTCGGCAAGTGCCCGACCTGTGGAAGCTGGGGCACGCTGGTCGAGGAGCGGATCGCCGCGGTGCCGAAAGGCGCGACTCAGGCGGCAGGACGGCCGCTACTCCGCCTCGTCGACGTCGAGGCGGCCGACGCCGAGCGGATCCCGACGGGCGTCACCGAGCTCGATCGCGTGCTCGGCGGGGGGCTCGTCCCGGCAAGCCTCGTCCTCGTCAGCGGCGACCCGGGCATCGGGAAGTCGACGCTGCTCCTTATGGCGCTCCGGTCGCTGAGCGCCGACCGGCGGGTCCTGCTCGTCACGGGTGAGGAGTCGGCGGCGCAGGTGAAGCTCCGCGCCGACCGGCTCGGCGGCGGAGCCGACGTGGACATCCTGGCGGAGACGAACCTCGACGAGGTCTGCGCCACCCTCGAGCGGGAGCGGCCCGACGTGTGCGTGATCGACTCCGTGCAGACTCTCTACGCGCCGGAGCTCGGCTCGGCGCCGGGCTCGGTGGCCCAGGTCCGCGAGGCAGCGGGCAGGATGCTCCGCGTTTCGAAGGAGCTGGGCATCGCCACGTTCCTCGTCGGGCACGTGACGAAGGACGGAAACGTCGCGGGGCCCCGCGTCCTCGAGCACCTCGTCGACTGCGTGCTGCACTTCGAGGGCGACCGCTACCGCTCCCACCGGATCCTTCGCGCCGTGAAAAACCGGTTCGGGTCGACGAACGAACTCGGCGTCTTCGAGATGACCGGCGCCGGCCTCGAGGGAGTCGAGGATCCGTCCGAGCTCTTCGGCCGCTCGCAGGACGACCAGCCCGGCTCGGCGGTGGTCTGCGCGCTCGAAGGGACGCGCCCGCTGCTCCTCGAGATCCAGGCGCTCGTCTCACCCAGCGACCTCGCCATGCCGCGGCGAGTCGCCACCGGAGTCGACCCGAAGCGCCTGTCCATGATCGTCGCCGTCCTCGGCCGGCATGCGGGGGTCGCCCTCGGGCAGGCCGACGTCTTCGTCAACGTGGCCGGAGGCCTGCGGATCGACGAGCCCGGCGCAGACCTGGGCATCGCCCTTGCCATTGCCTCCGCCGCGCGCGGAACACAGGTCCGCCAGGGGCTTGCGTGCTTCGGCGAGGTGGGCCTGACCGGTCGTCTTCGGCCTGCGAGCCAGGCGGAGCGGCGGCTGGCCGAATGCGCCAAGCTCGGCTTTTCCTTGACGATCGTGCCGGAAGGCACCGAGCCCCGTGGCAAAATGCGCCTGACGGCGGCGGAAACGCTGAGGCAGGCCATTCAAGCGGGGCTCGATGCGAGCAGATCCTCGGACTGACAAGACTCTCCTCTCGGCTCTGAGCCGGGTCGCACCGGGGACCCCCCTGCGCGCGGGGATGGACGACATCATCCGCGCCGAGCTCGGGGCGCTGCTCGTCATCGGCGACCCGAACGCGCTGTCGTTCCTCTACTCCGGCGGGATGCGGCTGGACCTGCCCTTCACGTCGCAGCTCATCTACGAGCTGGCCAAGATGGACGGCGCGATCATCCTCAACGAGACGGCGCAGAAGATCGTCTACGCGAACGTCCAGCTCATGCCGGATCCCTCGATCGCATCCGAGGAGACGGGCACGCGCCACCGAACTGCAGAGCGCGTCGCCAAGCAGACCGAGGCGCTCGTCATCTCGATCTCGCAGCAGCGCGAGACGGTCACCATCTTCGTCCGCGATCTCCGCTACCAGCTCGGCGAGATCTCCGACGTACTCGCCCGCACGAACCAGGCGCTCGGCACGCTCGAGACCTACCGCCAGCGCCTCGACCAGGGCCTCACGCGCCTGACCGCGCTCGAGTTCCAGAGCGCCGTCATGCTCGACGACGTGCTCGTGGTCGTCCAGCGAGCCGAGATGACGACGAGGATGGCCGAGGAGATCGAGCGCAACTGCGTCGAGCTCGGCGGCGAGGGGCGCTTGATCCGCATGCAGCTCGACGAGCTCATCGAGGACGTCCCACGCGACAAGGCCTCGATCGTCTACGACTACGAGCCCTCGGGCGAGCCGCAGAAGGCCGCCGAGGTGCTCGAGCGACTTGCCGGCCTGACGCACACGCAGCTGCTCGAGTTCGAGGAACTAGCGGAAGTGCTCGGCTACGCGCGCGAGACGAATCCGCTCGACTACGGGGTACAGCCCCGGGGCTTCCGGGTGCTCTCGAGGATCCCGAGGCTCCCGGACAACGTCATCCGCCACCTCGTGCAGGACTTTTCCTCGCTCGATGCGGTCATACGGGCGAGCCACAGGGACCTCGAGGCGGTGGACGGCGTCGGTGCGGTCAGGGCGCGCGAGATCCGCGAGGGCCTGCGGCGGCTGCAGGAGCACAATCTTGTCGACCGCTATTTGCAACTTTAACCGGCCGAATTAGCCTCTCTCAGGTTGCAAAGTGCCCGCAATCGGGCACAAAAGCCCTGGAAACTTGGCGTTTTAAGCGCATTTCCGATACAATGGCTGGGTTCCGCAGGCATCTGGCGCGGCTTTTTTTGGGCCCGGAAAGAGGAGGAGAGCTTGTACAAAGTCGGCGATAAGGTCGTCTATCCCCATCATGGCGCTGGCACCGTGGTGAAAAAGGAGAAACGAACCATTCTTGGGCAGGAGCGCGAATACCTGACCATCAAGATCCTGCACAACGACATGACCGTCAACGTGCCCGCGGAGAACGCCGAGCGAGTCGGCCTCCGAAAGGTGATCGACGAAGAGATGGTCGAGCAGGTGCTCGAGGTCCTGCACGGCAGTGGAACGAAGATGCCTAAGAACTGGAATCGCCGCTTCAAGCACAACCGGGACAAGATGAAGACCGGCGACATCTTCGAGCTGGCCGAGGTCGTTCGGAACCTGTCTCTCAGGGATCAGGAGAAGGGCCTCTCGACCGGCGAGAAGCAGATGTTCGTGAAGGCCAAGAAGATCCTCGCGAGCGAGCTCATGTACGCGAAGGGGCTCGACGAGGAAGCGGCAGGCCTCTGGCTCGACGAAGTGCTCGAGTCCGTCGCCGCACCGGCCTAACCCAACCGCGCAGTTACTGCGACGGGCGGCGCGCGGCCGTCGGCATCCTATGCCCGTGCGCGTTTTTCTCGTTCTGGCCCTGACGGCGCTTCTGGCCGCGTCCGCTTCCGCGTGCGACAGCGGCGGCGGTGACGGGACGACGAGCGGGGGCACCACCGGCGCAGGGACGAGCAGCGGCGCCACGACGACGCAGGGAGCGCTCTCCCAGCGCGACTTCAAGAACAAGGTCGCAGCGGCGATCATCACCGGCACGGACCTCCAGGGCGACCCCGGCTTCGGCATGACGATCGACGTCAGCGAGCAGAACGGCCTCGACACCGTGCAGCTCGTCCTCGACGACGCCTACAAGCAGTACACCTCCGACCCTGATCGTCAGGACGAGATCGTCGGCGGCCTCGTCCAGGAGGCCGCCAGGCGCATGGAGGAGGGAAACACCAAGCGAAGCTTCTCTGACGTGCGCGACCAGCTGATGCCCATGCTGAAGCGGCGCGTCGACGTGAGCCGGATCAAAAACGACCCGGCGGTCACGCAGTTCGACGACCTCGACGTCATCTACGCGGTGCAGGGCGACCACTACTTCACGGTCGCGACCAAGGACGACCTCGCCCGCTGGGGCCAGTCGGTGGACGACGTCGATTCGCTCGCGCTCTCGAACCTGGAGAAGCAGACGAATAAGAACCAGAAGCTTCTCTGTGAGCCCTCAGGGGGCCAGAAGCTCTGCGGCTGGGCCTCCGGCGATGGCTACGACGCATCTCGCATGCTCGTCGCCGGCCTCAGGCGCCAGATCGTGAAGGAGCTCGGCGGCCCGGCGGTCTACGCGGTGCCGCTCGAGAGCGTGTTCGTCGCCCTCACGCGCAACTATGCGCCTGTGATCAAGGGCAAGGTCCTGCAGGAGTTCACCACGGGAAAGAACCCGCTCAGCCCGGAGCTCTTCGAAGAGCGCAACGGGCAGCTCGTCGCGCTGCCGCAGTGAGCACCTGGGCGGTCCTGGTCGCGGCCGGTCGCGGAGAGCGGCTCGGCGGTGACCGGCCGAAGGCCTTCACAGGGCTCGGGAAGCGCGTGCTTCTCGCCGAGAGCCTCGAGCGCCTCGAGTCCTCCGAGTGGATCGACGCGATCGTCGTCGTCGTGCCGGAGGGATGGGAGGAGCCGGCCATCCTGCTCGCCGAGGAGCTCAACGCCGGCAAGGTGAACTCTGCGGTGGCCGGCGGCGCGACACGGGCCGACTCGGTGCGCGCAGGGGTCGCGGAGATCCCGGACGACGCGCTGATCGCTCTCGTGCACGACGCGGCCCGGCCGATCCTCCGAGAGGAGGTCATCGGCCGCGTCCTCGGGGGCCTCGGCGAGAACTGGGACGGCGTCGTCGCCGGGCTGCCCCTGGCCGACACCGTGAAGCGCGTCGACCAGCACGGCCGCGTCGCCGAGACTGTCGACCGAACGGGCCTCTATGCGATCCAGACGCCGCAGGTGTTTCCCGTCGCCACGCTACGGGACGCGCTCATGCGCGGTGGAGATGCGAGCGACTGTGCCGGGCTCGTCGAGGCGGCCGGCGGCAGAGTGCGCGTCGTCGAGGGCGACCCGCGCCTCGTGAAGATCACGACAGCGTCCGACCTCGCCTTCGTGGAGACTCTGCTCGCCAATGAGTGAGCTCCGCGTCGGGATCGGGATCGATGCGCACGCGTTCTCGGACGGGGTGAAGCTCGTCCTCGGAGGCGTCGAGCTCCCCGGACGCGGGCTGGCCGGGCATTCCGACGGCGACGTCGTCTCGCACGCCCTGATCGACGCGATCCTGGGCGCAGCGGGCCTCGAGGACATCGGCGCCCTCTTTCCGTCGGGCGACACGCAATGGGAAGGCGCGTCCTCGCTCGATCTTCTCAGGCGCGCCTACGAGGATGCGCAGGAGGCCGGCTGGGAGCTCGTCAACGCCGACTGCGTGCTCATCGGAGAGGCGCCCCGCATCGCGCCTGTGCGCGACGAGTTGCGGCAGCGGCTGAGCGGGGTACTGGGTGTCGGCATGGAGCGGATCACCGTCCGGGCCACCACGACCGACCGGCTCGGCTTCACGGGCCGCGGCGAAGGGCTGGCCGCACAAGCGGTTGCCTTGCTCCGCAAGCGCGATACCATCGTCACGTGAGTCCCCGAAGGCCCGTAGACGAACTGCTCGCCGATGCGGCTGTCCGGCTCGGCCGGCTCAGCCCGGTCGAGGCCTGGGCGGAGATGCGGGCAGGTGCGATCCTCGTGGACACGCGCTCTCCGGACCAGCGCCAAGCCCAGGGCTATGTCCCCGGCTCTGTGCACCATCCGCTCTCGACGCTCCTCTGGCGACTCGACCCCGACTGTCCGACATCCAACGAAAAGATCCCGCTCGACGCGCGCGTGATCCTCATCTGCCGAGAGGGCTACTCGTCCGTCCTCGCCGCCTCGCAGCTCCAGGAGCTGGGCTTCGAGGACGCCACCGACGTCATCGGCGGCGTCGAGGACTGGAAGAAGGCCGGACTCCCCGTGCTACGGCAGGCGAACCAGTCCGTCGTCGAGACGGACGAGGCCGTCGCGCGCTAGCGCGGCGACCGCCTCACCGTCCAGGTCCGCGGCAGGTCGCGCCCGCTCGGCGACGAGTCGCAGCGTCTGCGCGCGGAGCTGCCTGAACGAGCCCTCGAACCGGCCCTGCTTCCGCACGGGTTCGTAGCGCCGGCCGCGCGACGGACACTCGTCGGCGAGCGGGCAGGCGTCGCACCGGGGAACGCGCGCCAGGCAGACCGTCGCGCCGAGGTCCATGAGCGCGTGAGCCGAGGCGGGCCCGAAGCGGCCTCCGGTGCGTTCGAGGACGCGGGCGACGTTGACGTCCACTGGGAGGACGTTCGCTTCCATGGCGAAGCGGGCCACTGCATCGGCGGTGTAGCGGCCGACTCCCGGGAGCTCGGTGAGGTCGTCGGGCCAGCCGGATTCCGCGATCCGTTCGGCAGCTCGGTGGAGGTTGACGGCGCGCCGGTTGTAGCCGAGCCCCTGCCATTCGCGGATGACCTCCGAGCGGGGCGCGGCCGCTAGAGACTCGGCGGTCGGCCAGCGCTCCAGCCAGCGCACGTAGCGCGGGACGACGCGCTCCACCTGCGTCTGCTGGAGCATGACCTCGCTGACGAGGATCGCGTACGGGTCGCGCGTTTCCCGCCACGGCAGGTCGCGCCCGTTCGCGTGGTACCAGCCGAGAAGCGCCTGCTCGAGCTCAGCCATCGAGCCTGGCTTCCTCGAGGTCGAGGTCGCGGATCACCCTGCGCATGACGACATCGTCGATTCGCCGCTCGCGGCGCAGGTCGAAGACCGCGTTCCGCTCGGCGGCGAGCAGCTCGCGAAGGAGCCGCTGGTAGTCGAGTGAACGATTCTCGATCTCGCCGTCCGACTCCGGATCGAAGCGGCTGCGGAAACGCTGGTTGCGGAAGTTGAACATCGCGCGGACGCGGTCGAGCGTGTCGTTCCGCACCCAGTCCTCTTCCGCGAGCTCCTCCAGCCGTGCGAGAGCGGCCTCGGTGGCGTAGATGCGCGCCTTGTTCTCCTCCTTCTCCGTGCGGCCTTCGTCCTCGATCCCGACCAGCTTGAGCAGCGCGGGGAAGGAGAGCCCCTGCACGACCAGCGAGGCGAGGATCACCCCGAACGTGAGGAAGATGACCAGGTCGCGGTTCGGGAAGTCGTCGCCCGCGTCCGTGGTCAGCGGCAGCGCGAGCGCAGCGGCGAGGGAGACTGCCCCGCGCATGCCCGCCCAGCCGAGGATGATCGAGGCGCGGCCCGGGTTCTGGATCGGGTGCTTGGTGCGGCGCATCCATGCCGTCAGATACGTCCCCGGAATGACCCAGAGGAAGCGAGCGCCGATGACGGCCAGCGATACGACGGCCGCGTAGCCGACGAGCCGGGCCGGCGAGTACCCGGAGAGCGCGTCGATGATCACGGGCAGCTGCAGCCCTATGAGGGCGAAGAGCAGAGCATTCAGGATGAAGAAGGTGATCTCCCACACGGCGATGCCCTGGAGGCGGGTCTGCCACGTGGTCAGCTCGGGCGTGTACCAGCCCATGTAGATGCCGATAGTGACCGCCGCGAGCACCCCTGAGACGCCGATGGCGATCGCTGGGAGGTACGCGAAGTACCCGCTCATGAGCGAAAGGGTGATCGCGATCGCCGGGTCCTTGATCTTGCGCCGGACATGGCGGACCACGAAGCCGACGCCGAGTCCGACGGCGATCCCGCCGACGACGTTGAGCGCGAAGCTCCCCGCGGCCTCGCTCATCGAGAACGAGCCGCTCACCACTGCAATGACGGCGAACTTGTAGGCGACCAGCGCTGTGCCGTCGTTGACGAGGCTCTCCCCTTCGATGAGCGCAACGAGCCGCCGCGGCAGGCCGAGGCGTTCTGCGATCGCTGTCGCTGCGGTGGGGTCCGTCGGCGAAACGACCGCGCCGAGCACGAAGGCGACTCCCCAGCTCAGGCCCGGGATGAGCTCGTGCGCGACCACGGCGACGATGAGCATCGTGCTGAGCACGAGGCCGATCGCGAGGAGCGTGATGGCGAACGCGTTCTCGCGGAGGTCGCGGAGCGAGGTGAAGAACGCGGCTCCATAGAGGAGGGGAGGCAGGACCGCGACGAGGACGAGGTCCGGCGGTAGCTGGAACTCCGGGA
>Ga0075418_10010142_pt1 | contig 10554 bp, 14 predicted proteins | sample SoiMetdeltSBSDD2_FD_81776 | JGI IMG/M metagenome (GOLD analysis project Ga0075418, IMG submission 81776) | Bulk soil microbial communities from a Populus tree surrounding site in Tennessee, USA - Soil MetaG P. deltoides SBSDD2 | ecosystem: Environmental > Terrestrial > Soil > Tree plantation...
GAGCGTGACGAGTGATGGCGACGATCCCGTCACGCTCGACATGTCCCGACCACAAGACCAGGCTCGGAAACGGATCGAGATCACCGTATCGCCGAACGACCACGGCGCTCTCAGCGGCGCGCGTGGGGTCGAAGACCCGGACGAGCAGCACCTTGCGCCCTGAGTACCGACCGCGTGACTCCACCACCCGCAACTTCGATGCGTGGCTGACGTCTGCTGGCAGGCCAGCCTGGTCGACGACGTGACATATCGCGGCAGAGGGACTCCGCGGATCTGGTGTGCGCAGGAAGCCGAACATGTGACTTCTCCTGATATCGCGAGCGAAGCCCCGCGTGTGTCCTGGATCGACGACGACACTCCCGCGCTTTGCCGCCTCCTCTGGCGAAGACGAACGCCGCTGTCCGACATGCTGCCACGGGCGGATCGGGGCAACTCGTGGAGACGACGACCACGTCGTCGGCCGCGACGCCAGAGGAAGCATTCAGCGCGTCTGCAAACCGATCCCCCTGGCGACGAGGACGACGAGGGCTCCGCCGAGGAAGAAGCCGGCGAGCTCTCTCGAGTACGCAGACAGTGGAGCGGCCTGTCCGACTGGCAGCGCGAGGTCGAGGCGCAGTCCGCCCCAGGTCACGATCAAGACATACAGCACAGCGGACACCCCCAAGACGATCAGGCCGCCGACGAGGGCCCAGGCGAAGTCTGGCGCAAAGTTGTGGTCCGGCTGACTGAGCGATGGGGCTCTGAGGCTCGGGGTTGCATGGTTCGGCATGGTCGTCCCTCTCGGGGTCTTGCGTGACCCGTGCGAATCAACGGACTGCCTCCCGAAGACGGGCTCCGTGCAGTTCGCGTTGTGTGGCTACGCCGTCGATGGGCTCCTGCATCGGCAGATCGCCTGATGAAGGCAGATGGTGGGGCCGGAAGCGACTCGGCCAGTGTGGCAGTCCATTCCGCCACGCGCCTTGTACCTGGCGTCCCGACCGTTCGACGCTCCGGCACCGCGACCAGTTAGATGGTAACATCTAATTAGCGGATAAGCAACATATTACTATCATTAAACTCATTTTCTGCTAGCATTATGCTAGCATGGGATGGATGGATGGGGGAGCGATGACGTTTGCCGAAAACCTCAGAAGACTCCGCGTTGACCGCTTTCTCTCCCAGCGAGAGCTGGCGCACCGGGCCGGCCTGCATCCGGTCACCCTGACGCGGCTCGAGGCCGGAGCGACAGGACCGTCCTCTCGGAGCGTGCGGACACTCGCCTCAGTCCTCGGCGTGGAGCCACGCGACCTGACCGCGCCAGACGAGGTGGCCGAGCTCCGGCGCGTTCTCAACAGCTCTGGAACGGTCGAGAGCGATGGAGACAGCCATGCATGACTTTGCAGCACAAGTCGGAGAGTCGGTGCGGGCGGCGCGCGAGTCACGAAGACAGCAGCAGGAGACTCTGCGCCGGGAAGGGGAGGACACTGCTCGACAGTTGAAACTCGAGCAGGAGCGGGCCTCGGAGCTGATCGTGACGACGTGGGAGCGGATCCGAACGGCTGCACAGGCCAGTGACGGCGCTCTCACCGTCGACCGGAGCGAGAGCAACGGAGTCACGATCTTCGAGCTGCGCTGGCAGGAGGGTCAGCCGGCTCGGTCACTTCAGATCACCGTGGACGAGACGGACGGGATGATCCAGGCCGCCTGGATCGTGGCGTCGGGCCACGGACGATCGGTGGACGCGCCGAGCATCCCGGCATCTGGGCTCGAGACTTCGAAGCTCGAATCGGTCATCCTGCTGCTTGTTGACCAGCCGCGTTGGGCTCACGGCGCCATTCCATCGATTCCGTGGTGACGGGCTCTGAGCCGCTCTGCTCGGCCCTGCCGTGCAGCCTGTCGGCCTCCCCGTGAGTAGCGAGTCGCTCGCGATGTGTCATCCGGCCGTCGGCCTCTCGAAACCTGCTGCCGAATTCGGATGCCAGGTCAGCCTGGGCGGCGAGGCCCGAACGCATGCCGGGGCCGTGAGCAACGCGGTTGGATCAAAGCGTGGCTGTGGCTATGGGGCTGTCTCGCTCGGCCGGCTTCGGCTGCCGCCAGGGTGTTCCAAGTGCAGGCAGGAGGAAGCGATCGATGCCGAGGTAGCCGGCGTTCTTCCAGGCTAGGATCAGCAGGATCGCCGCGAAGAACAGTACCGGGTTGGTCGAGACAGTGCCAGCCATCAGGAAGCTCATATTCATGAGCGCGCCAAAGAAAGCCGCGACACCAACCATTGCGCCGACGATCAGACCGAGACCGACTGCTAACTCGCCGAAGACGATGACCTTTGCGAACCAGGGGTGGGAGCCGCTGTCGACCAGGAGCTGAATGAAGGTGCGATACCAATCGTAAGGGATGACCGGCTTGCCGTTCGGGGCGACGGCCAGAGCACGCGTCCAAAAGCCGAGGATGCCATCCCCAGTGCTCATCCAGGCGGGGTCCGTGAACTTGTGCCAGCCCGCCTCGAGCCACTCGTAGCCAATGTACAGCCGGACAACCAGCCAGATGACCGACGCCTTCGTATTCTGAAAGAGCAGCCGCGCGATCGGCGGATCCTGAATCAGGATGGTGCCGTTCTCGTCCGTAACCTTCTTGACCGCAAACATGCTGTCTCCTCGCGTCATCAGCGTTCACCCATCAGCGGAGGATGGGCCAGATGCGATCGTGAGCAAGAAGGCGCTCTCCTCTACCGCCTCAACATCGTGACTGATGCTTTCGTCAAGCATCACGACATGTCCAACCGGAAGATCGATGGTGTCCTGGAGTACATGGAGGCGAATGTGACCCGTAAGGGTCTGGACGGACAATGCGCCGGCGGTCTTATGCTCTTGAAGACGCGCTCCGCTCCGCATCACCGTGAGGACGACTCGGAGTCCGTGTTCCTTCACCAGTGTTTTGGCGTTGCGATCACCACCACGGTAGCTTTCTTCCTGACGGAGCTGTTCCACCTCGCACATCAGGTCAAAGCTCAGCGTCGGCAAGGCAAGCCGCTGTGGGGGTCGCTGGGCACTCCCACTGGTCTCTCCTGTTGGCCGGAGTCGTCTGGTCTGGGCGTCGCTCATGAGACATCTCTCCTCACCTGATCACGGGACTCCGTGCTGGCCTTCACTGGGTGCGAGAATCGAAGGGTTCGAGGGGCAAAGTGACGCGAAACGTGCTTCCCAGGCCAGCCACGGACTCAACGGCGATCGACCCTCCGTGCGCCTCTACGAGCATCTTGGCGACATGGAGGCCGATGCCAAGCCCCTTCGCGTGATGCGCCGTGGCGGCGACGCGATAGAATTGGTCGAACACCCTGGGAAGCTCCTCGGGAGCGATCCCGATGCCCCGATCTTGAACGCTGACCTGTGCCATCGTTCCGAGATCTTCGACCCGTACTACGATCTCACTTCCAGGCGGGGAGTATTTGATCGCGTTGCCGAGCACGTTGGCGAACACCTGGGTCAGTCGGCCCCCATCCCAGAGACCGGTGATCGGCCGCTCTGGAAGCTCCAGGCGAACCGTGTGACGCGGTTCCAGAAGCTGCGCCTGCTGAGCCGACAGGCGCGCCAGATCTGCCAGGTCCATCTGACGTGGTTCCAGGCGGAGCCGCTCGGCTCCCTGGCTCGAACTGTCCAGCAGGTCGTCGACGATGCGTTTCAGTTGTCGGGTTTGCGTCATGATGACGGCGACCGTCTCTTCGACACTGCCCCGGTTTCCCTGCAGGCGCTGGGCGTATCCCATGATCGCCGTCAACGGGTTTCGCAGCTCGTGGGCGAGCAGGAGCGTGAAGTCCCGCCGTTGCTGCTCCGCGGCCTTGCGCTCGGTGACGTCCTCGATGGCGAGCAGGATCAGATCGTCGGCACCCGGCCCGACCAATGGCCGCGCCTCGAGCCGCATCGTCCTTGGACCGATCACGGGGAAGACCTGCTCGACCTCGCCAACCTGAAGACGACTGTCAAGATCCAGGATCCGGATCAGCGACGCGCGCAGCCAGGGGATGTCCCACTGGCCACTGCCCAGCTCGAAGAAGTCGTGCTGTTCGGTGTCGGCCGGGAAAACGTGGAACGTGTCGTAGAAGGCGGGATTGGCCTGGCGGACACGCAGGTCGCCGTCGAGCACCACTAGCGCTGTGGGGACGGCCTCGACGATGCTCTCAGCCAGGGGCGACGCTGTCGCGAGTCCGTCGACCCGCCACGGGCCCGCGATCACAGGCCCGTAGCTCGCCGCGGACCTCACAGATAATCGCGCACTCTGTTCCGCGAGATCGACGGGCCTGAGGTCAAGAGCGGAAGTTGCCACCCCGTTCGGAACGCCGTTTCGACTGTCGCTCTGGTGACTATATGCACTGGCCTCGGAGCTCGCGATGAGTGTTGTGACGGGCCACAGGGCGTCCTGGTTGGTGCCGTCCGCATCGTCGTCCATGTTGACAGACGGGTACTGTTCTTGCATGGCAGGCTGTTCGTCGTCCATCTGAAGCACCCCAGCTCCCGACTCATCGGGTAATGACGGTGATGGCCCTCGTCGGCGATGCCGCGCTGCTGCTTGAGATCCGATCTCCAAGCCGTCCGAAGAGGGTTCTCACCACGATCACCATCGCACTTCACCGCGGGTCTGTCATGAGCGATTGCTCACGACGAGTATCGACCGAGTCGGTGTGATGCCCCGAGCGGCCAACGTACCGTGGCCCTGACGACGTGCGCGGATGAGGAAATGGTCATAATGCGCTCATGGCCGGGTGAGATACTCATCGTGACCGTTCCGACGTCTACGCCGATCGGAGGAACTGTGGGCAACAACGTGCTGGGCCAGTTTCGGCGAGACTTCAGAGTGGTGGCCGCTAGCTCCAGAACAGGGGCCGCATCCAATCCCCAGGGTTGGGTGCTCCGAACCGACGGCTCGCTCCAAACGTAGTCGGCTGCGCTCGCGATTCGGCTCAGCGCTGGCGCACGACGACAGAGACGACCCAGCCTTCTCGGCCGCCACTGCGGATCTGGCGCCAGGAGCGCCCCTCGGCCGTGACCGGATCCCCGACGAAATCGATCGGCGTACCTTCTGCCAGGGTCGTGATGATCGGCCCTGTCGTGGATGGGCCGGTGCGCAGGTTCACGCCAGCTCCACCCGTAGCGACGATGACATAGGCCGGTGCCGGAGATGGTGACGGAGCCGGCATGGTCGGCTGCATGCCACTTGTCGTGAGCTGCTCGAGTGCGTAGGCACGCTGCGGAGCGCCGCCGGGCGCGGTGGGCGGCGAGAGCGTCGGGGGAGGTCCATCTCTGCGCGCTGGCTGACCAGCGGCGCCCACCGGTGCCCCGTCGCGCGGTCGCCCGGACGCTGGTGGGCTACAGGCGAGGAGGAGCACAGCGATCACGAGCAGCAGCAAGACGATGTGTGTGCTCACGTTCTCCCTCGAGCCCGGCGCCCGTCGAGGTGGAGGCCGGCGACTGAAATACCGTCTCCGCCGATGACGCGAACGTCCTCTGGATCCAGGGCGCGTCCTCAAGTCAAGCTTTCAGTACTGCATGTCGCCGAGATACTTCTGCTCGGTGACGAGGTGTGGGTCATAGCGGGGCTCGCGGGACACATGCTCGTCAGACTGGTCGATCCAGACGTCGACGTCGGTGATCATGGCGATGGCGTCGATCGGGATGAAAACCTTCGTCTCGCCCACACCGAGGAATCCCCCGGACTCCACCCGCATAAAGCGGACTCTCCGTTCGTCACGGTCGAACAGCAGGTCGTCGACCTTCCCAATGTCCTCTCCGTCTTTGTCCTTGACGGTCCACCCTCGGATGTCTTCTTCGCCATCCGCCACGGTCAGGTCGCTGTCGCGCATCAGACTCAACGTGGCGATGTCATTCGTGGTCATTTCAGTCCTTCCTTGTGAGGCGAGCGTCACCAGTCGACGTCACGGATGGGTGCACGCTCCGGGCTACGACCGAAGCCTCATGACCAGATTCCGACGCCAGCGACACATCCGCTCCCTGAGTACGCGTAGCGTCGCCACAATGGTGGCGACACGGTGACCTTCGAGCCGAAGTATCTGCTCGCGTGCTTCTCCGAGCTCCTCGTGGTCGAATTCGATCTGACTGGAATCGGTGCGGCTCGATCCGACGGGCAGCGCGTGGTGGCATGACACACGCCCTTCATTCACCAGCCGGCGGAGGCGGGCCGGCCGGAGACCGAGCCGCTGTGCGGCCTGGTCCAGGCTCAAGAGCACTCGAAGCTTTCGAATCACGCGGCTCTGGCCGTTGTACATACGATGGGGATCGTCAGTGCTATAGAGATCACTCCACCACTGTTCGGCGTGCGCCAGCTCGTCAGTACTGGCTACTCGCTCCAAGACGACCAGCTCGAACGCCGCGGCACCCTGCCGAGTCCAGGCGGCCTGAAGCGCACCGTTGGGATGGACGACCCGGTCGAGCGCGGAGCGATGCTGTCCCCACCGCGCATCGACGTCCGGCGCGCTGCCAACGTACACGGCGCTGTCCGCCGTGTTCCGGATCGCGTAGACGCCCATCCGGACCTCGGAAGCGGCAAGCTCAGCCGTCAGCTCGATCGGCGGCTCCGCGGCGCTCGCCCTCACGCTGGTCTCCCACGCTCCAGTGTCACACCATCTCGGGGATCCGTCATGAGCGTTTCGTCACGCTGACAGAGCAGCGAGGCGACGCTTGCCCGGGAGACGCCTCTCCCGAATTACAGGCGGCCCCATCACCGCGGCTCAAGGAGAGGAACTGCTGGAGGACCCCAGGCGCAGGCAGCACCGGCGTCAGCCGAGCCAACCAGCACTCGCAACGCGGCGGGTACGACCTCGAAGCTCATCGGGGTCGCGCCGATCGCCGCCCCGTCGGCATGCACGGGCAGGGTCCGCCGTCGCCGACGGCTGGCGATCCGAACCGATCGGGCACGGAGCACCTCGGCCTCTGGTGGGATGCTGAGGCGGCGCCCGCCCGCCACCGCGATCAGGTGGAACAGCATCCGTGGCACGCTCGCCCCATGGAAGATGACCACGTCGAGCAGCCCATCGTCGATCCGGGCTTCCGGGGCGAGCGCGTAGGCCGCTCCGACGAAGGGCCCGTTCGCCACGGCAACCATCGGGGCCCGCGTCTGGTGTACGCGGTCATCGACGTGCACCGTCAACCTCGGTGTCCCCAGGCCGCGCATGAATCGGAGCGCCGCCCGAAGCACGTTCTTACGCAGCCCCTTGCTCTCGAGCTGTTCGAAGTAGCCGAAGAGCCCCGCATCCAGGCCCACGCCAGCCGCCTCGAGAAAGTAGACGTCGCCAACCTTCCCCAGATCCATGGCGAGCACCTGGCCGCCGGCGATTACGCGCGCTGCCTCGGTAAGATCGCGGGGAATGCAGAGCGTCCGCGCCAAATTCATGATGCTACCGAGGGGCATGATGGCGAGGATGACGTCCGTTCCTGCCAGGGCCTGGGCGACCTCACCGGCTGTGCCGTCCCCGCCGGCCGCGATTACCAGTGGGCGTCGGTCGGCGACGGCCGCCTGGGCCAGCTCGGTGGCGTGGCCCGCCCGTTCGGTTGGCCAGGGGTCGAAGGGGATACCAGCAGCGCGCAAGGCACGTTGAGCTTCCTCGGCGCTGCCGGCGTTGGTCGACATCCCGAGCTTCTGACCCGAGTTTGGGTTGAAGATCAGGACGGGGGCTTGGGCCAGCCCCTGGATGTCCAGGTGGGAATGGCGAGACGCGGCTACGCTATCCTTGGCGATCCTCACGTAGTAGGGATCAGCGTACGACGCGGATCCGGTGCCTGAGATGTGCAGAGGGGTCAACTGTTCTGATCCTCGTTCACGGCGTGCTCGCCGTCTTCAGCGTGCAGCCATCCGGCCAGCCCCGCCGCCCGCCGAAGCACGGGTGAACCCGAAGACCGAACCCAGGCCGGCCAGCAACGCTACAGGCTTGGCGAGGCTCGCCTGGCGGGGACTGCTCGCTCTTCAGCGTTCTCTCCGAGCCGAATCTGGTCGCCCTCCTTGAGACCTTTGGGGAGGACGAGGGAGACCTCGGTGTTGTAGGCCTTGAGGCGCAAGTTTGCCTCTGGGTGACGAACCCACGTCGTTTCATTGCCGTGCAGGACCCACAGGGGAAAGGTCATGCCAGCGAGACTCCTCAGCGAGGCCGTCGCGTTCTCGAGCCGCAGTCCCCAGGCTTCGTCAGCTTTCAGCCACCTGAAATGGCCCTGGAGCTCGCCTTCGATGAAATCGCTCGGTGTTCCCACGCTGAAGCTTTTCCCCTGGAGGGCATGATGGACGTCTGCGTCGGCAGTCGCCTTGCCCCGCGCGTACTGCTTCGCGGCCTGGCGGCTGATCCACAGTTTCCACACCAAGAAGGCGGCCCCCAGAACGATCACGACTATCGTTGCCCAAAGGAGGATCGTACCCATCATGAGACTGCTCCCTCCTGACCTGTGCTCTGCAGCGGCCGCCTGATTGATTGTGAAGCCTGCTGGCCACGCTTTCCATCTTCAATTGAGGGGTTGGCGTGCTCCACGGCCTCTTGAAGCTGTTGCGCCGTCACGCCCGCTACTCCGAACGGCTGATCGCCCCACCGCCGTGGCAGATCGGCGGCGCTGCTGCCGGCCCGTGACGCGCGTAATCACCGGCACCCCGACCGTCTGACCGAGGTGCCGGACTTTGTGCCGCTAGACCCACTGTCGCCAGCATGATCTCTGCGAGTGTCACCGTGGCTTCAGTCTAGACGGACAGCAGCCGATCGAAGAAGGAGCGGTAGCGCTGGAGCGCGACTCGCAAGTCCTCAGTAGAGATGTCGTCGCCTCGGCTCCACTGCTGCTCGAGTTTGCTGCGCTCGTCGGCGAACACTGTGGCGAGGCGCTGCATCATCTCGGCAACCAGACCATCCGCCTGCTCGACGGCGTGGCGGGGCTCGTCGACGAAGCCGGTCTGGACCTCACTCCAGCGAGCGCGGAAGCTCGTGGCCTCGCCTGCGGGAAACAGCGGACTCGCGTCAGCCTGCGGACTCTCGCCCCGGTTCGCCGTTGAGGAATTTGATGCTGAGGGATCAGTCGATCCAGGCGTCGCCATCGGGGACTCGGTCGTCGGATGGGCGGAAGCCGTCGTTCCCGCGTCCCGAGGCTCATGCTCCGAAGTGGGCTCCTGCGCGCCCCGCTCCATCCCTGTGTCCCTGGGCTCGCTCTGATCCATAGGGCGAGCCATGGTCCCGCCAGCCAGGTCAGCCGTGCTCAGCGGGTGCTCGCGTCGGTCGATCATCGTCGTGTCTCCTGTGGTGCGGGCGCCTCGACCTCGAGGAGGTCGTCGAACAGCGCCCGATAGTGGACAAAGGCCTTCCGCAGATCCTCGGTATCACCCGAGTCAGCCTGGCCACGGTCGGTGCGCAGGGCGATCGCGTGAGCGGCTCGGTAGTGCTCCACGACCCCGGGGTGGTCCACCGAGATATCCGCTGCCCGCTGCTCGAAGTCCCCGACCGGGTAGCCACGCGCCTGCATGATCTCGCCGATGAGCGCGTCCGCCACCCGCGTCGCGCCCGCCGGGTCGTCGACGAACTGGGCCTGGGCCGAGCGCCAACGCTCGACGAACCGATCACGCTCGTCGGACGACAGTGACCGAATGTGAAGCTGCTCGACGCGCTCCTTCCGCTCCGTGAGCTCCCGCTCGGCGCTGCGCCGATCAGGATGTTCCTCGCGAGCGCGGTCATACTCCGAGCCAAAACTCGTGCGCAGCCCATCGCTCCGCCGCTTCTGCAGATAGAGCCAGGCTGCCACGCCGATCGCCGCCAAGAGCGCGATCACAAACACGATCACAACTGGGGTATCCATGAGCACCTCCTCTGGCGCACCGCGCGCCGTGGAGCGAGACCAGCGGTGGAGGTCAGCGCGCCGAAGACCTCCACCCCTCGACTATCGATGTGTCCTCAACGCCAACCGAATCCACGACGACCTGATCCACGATGGCCCGACACCGCCCGCAGCAGGAAAATCAGGATGACGGCGCCGACGAAGGCGACGACGATGCTGCCAAGGATGCCGACCGTGGTGCCCGGCATCAGGAACCCGAACAGGGCTCCACCGATGAACGCACCGATGATCCCGACGATGATGTCGCCGATCAGCCCGAAGCCCCCGCCCTTCATGAACTGACCGGCCGCCCAGCCGGCGATCAGGCCGACGATCAACCAAACGAGCAATCCGCCAGGCTGTAGATCCATGATGATCTCTCCATGATTCAGTGCGGGTGGTCGCTGCCACCCGTCGGGGCTACCGGCTGTCGGTGTCGACGGTTCTGGACCGGGTGCGGACCCCGCTGCGTGTCTCGCCCAGCAACAGCCAGGCCAGTTTCGCGAGCCCCCAGGCGACCAGCCCATAGACGACGATGGCGACGAGTGCTTCAAGCTCCAGGACCATGCCGTTGAGCTGGGGGGTGCCGAACAGCCCCACAAACGGTGCCACCAGGGGTGCGCTGATTCGGTAGATGAACGACGCAAAGCCGGCCTCGGCGTTGGCACCGAGCAGCTTCAGGACGAACCGGATGGCGAGCAACGCTTCGACGACGCCGAAGATCAGATAGATC
>Ga0075418_10010147_pt1 | contig 10550 bp, 9 predicted proteins | sample SoiMetdeltSBSDD2_FD_81776 | JGI IMG/M metagenome (GOLD analysis project Ga0075418, IMG submission 81776) | Bulk soil microbial communities from a Populus tree surrounding site in Tennessee, USA - Soil MetaG P. deltoides SBSDD2 | ecosystem: Environmental > Terrestrial > Soil > Tree plantation...
CTTCCGCCATGGCCTGCGTGCGCGGCACAACCGTGCAAGACTCCAGCATCGGTTCGACGTTTTTCTCCAGATACCATTTGAGGTTCATGGGAATCGTGCCCAGCTTGGAAAAGTTAAAGACGAAGCGGCGCAGTTTGATGCCCGAGACCTCACCCAGCGGCGGGACTTCGGCTTCCCCAACCTCCACTTTGGTGTATTTGTAGAAGATCATCTCATCGAGCAGCGAGTCTTTCGCGGTGGAAAGATGTCCATAAAATAAACCGAGATTCGGATCAGGCAAAATTTCGTTCTCGAAGATTTCAGGAAAGTCCTTGTAGCTGACGATCTGGCGTTCGGTTTGATAGACGTCGTTGTTCACGATCTCAAGGTCGACATCCAGAATGGCACCGAAGAGGCCGTATCCACCGACAACAAGATTGAACAATTCCTCATTCTCTTCGGGTCCCACGCTGACGACACTTCCATCCCCCAGCATGACGCGCATCGAACGGATCGAACTTCCGACCGAGCCTGCCAGGTGGTCCATGCCGTGCGCGTTGACGGAGATAGACCCGCCCACGGTAAAAATATCCGTGGACTGCATGGCTTTGACCGCGTATTTGGGATGCAGGAAACTTTGGATATCATGCCACGTCGCGCCGCTTTGAACGGTGATCGTCCTCTCCTCTGCATTCAACTCAACCTTATTGAAGCTCTTCATATCCAGCACGAGATTATTTTTGTAAAAGGCCTGGCCGCCCATGCTGTGCCTCACCCCGGCCATCGAGACCTTGAGCTTGTTATCGCGCGCAAATTGCAGGGCATTCTTGACGTCTTCCACACTGGCAATTTTTACGATGCCGTACACGGGCGTACGATCCAGACAGCTGATGTCGTTGATCGTCCCTCCCTTTTGTTCCCACTTGAGCCTGTCTCCTGCCGATAGCGGAGTGATCTCCACATTAATTTGCGTATCAGCAACCGCATTTTCTGCAAACAATGGTGGGCAGTCCTTAAAAGAGATGGGGTCAGCGGAGAGACGATTTACTTCGTAACCCGTCCCTGCAATAGCGGAAAGTGCTACGATGGAAGTTATGACTTTTTTCTTGCTGATTGGTTTGCGTTGGTTTTGATTCATACTGTCCCTTCGTTCGGTCAATGAGAAGAATAACCAGATTGTAGGGTGCGGGAAGTGCAATGTCAAGGAAAGAGATTTCGGACGTTTGCAGGAAGCAGACGTATAATTTCCGCTATTGTGATTTGAGGGCATACATTAGAGAGGCCAACATGGAAGAACAGGTAACGAATAATCTAAAAGGCATCAAGGTTGTCATCACCGGAGCTGCACGCGGCCTGGGTGCCGCGCTGGCATTGTCACTCGCAGACCAGGGTTGTAATGTCATCCTTTGCGGACGTTCATTCTCGGCCTTGGAAACCATGGCAGGGCAGATCGAAAACAGAACCGGAGGACGATCTTCCTGTTTTGCACTTGACCTTGCCGAAGCTGCGAGTGTCGAATCTGCTGCAAAAGAAATAACCAGCAAATTTCCAACGATTGATGTCCTGATCAACAATGGCGCGGCATGGCTTGGTGGACGTGAAACGCCGTACGAATCTCAGGAAGTGACGATGGCCATCAATTCGGCTATTACAGGTACATTTTTGTTCACACAGGCTCTCATGCCTGCCTTGCAGAAATCGACTCGTCCAGATGTAGTTACTATCGGCTCCGTCAGCGGATTACCCAATGTCAGTCTGTATAACGTGTCCGTCCCTTTTTACATTGCCAAACATGGACAGGCTGCACTGGCAGACGGTCTACGGCAAATGTTTTTAGGAACGCCGATCCGTTCGATTTGCATCCATCCGCCGTGGATCAAGGACATTTCACCTCTCGATGAAGAATGGGATGACGTTCCTTCCCTGGCGAAGGGAGAAATGGTCACGAACCGTGATATCGTGGAAGCAGTGATTTATGCTATCACACGCCCGCGACACGTCACGATTGCTTCCATGCTCATTGATAGCGATGCGCAAGGCATGGATTATCGAAGCCATCTCAAAGAATAGATATACCCTCACGAGTATTATATAATTTCTCCTATGCCAAACAAAACCATCACCACCGACCAAACCGCTGAAAACATCGCCAAAGTGCTGGAAGTGCTCACCGAGGCTCCAATCCGATTGGAAGAGTTGAGCAAATCCGTATCTGCAGAAAGACTCAGTCAACAGTTGGGCAAAGGCGAACGGACGCCCACCGAGGTTTTGGCGCATGTCATTAACGTCGAAGCCATCTCCTCCGAGATGATCTATCAAGCGCTGCTGGTGAAAGAGCCTTTCTTTGCCGATATCCACCCCGAACGGGACTGGGGAAAACTTCTGCGCTTCGACCTGCTGGATTTCGCCGAATTGCTGGCGTATTTCAAAATCCGTCGCAAAGTATTATTACGAGTGCTTTCTGGGTTGAAGGACGCAGGCTGGGCACGATGTGTTCGAGAAGAGGGCAAACAGCGCAAGGAATCAGTCTACTGGCGGGCGCGTACGATTGCCATGCATGAGCTGGATCATCTGGCGGATTTGGAAAGCAAACTCACGAAGAAATGAGCGGAAACATCATGATCTCTCAACCAGCTCAACAAATACACGATCGCTCCCTCGTCTGGGATACGCACGCCTGCTTCCCACTCAATCCAAACTCTGACTTGACCGAGTTAAAAAGATACAGCGACTCTGGCGTCAATTTTGTGTCGCTCAATATTGGCATGGACATGGACTCGTTCGAGAACGTCATGCAGGTACTAGCGCGTTTTCGAAGTTATATCGCCTCACATCCTGAGGAATATGTACTTGCATTGACCGTGAAGAACATTCTGAAGGCAAAAGAAACGGGGAAGCTGGCCATCGCCTTTGACCTGGAAGGGTCTGAGCCTTTGCTTGACAATCTCAATATGATTTCGTTTTATTATGACCTGGGCGTGCGCCAGATGTTGTTAGCCTACAACAAAGATAACCGTGCCTCTGGCGGCTGCATGGAAGGCAGTATCGGGCTGACAGATTTCGGCAGGGACGTGATTCGTGAAATGAACCGTGTAGGCATGGTTGTGGATGTATCACACATAGGTTATCAGGCTACCATGGAGGCGTTTGAGACATCCACGGCACCTGTGATCTTTTCACATTCCAACCCCAAAGCGCTGCGGGAACATGCCCGCAACATTTCAGATGAACAGATAAAAGCCTGCGCCCAAACTGGCGGCGTGATCGGTATTAACGGGATTGGAGATTTTCTGGGTGGCATCAGCAGTGAACTGATCGTACAAAATATCGAGTATGTGATGGATTTGGTTGGACCGGAACACGTGGGTATCGGGTTGGATTATGTTGTCGACAAGCAGGAGCTCCTTGACTATATCGAGGGCCATCCCGATGTGTTTCCGCCGGAAAAATTCAAGGATTATGTGTCATTTGTCGAGCCGGAACAAATCCCGGAGTTTACCGAACTTTTATATAGAAAAGGTTATAGCGAACAGATCATAAGCGGCATTTTGGGAGGGAACTTCTTGCGGGTCGCAAAAAACGTGTGGAAGTAAACTCTGAAATGAAGGAGGCCTTCATGGAATTTGATGAGTTATATCAACGAGCAAAATCGGTGCTCAACCCACGTCGTCTTTCTCCAGAAGCGGAAGCAGGCGGCGTTGGCGCGGCACTGCTCACCGAGGGCGGCAGGGTCTATACCGGCGTATGTATCGACACGTCTAGTTCCATGGGTTTTTGTGCTGAACATGCCGCGGCGGGGGCGATGATCACAGCCGGGGAAAATCGTGTGGTCAAAATGATCGCGGTGAATTGGGATGGGCGAATCCTGCCACCCTGCGGTCGTTGCCGGGAATTCATCAGTCAACTCCACCCGGATAATCCCAAGGCAGAAGTGATGGTCCGTAAAGAGATGGCAGTGACCCTGCGAGAGCTATTGCCATTTGATTGGCGAGCGGTGTTCAGTGGCGGAGAGTAAAGGCAAGGATGAAAATAAGGCGCAACGCGCTGATCAAACTGTTTTGGCAGCTGCATCTAAAGATTTATCTATGGAGCAAAGGTCGCATTGGCAACAGGATGCGCGGATTGCCGGTTCTGGTACTAACGACCAAAGGCAGAAAGTCTGGGTTAACGCGCCGAAATGCCTTGATGTATCTGCCCTACGGCAAGGATTTTGTCATCATCGCCTCAAATTTGGGAGATGAAAAGCACCCTGCCTGGTGGATTAATCTGAAAGCAGAGCCAACCGCCTCTGTCCAAATCGCGGACTCGCATTATGTAATCCATGCACGAGAAGCAGACGGGGATGAAGGCGAGAAACTCTGGCAGGCGATTGCAGAAAAGAACTCCGATTACGAACAATATCGCACGTGGACGTCTCGCCGCATCCCCGTTGTGATCTTGGAGAACCTCGAGAGACCACTGGAATAATATGATCGCTTGAAGTAAACATTGACCCTTCTTCATATTTTTGGGTATTAATGGGAGTGTTTAAAATCCAAGATATACCATGTCGTTGCGAGCCCCGAGCCTTAAACGGCGAGTGGGCGAAGCAATCTCCCCTTTCTCGAGGAGATTGCTTCGTCGGGCTACGCCCTCCTCGCAACGACATATTTCTTGTGTTCGAGTTTAGACACTCTTGTATTAAGCTTCATGTGAGCTTGCAATGACGATAGTCGTATAATTTTGTCACTATGAAAAACTCCGAAATTATCACATTACATTCTGGTCGGAAAGTCGCTGTACACAAGTTAGCGCAAGGGAATGGACGCACGATCGTATTTTGTCATCCAGCACCGGGAGCTGGCAACCTGGACCCGGACCCTGAGGAAACCGCAAAACGAGACATTACTCTGATTGCACCTGACCGCCCCGGTTATGGAAATTCACCACCCATTGCAGAGGATGCATGGGCAAGCGTGGCAAACGCAGCGGATGATTTAGCGGAGGTGCTTCAACAGATGAATATCAATTCTGTGGGTGCCATCGGGTGGTCGGCGGGCGGAAGAATTGCACTGGCCCTGGCGGCTCGTTACCCTGATCTTGTAGACCGGGTCGTGATCCTTGCCACCCCCGCACCGGATGAAGCTGTACCCTGGATTCCACCCGAGCAGAAGCAGGGACTGGAGGCTTTGCGGGACTTGCCTCCTGCTCAGGTGCATCGTCAACTGGCTGCTCAACTTGCACAGCAATTGCCCAAAAACACAACCAAGGAGCAGCTTATGTCTCTACTTGGTCGCAGTCCTGCCGATGAGGAAGCACTCAAGATTCCCGGCGCGGCTGAACGCCTGGCCAGCATGCTGCGGGCAGCTTTCGCTCAAGGGGCCACGGGTATGGCGGCGGATATTGCAGGGTATTGTTTACAGCCCTGGGGTTTCGAACCGGCTGAAGTCAAGGCCAAGGCGCTGTGTCTGTATGGTTCGAAGGATCCCATTGCTGGCTCGCGGCACGGAGCCTGGTGGCAAAAAAATCTTCCGCAGGCTCGTTTGGAAATGGTGCCCGGTGCCGGGCATCTACTTATCTTTCCCATGTGGCAGAGGGTACTGTCTTTCCTGGCTCCCAGTAGATGAAGCGCACAATCCACAATAGCGTTTATATATGACACCAACCTGCATATGCCTGAACGACGCGCGACATAGTCGTCCACTTCTTCCCGAATGGCAGGATCAAGCGGTGGAGGGGTGTATTCCATCAGCCATTGTTTCCAGATCACGTAGGCGCGTTGGTAGGGGGTTTTATTAGCAAGTGGAAAATTCTTAACGCCACCCTTCACAAAACAGAGATATGTGTACATACTCCTAATTATGAGTGAGCAAACGTCTTCTACTGAATATGAGCGGATTGCCCGGCTTAGCTCGGCCTGCATCTGCAATAATCTGCGACGCGCTGCCCGGCTGGTCACGAATTATTATGATAAGTTGCTTGAGCCTGCTGGACTCAGGGTGAGTCAAGCGACCATCCTGGTAGTTCTGTATCGGGACGGTGAGCAAACGATTAATGAAATGGCGGAGAAACTAGAGCTAGATCGAACGACGTTGGCCCGCAATCTTAAACCCCTGGCCCATCGGGGCTTACTGACCATTGCTCCAGGCAACGACCAACGCACCCGGGTTGTGGCCTTAACCCCTGAAGGGGAAGCGGCATTATTAAGAGTCTTACCGTTATGGGAACAAACGCAATCGTATATGGTCGAGGGGATCGGCGAAGCCAACGCATCCCTACTGTTGAAGCAATTGTCTGCAGCAGCTGCTTTGACCCATTCAGAATAAATTTTTTTATCCAAATAGTGTATATACACCTAATAAAGCAAAGGATTTCTATCATGACAAATCAAAAAGATGTTGGTAAAGTGAAATTGGCGAATCAAGAGGTCAATGACCTCAAGCTCAAGGGCCACCTCGATATCGAGGACCGCGGCTCTGTACTGGTCGTGCGGGTCGACGGCGGTCCCCACAGTTTGTTTGGCCTCGACATCGCCAACCAGCTGGACGAGCTGGTGGACCGTGCCGATAACGACCCGACTGTTCATGCCGTCGTTTTCACGGGAGCGCATCCCGAGCGGTTTGTTAGCCATGCGGACGTTCGCTGGCTGCAAGAAGGGGGTGCGGAGGTCCCACCGGTTGGCAGACGTGGAGCGGCAGCAATAATCGATATGTCGCATATAGCCAGCAACGCTCGTTCCTTTGATCCAATCGCACGCAGGACACCTTTGTGGGGTGGAGTGCAAGTTGATCGAATGCACGAGACATTCCTAAAGATGAACCGAAGCGGCGTTATCTTTATCGCTGCAATCAATGGCTCTACCCTTGGGCTCGGTGCTGAATTTGCCTGGGCATGCGACCTGCGTATAATGGCGGACGGTGACTACTTTATCGGTCAGCCAGAAGTGCTGCTGGGCATTATGCCGGGCGGTGGTGGCACACAGCGCCTTACTCGTTTAATTGGAACTCATAAATCACTATACGCGATCTTGGAAGGTAAGCCGTTTACACCACAGCAGGCACTAGCCAATGGTGCCGTAGATGAAGTGGTACCCCAAAATGAAGTTGTATCACGAGCCATCGAACTCGCCGAACGCTTTGGTGGGCGCGTAAAAGGCTCGGTAGAAGCCATAAAGCGTTCCGTATACTTCGGTGGTTCTATGTCGTTAGAGGAAGGTTTGCGAGAGGAGCACATCGAATTTCTTGGCGTAGCCAAATCAAAAGATGGCCAAGAACTGATGGTTGACTACCTCAAAAGCACGGACACGAGCGGTGAATTGCCGTTCTATGACTCTAGGGCCTATGGCAAAGGGATCAAAACGGGCCGCATGCCTAAAGACTAACAAGTAATCTACCGAACAGCATCGAGCAGCGTGTTTGCCGCAATGCGCCTTACAAAGAGTGCAGTCATTAAAATCAAAAACAGGAGACAACTCACCTTGTCCCCTGTTTCATTTCTACACCAAATTCCACTTCACACTCTCCAGCCAAGATTTTAGGGAATCATTCCATTAATCGTTATAAAGCTCAACATTCTCTAATTCTTTTGAACGACGCGCGACATAGTCTTCCACCTCTTCGCGGATGGCAGGGTCAAGCGGCGGAGGGGTATATTCCATCAGCCATTGTTTCCAGATCACGTAGGCGCGCTGGGTGGCATCCAGCGCGCCGGCATCCAGCCAGGATTTGTTATTCTGGCGGGTGTTGATGGTCGATTCGTAGAAGGCATGGCGGAAGCGTTGTTTGGTATGCGGTGTGCCCAGGTTGTGCCCACCGGGGCCAACCTGCGCGATCATATCCAACGCCAGGGTCTCAGTGTTGATCTCGAAGCCGTTGAAAAAGTCGTGGAAAATGGCCAGGCTTTCCACATCCAGAATAAATTTCTCGAACGAAGCTGTGAGTCCCGCCTCCAGCCAGCCCGCGGAGTGCATGAGGACGTTGGCATGACCCATGATCGCCGACCATAACATCCACTGCGATTCCTGCACGGCTTGTGCGTCGGGCAGGTGGGAATTGGTCAGCCCGCCTCCGCCGCGATACGGAAGTTTATAGCGCCGCGCCAGTTGCGCGCCCGCTAATGCCGCCCAGGCTCCTGTGGGCGTGCCAAAGGCTGGGTTGCCGGAGCGCATGTCCATGTCAACGGTGAAGCCGCCATACAAGACGGGTGCGCCGGGGTTGACGATTTGGGTCAATGCGACGCCTGCCAACGTCTCGGCATTTTGTTGGGCGAGTGCCGCCGCCATCGTGATCGGACTGGTCGCGCCCGCCAGGATGAACGGCGTGATCATCGTCACCTGACCGGCGCGGGCGTAGGTGATCAGTCCGCCCAGCATGCGTTTGTCATAGCGCAAGGGACTGTTAACGTTGATCACATCGCCCATGATCGGTCCGGGCGGAGAGTCGGCGCCGAAGGCGATTTTTGCCAGAGCAATATTATCGGCAGAGATGATGCGCCCGTGCGCTGCTTCCAGCAAAACCTTATCGGTCAGCAAAATCCCGGAGCGCAGTCGCTGCAAATGTCGCACAGAGACTTCGATATCCTGCGGTGTCACCTGTTCCCATGGACCAAAGTGAATGACGGGAGCCATCTGCGTGAGGCGCAAAAAATTATCGTAATCGGCTAACGTGCCGGGATGCCGCGCCTCCTCCAAACTCGAAGCATAGACCATCCCGCCGCAGGGACCGAATGTGAGCGTGTCCCCGCCAATGTGCAAATTGTGCGCGGGGTTGCGGGCATACCAATCGAATTCAGCGGGCGCGGAGGCAATGGCAGATTCGATCAAGCCTCGATCGATCCATGCGTGACGCGCGGCGCGGTCCACTTTGGCGCCGGCTTTTTCCCAGATGGTCAGCGTTTCATCGTCCAGAAAATCGATGCCTGTGTTTTCCAGAATCTCCATCGACGCGTTATGGAGTTGTTCCACCTGTTCGGGGTTGAGAATATCCACCGGCGTCCAGGGATTACGCGGCTGGCGAAACGGAATGGATAACAACGGAGAAGGGCGTTTTGGTTTAGAAACGGGAGGCAGGTTGGTCATAATTTATCCCTTATTGTTTTGAGGAAAACTATGACGATTATAATGGCTTCGCATTGCAAAATCCTTCATGTGCATAAGGGACGATACGATTATGACGACTCGTTATCAAGTGCGAATTCACTACAACCTTCGTTTACACATGCGCGATGGGATCGAACTTTCCGCTAACCTGTGGCAGCCTGGTGCAACTCGTTCAGACGAAAAATTCCCTGCTATTCTCGAAATAATTCCGTATCGCAAGGACGATCACCGCTACAAAACCGATCACCGTCACGGACAGTATTGGGCGGAGCGCGGTTTTGCTTTTTGCCGGCTCGATGTGCGCGGCACGGGCAGCAGCGACGGCATTGCGTATGGCGAATACATGCCCGAACAAACGCAGGACGGCTACGATGCCGTCGAGTGGCTGGCAGGGCAGGAATGGTGCAATAGCAATGTGGGCATGTGGGGCATTTCGTGGGGCGGCTTTACGTCCATTCAGGTTGCCAAACTCCAGCCGCCGCACCTCAAAGCGATCATCCCGATGTATGCCACCGACGACCGTTATCTCGATGACGTGCATTACCTGGGCGGATGTGTATCACTCGCAGATCATTCGCAGTACGCGGTCAGCATGGTTGGCATGAACGCCATGCCGCCGCAAATCGAATACACACCCAACTGGGCGGAAAAGTGGAAAGCTCGTCTTGAAGCGACTCCGTTTTGGGTTTTCGAATGGCTCAAGCAACAGACCGACGGTCCGTTTTGGCGCTCTGGTTCGCTGGCTCCAGAGTACGATCAGATTCAATGCGCGGTCTTCAACATAGGCGGCTGGATGGATCCGTACGTTGACCCGGCATTGCGAATGCAGGCACATTGCACTGCTCCAAGCAAAACGCTGATCGGCAATTGGGTGCATTCCTATCCATCCGATGCTTACCCTGCGCCGAATCTGGATCACCTGCATGAAATGGAACGTTTCTTTGCGCACTGGCTCAAAGGCGAAGAGAACGGTGTGATGGATGAGCCGCCACTGACACTCTTCCGCCGCGAGTACACACAGCCTGAAGCGTTTCCCGCCCGCTTCCATGGCGAATGGGTGAGCCTGCCCGGTTTTCCGGTGGCGGAATCCGCGCCGACAGATTTTTATCTCGGCGATAAAACGCTTTCCTCATCACCCACTTCATCAAACATTCCACCCGATTCGCTTCGTCACATGCCCGCGCATGGAACGCGCGCGTCGTTATGTTGGGGAGCGGGTCACGCGCCCAATGGTCTCGCCCGCGATTTGCGCCCTGATGAAGCGCTCATCCCAACTTATACCTGTGAGCCGCTGGATGAGCCTCTCGATATCCTCGGTTTCCCCGAAGCCGTGCTCTGTTTGAGTTGCAATTCACCGATCGCCAATGTCATCGTCCGGCTCACGGATGTCGCGCCGGATGGCACTTCGGCACAAGTCACGGCAGGGATTTTGAATCTGACTCATCGGGACTCGCATTCGAATCCGCAACCGCTCATACCGGATGAAATCTACGAA
>Ga0075418_10010148_pt1 | contig 10549 bp, 9 predicted proteins | sample SoiMetdeltSBSDD2_FD_81776 | JGI IMG/M metagenome (GOLD analysis project Ga0075418, IMG submission 81776) | Bulk soil microbial communities from a Populus tree surrounding site in Tennessee, USA - Soil MetaG P. deltoides SBSDD2 | ecosystem: Environmental > Terrestrial > Soil > Tree plantation...
AGCGGCTGCCGCGCGCGGCGAAGGTCTAGGGGGCGGGTGAAATATCAACGGCGGCGGAATCTCGAACGTCGCCGCCAGCGGAACGTGCTTCGCGAACGACGGCGACGCGCTGCACGAAGCTTGGTCCACCGTCTCGTCGAAAGCCGAGCAGAACGAATGCGCGCTCGACGACTCGTGGCCCGGCATCGCCGCAGCCGATAGACAGTGGGGACAGTACGGCGAACCCTGCGGCTGCGAGCCGTCGTGCCCTACGGCGTGGCCGGCGTGCCCGTGAGCCATCGAGCTGCCGTGGTGCTCGTGGCCGTGCGTGTGCGCGGACATCGCCTGTTCGCCCGCGTGGGTTTGCGGGCTCGCCATCGCGAAGCACGGCGCGCCACCCAGGGTGAACGATGCAACCGCGAACGCGGCGACCACGACGCGGCCGAGGCGATCCCTCTGCCGTCGGAGCACCGCGAGAATGCTCTTGCGCCGGTTCATCTTCGTCATCCCTCGGGCCACTCTAGGAGCGCGCTTCCCCCAAGACAAGCTGGCCGACCTTACGAATCGTCAGCATAGACCCTGGACCGCGGTCCAGAGTCAATGGCGTCGCCGAACGCGGCCGCGAGGGATGACGCTAGTGCGCGTGACCGGCGCCGGCATCCGGCGTTGCCGCAGAGTCCTGCTGCGTCATGTGCTCCATCATCTGCTGCATCATCATCTGCATCATGCCCATGCGCTGACCCATCATGCCTTGCTGTTGCTGCATGCGCTGCATGCGGCATTGCATGTCGTTATCGGCGCACCGGCGCTCGCCTTCCTGCCCGCTCGCGGAGCCGTGCATCATCGGACCCATCATCGCCATACCGTCGTGCATCAGCTGCATGTGCTCAGCCATCAGGCGTTGCCGCTCCGCCGGATCCTTCGTGTTGCGCATGCGCTCCATCAACGCCTGCATCTCGGCCATGCGGTTCTGCATCTCGGCCGTCGCAGCGGGTGGAGCGACTTCCTCGTTCGCGGGCTGAGCTGCGCCCGCGAATGCGCCAAGCGACGCGAGTAGTACAACAACCTTGTTCATATTCCCCTCCTCTGGGTGAATTTGAGTGCTTGATGTCGAAAATGTAGGGGCTCGGCGCTCGCTACGTCATACGCGGTTGTACGTAGCGCGATCGCACATCTCAGCCGCACCTTTCGCCGCATGTTCGGAACCGCCGCGGCGGCGCTCGACGTCGGGTAACCGGATGCGACAGAAATCACAAGTTCCGCGGACGAACACTTGGGCGGGGCAGGACCGCGGCGTAAGATCCGTGCGATGAAACACGACACGCTGATTCTCACTCGCCGCGACGTATCGCTCGCACTCGCCGCAGCCGCCATTGCGCCGCTGTTGCCGGCGCGCGCCGCAGCGACCGGCATCGAAGTTTGGACCGGCCCCTCCTGCAGCTGTTGCCACGGCTGGGTCGACCATTTGAAGGCCAGTGGCTTTACGGTCACGACGCACGACGGCGGCAACACAGACGCCCGCGCCCGCCTCGGCATGCCCATCGACTTTGGCTCGTGTCACACGGGGCTCGTCGCAGGTTATGCGCTCGAAGGCCACGTGCCGGCACGCGAGATAGAACGCTTGCTCGCGGAGCGTCCCGACGCGATCGGCCTGTCCGTGCCGGGCATGCCGCGCGGCTCGCCGGGCATGGAGAGTCCCGTGCACGACGCCTACGACGTGCTGCTCATCGGCCGCGATGGCCGCCCCTCGGTGTTCCAGAGTTATCGCTAACGGATTCTGCTCGAGCTGAGTCCGCACGCGCGCGTACGTGTAACCGCGTATGTGTCGGCGCGCATGTGCGCGCTAGGATTCAAACGACTCCGATCCTGGCGCGCCGATGCGATTCGTCTACGAACGCAAGGTTGTATCTCGAAAGCCTCCCGCGGAGGTTTTCGTCGAGCTCGACGACGTGCAGAAGCTCGCGCGCCACATGTCACAGCGCTCGACCGCGATGTTCGGCTCCAAGCTCGAGCTCATCGTCGACGAGTCTCGCAGTGGGCTTGGCGCCCGCTATGGCTGGCGGGGCCACGTGCTGGGATTGCCGATCTCGGTCGACGAGGAAGTCACCCTCTACAACCCTCCGCTCGAGAAGCGCTGGTGCACTATCGGTACACCGCAGATGATCGTGCTGTCGCGATATTGCATGAGCTTCGACTTGCACGAACGACAAGGCGGAACAGAGGTCACTCTACGTCTCGATTACGACCTTCCGCGACAGGGCTGGCCTGCCCTCGCGGGCAGGCTGCTCGGCCATTCCTACGCGCGCTGGTGCGTCGATCGGATGGTCCGCGATCTGTCGAACGACAACGCTCCTTGACCGACGTCCCAGTTAGGCCACCCGGAGCCAGCCTCCGAAGGTGTCGTTAGCTATACTGGCGGCATGCGAAGGAGGGTCCACTGGTTTGCCAAGCTCCGCCGATGGCGCCGCAGTGTTGCGCTCGCCTTGTTGCCGGCGTTCGCTTGGTACGGTGCATCCGCATCAGCGTGTCTCGCAATGCCGCTCGACGTCGCAGCAGCTCACCACAGCGGCGAAATGGCAGCGATAGGCAGCGCGCATCATGCAGCTTCGACGCATGCGACACACGACTCTGGAAATGCTGGCCACGACGACGCCGGCATGCCGCCCTGCTCACACTGCCCCCCGCCCGTCGATGACCACGAACCGGCGCCCACGCTGTGCGCCACGGACGGCGCACCGAACGCCAACGGGCCGAAGGCGAGTGCCGCACCCGACATCTTCAAGTTGTTCTCTGCTGCTCGGCTCACGACGCTAGCGTCGCCCACGCCCCCGCCTCCGCTGATCCGCATCGTCGCGCCAGACGACATGCTGCGGTGCGAGCAGACCTCGCTCAACATTCGTCACTGCGTCTTCCTTATTTGATAAAGCCCCGCTGACGCGGAGATCGCGAGTCTCCGCCCGAGGCGCCGCGCGCACCTGCGCGAGGAGCGCCAGCGCGACGTGACGCCTCGGCGTCTCGCCGCGACATCGCTGCATCGGATCGATTTGAGGGGCCATCGCATGACAACGTCTTCACATCGCCGCGTGGCGCACGCAATCGCTGCGTGCTTCGCACTGCTTGGCGACACGGCATACAGCCAGGTCGTGCCGCTGACACTCGACGAAGCGCTCGAGCTTGCCGCGTCGCGCTCGCAGCAACTCGTCGCGGAGAGCGCGGCGGCTACAGCGGCGCGCGAGGAGGCAATCGCAGCCAGCACGCGCCCGGACCCTGTGCTGACGGCCAGCCTCGACAACGTGCCGATCGAAGGCCCGCACGAGTGGAGCCTCACGCGCGATTTCATGACGATGCGTTCGATCGGGATCGAGCGCGAGCTGGTCGGCGATACCAAGCGCGAGGCCCGAACCGCCTTGTACGAGCGCAAGGCTGAAGCCGCCGACGCCGCTCGAAGCTTGGCGCTCGTGACGTTGAAGCAGCAAACGGCGGCGGCGTGGTTCGACCGGTTTTTCAGCGGCCGCGCCGCCGAGATGCTCGCCGCGCAGCGCGCTTCGGCCGACGCGCTCGTCAGCGCGGCCGACGTCGCTTACGGCAACGGCACCGGCACGCAGAGCGACGTCCTCGCGGCGCGCGCGGCCGTCGCGCGCAACGACGACGCGCTCGCTGCCGTGCAGCGCGAGGTCGCGGTCGCGCGGGCACGACTCGCGCGCTGGATCGGCGATGATGATGCGCTGCGGCCGTTGGCGCCTCCGCCACCAACCGGCGACGCAGCCGTGCATCACGGCAACCTCGAGCAACAGCTCGCGCAGCATCCCGACATCCAGCTGATGCTGAGAACCGAAGCTGCGGCCGCCGCGGAGGCCGAAGTCGCTCGCGCCGACCGGCGGCCGAACTGGACGATTGGCGTCGAATACCAGGAGCGCGGCTCCGACTTCGACGACATGGTGTCGCTGAATGCATCGCGTCCGCTGCAACTTCATCGTGCACAACGTCAAGACCGGCAGCTCGCCGCATCGCTCGCTACGGCGTCGCGGGCGCGCGCCGAACGCGAGGAAGAGACTCGTGCGCATCTGTTGGAGGCTCATACTCTGATCGAAACCTTGGCCAGCAACCGCGCGCGCCTCGAGCGGTATGCGACCACGCTGGCGCCCCTCGCCGACGAGCGCGTCGTGGCTGCGACGTCCGCGTACCGAAACGGCAAAGGCACTTTGAGCGACGTCATCGAAGCGCGCACCGCAGTCATCGAAACGCGACTCGAGCAACTCGGGCTCGAAGCCGAGACGGCGAAAGTCTGGGCGGAGCTCGAATATCTGATCCCCGCCGAAGCGGGCAACTAGGCACATGGGAACAGAATCATGCGAATGAAAGCACTGAGCACCGCGATCGTCGCGGTAGTTGCGCTCGCTGCCGGGTACGGCCTGGGCGTCATGCAAGGCCAACGCGGCGGTTCGGTCGAGGGAGCACTGCGTCCCGGCGACATCGATCCCGCGACGGGCCGGCGCGTCCTTTATTGGCACGACCCGATGGTGCCGGGACGGCGTTTCGACGCGCCCGGTAAGTCGCCCTTCATGGACATGCAGCTCGTGCCCGTCTATTCCGACACAGGAGTTGCCGACGGCTCCGTGTCGATCAGCTCCCGCCAACAGCAGAACATCGGCATGCGCACCGCCGATGTCGCGCGGGAGCAGGTCGCGGCGCGAGTCCGGGCGGCCGGCAACGTTACCTTCAACGAGCGCGCCGAGGCGCTCGTCCAGGCGCGGGCACCAGGCTACATCGAGCGACTGCGTGTGCGGGCGCGGTTCGATCGTGTCGCGACCGGCCAACCGCTCGCCGACGTCTATGTGCCGGAATGGGTCGCCGCACAGCAAGAGTATCTGTCCGTTCTTCGCTGGCGCGGCACTGATCTCGATTCGCTGGTCGAGGCAGCGGCGACTCGCATGCGCCAGGCCGGAATGACAGAGGAACAGATCCGCCGTATCGAGCGCAGCGACGCCGTCGAGCCGCGCGTCACGTTGAGCTCGCCGATCGACGGCGTCGTCACGGAGCTGACCGCGCGCGAAGGCATGACGGTCGAGATGGGCTCGCCGCTGTTCACTCTGAACGGCATCGATACGGTGTGGGTGACCGCGGCGGTGCCCGAGCGCGAGTCCGCGCTGTTGAGCCCCGGCACGACCGTCACCGCGCGAACGGCCGCGTTGCCGGGCCGAACGTGGACGGGCAGTGTGCAGACGATCGTGCCAACCGTCGACGTTGCGACGCGCACCGTGGCCGCGCGAGTGGAGCTCGCCAACCCCGACGGCGCGTTGTTGCCGGGCATGTTCGTCGATCTCGATCTCGTCGGCACACCGACCGAGGCGTTGACGATCCCGACCGAGGCGCTGATTCGTACCGGCGAACGCACGGTCGCGATCCTCGTCGAGCCCGACAGCGCGTTTCGCCCGGTCGACGTCGTGATCGGCAGCGAGTTCGGCAGCCGCACCGAGATCAAAAGCGGGCTCGACGCCGGACAGCGCGTCGTCGCATCCGGGCAATTTCTCATCGACTCCGAGGCTAGCTTGAAGTCCGCCATCGACCGGCTCACCGATCCACCGGCGGAGACGCCGCGATGATCGCCGCGTTGATCCACCGCTCGATCGAGAACCGCGCACTCGTGCTGCTCGCCGTCTGCGCGCTCGCGCTCTGGGGCGTCTGGTCCGTGCTGCGAACGCCCCTCGACGCCCTGCCGGATCTATCGGATGTGCAGGTCATCGTTCGCACGCCGTATCCGGGCCAAGCACCACAGCTCGTCGAGGATCAAATCACCTATCCGCTCGCGACGACGATGTTGTCGGTGCCGGGCGCCACGACCGTGCGCGGCTATTCGTTCTTCGGCGATTCGTTCGTTTACGTATTGTTCGCCGACGGTACCGACCTCTACTGGGCGCGATCGCGCGTGCTCGAGTATCTCGCTCAGACACGGAGCCGACTACCGGACGGAGTTGCCCCCGCGATCGGACCGGATGCAACGGGCGTCGGCTGGATCTTCCAGTACGCGCTCGTCGATCGCAGCAACCGGCACGATCTCGCCGAGCTGCGCGCTTTGCAGGATTGGTGGCTGAAGCTCGAGCTGAAAACCGTGCCGAACGTGGCCGAGATCGCCACGATCGGCGGCATGGTCAAGCAATACCAAGTTCAACTCGACCCCGAGCGCTTGCGCGCGTACGGGCTCTGGCATGGCGACGTCGTCGCGGCAATCGGGCGGGCCAACGCGGAGGTCGGCGGTTCGGTGCTCGAGCTCGGCGAGGCCGAGTACGTCGTGCGCGCGTCCGGATATCTCCGCAGTCTCGACGACTTTCGTGCAATTCCGCTCAGGCTCGGCGCGGCCGGCGTCGCCGTCACGCTGGCCGATGTCGCACACATCCAGACGGGGCCGGAAATGCGCCGCGGCATCGGCGAGCTCGATGGCGAAGGCGAAGCGGTCGGCGGCGTCGTGCTGTTGCGGACCGGCACCGACGCCCTTGGCACGATCGCGGCCATCAAAGCCAAGGTCGAATCGTTGCGACCAGGCCTGCCGGAAGGAGTCGAGATCGTCACGACTTACGATCGCTCGAACCTGATCGGCCGCGCAATCGATAACCTGACGACCAAGCTCGCCGTCGAGCTCATCGTCGTGGCCGTCGTCTGCTTCTTGTTTCTCCTACACGTGCGCTCCGCATTCGTCGCAGTCGCCTCGCTGCCGCTCGGAATCCTGGCGAGCTTCATCGTGATGCACTACCAAGGCGTCAGCGCCAACATCATGTCGCTCGGCGGCATCGCGATTGCGATCGGCGCGATGGTCGATGCAGCCATCGTCATGATCGAGAATGCGCATCGGCATCTCGAGCGGTGGCGCTCGGCTCATCCGGATGAGGACTTGGACGCGCAGACGCACTGGCGCGTGATCACCGACGCCGCAATCGAGGTGGGCCCCGCACTCTTCGTCTCGCTGCTGATCATCACCCTCTCGTTCGTGCCGGTCTTCACGCTCGAGGCGCAAGAAGGACGATTGTTCGCGCCGCTGGCGTTCACCAAAACCTATGCGATGGCGGCCGCGGCGGGGCTCGCCGTAACGCTCGTGCCGGTGCTCATGGGCTATCTCATCCGCGGCCGCCTGCCTGCCGAGCATCGCAGCCCGCTCAACCGCGGGCTGATTGCGCTCTATCGCCCGGCGCTCGAACGGGTGCTGCGGGCGCCGCGCCTGACCCTCGCGATCGCGGCGGCACTGCTTGCAATCAGCGCCTGGCCCCTGTCGCGGCTCGGCACCGAGTTCATGCCGGCGTTCGACGAGGGAGACGTGCTCTATATGCCGACCGCGCTTCCCGGATTATCGGCCGCCAAAGCCGCGGAGCTGCTGCAGCAAACGGACCGGCTGATCATGACTGTCCCTGAGGTCGCTCGCGTCTATGGCAAGGCTGGGCGCGCGGAGACGGCCACCGATCCCGCGCCGCTCGAGATGTTCGAGACGACGGTGCAACTGCGGCCGCGCGATCAGTGGCGGCCCGGCCTCACGCCGAATGCGCTGATCGAAGAGCTCGACCGGGTCGTGCAGGTCCCGGGCCTCGCCAACGTCTGGGTGCCGCCGATCCGGAATCGTATCGACATGTTGGCGACGGGCATCAAGACACCGGTCGGGATCAAGGTGTCCGGACCGGATATTGCGACGATCGACTCGCTGACCACGGCGATCGAACGAGCCGTAGCCGCCGTGCCCGGCGTGACCTCGGCTCTCGCCGAGCGGCTAGGCGGCGGTCGCTACATCGACATCGACATCGATCGCACGGCCGCCGCACGGTACGGCCTCAATGTCGGCGACGTGCAAGACTTCGTCGCCAGTGCCATCGGCGGCGACAACATCGGCTCGACCATCGAAGGCCGCGCGCGCTTCCCTATCAACGTGCGTTACCCGCGCGAGCGGCGCGACTCGGTGCACGACCTCACCTACCTGCCGATCGTGACGCCGAGTGCGCAGCAAATCGTGCTCGGCGACGTCGCGACCATCGAGGTCAGCGACGGCCCCGTTCAGCTCAAGAGCGAGAACGCGCGCCCGTCGGGCTGGGTCTACGTCGACGTGCGCGGGCGCGATCTGGGCTCGGCGGTGCGCGCGATGCAACGGGCCGTCGCGTCAGCGATCGAGCTACCGGCCGGCTACTCGCTTGCCTGGTCCGGTCAATTCGAATACTGGCAACGCGCCGCGGCACGCTTACGCGTCGTCGTTCCCCTCACGCTCGCGATCATCGGCCTGCTGTTGTACTGCATCTTTCGCCGCGCCGACGAAACGCTCGTGATCATGGCTTCGTTGCCCCTGGCGCTGATCGGCGGCGTATGGCTGCTGTACTGGCTCGGCCACGCCATCTCGGTCGCGACGGCGGTCGGCTTCATCGCACTCGCCGGCGTCGCGGCGGAGTTCGGCGTCGTCATGCTGCTCTATCTGCGCCATGCGTGGGACGAGTGCGTCGCGGCCGGCACGACGACCGACAACGACCTACTGCACGCGATTCGCCGCGGCGCCGTACTACGTGTACGCCCGAAGGCGATGACCGTGGCCGTCGTGCTCGCCGGCTTGCTGCCGATCATGTGGGGCGCGGGCACGGGGTCCGAAGTCATGCAACGCATCGCTGCGCCGATGGTCGGGGGCATGGTGACGGCTCCGTTGTTATCGATGCTGGTGATCCCGGCCGCGTTCGTGTTGATACGTCGACGCCAACTGGCGTCCCTACCGAAGATCTGATCGAGGAAGTAGCTATGAAACCCACTTTGTTCACTTTGCTGGCGCTAGCTGCCACGTTCGCAGGATGCGGCGGGCAGGAATCGGCCAACGCTCCTGGGGCAACGGCCGAGCAATCCGCGGCGACCAGCGAGAGCCACGGAGTCGGCGTCGTTCAATCCGTCGATACGACCAGTGGGCGCGTGACAATCGCTCACGAGCCGATCGAGTCGCTCGGCTGGCCGGCGATGACGATGGGCTTCGCGGTCGCGCGACCCGAGCTCCTCGCCGACGTGAAAGCCGGCGAGCGGGTCGAGTTCACGCTCCGGGGCCGCGATATGGCGGCCGTCGTCACTTCGATCGGCCCGGCTAAATAGAACCAAGGGTTAGAGCGGTATCTTGAGCTGGGCGTTGAGCCGTATGGCGAGCCGTGACCACTGTCACACGACTGAAAAGATCAGGTGTGACAGTATCTTGTCACCGTATTTCAACGTAGATTACCGCCAGTGGCCGCTATCGCCTCGATTCTGCGTGACTCGCCGAAGCCCATCGTCGGCGACAAGTCGTTGATCGCCCGCGTCCGCTGCGTTCTGATGCGCGACGGCCGGTACTTGCTGGCACAGCACAACTCGCGCCGGCGCGAGCGGATCGGCCGCTGGGGCCTGCCCGGCGGTCGGCTGCGGCCTCCTGAGAAACCCAAGGCCTGCCTGCGGCGCGAGCTCCTCGAGGAGCTCGGCTGCCAAGTGCCCTACTTGAAGCGGCTCGGCGACTGGCTCCACGACGGCGAGCTGCACCGCGTCTTCGGCTGCGAGATCGAGCAACCGATCGAGACGTTCGCCGCCGACGAGCTCCTGGCCATCGGCTGGTTCACCTACAAAGAGACGGTCGAGCTCGCGGTCGCGGGCAAGCTGCGGACCGGGTTCGAGCTCGCCGCCATCACCGAGTTTCGGCGCCACCACTTCGCCCGCTGAGGCCTTCACGCCGGGCGCGTCGCCTTGACGCCCGCAGAGCGTTTGCGTAGCGTCGATTCGAGTCGCAAGTCGCAAGTCGCAAGGGGAAGCGCCGATGTCGATGCACCGCCGCCAATTCGTTCAAGCCGCCACGGCAGCCTCATTCCTTGCGGCACTGAAGCTGCCGGCGCTCGCCGCCGACGCGCCCACCGTCGGGCTCATCTTCCCGCCCGCCAACTATCCGATTCCGCCCGATGCCGGCCGGCTCTATCCGAGCGGCGTGCGCTTCATCGGCAACGGGCTCGGCTTCAACGGCATGACGATCGAGAGCTACAACGAAGCGATCCCGCGCGCGATGCCGCGGGCGCAGGAGCTCGCCGCCCAGGGCGCGAACTTGATCTCCGTGTTCGGCTCGTCGATCACCTTCTATAAAGGTGCGGCGTTCAATAAGGAATTGACCGACAAGGTCACCGCGCTGACAGGCCTGCCGGCCACGACGCAGAGCAACGGGCTCGTCGACGGCTTGAAACACGTCAACGCGAAACGCGTCGCCGTGGCGACGGCGTACACCGACATCGTCACGGAACGGCTCCGCGTGTTCCTGACCGAGCACGGCTTCGAGGTCATGTCGACGAAAGGCTTGGGCTACGAGCGAGTCCCCGAGGGCGCCGCGACGCCCGAGATCCTGCATCGGCTCGGCGTCGACGCGCATGCGGCCGCCGGCAAGGTCGATGCTCTCGTGCTGTCGTGCGGCGGCTTGCGCACGCTCGACGTCATCGTGCCGCTCGAGAAATCCATCAGCGTCCCGGTCGTCTCCTCGACGCCGCACGGTCTGTGGCACTGCGCGCGCATGCTCGGCGTGAAGGACAAGATCGAAGGCTTCGGTATGGTGATGGCGGCGTAG
>Ga0075418_10010152_pt1 | contig 10548 bp, 8 predicted proteins | sample SoiMetdeltSBSDD2_FD_81776 | JGI IMG/M metagenome (GOLD analysis project Ga0075418, IMG submission 81776) | Bulk soil microbial communities from a Populus tree surrounding site in Tennessee, USA - Soil MetaG P. deltoides SBSDD2 | ecosystem: Environmental > Terrestrial > Soil > Tree plantation...
ATGGATGGATATTATCAAATTCGAGACAGCCTGTCAACTCAAAAACAAGGGATTGGCGCATAACCACACGCCAAATTCCGCTTCCAATACGGGGTGTGTAACTTATTTGTGCACTATTTTCGTGCGGCGCGGCGGGTGTTATCTTCCATGTCTAGCAGGATCAGCATGCCTTTCGAAATTCCCTGCAGCCCAAAAAAGTAGAACAGCCCAGGCAAGATTTGCTGCAGGTAGGGCGTAAACAAGCTGAAGGTTGTCAGAAACGAATCACTGCCCTTGGCGAAATATAATCCGTTTAATTACTGCGAAAATAAAACTACCACCGAGAAAAGCCACGTCAGAACGTAAATAGTCAGAACCACCCAGGCCGTTCCATCCGCCCAGCGCGAAAGGCGCAAAACCACGTCACGGTCCACGTACGCGCCAAAAAATTTATCCTGTTTTTCTGTAGTTTCAGTCATGGTAGCCTCCACAATGAATTATAGTGCGTTTGTTATAATGGGATAACTCTACCAGCCGCAAAAAAGTTCCCGAAGGGCGCGGCGGGCCGGAGCGAAGAGAGAAGCGAAAATCCAAAACAAGGTATTTAGAATGAGCGCAGAAGAAACTATCGTAAAGGATAATAAGCCTACTGACTACATCCGCGAAGCTGTTGCGGAAGATTTGAAGAGCGGGCGCTTTAACTACGTCCGCACGCGGCTGCCACCTGAGCCCAATGGCTATCTCCATATCGGACACGTTAAAGCATTCATGATCGATTATCTCATTGCTAAGGAAAATGGCGGTGAGTTGATCCTGCGTTTCGATGACACGAACCCGACCAAGGAGGAAACGGAATTTGTGGATGCCATCCTGGAGGATGCACGCTGGCTGGGTATCGAATGGGCCAAAGTCACCTACGCCTCGGATTATTTTGATGAACTGTATGAATGGGCGCAGAAACTTGTGCTGATGGGCAAGGCCTATGTAGATGATCAATCTCCTGAAGAGGTGAGTGCCAACCGCGGCACATTTACTGAACCCGGAAAAAATTCCCCCTATCGCGACCGCGATGTGGAAGAGAATATGGATTTGCTCGAACGCATGAAGAACGGTGAGTTCCCCGATGGCTCGCGAATATTGCGAGCTAAGATCGACATGGCTCATCCGAATATCAACATGCGGGACCCGGCTATGTACCGAATCATCCAGAATCCACCACATCATCGTACAGGCTCCAAATGGAAGATTTATCCGATGTATGACTGGGCGCATGGACAAAACGACTCAATGGAAGGCATCACACATTCTCTGTGTTCGCTGGAGTATCGCGATCATCGTCCGCTGTATGAGTGGTTCCCCAAACAGTTAGGTGTTTTCAAACCGCGCCAGATCGAATTTGCACGCCTCAACCTGAATTACACCTTGATGAGCAAGCGCAAACTTCGACGTTTGGTGGAAGAAAATTATGTCAGCGGTTGGGATGATCCGCGCATGCCGACACTGCGTGCGATGCGTCGCCGCGGATATACCGCTAAAGCGATCACGAATTTTGTCCAGCGCCTTGGTTATTCCACAGTGGCCACGTCTAACGCGGGTGTAATTGCAGATATTGCTGCGCTTGAAGAATCAGTTCGTGATGACCTCAACAAAACTTCTTTACGCCGTATGGCAGTGCTGCATCCGCTCAAAGTTGTGATTGACAATTATCCCGATGATTTAGTCGAAGAGATGGACGCAATTAACAATCCAGAAGATCCGAGCGCAGGCACGCGCAAGGTTCCGTTCTCGAAAGTCTTATACATCGAGCAGGATGATTTCCGTGAGACGCCGCCGCCCAAGTATTACCGTTTGTATCCGGGCAATGAAGTGCGTCTACGCTATGCCTACTTCATCAAGTGCACCCACGTTGTGAAAAACGAAAGTGGGGAAGTGGTCGAAGTTCACGCGGCGTACGATCCTGCTACCCGCGGCGGAGATGCGCCAGATGGACGCAAGGTCAAATCCACAATTCATTGGGCATCTGCCGGGCATGCCAGGGAAGTGGAAGTCCGTATGTATGATCGGCTGTTCACCAAGGAAGATCCGGAAGAAGGTGAAGAGGGCTTCCTTACGGCATTGAACCCAAATTCATTCCAGGTTCTCACTGCGTATGTAGAACCATCTCTCGCTGCACTCGAAGTTGGTTCACGCTTCCAGTTTGAACGCGTCGGCTATTTCTGCGCGGATCAAGACTCGACGGATGAAAAACCAGTATTCAATCTGACAGTAAACTTAAAGGATACATGGGCAAAGCTGGAGAAGAAATCGAAATAGCCTTGACAACTCATCCTACTCTCATGTAAACTGCAACTACTACATTCTACAGAAAGGAACGCACTTCAAATGATTCATCGTAAGATCACGAAACTCAACCGAATAACATCCCGTCCCGAAGTGCGCCTATTGACCGTCTCGTAAACGAGTCACTTCCTGTGTCTTTCCAAACACGGCGCACCTGCGCCGTGTTTTTTCTTAATCCTTAGTGTCTCTCACCTGCACTTGCGTGCGGTGCAAGTGTTGTGACCTTTCGTGGTGAAAATTATGACCATCTCTTTCAATTCTTACTGGAATCTCCTCTCCAAGCACATCCGCCCGCAAAAGGGGCGGTTCATTCTGCTTGCCGTCATGCTCTTCAGCAGTATCGGCTTGCGAATCTTCGCTCCGCAGATCATGCGGCAATTCATCGATTCTGCGTTGGCAGGCGAGGCATTATCCACTCTCACGTGGACAGCCATCGCCTTTATCAGTGTGGCGTTGATTCAACAGGGTGTCGCGGTCGCGGTCACTTATCTGGGAGAGAACGTCGCATGGACTGCTACGAATGCCCTCCGTGCGGAATTAGCTGAACATGCCCTGCATCTCGATATGCGCTTCCACAATGATCACACACCCGGTGAATTAATCGAGCGGATTGACGGCGATGTGACCGAGTTGGCAACCTTCTTCTCGCAGTTTGCCTTAAATCTCATCGCTAATGGTTTGCTCCTGGTTGGTATCCTCGTCACGTTGTTCATCGAAGATTGGCGTATTGGTTCGGCTTTTACTGTTTTTTCCATCTTGACCATCACTATCTTGGGTCGCCTCCGAAATATTGCCATCCCGCATCAGAAGGCACGCCGTGAAGCTGAAGCTCAATTCTATGGTTTCATCGAAGAGCAACTCTCTGGAACAGAAGACATCCGCTCGAGCGGCGCGGTAGATTATTCCATCCGTGAATTGTTTCGCCACCAGGCTGAAATTCTGGTTCATAATCGCCGTGCCCATTTCAAGCGCTGGATCTTCGAAAACGCCATGGTCCTCGCGCTTACCATTGGCACGTTGCTTGCCATGGTCGGTGGATACTGGCTTTTTACCGCGGGTTTCATCACCATCGGCACCGTCTATCTCTTCGTGCACTACCTCAACCTGCTCGAAGAACCCTTCTGGCAGATGACACACCACCTCGAGAGCTTTCAGACCATCGGTGCGTGTGTGGAACGATTGACCGAATTTCGAGCACTCCAGCCTGAGATCCGAAACGAAGCGGGATTGGAGATTAAGTCTCATCCGCTCGCGTTGACGTTCGATGACGTGACCTTTTCCTATAATGGCGACGACTCGGTTCTCTCCCGCCTCTCCTTCGACCTCAAGCCGGGTTCCGTTCTGGGACTCCTGGGTCGTACCGGAAGCGGAAAGACCACCATCGGACGATTGATTTTCCGCCTGTACGATGTAAACGCTGGAAGCATAAAAATAAATGGCACAGATATGCGCGACTTGCAAATTGGTTCTTTGCGACACAACATCGCGATCGTCACACAGGATGTGCAGCTATTCCGCGCCTCCATCCGTGAAAACCTGACTTTCTTCGACCGAACCCTATCCGATGAAAAAATCATCGCGACGCTCGAAGAATTGGAGATGGGTGAGTGGTATCGAAACCTGCCTCAGGGCCTGGATACTAAACTCGAAACAGGCTCCAGATCGTTATCGGCGGGTGAAGCGCAATTGCTGGCGTTCACGCGTGTCTTTCTGAAAAATCCCGGACTTGTGATATTAGATGAAGCCTCATCCCGCCTGGATCCGGCGACCGAACAAAAGCTGGAACACGCCATCGATAAACTGCTGAAAGGACGCACTGCCATCATCATCGCCCATCGTCTAGACACACTCCATCGCGCAAAGGATGTCTTGATTTTGGAAAAAGGCGGCATTCTCGAGTATGGTAACCGTGAGAAATTGGCAGCGAATACTAGTTCACGGTTTTATCAACTGTTGCAAACTGGCTTGGAAGAGGTTCTCGCGTAGGTCGGAGGGTCAACCCGACCTATAAAGGCAATCTATTATGGCTGAAACAACCATTCCTCAAACAAAATACATCCCTGCTTTGCCTGCCTGGAAGGTCGCATGGGAATTAATCCGCTTCCGACCATGGTTGTGGATCGTGGATCTGCTCAGCGTTGGCTTGAGCCGCCTCAGCGGCCAAATTGCACCAGCGCTCATCATGAAGGCTTTCTTCGATATGCTCACCGGCGATGCTCCATTGACATTTGGCATTTGGGCAGTCGTGGCGGGCCTCTTCGCCATCTGGCTTGGACGTCTGCTCTCCACCTATGGGTTCTATTGGGCAGATGTTCCGATCTTTGCAGACATGGGCACGTTGTTACGCAAGAATCTTTTGCAACATATCTTGAAGCGTCCCGGTGCCTCCCAATTGCCTGATTCCGCTGGCGAAGCAGTGAGCCGCTTCAAAGGTGACGTGAACGAGATTCCGCTGTTTGTGATTCTCATCAATGATGTCATGGTTGGGTTGATTGTCATTGCCGTTTCTATTTGGCTCATGACGCAGATAAGCCCGGCAGTCACAGTCATGGCCCTTATTCCGCTGGTTATTGTTGGCATCATTGCCAACATTGCGACCGGTCGTATCGAGCATTATCGCCGCGCTTCACGGCAGGCCGCAGGCAATGTGACAGGGTTCATTGGCGAATTCTTCGGCGCGGTGCAAGCTGTCAAAGTGGCGACCGCCGAAAAGAATATTATTCAGCACTTTCGCAAGATCAATGATGAACGCCGCGTGCTGACTGTCCGTGAAAAGTTGTTTGACGATGTGCTGGGTTCGATCTATCGCAACACCTCCACCCTGGGCACGGGTGTGATTCTCGTCCTGGTAGGTCAATCCATGCGCACAGGCAATTTCACCCTCGGTGATTTTTCACTCTTTGTATATCTGCTTCAAAGCATGGGGGACCTTACCACATTTGGCGGCATGTTGTGGGCGCGCTATAAACAACTCGATGTCTCGGTGAAGCGCATGTATCACCTCATGGAAAACGCTCCACTGGATGCACTCGTGAAATACGCGAAAGTGGATTTGGAAGGACCTTTGCCCGAAGTGACATACGCTACAAAAACCGCTTCCGATCGACTGAATGCCCTGGTCGCTGAAGGACTGACGTTTCACTATCCCAATTCGGTCAACGGCATCGAGAACATAAATCTCGAAATCAAACGCGGCTCACTGACCGTGATTACCGGTCGCATTGGTTCTGGCAAAACAACGCTGTTGCGCACCCTTCTGGGCTTGTTGCCCAAAGAGTCCGGAACAGTCCGCTGGAATGATAATGTGATTCAGGATGCTGGCGATTTCTTCATCCCACCGCGCGTAGCTTACACGGCACAAGTACCACGTTTGTTTAGCAATACGCTGCGCAATAACATTTTGCTTGGTTTGAATCGAACGGATGAAGACATCTATAAAGCAACGAAGCTCGCCGTCATGGACCGTGATCTCGAGCAGCTTGATGATGATCTCGAAACAATGGTCGGTGCCCGCGGAGTCAAACTCTCGGGCGGGCAGGCGCAACGCAGCGCTGCGGCGCGTATGTTCATCCGTGAGCCGGAGCTGGTCGTGTTCGATGACCTCTCCAGCGCGCTGGATGTTGAAACAGAGCGCCAGCTTTGGGAACGGATCTTTGCCAGCGGCAATGAGCTAACATGCTTGGTCGTTTCCCATCGCCGTCCATTGTTGCGACGAGCGGATCACCTGATCGTACTCAAGGATGGCAAGGTTGAATCCGAAGGTACTTTAGATGAACTTCTTTTGAAGAGCCAGGAAATGCGCGAGTTGTGGAAGTTGGAAAACGAATAAACGAAATAAAGGCGTAGCATTGCTACATCCCTGTCACGAAGGAAAGCATCATGCCAAACTCAGTAGACTTAATTCGCGCTGCGCGCGAACGCTTCAATATAGCCATTGAATACAAAGATGCGGAAGCGATACATGCCCTCCTCGCACCTACCTATCACATCCTGACGGGACGCAGCGCCCAATTCCACGGTGCAGACGAAGAAAAGACCCGTTGGGCCGAACTATTCCGAACCGATCCAACCGCTGTCTATGTGCGTACACTGCGCGAAATAATGATCAACGAGGAGTGGGGCATTGCTGAGGAACTCGGCAATTGGACGGGTAGATACTCTGCCGAAGGTAAATTAATCCAAGCCACAGGCGTCTACTCGGCAAAATGGCAACTCACAGAAAATGGTGAATGGGTCGTGCAAGCCGAAATCTTCACCACCCTCACCTGTGACGGTCCCTGCGAAAAGCCCGACCCGATTTATAAGTAATCGTCGTTTCTTCTCCGGGGGCAATGACGGAAGGAAAATAAAATGGACATCATTACAGGAAAAATCCTGAAACTCAATAATTGGCCCGATGGAAAAGTTATCGGGCTGGCGAAAAACCTGGGAAACAAATTAATCGAAGCTGGGATGGACCGCGATACGGCTCTTGCTCAGCTGGAGGCTGTTCGGGTAAACCCGGGCAGTTTCCTCGCTGACGCCTTATCGGCAGACCTGGCTCGCGAGTGCATCCGCATCACACAGAAGGATGAGCCATCACCAGCCGAGTTGCGCAAGGTGCCCTTGCCTTTTCCAATTTGGGGCAGGGAAAATATTGATCCCGAAGCCATTAAGCAGATGGAAAACTCCATGCGTCTGCCGGTGACAGTCACGGGTGCGTTAATGCCGGATGCGCATGTCGGTTATGGACTTCCCATTGGTGGCGTTCTGGCGACCGAGAATGTGGTCATTCCGTACGCGGTTGGCGTGGACATTGCCTGCCGGATGCGCCTCTCCATTTATGAAGTTTCGCCGCATTTGATCGGTCAAAAGAAAGGTATGTTCGAAGACGCGTTGTGGAATGAAACCGCTTTTGGCATGGGCGTGAGATGGACAGGTGCAAAACGCGCGCAGCACGCCGTGCTGGACGATTTGGCATGGGATGCAACTCGTCAACTTAAGATGTTGAAAGACATCGCTTATGGTCAACTTGGCACAAGTGGAACCGGCAATCACTTTGTCGAATGGGGTTCGTTCAGACTCCACGAGCCGACCTTTGGCTTGAAGCCCGGCGAATATCTGGCTCTACTCTCGCATAGTGGCTCGAGAGGCGTTGGCGCCAAGATTGCGGATCGATTCAGCAAACTTGCCATCGAGAAGCATCCAGACTTGGATAAAAGCGTGCGTCAGCTCGCTTGGCTTTCCCTGGATTCGGAAGATGGTCAGGAATACTGGCTCTCGATGCAACTCGCCGGGAAATTTGCCTCGGCGAATCACTACATCATTCATCACCGCGTTGCTTCCGCAGTTGGGCTCAAAGAAGTCGCGGTGGTGGAAAATCATCACAATTTTGCCTGGGTCGAAAAATTGACGGATGGCAGAGATGTGATTGTCCATCGCAAGGGCGCGACTCCCGCGGGCAAAGGAGTTTTGGGCGTCATCCCAGGCTCCATGGGAGACGCGGGTTACGTTGTGAGAGGCAGAGGCGTGGGTGAGTCGCTGCAATCCGCTTCACACGGGGCGGGTCGGTTGATAAGTCGAAAGGCCGCGTTGAATTCCATCGGTCGGTCGGCACGCGACGAATATCTCAAAGAGCGCAACGTCACTCTGTTGGGCGGAGGTTTGGATGAATCGCCTCAGGCCTATAAACCCATCGAAGCCATCATCGCCGCGCAGCACGATTTGGTGGATGTGATTGGCAAATTTACACCACGCATCGTGCGCATGGCGGATGAGCCGGGTGATATATAATTCTGGCTGCCCGTGCACGGGCTTAACCCCGGCATGAGCAGTGAAATTAGATTTAGTTACAAAAGGGTCTCGGAACCGACAGTTCTGAGACCCTTTGGCTATAATTGTGCACGAAATCTTTTGATGAAGCGAGGCAGACATGGCTCCCAAACCATCCACGAAATTTCAAACCCTCCTGCTGAAATTTTCTCAAGCTGAGGAAATGGAGGCGAGAAAGAAAATAGAGACTGCACTTTGGAAAGAGTTTGGTACAGAACATGCTGTCTTTATATTAGATATGTCCGGTTTTTCCATGCTCACGCGCAAGTATGGGATCGTGCATTACCTTTCGATGGTGAAGCGGATGCAATTAACCACGGAACCTATCGTCAAATCATACGGTGGAGAAATGCTCAAATACGAGGCCGACAACTGCTTCGCGGTCTTCCCAGATCCGCTTTCCGCCGTTAACGCCGCGATTTCCATGCAGCATGCCTTTACCGCTGAAAACATCCTCACTTCCGACGACCAGGATATTCACATTGCAGTCGGTATTGACTACGGAAAATTATTGATTATCGGTCACGAAGATTGCTATGGTGACCCCGTGAATCGTGCTTCCAAAATGGGGGAGGATGTCGCTGCGGCAGGCGAGATCATGATCACGCAGGAAGCCCTGGACATGCTTCCTGCCGAAGCGGGAATTAAGACTCGTGAAGTGAACATTTCGATTTCAGGAATTAATATTCCTGCATATCTGGTCAATTATCGGAACGAATAAATCTTTATTTTCTTGAATCAAAAATGCCGTGTGCGTTCAGCGGTGCATATGCCATTTAGATTTTGGTCATTGGCTTTGCTTGTCCAATATATCTATGGCCCTTTGTAGTCTCTCCAACACTTTTGTTCGTCCAATAATTTCCATGCTTTCAAACAACGGCGGGCTGACTTTTTGTCCTGTAACTGCCACACGCAAAATTCCAAATACCTGATTTGCATTTAGACCCGATGATTCTACATATGCCCGCATTGGTGGCTCGGTCGTTTGATGGGAAATATCTGGAAGGGATGCCAAAATCTCATACGACTTTTTCGCAATCTCGCAGGATTGCTTCGCGTCCAGTCCCTTGGCGATTAGATCTTCCGGGTTCGGCTCGACTGTCTCTTTGAAAAAGAAACTGGCAAACGCGAGGGAATCATCCAACGTGACGAGTCGCTCTCGGATTAATGGTGTGACTTTTAGCAGAGTCTCATTATCGACTTCGAGACCAGCCTGGATGAAGTACGGCTTGATACGCCGCGCCAACTCCATGGTTGAAAGGAGGCGAATGTGCGTTCCGTTGAAGTGGTCCAATTTTTGGAAGTTGATGGCCGCGGGGGACGGAGTCAAAGAGTCGATGTTGAATCTTTCCACCATCCCATCCAATGACATCACATCGTCATCCGCCACTCCCCAGCCCATCAACACAATCCAGTTCAAAACACCTTCGGGGGTATATCCCAAATCCTTCAAGTCGCCGATAAAAATGGAGTGGCCATCCTTGAGGGCTTCTGCGGCTACACGTTTGCTCATTTTGCCTTTGCCGCCGGGCTTGAGAAAAAGAGAAAGATGGACCCAGGTGGGCTCCTCCCACCCAAACGCGCGCAGGATGTTGACGTGTAGCGGGAAGGTGGAAAGCCATTCCGAGCCGCGAATGACATGCGTAATTTCCATCAGGTGATCGTCGATCATAGCTGCCATGTGATAGGTAGGCAGACCATCGGACTTGAGCAGGACAAAATCATCCAGGGCCGTATTTTCCACCGTGATGGGGCCGCGCAGCAGGTCAACGGCGGTTGTAGAACCGTCCTTGGGCATCTTGATACGAACAACGAATTTCTCGCCCGCATCGATTCGACGACGCGCCTCTGCTGGATCCAGATTGCGGCATGTACCGTCGTAGCGCGGATTTTCCTTGCGTGCCAATTGTTCCTTGCGAACCGATTCCAATCGCTGTGGCGTACAGAAGCACGGAAAGGCAGAACCTTTCTCGACCAGTTCCCAGGTGTATTTATGATAGATCTCTCGCCGTTCGGTTTGGCGGTATGGACCATAGTCTCCGCCCTGGACAGGGCTTTCATCAGGCGGGATGCCCAGCCACTCCAGGCTTTGAATGATCTCCTCTTCCGTTCCAGGTACGAAGCGTTTCTGGTCGGTATCTTCGATACGAAGGATGAATTTACCACCGGTTTTGCGGGCATACAAATAGTTATATAAAGCCGTGCGGGCGCTTCCCAAATGGAAACGTCCGGTGGGTGATGGAGCCATCCGTGTGCGTACTGGTCTGGTGGTCAAAAATAAACTCCAAGAATATTTATTGATTAAACAATTGTAACGCGACACCCTCCGCGCTGACACGCTGCAACAAAGTGACGTCGCGAGGTAGTATCCAGCTACGAGCAACAATACAAAACGATCTAAAATTCCAGTTGTCTGTG
>Ga0075418_10010153_pt1 | contig 10547 bp, 10 predicted proteins | sample SoiMetdeltSBSDD2_FD_81776 | JGI IMG/M metagenome (GOLD analysis project Ga0075418, IMG submission 81776) | Bulk soil microbial communities from a Populus tree surrounding site in Tennessee, USA - Soil MetaG P. deltoides SBSDD2 | ecosystem: Environmental > Terrestrial > Soil > Tree plantation...
CCACGTCTACCATAGTCGGTCGCTCCGCGACCGGGAGCGACGCGGTGGATAGAGCGCGGCGTCATGGCCGGGTCTCCGTGGAAAGGGCGGATGACGTCGGAGTGACGGGGGCCGAGGGTGCGGGGGTTGATGGTGCCGGTTCGGGTGACGCTTCTCGGAGGGACGCACGGGCGGCGGCGATCTCCCGCTCAATGGCGTCGTCGGAGTTAAGCAGGGAGTCCTCCTGGGAGATCAGCGCAGCCGCGCGTGCGAGGAGTCCGTCGCTGAGCTCCTGGAAGTCGGCTTCGGAGATCTTACCGACCTTCTGGTCCAACTCGAGCTCCAACAGCTCGCGGTAGATCGCCGCCCGTTCGTCAGGGCAATCGAGGGCGATCGGGGGAAGGCTTTCTGTCTGCTGACGGCGAACGAGCGGAACCACCACGAACGCGAGAACAGCGAGGACCACGAGCGCGCCCAGGAGGTACTCCATCGCAGTCAGCCCTTCGCCCGGAACCGGTCGAGCTCGGCGCGAGCGCGGTCAACGGCGGTGACGGGTGAGGGCTCGTCGACATGGGAGGTGCCGTTGCGATACGGCGTCGTCGGCGGGTGATCCACCCCAGCGGAACCAGCTGCGCCGAGCGATTGCGACGGGCGCGGGCGCAGCCAGAGCTTCAGGACACGCCAGAGCAGCACGGCGCCAGCTATCAGCACGCCGATCGGCGCGAGCCAGACGGCGAGGCCGATGCCGCGACGCGGCGGCTCGATCAGTACGCTGTCGCCGTATCGCTCGACGAAGTACGCGATGATCTGCTCCTCGCTCTCGCCGGCCTCGAGCTTCGCACGGATCACGCTCCGCATCTGGCCTGCGAGGTCCGACGGGGAATCGGCGACGGCGGCGCCGGCGCAGACCGGACACTGAAGCTGTTTGGCGATGCGGCGGGTTTCGTCGTCAAGCGGGTCAGCGTGCGCGACGCGAGCGGCGGTCACGAGTGACAGGCTGAGCGTCAGACACACGACGAGCAGGGCGCGGAAGGTGACGGTCGCGTAGTCAGGATCGCTGTTCGAACGAGTCGACGGGGCGGGGCGAGAGACGAAGCGGCCGGGACGGCCGCGCTCCCAGCGAGTCTGGCCGCCCGAGTGGTCCTGCGAAGGCGTCGCCTCCTTGTCGGCAAAGGATCCTGGCTGCATCGCGGCTATGCCCTTCCGACGGCGAGGCCGCGCGTGGACGCGCCCACCTGAACGAGGCCGGGACGCGGCTGCGGCCACATCGCCACCAGCGTCCCGGCCGCGGCGACGATGCCGCCGAGCCAGATCCAGATGACGAGCGGGTTGACGAAGACCATGAAGCTGGCGCTGCCGTCTGCTTCCCAGCCGGCCAGCACGACGTAGAGGTCGTCTGCCGGAGAGGTGCGAATACCCACGCTGGTGCTAGGCTGACGCTCGAAGCCCCGGTAGAACCGTTTGTCGGTGATCAGGGTTCCGACGAGCTCACGATCAGCTTCGACGGCGAGTTGCGCCTCGACGATCCGGACGCCGGGCTCGGAGCGCTCGCGCAGGCCGTTGAAGGTTAGACGGTACTCGCCGATCGCCATCGACGCGCCGGGCTGGAGGCGGGTCGATTGCTCAAGCTGGTACGCCGACGACGCGGTGACGGCGACCGCGATCATGACGATCCCAAGGTGGACGACGTAGCCGCCGTACCGTCGATTGTTGCGGCTGATCAGGTTGCCGAGAGCGCCAAGTACGGTCTCGCCGGTGGCCTGCCGCCGGGCGAGCGTGCCCTTCGAAAGCTCGGTCGCGATGGTCGCCGCTACGAAGGCGCAGGCGCCGAATGAGGCCAGCGCTTTTGGCTGGTCGAACCCCTTGAAGAGGCCGACCCCGATCGCCGCCAGGACGGCGAACAGCACCGGCGGTGCGAACAGGCGGATCAGGCTCTCGGCGCGGCCTTTTCGCCACGGCATCAGCGGGCCGACCCCCATCAGCGCGATCAGTACGATCATGATCGGGCCGGCGACCTGATTGAAAAAGGGAGGGCCGACGGTGATCTTTGTGCCCTGGACCGCCTCGGAGACGAGCGGGAAGATGGTGCCCCAGAAGATGGCGAAGACCAGGCCGAGGAAGAGCAGGTTGTTCATCAGGAAGCTCGCTTCGCGCGAGAGCATCGAGTCGAGCTGGTTCTCGGAGCGCAGTCGCGGCAGGCAGACGAAGAGCAGCGTCAGCGTGCTAGCGACGACGAGTGACAAGAAGGCAAGGAAGAACGGACCGATTGACGACTGCGCGAACGAGTGGACGGACGTGATGACGCCGCTTCGGACGACGAAGGTACCGAAGATTGCCAGGTAGAACGTGACCAGCACCAGGGCCATGTTCCAGACCTTGAGCATGCCTCGGCGCTCCTGGATCATCACCGAGTGAATGAACGCCGTGCCGATGAGCCAGGGCATGATCGCGGAGTTCTCGACGGGGTCCCAACCCCAGTAGCCGCCCCAACCGAGGACGCGGTACGCCCACCAGCCGCCGAGCATGTTGCCGATGCCGAGGATTGCCCAGGCGACGAGCGCATACCGGCGCGTCGTCCTGATCCAGCCGGCGTCCAGGCGGCCGGCGGCGAGCGCGGCGACGGCGAACGCGAACGGAATCGTCCAGCTCATGTAGCCAGCCAGCAGCATCGGGGGGTGGTAGAGCATACCGAGGTCGTAGAGGAGCGGGTTGAGACCGAGGCCGTTTGACGGGACGACCGCCATCTTCTCGAACGGGCTGGCGACGAACCCGAGGATCAGTCCGAAGAACGCCATGACGGCCATCAGCGTCATGTGGACGTACGCCATCATGGTGGAGTCGGCACGGCGCTGCTGGTATGCGACGAGGGCGCTGAACAGCGAGAGGGTCCAACCCCAGTAGAGGAGCGACCCGGCCTGGCCGCCGTAGAACGCGGCCGCGACCAGCGAGTTTGGCATCTCGCGGCTGGAGTGCTCGGCGACGTACTTGATCGAGAAGTCGTTGGTCATGAATGCCAGCAGGAGCGTTCCGCTGGCGACGGTCATCAGGACGGCAACACCCAGCACGCCGTTGTAGGCGCTCGCCTTCAGCTCTGGTGCCCGGAGCTGCACGCCGAGCGGGGCCGCGATGGCCGCGTACGCCGCGATCACGAACGCCGCGACGATCGCGATGTGTCCGAAGTCGGCCATCGGTCAGGCCCCCGCGGCGCCTTCAGCCTCGAACTTGGACGGGCACTTCGCGAGCAGCGTCGAGGCCTGGAACGTGCCGTCCGGTCCGACCTTCCCCTCGACGACGACCTGAACCTCTTCGCCGAAGATGTCCGGAACTGGGCCACCCTTGTAGTAGACCGGCATCTGGCCGCTGCCGTCGTGGACCAGGAAGCGGATCGCCAGGCCGGCGTCGATCTTCTCGACCGAGCCCGGCACGACGTCGCCGGCCAGCCTGACCTGCTGAGCGCCGCTGGCCGGCCCGCGCTGCAGTAACTCGCCGACCGTGATGTAGTAGACGGTCGAGGTCTGGAGCGCGGTCACGATCAGGTATGCGATGCCGAGAACGATCGCTCCGCCAGCCACGAGGAGCTTGAAGTGGCGTCCGGGCGACGCCGGGCTGGCCGAGGGCCGTGGGAGAGAGGATTGCACGAAGGAACCTCCGAGCCGCCGGGGAGGGGGGAGCGCGACCCTACGGGGATTGTACTCGGCACCGGCCCGGAGATGACCCAGATTCACTCGGCGATCGGGTGACGACGGCAACGGCTAGGCACCGAAAAGCTCGGAACCCCAGACGAGGCAATGGCCGTGACTCTCTCCGCAACCGACGACATCGCGACGCTGGAGCAGCTGTTGCGCCGTCTGCTGACGGCGAGCACCTGGCAGGAGCTGCTCGCGCCGGGATCGTGATCGGCCGGGCTGAAACACGGCTGTAGCGGGGAAAACGGGCTCCCACCGGTATACTGTCGGCGTAGGCAGCGCAGCCGATCGTCTGGGACCACCGTTCGACGGGATCGGCTGGCTGGCTGGCGATCGGACCGTTCGCAACAGGAGCCGCATGCGCATCGCGGTCGTCGTCTTCCCAGGGACCAACTGCGACGAGGAAACGCGCTACGTGCTCGGCGACGTCCTCGGGCAGGACGTCGAGCCAGTCTGGCACGCCGACACGGAGCTTGGCCGCTTCGACGCCATCATTTTGCCGGGCGGCTTCTCGTACGGCGACCACCTGCGGGCAGGTGCCATCGCGCGGTTCTCGCCGGTCATGAAGACGGTGGCGGAGTTGTCGAGGCGGGACCGGATCGTCGTCGGGATCTGCAACGGGTTCCAGGTGCTGTGCGAGGCCGGGCTGCTACCCGGCGCGCTCCTGCCGAACGCCGGCGGCTCGTTCGCCGGGCGGTGGGTCCACTGCCGCGTCGAGGGCGAGCCGTCGCCGCTGACGCGTGGGATCGAGACCGGAACGGTGTTGAAGCTGCCGATCGCACACGGCGAGGGGCGGTACACGGCGCCACCGGAGACGCTCGAGGGGCTGGAGCGGAGCGGTCGGATCCTCTTCCGCTACTGTGAGCCTGATGGCTCGGTCACCGAGGGCGCCAATCCGAACGGCTCGCTTGCAAACGTCGCCGGGATCATGAGCGAGGGCGGCAACGTCGTCGGCCTGATGCCGCACCCCGAGCGCGCTGCGGAGGCCGAGCTGCCGTCGCAGGACGGGTTGCCGCTCCTGAAAGCGCTGGTCGGGATCGGCGCTGCGAAAGAGCAGATTGCCGTGGGGGTGCCGGCCCAGCGTGGGGCGGGCAGCGCGGGGTCGACCGCCCGATGACCTCCATCGAGCGCGTGATGGTCGCCTCCCCCACCCCGGACCTGACCGACGCCGAGTACACGAGCATCGTCGAGAGCCTTGGGAGGGTTCCGAACCACGTCGAGGTCGGCATCCTGTCGGCGATGTGGAGCGAGCATTGCGGGTACAAGAACTCGCGCCCGCTGCTGCGCCGCCTCCCGACGACAGGGCCGAGGGTGGTCCAGGGGCCGGGCGAGAACGCCGGGGCCGTCGATCTCGGCGACGGGCTGCTGGCGGTCCTGAAGATGGAGTCGCACAACCACCCGAGCGCCGTCGAGCCGTTCCAGGGCGCCGCGACCGGGGTCGGCGGCATCCTCCGCGATATCTTCACGATGGGCGCGCGGCCGGTCGCGCTGCTCGACTCGCTGCGGTTCGGACCGCCGGGCGAGGGCCGCAACCGGTACCTGTTCAATGGGGTCGTGGCAGGGATCGGGCACTACGGCAACTGCATCGGCGTGCCGACCGTGGGTGGCGAGATCTACTTCGACCCGAGCTTCGCCGAGAACCCGCTGGTCAACGCGATGTGCGTCGGGATCGTGGAGCGGGAGCGGCTGACGCTGGCGAAGGCCGGCGATCCCGGCGACGTCGTGCTGATCGTCGGGGCGCCGACCGGCCGCGATGGGATTCATGGGGCGACGTTCGCCTCGGCGGAGCTGGCCGACGACCGTGAGGCGAGCCGCCCGAACGTCCAGGTGGGTAACCCGTTCCTGGAGAAGCTGCTGCTGGAGGCGTGCCTGGCGCTGCTGCCGAAGGGCGTGGTGCGGGCGATGCAGGACCTCGGGGCGGCCGGGTTGACCTCGTCCAGCGTCGAGGTGGCAGCGAGAGGCAAGCGCGGGATGCGGCTCGACGTCGGGAAGGTCAGCCGCCGTGAGTCCGGGATGACGCCGTACGAGATGATGCTCTCGGAGAGCCAGGAGCGGATGCTGCTGGTGGTGCCGCCGGCGGCGGTGGCCGAGGTCGAGGCGCACTTTGCGCGCTGGGAATTGCACTCGGATCTCGCCGGCGAGATCACGGACGACGGCGACTTCGCGGTGCTCGACAACGGCGTCGAGGTGGCACGGCTGCCGATCCCGCTCTTGACCGACGAGGTGCCGACCTACACGCGGCAGGGGCAGGCACGGCCGGCCCCGACGATGCCGGAGCTGCCGCCCGAGCCGACCGACTACAACGCCGTGCTGCTGGCGCTGCTGGCCTCGCCAAACATCAGGAGTAGGCGGCCGGTCTTCCAGACGTACGACCACACCGTTCGGGCCGACACAGTCGTGGAGCCGGGACTGGGCGCGGGCGTGGTGCGGATCCGGGGGACGAACAAGGCGCTGGCGCTCACCACTGACTGCAACCCGCGCTACGTCTACGCCGATCCGCGTCGGGGGGCGGCCATCGCCGTGGCCGAGGCGGCGCGCAACCTGGCGTGCCGCGGCGCCGAGCCGATCGCGGTGACGGACTGCCTGAACTTCGGGAATCCGGAGAAGCCGGAGGTGTACTGGGAGCTCTCCGAGGCGATCGACGGGCTGGGCGAGGCGTGCCGGGCACTGAACGTGCCGATCGTCTCGGGCAACGTGAGCCTCTACAACGAGAGCAACGGGGTCGCCGTCAAGCCGTCGCCGATCGTCGGGATGGTCGGGCTGATCGAGGACCGCTCGAAGATCCCGTCGAGCGGCTTCGTCGCCGAGGGCGACGTAGTGTTCCTGGTCGGCCCGGCCGGTGCGGAGCTTCAGTGCTCGGAGTATCTAGCACACCGCCTCGGCCGCACTGATGTTCTAGGCCCGCCGCCCTCCCTGGACCTGAACATCGAGCGGGCGGTGCAGGAGTTTGTGCGTGAGGCGGCCCGGCGCGGCCTGTTGCGCTCGGCGCACGACTGCTCGGAGGGCGGGTGGGCCGTCGCGGTCGCGGAGTGCTGCATTGCCGGCGGCCTCGGCTTCTCTGCGGAGTCAAGCAGTCGTGATCACCTGCTGAATCGTGCCCAGGAACGAGATCAGGTACGTCGTATTGACGCCACGTTGTTCGGTGAAGGCCAGTCGCGGTTTGTGCTCTCGTGTCGCTCAGATCAAATGCCTGGATTGGCGTCGTTGCTCGCTGAGTCAAACCTCGGCGGAATCACTACCCTCCTGGGCCGCGTTGGGGGCGACACGCTCTCGTGGTCAGATGATCTCTCCGTTTCCGTAAAGGAGCTTGCCCGTGCCTGGAACACCCCCTTCTAGCGAGTGGGCGGACATGGCGAAACCGACAGGCTTGCGTGAGGCGTGCGGGGTCATCGGGGTGTACGCTCCGACCGAGGACGTCGCGAGGCTCGCCTACTTCGGGCTGTTCGCGCTCCAGCACCGGGGGCAGGAGAGCGCCGGCATCGCCACCACGGACGGCACGGACCTCCACGTTCGTACCAGCATGGGTCTCGTCAGCCAGGTTTTCGACGAGCAAGACCTCAACCGGCTGGGCGTCGGCAGCTTCGCGGCGATCGGGCACACGCGCTACTCCACGACCGGGTCGAGCCGCGTCGAGAACGCCCAGCCGCTGGTGGTGCAGAGCGACCTCGGGTCGCTGGCGCTCGGGCACAACGGCAACCTGACCAACACCAGCACGCTCGGGGCCGAAATGGAGCGGCTGGGGATCACCCTGACGTCTACGACCGACTCCGAGATCCTGGGTCACCTCTGCGCGCATGCCGAGGGCGACGACTGGTTGGCGCGGATCAGGGCGACCCTGCCGCGCCTGGGCGGCGCCTTTTGCCTGACCATGCTCACCAGTGATGCGCTGTACGCCGTCAGAGATCCGCTCGGGATCAGGCCGCTCTGCCTCGGCCGGACCGAGAGCGGCGGCTGGGTCGTCGCCTCCGAGAGCTGCGCTCTGGACACGATCGGCGCGCAGTTCATCCGCGAGATCGACCCGGGCGAGCTGCTGAAGATCGACGAGCTGGGCATCCACACCGAGCACTTCGCCACCGATCCCGAGGCCGTGGCCGGCGGCGAGCGGTTCGGCACCGCCGTCACGCTGCCGATGGTCGGCTTCCCCCAGCGGGCGGCCTGCTCGTTCGAGCACATCTACTTCGCGCGCCCGGACAGTGTGGTGGACGGCAAGCTGGTCTACGCCGTCCGCGAGCGGATGGGCGAGATCCTGGCGCGCGAGCACCCGATCGAGGCTGACATCGTGATCGCCGTACCGGACGCTGGCGTCCCGGCCGCGATGGGGTACGCCTCGGCCTCTGGTATCGCGCTGCGCGAAGGGTTCGTCAAGAACCGGTACATCGGGCGGACGTTCATCCAGCCGAGCCAGGGTCAGCGAAGTGGCAACGTCGCGCTCAAGCTGAACCCACTGCCGGAGGTGCTTCGAGGCAAGCGCGTGGTGGTGGTGGACGACAGCATCGTGCGTGGGACGACGACGCCGAGGGTCGTGGCGCAGCTTCGGAAGGCGGGCGCTCGAGAAGTCCACATGCGGATCTCGTCGCCGCCGATGCTCTGGCCGTGCTACCTCGGGGTGGACACGGCTACCCAGGAGGAGCTGATCGCCGCCAACATGTCGATCCCCGAGATCCGCGACTTCATCGGCGCCGACAGCCTGGGGTACCTGAGCATCGACGGGCTAGTGGAGGCGATCGGGTTGCCGGAGAGCACGCTCTGTAACGCCTGCTTCCACGGCCGCTACCCGCTGCCGATCGAGCAGGGCCAGGGCAAGTTCGTGCTGGAGCGGTCGTGACGGGCGTGGGTAGGGTGCCGGGACCACCAGTCTACCGGGGCGGCCAGGATGGCCGCGCTCCCAGGGGGCGGTCGTGACCGGGAGCGCGCCGAGGGCATCGGCGTACGCGCAGGCGGGCGTCGACATCGTCGCCGGCGAGCGGGCCGTCGACCTGATCAAACCGGCCGTCCGCTCGACCTGGGGCGGCCTGGCCGCTGCTGGCGGCCAGAACGGACCGCGCGTGCTGGGCGACCTGGGAGCATTCAGCGGGCTGGTGGCGCTCGGGAACAGCCTGAAGGATCCGGTCCTGGTCAGCAGCACCGACGGCGTCGGGACGAAGCTGAAGGTCGCCATCGCGCTGGACCGCTACGACACGATCGGCCGGGACCTGGTGGCGCACTGCGTGGACGACATCCTGACGTCCGGCGCGCAGCCGCTGTTCTTCCTGGATTACGTCGCGATGGGGAAACTGGTGCCCGAACGACTGGCTTCGATCGTGGAGGGGATCGCCGCCGAGTGCCTGGCGAACGGCTGCGCGCTGGTCGGCGGCGAGACGGCGGAGATGCCAGACGTGTACGCGGCGGACGATTACGACATCGCCGGGTTCATCGTCGGGATCGTCGAGCGGGACCAGATCGTGGACGGCTCGCAGATCGAGGCCGGCGATCTGGTCTGGGGGTTGGAGTCGAGCGGGCTGCACACGAACGGCTACACCCTGGCGCGCAAGGTACTGGCCGATTTCCCGCTCCAGGATGGGTATCCGGGACTGGTCGGGACGGTCGGCGAGGCGCTGCTGGCGACGCACCGCTCGTACCTGCCGGCGATGCGCCCGCTGCTGGCGGCCGGTATCGTACGGGGGATGGCGCACATCACCGGCGGCGGCTTCGAGGGGAACATCCCGAGGATGCTGCCTAAGGCGTTGGGTGTCGAGCTGCGCTGGGGCACCTGGCACGTCCCGCCGATCTTCGACTTGATCGAGCGCGAGGGCCGGATCGAATTTGCCGAGATGACGCGGGTGTTCAACCTCGGGCTGGGCTGGGTCTTCGTGACATCGCCGGCCGATGCCGACACGGTTCGGCGCCTGGCGCCCGACGCGCTGCCGATCGGCACGGTGATCGGCGATGCCGGCGACGCGCCGCGCGTCCGGCTGCTCGGCGCCCCGTGAGCCCCCTGGGAGCGCGGCCATCCTGGCCGCTTCGTTCGTGACCCTCGAACGCGGCCGGCTCACCCGCGTCGCGGTGCTGATCTCGGGCCGTGGCTCGAACCTGCTGGCGCTGATCGAGTCGATCGAGCGCGGCGAAGTGCCGGCCGAGATCGTGCTGGTCGTCTCGAATCGCGCGGAGGCCGGCGGGCTGGCCCACGCCCGCGCCCGTGCCATCCCGACGCTGACCGCCGACCGCTCGCGCTACCCGAAGCGGGTAGATCGGCATCAGCGCATCCTCGCGGCGCTCCTCGCCGCCGACGTCGATCTCGTGGTCTGCGCGGGCTTCGACGAGATCCTGCGCCCGGAGGTCGTGGCGGAGCTGCGCGGTCGGATGCTGAACGTCCACCCGTCGTTGCTGCCGGCGTTCGGACAGACGCTCCATGCCCAGGCCGAGGCGCTGGCGTACGGCGTCAAGGTCACTGGCTGTACGGTCCACATCGTCACGGACGACCTGGACGCGGGACCGATCGTGGTCCAGCGACCGGTGCCGGTCCTGGAGGACGACACGGTCGAGAGCCTCTCGGCGAGGATCGTCGCGGAGGAGCACAAGGCGCTACCGGACGCGGTGCGGCTTTTCGCCGAGGGCCGGCTGATCGTCGAGGGTCAGCGCGTCCGGATTCTGCCGAGGAGTCAAGGGTCAGCCGCCGAGAGGCGGTAGCGTCGAATGGGCCGACTGGTTTCGCCTACGTCAACGGCGGGGGCGGCCAACCATGACGACGTACTCTTCGACGACGGGATTGGCCAGGAGCTGGCGGCACATCGCGTCGGCGGCGGCTTCGGCGGCGGCGCGGTCGGGAGCTCGTAGCTCGATCTCGAAGTACTTGCCGGCGCGTACGCCGTCCACGCCGTCAAATCCGAGATGCCGCAACGCCTC
>Ga0075418_10010156_pt1 | contig 10547 bp, 6 predicted proteins | sample SoiMetdeltSBSDD2_FD_81776 | JGI IMG/M metagenome (GOLD analysis project Ga0075418, IMG submission 81776) | Bulk soil microbial communities from a Populus tree surrounding site in Tennessee, USA - Soil MetaG P. deltoides SBSDD2 | ecosystem: Environmental > Terrestrial > Soil > Tree plantation...
AGATCTTCGGCATGTTCATCATGACGGTCGCTGCCGCGGAGGCAGCTGTCGGACTGGCCATCGTCATCGCCGTCTATCGGCTGCGCCACACCGTGGACGTCGATGTAGTCGATACGATGCAAGGTTGAGCGCGACGTGCTGAATCACACTCGGAGTTTGGCCGCGTGAACGAAATGCTCATCTGGGGCATTCTGGGGCTACCGCTTCTTGCATTCGTCCTCATCGCCCTTGTTGCCCGCCGCTCGCCGGGGTTAAGCGCCGGCCTCACGATCGTCGCGATCCTGGGCGCGTTCGGAATTGCGGTGCTGACCTTTGTGGAGGTCTCGGGCGGCGCGCGCCCGGCCGCCACGCTGCCCTGGCTGCCGACCTTTCCCGGTTTCACACCGTTCGGATTCCTCAATGCCATCAACTTGACATTCCGGGTGGATCCACTAACGGCCGTGATGCTGGTAGTGGTCACGTCGGTGAGTCTGTTGGTGCAGATCTACTCGCTGGGCTACATGGCCGGCGACCGTGGCTTCTCCCGCTACTACGCTGCAATGGCGCTGTTCACATTCTCGATGCTCGGCCTCGTACTGGCGGGGAGCCTCATCGCCATCTTCATCTTCTGGGAGCTGGTTGGCCTCTGCTCCTACCTGCTGATCGGACACTGGTACGATCGCCCCGCCGAGCCCGGCCACCTCTCCCCGTCTGCAGCGGCGAACAAGGCGTTCCTGGTGACTCGCTTCGGCGACGTCGGGTTCCTGATCGGCATCGTGTATCTCTTCACGCAAACCGGCACGTTCGATTTCGAGCAGTTGCGCATGATGGCGACGTCGGGGGCGATTCCGGTCGCCGGTCTGTCCATCATCACGTTTGCCATCTACATGGGCGCGATGGGCAAGTCAGCCCAGTTCCCGTTCCACGTGTGGTTGCCCGACGCAATGGAAGGACCGACGCCGGTCTCCGCGTTGATTCATGCGGCGACGATGGTGACCGCGGGTGTGTATTTGCTGGTCCGAACCGACTGGCTGTTTGCGCTGACACCGAACGTACTGACGATCGTCGCGTGGATCGGCGCATTCACCGCGCTGCTGGCCGCCGTGCTGGCGTGCGTCCAGGACGACATCAAACGCGTGCTCGCGTACTCGACGGTGTCGCAGCTTGGCTACATGATGACCGCCATCGGCGCGGGCGTCGCTCCGGCGGGCTTCCTGCATCTGCTGACGCACGGCTTGTTCAAGGCACTGTTGTTCCTTGGTGCGGGCGCCGTCATTCACGCAGTTGGCAGCAACGACCTTCCGCGAATGGGCGGTCTCGCGCGCAGAATGCCGCAGACCGCGCTGCTCTTCATCGTCGGCACGCTGTCGCTGGCGGGGATCCCGCTCTTCGGCGGCTTCTTGTCGAAGGAAGAGATTCTCGGTGCGGTCTGGATGGGCGGTCTGCCCGGCCCGTTCGCGCTGCTGATGCTCGTGGCGTTCCTCACCGCGTTCTACATGTTCCGCGTCGTCTTCCTTGCATTCTTCGGCAGGCCCGCACCTGCTGCTGCCGTCGCCCACGCGGGGCATGCGGGCGCGGCGGCGACCGGCGGAGCGGCGCCTCGCGTCGCCCATGCCCATCTCCATAACGAAGCCGTGGTCGAGGGCGCGCACGTGAACGAAGCTCCGCATGCGCACGAACCGCCGGCGACGATGCTGCTGCCACTCTGGGTATTGGCGCTGATGACGATGGCCGTCGGTGTCTATACGACATTCGGCGGAGCAGCGACGGCGGGATTCTTCGTCGGCGGGGAACACGTCGCGGCGAACGCGGAGCCGGCGTTGCCTCCGGGCTGGCTCACGCCTGCCGCCGTGAGCGCGGGCATCGCGGGCATCCTGCTCGCGTGGCTCACGTATCAGACCCGGACAATCAGTGCGACCAGCCTGGCGGCTGCGTTTGGACCGATTCGAACCGCGGCAATCAGGAAGTTCTGGATTGACGATCTGTTCGAGGCGATCTACGGCGTTATTCTTCTTGGCTTCTCACGGGTCGTCGGCTGGATCGACCGCTACATCGTTGACGGCGTACTGAACCTCCTCAGCGACTGGACCGTGCAGGCGGGCGACGAGCTGCGCGGCATTCAGACAGGGAAGCCGCAGGATTACGTCTACGGCGTCGCGACCGGGGTGCTGGTGCTGGTCCTTCTCATGAGGCTGGTGTTCTGATGAAGGGCCTGCCACTGCTCTCGATCATGACGTGGGCGCCCTTTGTGAGCGCTATCATCATCATGTTCTTCGCCCGCCATCGACCGCTGTTGGTGCGGTTGACCGCTCTGGTCGGTGCGTCCGTTTCGCTGATTGCGTCGCTCCTGGTGTACTACGCCTACGATCGCGGCGCCGCGGGCTTTCAGTTTCAGGAACAGCTCTCGCTGGTGCCGTCGCTCGGCATCAACTACATCCTTGCCATCGACGGGATGAGCGCGCTGCTTGCCCTGCTCACCTCGATCATCATCTTCGGCGGCGTCTTCGCGTCGTGGACGGTCAAGGAACGCGGTCAGGAGTTCTACGCGCTGCTGCTGCTGCTGGTGACGGGCGTGTACGGGGTCTTCGTTTCCCTCGACCTGTTCGTCTTCTTCCTCTTCTACGAAATCGCTGTCCTGCCGATGTATCTGCTCATCGGCATCTGGGGATCGTCCGGCTTCATCAAGCCCCAGGGGATTTTCGGCACGGCGATGGGGCGTACCGGCGTCGGCACCAAAGAGTACGCCGCGATGAAGCTGACGCTGTATCTGCTCTTCGGCTCGGCCTTCATCCTGGTCGGCATTCTCGCGCTGTACGCCGAGGGTGGTCACACGTTCAACTTCCTCGCGCTGCAGCAGATGAAGTTCGATCCGACGGTGCAGAAGTGGGTGTTCCTCGCCTTCTACGTCGGGTTCGGCATTCTCGCGGGCATCTGGCCGCTGCACACGTGGTCGCCTGACGGCCACGCGTCTGCGCCGACGGCCGTATCGATGCTGCACGCAGGCGTGCTGATGAAGCTTGGCGCCTACGGCGTCGTGCGCCTCGGCATGGGTCTGTTGCCTGATGCAACGGTGTACTGGGCGCTGCTCGTCGGCACCATCGCCTGCATCAACATCGTCTACGGCGCGTTGAGCGCGATGGCGCAGACGGACCTCAAGTACGTGATCGCGTATTCGTCGGTCTCGCACATGGGCGTCGTGATGCTTGGCGCCGCGACGCTGACGGTGACCGGCTTGAACGGATCCGTGTTCCAGATGTTCGCGCACGGCATCATGACCGGCCTCTTCTTCGCGCTGGTCGGCCTCGTCTACGAGAAGGCGCATTCGCGCGCGATCTTCACGATGGGCGGCTTCGGCACGATGATGCCGGGCATTGCGACGGCGTTTACGGTGGCCGGCTTGTCGTCACTCGGGTTGCCGGCGACTGCGGGATTTGTCGCCGAGTTTCTGACGTTCCTCGGCGCGTGGAGCTCCGCGCATCCGTGGTGGCTGTTCCCGGGCGTCATCGGCGCATTCCTCACCGCCGTCTACGTGCTGCGCGTCACGAAGCAGATTTTCTGGAGCGCTCAGAGTCCGGATCCGCACTTCGCGCACCTGCCTGACGCGCAGGGTCCCGAGTGGGCGGCGCTCGGCATCCTGGTCACGACCCTGGTCATCTTTGGCGTTGCGCCATCGATTGCGGTCGGCACCATCGATACCGCGACATCGCCGCTCATCGCGAGCCTGCCAAAGGTTGCGAACGCCATCGCGGGGGTCGTCCGATGACGTTCGATCTCGGCATGCCGATGGTTCCCGAGGTCGCCCTGTTCGTTTTGGCGGTGGTCGTTCTATCCATGGGTCTTCTTCGACCCCGCGCAAGCGCTCCTCACCGCGACGTTGACATCGACCTCCAGGTCGGTCACGCGACGGCGGTCGGCTGGGTCACGTTCGTCGGCCTGATCGTTATCCTCAGCCTGACGTTTTTCCAGCGGGAAGGGCAAACCCTCTTCAACGGATCGTTCGTCAACGACAGCCTGGCGATTTTTTCGAAGAAGCTGTTTGTCGGTGCAGCGGCCCTGAGCGTGCTGGCGTCGCTCACGCTTCGACAGGGCAGCTTCACCCGTCGCGCCGCCGAGTATCACTTCATTCTGATTGCGTCGGTGCTCGGCATGCTCGTGCTTGCTTCGGCGCGCGAGCTGATCCTGCTGTTTGTGGCCTTCGAGTTGATGTCGATTCCGCTCTACGTGCTGACCGGCTTCGTCAAACGAGAGGACGCGGCTCCTGAAGCGGCTCTGAAGTTCTTCCTCGTCGGCACCGCCTCGTCTGCCGTCATCGTCTACGGCATGTCGTTCATCTTCGGTGTCACAGGCAGCACGGAGCTCGCCGCGATTCCAGGTGCGCTGGCGACCAACGATCCGATGATGCTGCTCGGGATGACGCTGCTGCTGGCGGGCCTCGGCTTCAAGATCGCCGCATTCCCGTTCCACATGTGGGCGCCCGACACCTACGAAGCGGCGAGCACGCCGTTTGTCGCCTGGCTGGCCGTTGCGCCGAAGGCAGCGGGGTTCATCGCCATCATCCGTCTGTACGTGGAAGGCGTCGGCGCCGCGGCGCTCGTCTGGATGCCCGTCGTGGCGGCCGTCGCCGGCATGACGATCATCACCGGCAACCTGATGGCCATCCCGCAGCACAACATCAAGCGGCTGCTGGCCTATTCGGGGATCGCGCACATCGGCTACATGCTGGTCGGCCTTGCTGCGCTGACGACCAACGGCATCGCAATGGTTCTCTTCTATCTGGTCGCCTATCTGTTTGGAAACATGGGCGCCTTTTTCGTCGTCGAAGCCGTGGCTCGGTCGGAGAACTCGGAAGAAATCGACGCCTACAAAGGCCTAGCGCAGCGCTCGCCGCTGCTCGCGCTGGCGATGCTGGTCTTCCTGCTTTCGCTCGGCGGCATTCCGTTTGTCGCCGGCTTCTGGGCGAAGCTGTACGTGTTTCTCGCCGCGGTCGATCGCGGGATGTATGGCCTCGTGTTCCTCGGAGCCGTGCTGACCGTCGTCGCGCTCTACTACTACCTTCTCGTCGCCAGGCGGATGTACATCGAGGAGCCCGTGCGCACCGCGCGCATCCAGGTATCGCCACTGCTCGGCCTCGCCATCCTGATCTGCATCGTTGGCGTGGTGGGGATGGGCGCGTGGCCGGCTCCTTGGGTGAACGCGACACAACGCGCCGCCGCAAGCGTTTTCGCGTCGCCCGCGGCATCAACGAAATAGCTGTGGGGTCCGGCTTTAGCCGGACCGATCCGCGTCTCGATCGGACGCGGGCATGTCGGGCGCTCGGCCTCGATCTCCGCACGCCGGGAAATCGCTCTCGCTTCGGTACCTGACGCAGGCGCGTCGACTATCCGCTAACTCGATGCGACATGTGCCGCCGGCACGGCTGCGCACCTTATCAGTTCCGTTACACTGCAACGTCACGATGAGTCGTTTGTTTCCGCTGGACGCTCCTCGAAACACAGGCCCTATGGCGAGAGTGTTTGCTTCTCGCAACTCTCACCCGGGAGATTCCGGCGGCACGGCATGGCGGCGCGATCTTGATCGTGCCAGACGATCACGGGCGACATTTGGATTCGTTGAATCCGTTTGAATATCGATTGGCGGCGACAGACTCGCGTATTCCTGACGCGCTTCGTCGCGAATTAACGATCTCGCAGAAACGGGCTGAAGCGATTCAACGGGTCTTCGAGAGCTCGCTCCCTGAGGATCTCAAAAACACGCTTATCGAAGCGACAACAAATCGGCCGTGGTACGTCGAACAGGATTTGCGCCCTGTGGCGGCTTTCGCCAATGTCGATGGAGCTTTGGTGGTGACGGCCAACCTTCAGGTCATTGGATTTGGAGCAAAGATTGTCGGTAGCACCGCAGATTCCCCTCGCGTGTGTCTGTTCAGAGCAAAACCCGGTATGCAACCCGTGGTTGATTCGCCGTTGGAATCTGTCGGCGGGATGCGTCATCAATCCGCCGTTAGGTTCGTCGCTGCGCATCGAGACTGCGTCGCTGTTGTCGTTTCGCAAGACGGAAGAATGTCTCTGATCAGTTGGAGCGAGGAACTCAATTCCGTGGCCGTGGTTCGTAGCGCCGAGTGGTGGCTCTGACCACCATCTTGTAAAAGGGTGGTCGAGCGCTAAGCTACAGGTCCGTGAAGACCGTCCTTGAAACAGACCGGTTGGTCCTGAGACCGTTCACGCTCGGGGACTTTGAGCCACTCGCCGCGATGCACGCGGATCCGTGCGTCATGAAGTTGCTCTCAGTCGACGGCAAGCCGCAGCCGCGCTTTGACGCATGGCGATCACTCTGCGGCATCGTCGGCCATTGGCATCTGCGCGGATTCGGGATGTTTGCGCTCATCGAGCGTGCGACTGGCACGTTCATTGGCCGTGTCGGACCGTGGCAGCCGGAAGGGTGGCCGGACTTCGAGATCGGTTGGGCGCTGCGCTCAGAATACTGGGGACGCGGCTATGCAACAGAAGCTGCGAAGCGCTGCGTCGCGTACGCGTTCCGAGAGCTCGATCGAGCCCACATCAGCAGTTTCATCGTGCCGGAGAACTCGCGCTCGATCCGCGTCGCTGAGCGAATTGGCGAGCGCCTCGAAAGCCAAGTCACGCTTCCGCACCTGCCCGGTCGGCCGCATCTTCAGTACGGCCTCTCACGCCAGGACTGGAGTCGCCACGATGACAGGTAACGGCTTGTTGCGTCGCCGTTGAAGGACGCGGGCATGCCCGCGTCCGACACGCGAGCGGCAGGGCCGGCTAAAGCCGGCCCTACGTACGAATCGTCGTGTCGCTAAGCAGCCGGTGGACGCGCGTGGCGCGGTTGGTAGACACCGACCTTGCCGCCGCCAGGCAGGATGATGTGCGTGAGCAGGCCCCATCCTTGGTCTTTCACCCCGTCGCACTCGATCGCATGCGCTTTCATGCGCGCGACAAAGGCCTGGATGTCGTCGCACATCAAGTAGAGCTCGTGGATGTTGTTCTTCTCGGATGGATGGACGGCGACCTCCGCCGGCGGCAATCCGAAAATGAGCCATCCATGGCCCACGTCAACGTTCGGCAGCGCGAGCACATCGCGCAGGAACGCGCGGTCCGCGTCAGGGTTTGTGCTGTAGATGATCGAATGTGCGCCAGTGATCATTTGGTACCTTCCAAAACCGCAATGTGTTCGCCGGCCCGACGGAGGGCCGTCGACAAGTTTTCTGAGTCTCGAAGTAGGATCCGCGGGTCGTTAATCGTTGCATCAACGCTGAAATGGAACGTGACACGACGATGCAATCGCTCTGGATTGGAGAGCGGTTGTCGAAAATTGAGCTGTTGTCAATGCAATCGTTCCTGGCGAACGGGCATGAATACCATCTGTACGTCTACTCAGATGTCGGCGAAGTGCCGAGCGGCGTAACCCTGAAGGATGCGGCATCGATCATTCCCCGGGACTGCATCTTTACGACCCGAGGTTCACTGGCGATCTTCTCGGATTGGTTTCGGAGCGAGCTCTTGTTCGCTCGAGGCGGGTACTGGGTTGACCTCGATATCGTGTGCCTGAGACCGCTGCGTTTTGACGATCCGATTGTGATCGGGAAAGAAGACTGCTCGAAGGTCAACACTGGGGTGATGCGTTTTCCGAAAGGACACGAGATTACGCGTGCGCTGGCCGATATCGGTAAGGAACCGAATCGACCGATGCCGTACGACACACCCGCCGACAGGCGACGAAAGTTGATCCGCAAATACGTGCTCGGCAACCGCAGGAATCGGGTTGAGTGGGGCGAGCCGGCTGGTCCCGTCGGCATCACGAAGATGCTCAAGCATCAGCGACTGCTCAAACTCGCCAAGCCGTATTACTACTTTCACCCGATCCATTTCTCATCCTGGCGTTGCGCCTGGGACGACACATTTCGCGACGGCCTTGCCCCATTTCAGGCCAGCTACTGTATTCATCTGTGGAACGAGAAGATCAGACGCTGCGGCACGATGAACAAGAACGGCCCTTTCCCGCGACGATCGCTCATTCAGCAGTTGGCATCCCGCTACGGCATCTAAGCAGGCGCGACGCCGAGAAAAGCGCGGGCGCCTTTCGCACCTCTTGCACCGACTACGAGCCACCACGGATATCGCCGAAATATGCGATCGATATAGAAATCGTATGACTGTGAACGGACCGATAAGGGATTAGAATCGCCAACGGTAAACTACTTAAGCTAGGGGTGTTAAGTCGCGCGAAATATTCCCCGGCTCACGTGTGAGCGCGGAGGGCGTTCCATGAAACAGAAGCCTCGTTTCCCCGGGATCCGGGTCACGGCCAACGGCAACCAGCTCGTCTCCTATCACACCGAAGCACGCATCGCCGATGCGGGCATCTTCTATCCCATCACCCCATCGACTGAAGGCGGCGAGCTGTATCAGCAGGCATTCGCGGAAGGCAAGCTGAATGTCTTCGGCGGCAACACCATTGCCGTCGAGGCCGAAGGCGAACACGCCGCGCAGGGCGGCGCCATCGCGCACTCGGTGTGCGGCAAGCGCGTCGTCAATTACACGTCAGGGCAGGGCGTGGTCTACGGCGTCGAGCAGTACTACCACGCGCCCGGCAAATGTTCGACGATGGTCCTCGAAGTCGGCGCGCGTGCGTTGACCAAGCATGCGCTCAACGTGCACTGCGGGCACGACGACGTGTACGGCGCGCTCGACACCGGCTGGATCATCGCGTTCGGGAAGGACGCGCAGCAGGCTGCCGACCAGTCGTTGATCGTGCGCCGCGTCACCGAGCTGAGTCTTACCCCCGCGATGAACGTGATGGACGGCTTCCTCACGACGCATCTCGAGCGGACGTTCTACAAACACGAGCCGCAACTGATTCGCGAATACCTCGGCGCCCCGGAAGACATCATCGAGTGCCCGACGGAGAGCCAGCGGAAGCTGTTCGGCCCGACGCGGCGTCGCGTGCCGAAGATGATCGACCTCACGAACCCTGTCCTGCTCGGCCCGGTGCAGAACCAGGAGCACTACATGCAGGGCGTCGTCGCCCGGCGTGACAACTTCGTCGAGCCGATCCTCGACTTCTTCGAAGACGCGTACAAGGAGTTTGCCGCGCAGACCGGCCGTTACTACGGTCTGGTCAGCGAGTACATGTGCGATGACGCCGAGACGGTATTCGTCTCACTCGGTTCTGCGGCGGAGAACATCGAGGCCGCGGTGGACTACCTACGGCAGCGTGAGAACGCGAGCGTCGGGTCGATCCACATCAACGTATTCCGCCCGTTCCCGGAAGCGGCTGTCGTCAAGGCGCTCGCGGGAAAGAAGAACGTCATCATCCTCGAGCGGACCGACGAGCCGATGGCGGGCGACAACCCGATGGGGCGAGACATTCGTACGGCGCTCAACAAGGCGCTGCAGGGTGTCGATGGGATACCGAAGATCAGCGCGGAACAGATGCCGCGGCTGTTCGCGGGGGTCTACGGCCTCGGCTCTCGCGATTTCAGGCCGGAGCACACCATTGGCGCTTACGAGTATGCGACGGACCGCCGCGCCCGCAAGGATGGCAAGCGCGCGTCCGACCGCGCGTCGTTCATCGTGCTCGGCATCGATCATCCCTACGAGGTGAAGTCCGACGACACGCCGTCGCTGCTCCCGGACAAGGCGATCGCGGTCCGCTTCCACTCGGTCGGCGGCTGGGGCGCGATCACGACGGGTAAGAACCTCGGCGCCATCATTGGCGACCTCAACGACCTGCTCTACGAGCGCGACAAGGTCGTCGACGAGTTCGGCAACCCGAAGGAAATCATCCACGTCAGCGCAAATCCGAAATACGGATCGGAGAAAAAGGGCGCGCCGACGTCGTACTTCATGATCGCGGCGCCCGAGCGCATCCGCGTGAACTGCGATCTCCGGCACGTCAACGTCGTCCTCTGCTGCGATCCTAAGGCCTTCACCCACACCAACCCGCTCGACGGCATGTCCGAAGGCGGCAGCCTTGTGTGGGAGTCGGATGAGGAAGGCGAGGCCGCGTGGGAGCGGCTGCCGCTCTGGGCGCGCAAGCAGATTATCGACAAGAAGATCCGCGTGTTCACGCTGCCGGGCTTCAAGATTGCCCGCGAGGCGACCGATCGCGGCGACCTGCAGCTTCGCATGCAGGGCAACGCCTTCCTGGGCGCGTTCTTCTCTGTGTCGCCGATGCTAAAGGACTTCCGCATTACCCCGGAGCAGTTCCGCGATGCGGTCCACAAACAGTACGTCAAGAAGTTCGGCAAGCTCGGCGACGCCGTCGTCAACTCCAACATGGAGGTCATGACGAAGGGGTTCGAGCTGGTACGCGAAATCAATGTCGGCGCACTCGAGGCCGCCGATCGATCGACGTTGCGCGGCAAGGCGCTGCTGCCAATCGTCATGCCGGAAAGCATTGCCGCGCACGAAGGATGTGGTACCGGCTGCCGGACGATCGAGCCGCCGCCAGAGCAGCCGGCACGTACCCCGCTGACGCGCGTTGCCGAGTTCGACGCAATGTTCAGGGCCAAGCTTGGCTATAACCAGCCGGCCAATGCGTAC
>Ga0075418_10010157_pt1 | contig 10546 bp, 7 predicted proteins | sample SoiMetdeltSBSDD2_FD_81776 | JGI IMG/M metagenome (GOLD analysis project Ga0075418, IMG submission 81776) | Bulk soil microbial communities from a Populus tree surrounding site in Tennessee, USA - Soil MetaG P. deltoides SBSDD2 | ecosystem: Environmental > Terrestrial > Soil > Tree plantation...
AAGACAGTGGCCGTCGCCGACGATACAGAGTTCGTACGTGACCGGTTCAGAACGGCGCTCCAGAACGCCGGGCACCGCGCCGTGGGCGCGCGAACGGGCACAGAGCTGCTCTCCCTCCTGCGCGACCATGTGCCTCCAATCGATCTCGTCGTGCTGGACCTTCGTCTGCCCGAAGGACGAGGCCTCGAGCTGATACGCGCCATCCGCCAGGCCGACGAGAAACGGCCGGTGGTCATCTTCAGCGGAACGATCGCCGGCGCGCACGAGGTGCAGGCGCTGGCCGGTCTCGGCGTCTCTGGATACATCAACGAGTACACCGGACCGCAGCACATCGTTCCGGCGCTGTCACCGCATCTGTTTCCCGACGGCCAGAACCGCCGCTCGAGCCCGCGTGCAACGCTGACCGTGCCGATCTCCTATCGCCTCGGCAACACGATCTCGACCGGACTGTCGCTGAACGTGAGCGCGGGCGGAATCGCCGTGCGCACCTCGAGCCCCCTCGACATCGACGCCAGGCTCAAGGTGCGGTTCCGGTTACCGAAGGGGGCCTTCGAAATCGAGGCCGACGCTCGGGTCGCCTGGGCCGATCGGCGCGTGGGGATGGGGCTGCAGTTCACCCGCATCGAAAAGAACGACAAGGCCGCGGTCGAAGCCTACGTGTCCGCGCATTTCTTTTCAAATCGCAAGGCCTGAGCGCTCTTCAGACTCCGGCCTCCGGACTTCAGGGCTAGACGCGGCCCGGAGCCCGAAGCCTGGAGCCCGGAGCCTGTCTACCGTTCTCTCAACAGCCTGAGCGCGTTCGCCACGACGATGACCGATGCGCCGGTGTCAGCGAGCACCGCCATCCACAGTGTGGCGATGCCGGCGACGGCCATCACGAGAAACGCAGCCTTCAACAGCAACGACACCGCGACGTTCGTCCTGACATTGCGCAGCGTCGCGCGCGCGAGCCGCACGGCATACGGCAGCTTCAGCAGCTCGTCCGACATGAGCGCCACGTCGGCGGTCTCGATGGCGACGTCGGAACCGGCAGCCGCCATCGCCACGCCCACGTCGGCAGCGGCCAGCGCCGGCGCGTCGTTGATGCCGTCGCCCACCATGAGCACGGTCTCTCCAGATGCCGCGAGCGACTGTACCAGCGCGTGCTTCTGATCGGGCAGCAGGTTGTGATGGCTCTCGTCCACGCCTGTGGCCTCAGCGACCACACGAGCGGTCGCGGCATCGTCGCCGGTCAGCATCACGATGCGGCGTATGCCGTGCGAGCGCAGCAGCTCGATGGCCTCGCGGGCATTCTCTCGAGGACGATCCGCAAGCGCGACGGCGCCGAGCATCACGCCGTCGGCCGCCACGTGCACGAGCGATCGGCTGGCGGCGTCAGGGTGTACCGTGTCGGGCGCGTCCAGGCCGCGGCTCGCGAGAAAGCGGCGGTTGCCGACGAGGACGAGCCGGCCGGCGACGTGCGCTTCGGCGCCGAGGCCGGGCGACGAGCGGAACCCGGCAGCGTCGGGAACGTCGATGCGGCTGGCGCGCGCATGCACGACGATCGCCCGGCCGATCGGATGCTCGGATCGCTGTTCCACGGCCGCGGCAAAGCGCAGCACGTCGGCCGCGCTCGCGCTGCCAACCGGCAGCACCGCCGCCACGGCGAGCCGGCCGGTCGTCAGCGTGCCGGTCTTGTCGAAAGCCACGAGCGTCGCGCCCGCCAGACGCTCGAGATGCGCACCGCCTTTGACGAGGACGCCGTTGCGCGCCGCGGCCGAGAGCGCGGCCACGATGGATACCGGTGTCGAGATGACGAGCGCACACGGACAGGAGATGACGAGGAGCGTGAGCGCTCGATACAGCCAGGTAGCGGGCTCGGCGCCCAGCATCAGCGGCGGCACGATGGCAACGATCGCCGCCAGCGCGATGACCACCGGCGTGTAGATGCGCGCGAACCGGTCGACGAATGCCTGCACCGGGGCGCGGCGCGACTGAGCCTCTTCGACCAGGTGAATGATGCGCGCCACGCGCGTGTCGCGCCCGACGCGTGTGACCAGCAGATCCAGCGCACCGCGCCCGTTGATCGTTCCGGCGTAGACGTCGTCGCCAACGGACTTTGCCACCGGCAACGACTCTCCGGTGAGCGGCGCTTCGTTGACCTCGCTGCTGCCGCTGACCACGGTGCCGTCGACCGCCACCTTGTCGCCGGGTCTGACTACCACCTGGTCGCCGGCCGAGATCTCCTGCACTGGCAGGCGCTGTTCGAGGCCGTTTCGCCTGACGATGGCGAATCGCGGCGAGAGATCGAGCAGCGCGCGGATCGCCTGACGGGCGCGCTCGAGTGTCCTCACCTCCAGCCACTGCGCCACGGCGAACAAGAAGGCCACCGCGCCTGCCTCGAGACGCTCGCCGAGGGCGAGCGCCCCGCACACGGCCACCACCATCAGCACGTTGATGTCGATGCTGCGCGACCGGACAGCGACGATCGCGCGGCGTACCGGGAACACGCCGCCGACGACGGTTGCGGTCACAAGGAACAGCGCAGCGGCGGAGGATCGCCCCAGCCACGATATCGCCGCGCCGGCGGCGAGGGCGCACCCCGACGCGATCAGCAGCGCGAGCCGCATCCGCAGGTCGGCGCCCGAGGCGGTCGGCTCCTCGTGCTCGAGCCACATCCGCATTCCGGTCTGCCCGACGGCGTCGACCATCGCGGCCGTCGTCAGCCTCGCCGCATCGTATTTGACGTGCAGCCGCTGGCCCACGACGTCGGCCGAGAGCGCCTCTACGCCGTCGAGCGGCTTGAGGCGCCGCTCGAGGATGACGACCTCCTCATGACAGTCCATGCCTTCCACGCGGAAGACGGCCTCGGCGTGCAGTTCGCACGTGGTGCAGACGACCTCATTGCGTGCACGCAGGGCAGGAGCGTCGGCCATGTCAGCGCGCGGCCTGGCGGCCGCCCTCCTGGACGTGACGCAGCCCCTGCCGGAACAGTGCGAGGACGTGGCGATCGTCGAGCGCGTAGAAGATCATCCGGCCCTCGCGGCGGTTGCGGACAATGCGGGTGCTGCGGAGCAGCCGCAGCTGGTGTGAGACTGCGGACTCGCTGACACCGAGACGATGGGCGAGGTCGCCCACGCAGAGCTCGCTCGTGGCGAGCGCATCGAGAATACGCACGCGAGTCGGATCTCCGAGGACGCGGAAGATCTCGGTCAGGCCGTCGACGTCGCCGGGCGTTATCTGCGACATATGATCAAGTGTTCATATATTACAACATACGGAGGCCTTCGGCTGGCGAAGCAGACGTGCCTGCTATTGCTCGACTGGGTGGCATCGGCTAGGATTTTCGGCTGGACGTCTAAACGACTGCCCGTCTACAGCTTACAAGCCAACACCAGAACCGGAGGCAAGCGCCGTGATCGAGGTGCAGCACCTCACCAAGCAGTACGGCCCATTTACGGCCGTCGATGATGTCAGTTTCAAGGTCGAGCGCGGCGAAATCCTGGGCTTTCTCGGCCCGAACGGCGCCGGCAAGACCACCACCATGCGGATCCTCACCGGCTACATGCCGCCGACCGACGGCAAGGCCATGGTCGCCGGATACGACGTGCTCGATCAGCCGATTGACGCCAAGCGGCGCACCGGCTACCTGCCGGAAACGCCGCCGCTCTACCCGGACATGACTGTCCGCGCCTACCTGGAGTTCTGCGCGCGGATCAAGGGCGTGCCCAGATCGGAGCGCAAGTCGCGGCTCGATGCGGTCATGCAGCGCACCCGCATCGACGACATGGGGACGCGCCACTGCGCGAAGCTGTCGAAAGGCTATCGCCAGCGGGTCGGCCTGGCGCAGGCGCTGCTCCACAACCCCGAGGTCCTCATCCTGGACGAGCCGACTGCCGGCCTCGACCCCAAACAAATCATCGAGACCCGGCGTCTCATCAAGGAGCTCGCCGGGGATCACACGATCGTGCTGAGCACGCACATCCTTCCTGAGGTCAGCCAGACCTGTCAGCGTGTCGTCATCATCAATAAAGGACGCGTGGTGGCGGTCGACTCGGTGGAGAACCTGACCGCGCGGGCCGGGGAGTCTACCGTCGTTCACGTGCAGGTGGAGGCGCCAGGGCAGGACGTTGGCGCGGCGCTCGGCACGCTGGCCGGCGTGTCACGCGTCGATCTCGGGGGCGTGGCCGGCAGCGTCACCACGCTCGAGGTGCACGGGGAGCGCGGGCGGGACGTACGTCGCGACATTGCCTCGGCCGTCGTAAACCGCGGATGGGGGCTGCTCGAGCTGCGCCAGGTACGGATGAGCCTCGAAGACGTCTTCCTCGACCTGACCACCCAGGAAGAGGAAGAGGAAGCGGCGATGGCCGCCACGGAGACTGTTGATGAGTAACGCGCTCGCCATCGCCGGCAAGGAGCTGAAGTCGTACTTCGCGACGCCAATCGCGTTCGTGATGATCACGTTCTTCACGCTCATCTACGGCTGGTTCTTCACCGCCATCCTCTTCTTCGTCAACCAGCAGAGCAACCAGTTCGGCGCGGCCGGCGGCGGGCCGCCGGTGAACCTGGATCGGCAGTTCTTCGGTCCGCTGTTTCAGAACGTGATGGTGATCCTGCTCTTCATCCTGCCGCTCATCACGATGCGGACCTACTCGGAGGAGAAGCGCTCCGGGACGATGGAGCTCCTGCTCACCTCACCGATCACCGACCTGCAGATCGTGGTGGGCAAGTTTCTCGGCGCCATGGGGATGATCGCCGCCATGCTCGCGATGACGCTGCCGCATGTGTTCATCATCTTCTGGTTCGCCGATCCCGAATGGAAGCCGATCGCCACGAGCTACCTGGGCTTCTTCCTCGTGGCCGGCTGCTTCGTTGCCGTCGGCCTGTTCATCTCGAGCCTGACCAGAAACCAGATCGTCGCGGCCATGGCCACCTTCGGCGTATTCCTGATGCTCTGGGTCATCGACTGGATGGGAACCTTCATGGGCCCCACGGGGCAGGCCGTCTTCCAGTACCTCTCCATCACCGGCCACTTCGAGGACTTCACGCGCGGCGTGCTCGACACGAAGCACCTCGTCTACTACGCCAGCTTCATCCTCTTCGGCCTCTTTCTGACGATGCGTTCGGTGGAAACCGAACGCTGGCGTGGGTAGTCATGGTGCAGCGCATCCTGAACATCGTTGGCTGGATCGGCACGGCGCTCGTAGTCGCCGCCGTGGCGATGCGGCTGCTCGCCCCGCAGTACGATCGCTACGCCATCTACATGGCGTGGGCCGGTCTCGTCTGCGTGCTCCTCTACCCGATCGGCCAATGGCGGCAGATCGCGAAGAGCTTCAACCGGCGGCAGTCGAAATACGCCACCGTTGCCACGACGAGCGTGATCGTCGCGCTCGGCATCCTGGTGGCGGTGAACTACCTCTCCAACCGCCGCTCCAAGCGCTGGGACCTGACCGCCAATTCGGTCAACACGCTGTCCGAGCAGTCGCTCAAGGTGCTCGGCGATCTCAAGGCGCCGCTGAAGCTCGTCGTGATCGACCAGGGCAGCAACCTGGATCGCCACCGCGAGCGCATGTCGATGTACGACAACGCGTCGACCCAGGTGTCGGTCGAATACTTCGACGCCGAGAAGGATCCGGTCCGGGCCAAGTCGTACGACATCACCGTGGTGCCCACCATCGCCATCGAGTACATGGGGCGGACCGAGAAGGTCACCACGGTCGAGGAGCGCGAGATCACGAGCGCCATCATCCGTGCCGTTACCGGGACGGCGAGGAAGCTGTACTTCGTCCAGGGTCATGGCGAGCGGAACCCGACGGGCACCGATTCCGGCGGCTACCAGTTCGTCGCCCAGCTCCTCAAGGGCGACAACATCGCCGTCGAGACGATCGGACTGACGCAGCACAAAGACGTTCCTGACGACGCCACGGCCATCGCCATCGTCGGTCCGACGACCGACCTGCTCGACGACGAAGTCGAGGAGGTGAAGAGATATCTGGCCAAGGGGGGGAAGCTGCTCGTGATGCTGGAGCCCGCCCTCGGCGAGCGCGCGCAGCCGCTGACCAAGATCGTCGCGCTGGTCAAGGATTGGGGCGTGGATGTCGGCAACGATCTCGTGATCGACGTCAGCGGCCGCACCCAGAACGCCTCGTACGTCGTGGCGCTACCGCCCTATCCGAGCAACCCGATCACACAGGGGTTCAGCGTCGGATCGATCTACCCGACTGCCCGGTCGATCACTCCGGAAGCCAAAGCCCCGGAAGGCAAGATGGTGCAGCCGCTGGTGCAGACGGCTGCCGAAGCGTGGGCCGAGACGGATCTCGCGGGCCTGCAGGCACGCAAGACGCCCGAGCTCAACGCCGACAAGGGCGACAAAGCCGGGCCGGTCACGGTTGCCGCCACGGTGACCGCAACGGTGGCAGAGGCCCCGGACAAGAAACCGGAGGAGAAGAAGGACGGGACCGACTCGCCGAGCCCGCCGCAGACGCGCCTTGCCGTCTTCGGCGACGCCGACTTCGCGAGCAACGGGGTGGCCAACAACCTCGGCAACGCCGATCTGTTCCTCAACACTGTCAACTGGCTCACCGCGCAGGAGAATCTCATCGCCATTCGCCCGCGCGAGCGGAGCGACTCGCGTCTGGTCATCACGCCGACGCAGCTGGACGCCGTCTGGTGGGTGGCCATCCTCGGGGTCCCGGCGCTGATCGCGGCGGCCGGCTTCATCACCTGGATGAGGCGCAGGAGGTCTTAGGATGAGAGGGCTCAAATCCACCCTCGTCCTGTTCCTCGTCCTGATCGGTCTCGGCGCGTACATCTACTTCGTCGATAGCAAGCAGCCGCTCGGCGAGGCAGAGAAACGCGACAAGGTGTTCTCGAGCGTCTCGTCCGATGACATCGAAGAGCTCGAGATCAAGGCGGAGGACGGGGAGAAGACGCGACTGAAGAAGGCCGACGGCAAGTGGACCATCGTCGATCCGGTGAACGCCGACACCGATGGCGGCGAGATCTCCTCGATTACGGGCTCGCTCATCGACACCGAGGTACAGCGCGTCGTCGAGGAGAGCCCGAAGGATCTGAAGGCCTTCGGCCTCGACCCGCCGCGCCTCGAGGTGGGCCTCCGGACGAAGGGACAGACGGAGTTCAAGCGGCTGCAGATCGGCAGCAAGACGCCAACCGGCAGCGATCTCTACGCGCGAACGCCCGACAAGCCTCGCGTATTCCTCGTCTCCTCGTTCCTGGACGGCACGTTCAACAAGAACACGTTCGCGCTGCGCGAGAAGAACATCCTCAAGTTCGAGCGCGACAAGGCGGAGACGGTGGAGCTCACGAGCGGCGCCACGACCCTGCAGTTCGCGAAGAACGGCACGGAATGGAAGATCGTCAAGCCGATCGCGGCGCGGGGCGACTTCGGGGCCATCGAGGGCATCGTCGAACGCCTCTCCTCGGCGCAGATGCAGGGCATCGCGGCTCAGGAAGCCGCCGACCTGAAGATGTACGGCCTGGACAAGCCGTCGGCGACGATGGTCGTGGGAACCGGCAGCGCGCGCGCGACCTTGATGCTCGGCAAGACCGAGAATGCGGTGGTGTACGCGAAAGACGCCTCGCGCCCCACGATCTTCACGGTGGCGCCGACCATCAAAGACGATGTCTTCAAGAAGGTCGAGGATCTTCGCCGCAAGGATCTCTTCGACTCACGATCGTTCAGCGCCAGCCACGTCGAGCTGAAGCGCGGCGCGGACGCGTTCACCTTCGACAAGACGAAGGGGAAGGACGAGAAGGAGATCTGGAAGACCGGCGCCGGCAAAGAGGCCGACTCGACCAAGATGGACGAGCTTCTCAGCCGCCTCACGGCGCTGCGCGCGACGTCGTTCGAGACGGCGCCGCATGCGTCGCTGAAGGCCCCGGTGCTCACCGCAACGGTCCGCTTCGACGAGAGCAAGATGGAGACGGTCACCTTCGGCCGCGCCGGCACCGACGTCTACGCGAGCCGCGCTGACGAACCGGGGTCGGCGAAGCTGGAAGGCGCTGCACTCGACGAGGTCATGAAGGCGCTCGACGCGCTGAAGTAGGCGAGGAATCAGCGTGGGACACTCCCGGTGCCGTGCCTGGGCCAGGTCTGCAAACGCCGCGTCTGCGCTCTGCCTGCTGCTGGCCAGCGCCTGCACCGCCCACCGCCCTGTCCCGTCTTCCGCCACGCCTGCTCCTCTCGACCCCATCGCGGAGCTTCGGCGCGATATCGAGGCGGCAACGCACCTTCGCGGCGTCGAGCAGGGCGTGTGGGGAATCGTCGTCCAGTCACTCGACCGCGCCGACCGACTCTTCGAGCTGAATCCGCGCACGCTCCTCGTTCCGGCGTCGACGGCAAAGCTGATCAGCGTCGCCTCGGCGGTCGACGCGGTTGGATGGGACTACCGGTTCCAGACGTCGCTCAGCGTGAGCGGAGTGATCGTGGACGTGGAGGCCGCGGAGCGCAGCGAGCTCGGAATCCTCAAAGGCGATCTGCTGATACGCGGCTCGGGCGACCCGTCGATCGGCGGGCGAGGCGGAGAGGATTTTTCCGGGTGGATCGACGCGATCAAGTCGCGCGGCATCCGAAGAATCGACGGGCGGGTGATCGGAGACGACGACGCCCTCGAAGAGCCGCGGCCGGCGCTGGCGTGGGCCTGGGACGACCTCGGATACACGACCGGAGCGCTCTTCGGCGCGCTGAACTTCGCCGAGAACCGGACGACCGTCACGGTGGCGCCCGCCGGCATGGCGGGACAGCCGGCGCAGCTGACAGGCGAACCGTTTGCCGTCGGCCGGCCGGTGATCAACCGCGTGATCACCGGTGAGCCGGGCTCGACCCAACTGATCTGGCCCGAGCAGCGGCCGGGCGAGCCGGCCGTGAGCATCGCCGGATCGATTCCCGTGGGCGCGCGCCCCGCCTCGCTGGCAATTGCCGTGGGCAACCCCACGCTCTGGTTCGCGAGCGTCCTGCGCAGCCGCCTCATTGCTGCGGGGATTCCAGTCACCGGCCCGGCCGCCGACATCGACGATCTCGACAGGCCCCTCGACCCTAACGAGTTCGCGGTCATCTACGTCCACCGCTCGAAACCGCTCGCCGACATCATCAAGCCGCTGCTCAAGGAGAGCATCAACCTCTACGCCGAAGCGGTGATGCGGCTCAATGCGCCGCCGGAGGCATTTCCCACCAACGATGCGGCGCTCGAAGGCCTGCGCCAGCGGTTGACGTCATGGGGCCTTGCCCCCGCGGGTCAGCAGCTGGTCGACGGCTCCGGCCTGTCGCGCCGGGACGTCATCAATACGGACACGCTGGTGGCGGTACTGCGGCGCATGCACGATGCGAGCGGCTCGTCGCCGTGGATGGCCGCGTTGCCCGTTGCCGGCGTCGACGGATCGCTCGAGACGCGGATGCGGGGAACCGCGGCTGAGAACAACGTGCGCGCCAAGACCGGCACGATGTCGAACGTGCGATCGCTTGCCGGCTACGTGACGACGCGCGACGGCGAGCGGGTGGCGTTCGCGACGATCGTGAACAACTTCGAAGGGATCGGCGCCGACGCCAACCAGGCGATCGATGCCATCGCCGTGCGGCTGGCCGCGTTCTCCCGAAGTACAAGCGGACCTTGAGGCCCGCCTCTGAAAGCCGCCTCCACGCAGTGCGTTACGGGACCAGTGCCGACTCGATCAGCTTCCGCGCGGCAGCAAGAATCTCTGCCGGCGGCGCATCGAAGCCGCCTCCCTGCGCGAGCTCGGGCTTGCCGCCACCCCGGCCATTAAACATCGCGGTGAGCTGGCGCAGGATCTGGTTGGCATCGAGGTCGACCTCCGGTGACCGCGCCACGACCACAGCGGATGGCCGCGGGGCCGAGACGAGTACCAGAGCAATGCCCGATCGCCCGATCGCTGCCGACGCGATCGACTTGAGCCCGGCCGGGTCCCACCCCTCCAGCACCTCATGGACGGCTCGCGTGTGGCCGATGGAAGTCGCCGAAGCGAGCAGCCGTTCCGCTTCATGGCCGGCAAGCGCCTCCTGAAGCCGGCCGATGGTCTTCCGGAGATCGCGGGCTTCACCCTGCAGGCGCTCGACGGCCGCCGGAAGCTCGTCTGGCAGCACAGACAGCTGCCTCACGACCCCGGCGACTGCCTTGCGATCGGCGTCGAACGCCGCGAGCGCTCGGCCGCCGCACGCAAACGACACGCGAAGGCCGCCGCGAAAACGCTCGGACCCGAGCACGGCAATGAGGCCGATGGCACCGGTCCGCGCCACATGTGTTCCGCCGCACGCGGAGAGATCGAAGTCCTGCACCTCGATCAACCGCAGCGCCCCCGCGCGGACCGGCTCCTTTCGCAGCGGCAACCGTGCCGCTTCCTGCTCGGTGACGAACCGTATGGAGACCGGCCGGTTCTCGAAGACCACGCGGTTCGCCTCGGCGACGGCACGATCGATCTCGCGGGCCGACATCTCGCGGGCCAGATCAATCGTGCTGACCACAGCGCCCATGTGAAAGCTCGTCGTGCGATTGCCGAAGAGGCGATCGAGGGCTGCCGACAGCACGTGCTGCCC
>Ga0075418_10010158_pt1 | contig 10546 bp, 9 predicted proteins | sample SoiMetdeltSBSDD2_FD_81776 | JGI IMG/M metagenome (GOLD analysis project Ga0075418, IMG submission 81776) | Bulk soil microbial communities from a Populus tree surrounding site in Tennessee, USA - Soil MetaG P. deltoides SBSDD2 | ecosystem: Environmental > Terrestrial > Soil > Tree plantation...
AGGCCTACTGTATATCGTTGCCGTCGGTCTTGTCGGTCTCTCGAGCCCGGCTCTGGCGCATCACGGGGACGCCGATCGTTACGTGCAGGAGGTCATCGACGTGACCGGAACGGTCGTCGAGCTCAAGATGGTCAATCCCCACGCTCACATTCTGTTCGACGTCACCGACGCGACCGGCAAGACCGTCAGGTGGGAGGCTGAGTTGGGCGGACCACAGCAGCTCATGAAACAGTTCGGGTGGACGCCGCTCACCGTGAAGATCGGCATGAAGCTCACGATGACCGGCCGGCGGCTCAAAAGCGGCGCTCCGTACATGAATCTGACCGAGCGCGCACGTATCGTGGACGCCGCAACAGGCAAGGAGATTTTCCGCACCGAGAACTACGGCCAGCCGCCGGAGAAGTAGTAGGCAGCATGTCGGGCGGTCTTGCTTTCCCAGACCGGCCTGGCCCGCCGGGTCTAACAAACAAGGCCCGGCCCACGTGTCCCCAGGAGGCGTTGATGCGCGTCGGGTTGCGGCTGGCGGTCGGGACGGTACTCGTCATCGTCGCTGGTGCGTCGTTGCACACGGCGGCACGACAGACGCCCTCGTCTGTAACCGTCGCGGGCGCTCAGCTCAAGCAAGTCGCCTACCTCAAAGGCTCGAACACGAAAGCCGGCGATCACTTCGGATGTGGTGGCGTGCTCGACGGTCACGCCGGATACGGCGCGTCCCTGAGCGGTGACGGCAACACGCTCGCCATCGGCGCACCGCACGAGAGCAGCGGCGCAAGAGGCGTCAACGGCAAACAGACCGGCGAGGTGTCCAGGTCGGGTGCGGTGTACGTCTTCGTACGAAGCGGCGCGACGTGGGCGCAACAGGCCTACGTCAAGGCGTCCAATCCGCAAATGAGCGCAGAGTTCGGCCACGCGGTGGTGCTCAGCGCAGACGGCAACACGATGGCGGTGTCGGCGTACTGGGAAGCCAGCAAAGCCACCGGCATCAACGGCGACCAGAGGGACGAGTCGATTCCGCAGGCCGGCGCGGTGTACGTGTTCACTCGTACTGGAACGACGTGGACACAACAGGCGTACGTCAAAGCCTCGAACACGGGCGAAGCAGGCACTGAGGACAAATTCGGTGACGGCGATCAGTTCGGCGTCTCGCTCGCGCTCAGCGACGACGGACGCACCCTGGCGGTAGGAGCCATTTCCGAAGACAGTGCGTCGGCCGGCATCAACGGAAATCAGGCCGACAACTCCGCAACGTCGGCGGGCGCGGTCTACCTGTTTCTCCGCACTGGCAACACGTGGGCGCAGCAGGCCTACATCAAAGCCTCTAACCCGGACCCCGCAGACATGTTCGGCTACGGCGTAGCTCTGAATGCCGACGGCAACACGCTGGCGGTCGGCAGCTACGACGAGGGTGGGTCCTTTCGAGGCATCAACGGCCCGCCGGACAACATGCGCCGGGGCGCGGGCGCCGTCTACGTGTTTACGCGCACGGGGGCCACGTGGGCGCAGGAGGCGTACATTCACGCGTCCAACGCCGAGGCCGGCGATTCACTTGGAGTGATGGTCGCGCTGAGTGACGATGGCAACACGCTGCTGACCGCCTCGCTCGACGAGGACTGTCTTGCCACCGGCGTCAATCCTCAGGGATGCGACAACGACCGCGCGGCCGATCGTTCCTCCGGCGCCGCGTACGTGTTCGTTCGCACCGGGAGCACGTGGTCGGAGCAGGCGTTTCTGAAAGCGTCGAACAGCGGCGCGAACGACTGGTTCGCGTCACGTTCGGCGCTGAGCGGTGATGGAAACACAGCGGTCTTTGGGGCGTCCCTCGAGGACAGCTCCGGGCGCGGCGTGGACGGCAAGCAGGATGATGACAAAGCGTCCGAGTCCGGCGCCGTGTACTTCTTTCGCCGTACCGGCCGCACGTGGAGCCAGCAGCACTATGTGAAGAGCACGAACGCGGACGCGTTCGACGAGTTCGGAGGCTCAGTCGCGTTGAGCCGCGACGGGCGAACAATGGTGGTGACGGCGCATGGCGAAGACGGGTCGTCGCACGGCGTTGGGGGCAACCAGGCTGACAACGGCACCGCCGAAGCGGGTGCCGCGTACGTCTTCACCTCCAACTGACGTGTGGTCGCGCCAACCATCAAAAGCCCGATCGACAGTGGCCTACCGTCGCGAGGTTGTCGGCCTCGCAAACCTCGCGGCGTCGATTGCGACGTTCGGCTGCACCTCGGTCAACTCGAAGACCGATCGGCCGCTCAGCCAGCTCACCGTCCAGCGGAACGGGATCTTGACGCCGGCGACGTCGCGATAGTCGTCGTAGTCGACACGAGTCACGAGACGGCCAACCGGCGATTCGCTGTAGCGCACGAGGCGCACGAGCAGCGCCGTCTTCGCATCGAAGCACAACGTTGCTGTCGCGCCACCGGACGTCGTCCCTTGAACGACGAGCGTCTCTCGATCGTTGATGAGGGCGGGAGGGCCGACGCGCCACTTGGTCAACGCCTGTTTAATGCGGCCAGGAAAGACGAGTGCGGCTTCGAGACGGACGCCGTCCAGTTCCTGTCCCGTGATCGCGAGCAGCGGCACCGGTTTCTCGGCCTCGGGCGCCGCGATCCATCCGCCGCCACTGCTCACGACGGTCGTGCTGTCGCCGTTGAGCGTGTGGACGATCGTCGTCCGTTGTCCGGGGGCGCTGGCAAAGATCTCGAGCGGGCTCGTGTCCGCATCGTCGAATCCCTTGTAGGTGCCTTTGGCAACGAGACTCGTGAGTCTCGCGAGACGATCCGGTCCGCCGACTGCCTGGAGGTATCTGTCGAGTACCTGCTCCGTGGCAGGCTGCCCGGCCGCTTGTTCGATCGGTTCGCCGGGCTCGTCGGGCGGCGGAGATCCGTACAACAACGCCAGGCTCGGCATCACGTTCGGCCGCGAGCTGCCGCGATGGCAGGTGTTGCAGGTGACGACCTGACGTCCCGCGAAGTTGCCCTTGTTGATGGCCGCGACCATCTGCACCATCCGGCGCGCGGTCCGTTTGAGGTCGTTGTCGTCGGCATACCTCGCCCAGCTCCCGCCGCTTTCATCGACGTGGCAATCGGTGCAGTTCATGCCGAGCGCCGCGGAGAAGAACCCCATGGTCCCCATGAACTGATCCACCGGAATGCCCTTGAGCACCTGGATGTTCTTGAACACCTCCTCGGCCATCGGCGGCCTCACACCCGGCGCGGCCTGGCCGCCGACACGTGTGGCACTCAACAGACACACGACTGCACTGACACTGAGGGCCGCTGTGATCCGCATGTTCACGCTGTTCGCGTATCCCTTATTTCCAGCTGTCCGCGGCTTTCCGCTGGAGCGAATCCGGCGTCAGCTCTGCCAACTCGATTCGCACGCCATTCAGGTCGGTGACGTTTGACAGGATCGCTTTCGAGAAGGCGCTCGGCGGCCCAGGATCGCCCGCGGTGGCCCCGCGTGCTCGAAACGCCGCCACCGCGGTCTTCATGTTCTCGACGACCAGCCCGAAATGTGTGACCCCGGCAGGGCGCTGCGCGTTGGCCTGCTGCAGCTCCAGGAACGTGTCGCGGCTGATCTGCATGTAGATCGCCGTTGGCTGTCCCTGAGGGTTGCTGTTGCGGAACGCTTCCTTGAATCCCAGCTTCTCCGTGTAGTACGCCGCTGCCGCAGGGATATCTGGCACGGCGACGCCCACGTGGTTCAGGCCAACCACGCCCGGTCGCTCGTTCTGAGCGATGGTGGTCTGGACCGCCGCACCAACCAGAATCCCGGCGACGAAAAGCACAAGACCGCGCATGGGGTGCTCCCTTTCATTTTGGATTTGTGATCTTTGATTGGTGATTCGTTGGTGATTGGTGATTGTCGATCTTCGATCTATTGCTGATTCACCAATAAATCGCCATTCACAAATCACCAATCACCAACGAATCACCAATCACTAATCGCCAATCACCAATGATCTATTTCGGACTCGGCTGCTCCGGCGACGGTTTCGGGTAGCTCCAGGTCTTGAGGATCTGCATCTGGGTGTCGCAGTACGAGTCGAGGATTTCGGTGTCAGCCTGAAGCAGCAGCGGGATCGTGTTCGTCCACGGCTTCGCGTACGCTTTCGGATCGTCGATGGTGACGGTTATTCCCAGGTGGCCGAAGTCGGTTCGCTTCCAGCGTTCGGTCACATGCAAGGCGTCACTATTCGGGTACGCCATGTTGGCGCTGAGCCAACCGCCATCGCGGAATCCGATACTCTCGACAACGAAGATGTCACCCTCCCACTTGCCAACGGAGTATCCCAGCCAGGCGGGTTCAGTCTCACTCAGCTTGGGCAGCGGCCGACCATCGGTGAAGATCTGGCGGAACGTGTTCCCGACGATCGATTCGTGAAGAACGATGGTTTCCACCGGCGTGTGGACAACCTTGAACGGGCTGCGAGTGTAGACGCGCGGTACACCCAGCGGCAGGCAATAGCCGTAAGGATCATCGACGTGATTGCGGTCCCTGCGGATCTTCTGCACGCTCGCTGCCCACGGCGTCAGCTCAATCTCGCCGGGCTTCAGGCCCCTGCCCAGGTCGTGGAAATAGGTCATGTTTCCCACGTCCCAGATGCCAGAAAAATCCGGGCGCCCATCCGCCATCTTGGGGGCTGGCGCCGTGAGATTCGGCTTTCCGTCCGGCAGGCGCGGAATGCCAGCGGTCGGATGCCTCACCCACTGCGCGCTGGTCGCTGCCGTCAGCGACAATAGGACCGCGATCGTCACGAGTGCCGTCCGTCGTGTCATATCGGCCCTCCGCTCGTGTGGCAAGTCTCACGCGCGCGCCGTTTCGCGCTCGGCGGCGTAACAGGCCCCGAGGCTCCAGGCTCCTGATCCTGCGGCGCACAGGAACAGGAAGAGATAACAGAACAGGATCGATGCTTCCATGCCCGGCTGCGTAAAGCTTTGCCAGAAGCCTCTCGGCGCCCACGACCTGAAGTAGGCCACCGCCATCTCGCCCGACAGGATGAACGCCACTGGTCGGGTGAACAGTCCCATGATGATGAGCGGTCCACCGAATGACTCGAGCCACCCGGCAAGCCCGCGCATCGACATGATGTCGCGGTCGATGCGGCCGCCGCCCACCCCAAAGAACTTTTCGATGCCGTGCATGAGGAACAAGCAACCGGCGACGATTCGGAGAACGCCGAGCGTGGTGTGCGCCCATCGGTCGTTCGTCGACTCTCGGCCGCGCAACCGGTCCACGCTCCAGGCGCCTCCGCCGGACGACGCGAGGTACAAGAAGAAGAACGCGTTCAGCAGCACCGGGTCGCCGCCGTTGCGATGCGTGAACGGGCCACGCTGAAGAGGGCCGACGAAGAAGAGGGTGACGTACATCACCGCCAGCACGAGGCCTGCCTGCCTGGTGAACAGGCCGACGATCATCAGCAACCCCGCCGGCACAGCCACCAGTTCGAGGAACCCCTCGTAAGACATCCTCGCGGCATTGCTGGCTTCCGGGTATCCGAGCAGCTGCTCCATGCCGTGCCGCAGCACGAGAAACCCGAAAACGATTCGGGCCAGGCTCTGCAGATATGGCGTGAGCCTCTCGTGGGCGGCGGTGGAGGCGATCGGCATGTCGGCCCTATTTGCCCATGTTCTTCTTGTATTCCTGCGCCTCGGTTCCCGAGCAGATCATTTCCATGAGGTCGACGTTGGAGGGGATGAGTCTCAACGGCAACTTGTTACGGCCGACCCACGGCTTGGTGTACGCGGTCGGGTCGTTGATCGTGACGGTGAGCTCCATCATGCCCATGTTCACGCGGTGGTATCGCTCCTCGACGCGCATGTCGTTGCTATGCGGGTTGCCGGCGTTGTCGAGCCACGTCCTCTCGTCCAACCCGATCGTGTCCACCACGAATGTGGAGTCGTCCTCCCAGCGGCCGACGGAATAGCCGTACCACCGCGGGTCCGGATCCTTGGGAAGCGCGCGGCCGTCGGTCCAGATGGTCCGGAACCGCTTCTCGAACATGTAGAGCATCAGCACCTGGTTGGGTGTGTGCACGACTTGAAACGGCCGCAGCTCGAACAGCAGGTTGCGCGGGAACCCGGCGGGGTCGCACATCGTGGACAACGGATCGTTGATCTCTCCGATGACCGATGGCGCTCGTGGTCCATCCCCGGGTTTATAGGTACTGATCTTCTTTTCGCCCCACGGCATCAACGGAGCCGTCGGGGATCCCCGTGGCGCGATGCCCGCGCCGCCCGCGTCCCAGGTTCCGGTCAGGTCACGCGGAGGGGCCGGTCCGGTCTGCGGCGGTTGTTGCGCTCCGATCATGCCGGGGCTGTTCCAGACTTGCGCGCGTACAGCAGGCGACAACAGGAGCCACGGCACCAACGCGACGATCAGCACGATCAGGCGCTTCAACATGTGCAAATCCTCTGCACTAATTCTGCGGAGGCGCTCCGGCTCGCGGCGCCGGCGCTTGCGCTCCAAGTCTCTGGCCGTTGGGCAGCAGCACGCTTCTGATGCGCCCCACGGGCGCGCCGCTCTTCACCGGCTGCAGCGTCACCGTCACGGTGTCCCCGGCTTTGAAGGACAGCCGGGCCCAGCCGCTGCGAGACATGTCTGTCGGGTTGCCCGTTTCGACCACCCAGTTGCGGACTGTACCCGTGTCGTCTTTCGCGTCGAATTTCAGAAAGCAGTGTGGATTCGCCCAGATCCACTCGGTCACGGTCCCCTGCAGTGTGAGTTCCTTGGTCGTGTCGAAGCTCGCCGCCCCATGATGGGCGTCAAGTGGCGTTCCGGTCATGAGCAGGCTGGCCATCACAAGAACAAGGCCGAGCATGAGGTTCTTCACGGGTGCCTCCGTTTTGGGACGTGCGCAGAGCCGTCATAACCCTCCGGTCGTTCGACGTCAACTCCCAACTTCGAGCGTGTTAGCATCGGGACCCGCCGAAATCCCCACGTCCGCTCAGGAGGACGATATGCCAGGACGCGTGATGTTGCTCGTTGCCGCACTAGCCGGGGTGCTCGGGGCTGGTTACCTGGCCGCAGATCGCCCGATTGCCGCACAATCATCGGGTCGGACCTCCGACCAGCGTTTTGCCGCGGTGCCGAGCCAGAAGGGCGGTCAGGACATCTTTGGTGCCTATGACGTTGTTGCGGACTGGCCGAAGGATCTGACGACGATAAAGGGCCACGAAGGATGGACGTTCGGCGCGGGGCAAAGCGTGTTCGCCGAAAGCCCCAACCGCATTTTCGTCCTGCAACGAGGAGAGCTGCCAAACCTCGGCCGGCCGAAAGCGACGAGGCTGACGCAGCTTGGGCCCGGCCTCGTGTTTCCGATCGGGCGCCTGCCATGGCGCGACGCGACGACCGCCAGCCCTCCAGGCAACGGCGGCACGGGGCAGCCGGCTGAAGGCGGCATGCAAGCGTGGGAGGCACAGGGCAACACGTTCGGCGTCGATGCGCGATGGGAACACTGCATCATGATCTTCGACGGCCAGGGCAATCTGATCGACTCGTGGAACCAGTACGACTCGATGCTGCAGCGGCCGCACTTCGTGGCGATCAGCCCCTACGATCCGCAGAAGCACGTCTGGATCGTCGACGACCACAAGCACGTCGTGCACAAGTTCACCAACGACGGCAAGACGAAGGTGCAGACCATCGGCACCTATGGCGAGCCCGGAGCCGACGACAAGCACTTCAATCGCCCGACGTTCATGGATTGGTTCCCCGACGGCAGCTTCGTCGTCGCCGACGGCTACAACGGCACGCGCGTCGTCAAGTTCGACAAGGACGGCAAGTACGTGACGGCGTGGGGCCAGCGGGGAGATGCCGGCAAGGAGACGCGGCCCGGTTACTTCAACAACGTTCACGGCGTCGCCGTCGATCCGAAGACGCGGCGCGTGTTCGTCAACGATCGCGGCAACAGGCGCGCGCAGGTCTTCGACGAAAACGGGAAGTACCTCTACGAATGGTCGTTCGGGAGCGCCCCGGCGGACATCCACCTGTTCCACATCTTCAGCGACGGCTATCTGTGGGCAGCCGATCGCGGAACCAGCAAGATGCTCAAGTACGACCTCGATGGGAGCTTCATGTACTCGTGGGGCACCTGGGGTGATTTTCCCGGCGGCATGTGGGGCGTGCACGGATTCAGCGTCGACCAGGAGGGGAATGTCTACGTCGCCGAAGTCGACAACGGTGGCGCGCAGAAGTACACGCCTCGCAAGGGCGCGAACCCGGCGATGCTCATGGGTAAACCGCTTCGCGTCGCCTGGAAATAGACACGTTCGATCTGTGATTTGCGATGAGTGATTCGTTGTTGATGGTTGATTCGTGAATGGTGATGGGTATGGTGTCGAGGCTGTCGATTCTCCTTGTGTTGTCGGGACTGCTGGTCGCGCCCGCGTCCGCTCAGGATGTCGACGCGCGTGCGGCCCTGCTCGCATCTCTGAAGGCGATGGGCGGCGAGAACCTGAAGACCATCGAGATCTCGGCCGCGGGCTCCTCGTCGCTGATCGGCCAACAGTACTCAGTGGATGGCAACTGGCCGCAGTTCGAGGTCGCCGACTACACGCGGGCCATCGACTTCGACGCCAAGTGGTCTCGCGAGGACTACACGCGGAGGCAGGGCAACTTTCCGACGTTCGGCCGCGTGCCGATGGCCGAGCAGCGAATCACCGCCATTGTGAGCGGAGCGTACGCCTGGGACATGCGCGACACGATGCCCGTGCCGGTCACTCGTCCGTACCTCGATGGCGTACCTGTCAACGAGCTCCGGCAGCTGGAGCTCGCGATCACGCCGCATGGGTTCCTCAAGACGGCGCTCGCCGCCAAGGATGCGACAGCGATCCGGATTCAGTACATCGGCGCATCCGATTTCGGGCTCTCGCAGTTCGGCCGGACGGTGACGATGGTGACGTTCACCTTCCTGGGCAAGTACAAGATCGTCGGCACGATAGACGACCGCAATCTCGTGGAGCTCGTCGGCACGTGGTTCCCCAATCCTGTCTACGGCGACATGGATTACGAGATGCGCTACACCGAGTACAAGGACTTCGGCGGCGTGAAGTTCCCGATGCTGTTGCACACCCACCAGGGCGATCCCAGGCTGAACGTGGCGCACAACTACTACGAATACCGAGTCACGAGCGTGAAGCCGAACGTTCCCGTCGCCACGATGCCCGTGCCTGACGTCGTGCGCACGGCCGTCACGCCGCCGGCGAAGGTCGAGAGTCAGAAACTGGCGGAAGGTGTCTGGCTCCTTGGCGGCGGCACCCACAACAGCCTGCTCGTCGAGTTCAAGGACTACGTCGCCGTCGTCGACGCGCCGAACAACGAGGAGCGCTCGCTTGCGGTGATCGCGGAGGCCGCGCGCCTGGCTCCTCGAAAGCCCGTGCAGTACGTCGTCAACACGCACCACCACTTCGATCACGCAGGCGGCCTGCGCACGTATCTCTCGCAGGGCACCACCATCGTGACGCATGAGTCGAACAAGCAGTACTACCTCGACATCATGTTCTACCCCGCGCCGCGCACGCTGCAGCCGGACCGGATGGCGCTGTACAACCCGATGTACTGGATCAGTCGTCGGCCGCCGCCAATCGAAACGGTGGCCGGCGAGCCGCGCAGCACCGCGAAGTACGTCGTCACCGACGGCGAGCGCATGCTCGAAGTCATCAAGGTGCAGGATGTGGCCTACGAGCTGGGCGACCGGTCGTACGCGCAGGGCAACCACAGCGTGGACATGCTGATCGCCTACCTGCCGAAAGAGAAGATCCTCTTCAATGCCGATCTCTACTCACCGCCGGCACAGGGTGCCGCGCCGTCACCACCGACGGCCGGCATGCGCACGCTTCAACAGAACATCCGAAAGCTGAAGCTCGACGTCGTTCAGCACGCCCCCGCGCATGGACGCGTGGGCACGCATGAGGAGTTCTTGCGGCTGGTTGGCGGGACGGGGGCGTCAACTGGCAGAGCTAATTAGAGTCGGACTGCTCTTCCGCACGCGCGCCGCCGAGGATGCCGCGCACGACATGGTGATTCCCCTCAGGCATGCGAACTCGTGAAGGTCGTCCTGCGCTGAGCGAGTCACCGTTCCACTGACGGATGCTCTGTGGAAGATGCGGGCGCCCGTCCAGCGGGATGACGCGCGCTTCGTGGTTCCCTGCAGATCCGGTTGACCATCGGGAGTCAGCGACGCCGGCGTGGAAGCGCGGGGCGTCGATGATGGGCCATTCGCTCGAGCACGGCACACACCGCTGCGGTGTCCTGAGACGCGTTCATGGCCCTGGCGGATTCATAGATCGGCGCGGTAGCCGAAAACAGCGGTGTCGCGCAGCCGACCTCGCGCGCGAACTCCGCGATGATCGCCATGTCCTTCTGCCACGTCGCCAGCGTCATCGTGGCCTTGCGGTAATCGCCCTTCACCATCATGGGACCACGAAGCTGCAACACCCGTGAGCTGCCGGCCCCTTCGGTGATCAACTCGAGGACCGTGCCCGGGTCGAGGCTCGCCTTCATCGCCAGCACGAGCGCTTCTGCCGCTGCCACGTTGTGGATG
>Ga0075418_10010160_pt1 | contig 10543 bp, 8 predicted proteins | sample SoiMetdeltSBSDD2_FD_81776 | JGI IMG/M metagenome (GOLD analysis project Ga0075418, IMG submission 81776) | Bulk soil microbial communities from a Populus tree surrounding site in Tennessee, USA - Soil MetaG P. deltoides SBSDD2 | ecosystem: Environmental > Terrestrial > Soil > Tree plantation...
GTCCTCCCGTGATTCAAATAGGTGGTATTATCCGCTATCAACCAACCTTCATTACCCGCCGACCCATAATATTCGTCAGGATGTCTCAATTCAACCGCAGCCTCATCAATAGGTATAAACCATAGGTCTATAAACTCCACTGTCCGTGCTGCGGCATTGGTATTTTGCAGACTCAGGCTCACCCGCAAATTACCCGCAATACTCGCTGACTCGACAACCCCTAACCCTCTACCGCCGGAAACGGCAGAGCGCGCATCTGCGTCAAAAGGTAACTTGACTGTACCCACATAAATAGAGTCCCATTCCAGAATACAACTAGCAGCGGGTGTTAATACCGGAAAGGTAAATCTAGGCAATATCATTTCACTATATCGATGATTGATGATTGATAATTGCCCTACTACATCCCCTTGCGTTCCGGCAGTTTGTTTTCCGCGAAGGTAAACTGCGTAAGTTCCTCTCCATAGATTCACATCCAAAGCGGGGACATTATTCACACCCACCTCCCAATAAACCAGTTCCGTCATCGCAGCCAACCCCGCCAATACCTGCGTAACGTTATATTGATTGACATTACTATTATTACTAAATACGCCGCAAGTATCAATCGTTTTACCTGAGCCGCCTCCTGTGTTAACAAAGTCCGCATCCCCCCCATTGAGAACATTCCAAAGATTTCGCGTTAATCCCGTTGGCGTCTTTAGCGTGGTGGGTTTTGTGGATAGAGCCATCTGTAGAGTAACATCACCCCTCCATGAATACTGTGCAGTAACACACACTAACGCCTCCGCATCCCCCGGTACGGCAGTCGCTGGAATATCAATAAAGTTTACGGCAAGCGCCTTACTATAATCTGACGAATTCCATTCATAGCGATTCTGCACAGTGCCATAGGCGAGATGATTTGTCCCTGTAAGTAAGTCCATATCCATATACGTATAACCTTCATTCGGGGACTGCACACCGCGCGTTTTCCCTTGTGCCTGGAATGTCCACTCAATCGGATTTGCACCCGGCCATAGCCCGCGCCAATATGGTTCACGTTCCATTGTCAGTGTCACATCCCATGCGCTCATCGGGTCAAGCGTGTCGCCGTTAATTGCCCAATCAATATTGTACAGCAGCGCATATTGTTCTAAGCCATTGTTGCAAGCTGCTGCCCACTTCAAATACACCGGGTCGATCTGCCAACTGGTGGAGTGGAACGCCCGCGCCATACGCGCCAACCGCCCTAGCTTTTTGAGAATGGCTAAACGGTTGGCAATCAGTGACGAACTGCACGTCACCTGCATGGTCTCTACGACGTTGCCGACGTTATCAGACAGTAGCGCCCGCCCATCCATCGTCGCACTGTCTACCCATAAGCCGCCGTTTTTGAGCGGTGCAATCGCCGGACTCCATCCTTCCGTGAGCAAACCTAAGCCCGTGCTGTCGAGTAAATCGAGACTTTCCATCGGCGCTTCGGCCGAGTTCGGGTCAAGCGGGGCGCTTGGAATCCCCTTCATAATCATCAGAGCAATTGAATTGCTGACTACCGTCATGGATACTCCTACTGCATAAACCCGCGCAGTTGATTGTTAATCACGCCAATGCCGCCAATGCTGGCGGCTGCGCTGGCTGGATTAAACGTGTTATAGATGTTCACGGTTGTGCCGCCGCCCATCGCCATGCCTGCCATCATCGCTTCGGTTGTGCGGTTATTCAGCACCGCCATACGCTCATCGGTAAATCCGAATTCCGCGCCATGCTCACCGAAGACGTGCGCGCCCGGCGCAAAACTACCGCCGCTTGCGCCGAAGGTGGTATCGGAGGGCACAACGCCGCCTTGCGCGCCAATTTGTCCACCGACGGTAATCGCTTGCGTGCCGACGTCTACGAAGCCGCCAAGCTGCGCGGCAAAGTCACTGAGTGGCCCCGCGAGGTTGACAACCGTATCCATGAGCGCACCGGACATTGCCAGTATACCACTCGTGAACAGGTCAATATTGGCTTTGGCGTCGGTTGCCAGGGTAGACGAATCTGTAACCGTACTTATTACCATATCCGAGACCTCTTTTTCCCAGGCCGCTGTGCTTGAGGCAAGGGCGTCTTCGGACGTTTGCATACTGACAACGGCAGTGTCAAAATTCGTCGCAACGCTGTCCAGAAACATCTTATTGGCTTCATCCAGCACGGCGGCTTGATCGGCGATGACTTGATTTTGCTCATCAATCGGCGCTTGTATGGCGGCGGTGTCCACGTCATGCAGACTGAGCGCGCCCTTCAATTCCTCAACGGCGGCAAGCTGCGCTTCCATCTCTTCACGACTGCCAAACACTTGTACCTGCGTACCGCTAAAGGCTTCAATCGCTTCGTTAATCCCGCCGTATTGCTCAATCAGGTTTTGCGCCGTATCGGATAATCCGGTTTGGCTAGCCTGTATTTCTGCCAAGAGTGCAGCCGCTTCGTCCAGCTTGCCTGCGTCTACCAAGTCCTGCACGCCCTGCTCTAACGCCGCTTGTATATTCGAGTCGCTTACGCCCCGGTCAATCGCGGTCATGATGATGCCGCCGAGTTCGTCGGGATTGGCAACCTGTAAATCAAACGCCAGTTGCGTGGTTGCCATGCGTGCAATCGCTGCCCGTGTACCTGAACTATCCGCCCGAACGAAGTCCTGCACACCTGCAATCAATTGCAGTACGCCAATTGCGAAGTTGCCGACGCTACTCTCAAAACTACTAAAGCTGCCTTCCGGCAACGCGAGGCTAACCTCTAACGCTTGCCCAATGGTCATGCCTTCTTTAATCGACTGTGAGAAGGTGGTTGCCGCGCCCGTGATTTTGTCGATAAAGCCTGAGATATTGAGCGCATCATCTAACGCGGAGACGAGTTCCACCTGGAAGCTATCAACAGCCTTGTTCAAGGAGTCGCTGATATTGTGTTCAAAGGTGTCCCCCGTATCCGCTGCGAGGTTATCCATGTCCTTTGACAACACTTCCATATCCGGCGGCGCTAACACCTGCGGCGCGGTTAATCCTTGTGCGCGTGAACCAAAAGTGTCCGTAATCGCTTGCGTCTGAACGGCCTGGTCTTCGATTTGCGCCAAATAATCCAGGATGGCCGTATACCCTTCAATCCCAATATCATCCGGGTCAATATGCAGTTTTTCCAACATCGCCTGCGTTTCTTCACCGCCCGCCGCCAGGTCTTTACGCAAGCCTAAGAACATCTGCCCATACCGCTGCAAATCCGGTACGCCCGCATCAATCGCGCCCGCTGCCAACGCTACCGCGTCCTGTGCGCTGAAACCGAGTTCCACGAAGTTCGCCGCGCCCTTTTCCAGGAACGTGAGGAAGTCACCCTGCGCGTTTGCGCCGCTTTGCATACCGAGTGTCATGGCATTAAAAGCGTCATCAATACTCGGCACAAGTCCGCTGTCCACCAACTGCTGCGCGGTTGCCAGCGTTTGCACGACGTCGCCGCCCCACACGTCCACGAAGTCTAAGCCGAGTTCGGATACGTTCTTAAGCGCGTCACTCGCTGTCTCACCGTTCTGGATTAAAAAGGTGAGGGCGCTTTCAATTGCTTGCGTATCACCACTCTCAATCCGCAGCGCGTTAATCACATCTTCCAGACCGGGTACAACTTCACCCGTGCGCGCGGCAATATGCGAGAGCATTTCGTCCGCTTCAACTAAAAAACCAATCCCCGGCAGATTGGTGATTGTGTCCACAAACGCATTAAAGTTTTCCGGGATATTAAAAATAAAATCGACAATCGCCAGCTTCTTAACGGTATCAAGAGACTGCTTAATACTGGCAATATCGGTGGCAATATCTTGCGTCTCTCCGGTGACGGGAATTTCCGGCGCGAGGTCATCAAACGCCAAGACCGCATCGCCTACTTCCGTAACCATCGGCTCAGGGTCGCCGCCCACCGCGACTTCCGGGTCGGTGGACTCAATCGTCGTAATTCCGGCGTCCACGTCCGCCGTCATGCTCTCGACATCCGCGCCGACAATCACCTCCGGGTCAGTAGATTCAATCGTGGTAATCTCGGCGTCAACATCGGCGGCCATTTCGTCAACGTTTGCGCCAATCGTGATTTCAGGCGACAGTGTTTCCAGATCGCTTAAAGCACTCTCGGCACTCGACAAGTCGCTGTCTACGTCCAGCGTGACCACAAATCCGGTCAAGGCGGTTTGCACCCGTTCCGCGTCGCCAAGCATCGCTGCGATAGACGCATCCCAGCGGCTTAAATCAATTGTGGCTTCCAGCTCTATGAATTCAGTCATTACTTTCTCGGTTTATGGGCATTGTCATAGTCACTCATGTTTTGAATAACCCGTTCCAGATACCACGTCGCGTAAATCAGCTTTTTGTCTTCTACGTCTAAATCAAAATAGACACTCGGCAGCATCCCGCCCCAGGCTTTGGCGGCGCTCATATCATCCAGTAACCCGTTGTGGCTGAACTTGCTCCCCCTCAACGCCGGATGCGATTTGCTCTCCAGGATGTCCATTAACAAGCGCTGGTTGTATCTCACGCCGAAAAATGCGGAGTGAATCCCGCTTGTCCACCTCCGTCAGTGCGCCGCGCTGTGCGATGACATCCACCACTGCGCGTCTATCCTCAGCGGTTTGCAACAGCACATACAGCAAGGTGGCTTCCCATTTGCTGTCCGGTAACTCGATGTCCAAATCGTGCAGGATGTCCAATTCATCTGCGTACTTCTCAATCAGCGCATCTTCGTCGTCAAAGTGGCAGGAGGCGATAATGAGTTGGTTCACATGCCAGAGATTGCGCTGCGTCATCACCTGCATAGCCAGGATTTTGTATTCGGGATTGTCTTTTGCCGGAATTTTCGTACCCGGAATAGCACTGCGCTCGTCGTCAATCAGCACTTCAAACGGCGTCGGGTCGGGCGCGGGGAATAACTTCTCAGACTTTTCCCACAGCTTATCGCGGGCTAACGCGCTAATCGGCGACACATAACACGTCTCACCGATGCTTAAATCAACTGCCACCACACGTTTCATATTCACTCCACAGGGGCATAGTTACCAATGCCCCTATATTACCACACATTTACAACGCGACACCTATTACGCGCCCAATGAAGGCGGCGCCACCATCGATTTCGCCCACGCTGATGCCCGTATTGGCATCACTTGGCGCAAACGAATTGATGATTGAATTCGCCGGACTATCGTAACTGCCGACGATTTCCACGTTATAGCCGAGTGCGCCGCCGCTTAAATCGCGCAGCAAGCGCGATTTTGTGCCGGCCACGTTACGTTGCAACACAAACAGATGGATACCTTTGGGCCCGCCAAAGATGAGCTTGTTCACTTGTCCTGTGCCGCTGCCAATAAAGGCCATGCTTGCCCAGGTCACGCCTACGTCGCGCGTGCGATACACCAAGCCCGTTGTCGTGCCGAGATACAATTCCTTCGGTCGGTCTACCTGCACTGCCGCTGTGCCGATGTTAGCGGTTAAGCCACTTACGGCAACCAGCGACAACGCACCGTTAAAATACTTGACAATTGCGCCGCTGTTGCCGACGAACCAACCAAGCGTGTTGCTCACGAACTGCACATCGTTCAAGTTTTGTGCCGTCACCGTGCCTGCGGACAGCACGCTAAAGGTGAAGCCGCCGTCCGTTGATTTATAGATATTGCCGCCGTTGCAGGCAGCATACACGTCTGTGCCGCCTGCATAGGCCAGCGCGTTGACGGTGAGACCGCTCAAGCCCGTCGCCAGCGCCCAGGGATTACTGACGCCATCCTTGATGTCTTGGAAGCGGGCATAGGCTACGCCACTCGCGCCCAGTGTTGCGAAGACATAGCCACCGATTTTGTAGACACGGAAGGCGTTTGCGGACAGCGCAACATCAATCGCCTTGCTTGTCCAGCTTGTGCCACCGTTCTCGGTATAGTAGAAGTTCGGCGCGCCGGTGCCGCCGTAACCCGGTGTCGTGTCCACATCGCCCACCGCCCAGTAATCCTGATTGCCGTCATTCTCCCCGCCGCAGTCACCCGCGCATTGTTCCACGCCAACGCTGATGACATCGTTCAGCGCAAAGTCAGACACGCTGCCGGAGATCTTTAGATGCTGTATTTTAGGGATACGGACTTCTTCGCTGGCGCTCTCGTTGACGACTGTCATCAACGGCACGTCTATAGGTTCAGTGCCGTTGGCGACATTGTTATCGTAGTTGTAGCCCGTGCCAAAACTCTCAGTGTACGCCAGGATGGAACTGTAATTGGCAACATCTTCAACGTTGCCGCAGTGATAGCGCACACGCAGAATATGCTCACAACTCATGCGTGTGAGCTTCTCTAGGAAGTCCTTGACTTGCAAATTGGTCATGAGGTCAAACGTGAAGCGTTCCGGGGCGCTGTCTTTGTACACGCCCGCGCGCTTGTATGCGCCCGCGCCGCGTTTGAAGTCGCGTGTCCAGCGGTCAGCGACCGTCTGACCGCCGCCACTTGGCCCGGTTACGGTTGCGCTTGGGTCAAGTAGCAGAATTGGATTACCAGGCCCGCCGCGTTGAATCTCGACAACGGTCTGATTTACTTTCCATAATTCACCCATTCGATTATTACTCCTATCGGGTTATGCCCGTTGAATGGCTCGTGCGATACGGCGTTTGAGTGTCAAGCGAACCGTTTCCGCAAACGTTTCGCTGAACTTTCGCGCCTTGTTGCCGGGGTGTAACACCAACAGCGTCTTCACAGGTCGCCCGAAGGCTTTGCCCGTCCCGACGTTAAAACGCGCAATTGGTTGCGTGCGCGGCGAGTATCCGGTACGGAACATCAAATACGGTGCAAAGCGTGGGCGTATAAAGTGTGCACGTGTCCCTTTGTCCACGTACTGCCATATCTGCATATGCTTGCCCCGCACCACCACGCGCCCGATAAGGAACTTCGGACTGCGTACCATCATCACGCGAAAGTCGGGTTTGTTTGACCACTTCATGACCACGCGCGTATACTGCGCTTTTTGCTCAATCATGATTTTGGTCAGTTCCGCGTGCATCGCGTTTTTGAGGGTGATGTCTCGTCTTCGGATAATCGTCGCTAAATCAGGCATGGGAACTAAAAACACCCCTTGCGGAGTGTCCTTTCTTGGGTAGATGACCCTAAAATGAATGAGGTTATTATTACAACTAAATCAAACCATCTAACTTCATAATCTCACGTATCTGCCTATCGTACTTGGTGACTTGTGCCGTCCTGCCGTTATCGGACACGTTGCGGACATATAACGGACGTTCCAAGCGCACGGCCTTAACCCCCATGTTGTATAACTTGAGCATAAATGCCCAATCCTCATAGCCGATGTTGTATTTAATATCGTAACCGCCGACTCGTTGCCAGTCCGCTTTGCTGAACAGCATCGTCGCATGACAGACGTTCTTACGCTTAATCATATCAATGGGCGGTGCTTGGTAATCGACACCGTTCTCGCGCCAACCGCCGTAAACCATGACACACTCTTGCCATGCGTCGTACATGGCTTGCAACGCGCCGGGTAACAATTCGTCGTCTGCGTCAAGTGGAAGGATTAGGTTATTCATCGCTTCCGATATACCAACATTACGCGCGTTGCTTACGCCGCTTGGGAAATTACAACCTTCAACATAAATATGTAAGGTTGTTGGAAGTCTCCATAGTTTTTCAACAACTATACCGATTTCATCATTGGCGCAATAACCATCCTCTACAATGATAATCTCAGCAGCATCTGATGCACTCTCAATCGCGCGGCCAAGTGTCTTTGCCATATCGTGAACTGGAATCACTACGGTTACGGGAATGGTCATCGTTTTGCATACCTTCCCCAATGCGTTACGATTACATCTACGCCACCATGTCGCGCCGGACTGATTACGTACCCTTGCTTTAAAATACGTTCCCATACTTTTTGGCCTACCTTATCGGCAAGCAACTGCATAGCCTCCGCGTTTGACTTAGCCTCAACAACTGCAATCAATCCGTTTGCGTAATTCTCTTTGAAGTAAAACATCATCGCATCGTTACCTTTGTAGCGTGTCCAAGCGCCATATGCTTGATATTCTGCCACGCCTCGATCCGCCCGCGCTTTGTGCCGCCGAACGGATGAACCTCGAATTGTGTGAGCAAATCGGGGCGAATCGCTTCCGTATCGTATTGCCATACGTTCAGCGTCCTATCGCAGAACGATTCCGGTTGATAAGGCAGTAACGTGTTGGCAAGCCGTATCATGTTCGTTTCCAGACGCCGCGCCATCTTGCCGTTGTCGAGTGGATAGCCCGCTTTATAACTAATCCATACGCTCTCCGGATAGGCATCAAAGCAGTTGCCGCACTCCAGTCGCACGCGCACATGCGACAGGCGGCTGTCGATAATTAAGCCGACACCGTTGGCGGTTACGGGCGTGTCCAGATTATCACAACGACTGCTAATCGGGTCTCCGGTAATCTGCACGGCGGCGGTGGCATCCGCATATACGCGATACACGTCTACTGCCGTAACAAAGTTGGCGGCAAGGTTGGCGTTGGCAGCGTTGCGGTCTTTGTAATTCGGAGACTCATATGGTTGCGCCCACACGGACGGCTTGACCAATAGCCACGAGGGAAGCGTAATCGTCACCGTTCCTGCGCTGGCGCTAATTGTCGTGTACGGTTCAATCTGCCAATTGATGTGTCCAGCGCTCTCCGCGCCATCGCTGACCTGGAAGTAGAGTTCAATCTCATCGTTGGCAACACCCGTCACAACCGTAATCGTCGCCAGTTCATTAAAGCCATCGCTGTCCGGGTCAGTATAAACGACTGCGACCGCTGCCTGTATGAGACTCGTGGTGCGAATTCCAAACGTCTCAATATAACCATAGTCGAGGCGCAAATCCTGCCATGAACGTGAGAAGCTATCGCTAAAATACACGCGCTCCTGTAACCACGTTGGACGCGGATAGAAGCCAAGATGCTGCGCAAACAGTTCGCCCGCTTCGTTTAGCGCGTTGGCGATGGCGTCTCGTTCATACTGGATATAAACGCCATCACACGGATGCGTTAAAGGAACACCCGTCCCGGCTATTTGGTTGAAGTGTGCTGGCAATTCTTCCATGATAACAGGCCAGCGGTTTAGTGTTTTGAAGTGGTTTACGTCGCTACGCGCTATGATTGCACCTCGCTTTCCGCTGTCTCTGTTGGTGTGTGCTGCGGGAACTGCTGATTGATGTGGTAAAGTTGCTTCCGTATATGCTCAATAGCAGGCCAAATATTCTCAAGAGTTTTGCCCTCGTAAAATTCGACTTCTTTTAAGTTCCCCTTGTCGTCAAAAACGAGACGCTTGATATTAGCCTCCATATGCCGCTACCCCTTGCGCCCGCGCATCTTCCGGCGCAATATCACTCACCATCTCGAAGACACCATATTGGTTGATGATATACGGTGCATCATCAGGATGAACGTATAATATTTGTGGCGGGTTGCACTCATACTGCCGATCTCCTAAACCGCGCACGCCAAGTTGTGACGCCATGCCCAAGTAGCGCAAGCCTACCCACGTTTGCAGTTTGCGTTTAATCGGTGCAAGTAAACTCGGCTTGTCGTCCACACCGACGAACAATTCCTTCACACGATAATCGAAACTATGGCGCTCAAACACAAACTCGCGTGCCACCTTCGCCATTTTGCGGCGGGCACTGTCGCGCTTTTTGTCTAACCACCATCTTATCTTGTCTAAGAGGTCATCAAAGTCTGACCATTCGATTAAATGGATGCCATCGGTCAAGCCTGTGAGTTCGGTCAAGCCTGGTACACGTTGCTGTAATAGGATTGCGCCCCCTGCTGCCAAACACTCAAAGACACGATTAGAAAAGAAGCCGTAATCGCTAGGGAATTCATTAGAGGCAACCGAAATCTTGCTATTCTTGTACAGCGCACGGCCTAACGCAAAGTCATAGAGTGAACGCCCTTGCGCGCCCGCAGGTATAAAGTTTTCATCCCCGCGAATTCTTACCCCATTCGGGTCTAGCGGGTCATTCCAGTAATCACCATACAAGCCGAGCTTATCACCGTACCGCTGGCGCAAGAGACTGCCGATGCGCTTGCGGTTGTCATTATAAGCACTGCCCTGCATAATCACGTCATACTTGGATACATCCGGTAGACTACGCTCGTCTACGGGTTCAAAAGCAATTTGCCAATATGCAGACGCGATGTTGTAATCTCGGTAGGTGTCCATCACGCTGTTATTCACAACCAACTGCATATCGATTTGCTGCAATAAGGTAAGCATCACGGGGCTGACGAGGTTGGTGCGATGCGTATCCCCGTTCCAATTCAGGAATAACATGGTTGGACAAATCGAGCGTGCCTCGCGTAGCATCGATTCGGTAATCAGGTTCGCCCCCTGCAATTGTGTAAACAGAATATCCGGTTGGAATTCGCGGATGATTTGTAAGAAGTTCTCGCGCAGTTTACCCTCCGGTTGGTTGCAGTAATCGAATTCCCAAACCCAACCGACGCGCGCTAACGCATCGCGCAACCCGCGCTTCTGTGCATACTGCACGTCGCA
>Ga0075418_10010161_pt1 | contig 10543 bp, 11 predicted proteins | sample SoiMetdeltSBSDD2_FD_81776 | JGI IMG/M metagenome (GOLD analysis project Ga0075418, IMG submission 81776) | Bulk soil microbial communities from a Populus tree surrounding site in Tennessee, USA - Soil MetaG P. deltoides SBSDD2 | ecosystem: Environmental > Terrestrial > Soil > Tree plantation...
AGGCGTGTTCCTCTGCACCCCATTCAGGATGATCGTCGTCCCAGTAACGCATGACCTCATACATTTGGCGACCGTAGACACTGCCCGCCTGCCCCTGCGCCTCCTCGATGAAGTGCCGGAAGAGCGTGGGGCTTGGCGCAAACGCCATATGGTCGACGTAGCCGTCCAGGGACTGGTTCATTCCGAACACGAGCCTAGCCATACCGCTTCCTATCCTCACGCGGCACATCCGCGCGGTTCTGATTGCGTTATGCAATCGGTTGTAAGCTAGACCGACCGATTTCATATCGCAAATTTACAGCCTGACCGAAGCATCCATCGCTCTGGTGCCCTTGCTGGGCCACATGGGCGGTTGGGGCCTGCGTCACACACTCGCGTCGAAAGAACTCTCCGTACGCGCGAAAATCCTTGAGGACGGAGGCCCGAAGCTGTGGTCCGAGTTCATGGAGGAACTGCGGCACCTCCACCTGGAGGCGCCGGCGCCCAGGGGGTCGGTCTTGTGGTCTCGGAGGCCCACCTTGACGTTCTAGTGGAAGAGCCATACCGTCACCTAGAATGTCTACTAAAGAACAGGAAACGCGCATCGAGTTGCTGCAAGGCACGCTGGATCTTCTAATTCTGCGCACGCTGCTGCTGGGGCCGACGCACGGCCATGCCATCGCGAAAGCCATCGAGTTCAACTCCGACGACGTGTTGCAGGTGGAACAGGGGTCGCTCTATCCGGCGCTGCACCGGCTCATCAGGAGGAGATGGATCTCGGTCGAGGAGGGTACGTCTGAAAACAATCGGCGTGCGAAGTTTTACCGACTGACGGCGAAGGGCAGGCGGCAACTGGTGGTCGAGACCAGCAAGTGGGACAAGCTGGCGGGAGCGATCACGCGGATTCTCCGGCCGGCCGAACAAGGCGCCGCGAGCAAACAATGAAGCGCCGCGAGCGCATGCTCGACGAGCTCGACCAGGACATTCGCGACCACATCGAGGTGGAGACTCAGGACAACATCGCACGCGGCCTGTCGCCGGAGGAAGCGCGCTATGCGGCGTTGCGCAAGTTCCGCAACGTGACCCGCGTCAAGGAGGAGACACGCGAAGTGTGGAGTGTCGTTTGGCTCGAGCAACTCCTGCAGGACATTCAACTCGCCTTGCGCACGTTGCGCAGGTCCCCGGGCTTCACGGCTGTCGCCATCCTCACCCTCGCCCTCGGCATCGGCGCAAACACCGCAATATTCAACGTGATCAATGGAGTGCTGCTCAGTCCGCTTCCCTACGAGGATCCGCAGCAACTCGTCGTCCTGAAGGACAACGAGTCGCCCCCGAACGTGACGGATATCCAGGGACAGGTGCGCGCATTCTCACAAGGTGGCGGAATCAACGTGGAGCGGATGGACTACACAGGCGGAACCGAACCCGTGCAGGTCCGTGTCGGGCTCATCCATGCGGCGTTTCTCGAAACGCTGGGCGCGCAGCCGATGCTGGGCCGGATCCTTTCGTCTGGGGAAGACGTGCAAGGCGGGCCGCGTCTCGCCCTGGCCAGCCACCATTTCTGGCAACACTACCTTGGCAGCGATCCATAGGCGCTGGGGAACACGATCCATCTGGGCGGAAACGCCTATGCGGTGATCGGCGTGATGCCCGTGAGCTTCGCTCCGCCCGCGGAGCATGCCGACGTCTTCGTTTCACTCTCGGTCGAGGACCCGGGCGCGGCTGCGGAACGCGATCTGCACTTCATGCATACCTACTGGGGATTGAAAGCGGGCGTCACGCTCGCGCAAGCGCAGACCGAGATGGCCGCGCTCGACCGCCGGCTCGCGGAGCAGTATCCGGCCGACGAGAGAGAACGGAGGAGTCAGCTCGTTCCGCTGCATGAATGGCTGGTAGGAGACGTGCGGTCGGCACTACTGGTGCTCTTCGGAGCTGTTGGCCTGGTGCTGCTGATCGCGTGCGCGAATTTCGCGAGCTTACTGATGGTGCGGGCGGTCGCGGGGCGCCAGGAACTGGTGATCCGGGCGGCGCTGGGCGCGGGACGCGGCCGGCTGATCCGGAAGACGCTGACCGAGAGCACAGTGCTGTCGGTCCTCGGCGGTGCGGCCGGAGTGCTGTTCGCGCAATGGGGCACTCGCCTGCTCCTGGCCCTGAGGCCGGAAGAGCTGGCGCGGCTGAGCGGGATCAAGATGGACACACGGGTGCTGCTGTTCGCCCTCGTGGTCTCGGTGCTGACCGGCATCGTGTCCGGAATGGCGCCGGCCTGGATCGCCCTCCGGGCAAACGTTGCCGAGGCCCTGAAGGAGAGCGGGCGGAGCACGACCGCGAGCACGATGGGGCACGGCATGCGGAACCTCCTGGTCACATCGGAAGTGGCAGTGGCCTTGGTGCTGCTGGTGGGGGCGGGCCTGTTGATCAAAGGATTCTCACGCTTGCGCTCGATGAACCCCGGTTTCAATTCGGCGAACGTGACGACGACGTATCTCCAATTGCCGGAGACGCGGTACGACGAAATCCCCAAGCAGACCCAGTTCCGCCGCGAGTTGCTCGCGCGTTTGGATGTTCTGCCCGGCGTGCAGGCCGCGATGGTGAGTGACATACCGCTGGGCGGGAACTATGTGGGACACCGTGTCGTCATCGACGGACGCCCTCCCGCGGCCTTGGGAAGTGAGCCCGTGGTGCAAACCCTTTCGGTGATGGGCGATTACTTCCACGTGATGCACCGGCAACCCTTCCTAAGAACAGGCTCGCATAAACGCGTAGGGACTTCTGAAGCCCTCCCGCAAGCATGCAGACGCGCAGTCCGCAAGTTTGATTACCTCAACGGCCACGAGTGGCTTTCCGACGGGAAGGAGAGGGGCGCTGGATCGAAATCGTCCTTTGGACTGACGACACGGATGCCGCAGTGCCTTAGTTGCCAAGGGAGCCCCTCTTCTCTCTCCTGCCCATGACTTTCCTGCCGGCAAACTCAGCCAGTATTCGTGGTTGTGCCCGATCCGCTTAGGGCTGTCTTCAGAGGAGGTTCGGTTGAACTGGAACAATTGGGTTCGGCAGACCCACCGTTGGCTGTCCATCGCCTTTACGATGACTGTCATCGCCAACTTCATCGCCCTGGCACAGGGGGGGATGCCTCCGACTTGGGTGACCTACTCGCCGCTGCTCCCGCTCGCCTTGCTCCTGTTCACAGGTCTGTACTTGTTCGTGCTGCCGTATGCCACCAAGTGGCGCAGCGGGCGGCGCACCGGCGGATAGGAGTGAACGCAATGGCCAACAAGACGTCCAAGAAGTCGGCGAAGGTCGCCAAGAAGGCACCCGCCAAGCGGGGCGCTGCGAAGCCGGTCCTTCTCTCAGGCGGCAACCCCCAGATCGCGAAGGCCTACGGCGACGCCCCCGTGGAGGCCTACATCGCGGCCATGCCGGACTGGAAAAGTGACGTCGGGCGCCGCCTCGACGCGCTCATCGTGCGCACCGTCCCCGGCGTGCACAAGGCAGTCAAATGGAACTCGCCCTTCTATGGCATCCAGGGCCAGGGCTGGTTCCTCAGCTTTCACTGCTATACGAAGTACATCAAAGTGGCTTTCTTCCGCGGCGCGTCACTGCGTCCTCTCCCCCCGGGCGAGTCCAAGCAAAAGGAAGTGCGCTACCTCGACATCCACGAGGACGACCAGCTCGACGAAGCTCGGCTCGCCGCTTGGGTGAAGCAAGCCAGCCAATTGCCCGGCGAAGGAATGTGAGCGGCCAGTGCGAGGTCGGGGCGTGCTTGAGTGGACGCCAAGTCATCAGCCCGCACGCCTACGAACGAGGGGTAGACGGCTCGGGTTGACTAACATGGCTACCCGGCGAAGGCCGGCGTCGTGACGCAGCGAACGTTAGACTGTCGCCATGGCCGACCCCAAGGCCCGGGCGCAAGCAGTTGATCCGTCCCGTTACGGCATCAACGCGCATGTTGCGCGTGACGCGATCCTCGAGAGCATCGCCAGCATCGACATCCGATGGCTGCGGGTGGACGTGGACTGGGATCAGATCGAGAAACAACAGCGCGTCTTCGACTGGCGGGCGATCGATCAGATGTTGGCCACGGCGCGACGCCTCGGGCTGTCGGTGTTCGCCAGCGTGTCCTACACGCCGGCTTGGGCCTCGGGTAGCGCCGACCGAGCGACACCGCCTCGCGACCCGGCTCTCTTCCACGAGTTCGTCCGCATTTTCGTGGAGCGCCACCGGAACGCGATCCGAGCCATCGGGCTATGGAACGAGCCGAACCTGAGGCAGTTCTTCAACGGAAGCCGGGAGCAATACCTGCGCGAGATCCTGCTGCCCGGCTTGCAGAGCGTGCGACAGGCGGCTCCCGAATTGCTGATCGTCGGCCCCGATCTCAGTAGCTCCGGTGATCCGATCCGTGACTGGCTGCGGCCGATTCTCCAGGCGGCAAGCTCGCTGCTGGACGTGATCAGCCACCACCAATACGACGGCGGCGACACGGTCTCCGGGCGCGTGCGCGCCATCGAGGGACTCAACGACTTCCTCGTGGCCGAGGGCTCCACCCGACCGCTGTGGATCACCGAGATCGGCTGGGATCGCGTGTCGGAGGCCGAGCAGGCCAGCCGCCTGAGCGAGGTGATGGCGGCAATGCTGGAGCGTCCGTGGTGGTCGAAGACGTTCTGGTACGACTCCCACGGCCCGCGTTGGGGGATCCTGCGAGACGACCAGTCGCCGCAGGCGGGTGCCCCGAAGCCGGCCTTCGACGCCTATCGCGATGTCATTGCCCAAGGGAGAGCGATGCCCAACTTCCGTCACGTCGTCACGCTGGCCTACAACCGGATCCTGTTGCGTGAGCCCGATTCCGGCGGACTGGAAAGCTTCAACCGCGCCATGAACGACGGACTCACTGAAGCACAGCTTCACGAGGCGCTGCTGCGAAGTCCCGAGTACGCTCAACGCTTCCCAGAGGCCAGCCGCGCTGCCCGCGCGAAGTCAAAGGCCGGCGCCAGAAGGAAGGGCGTCGGCCGCCGGCCGGCCAAGCGCGGCCGCCGAGCTTGAGATGCCCAACTTCAGACACGTCATCGGCGATGCGTATGCAGAGATCCTGCTCCGGCGTCCCGATCCGGCCGGCCTCGAGAGCTTCCAACGCGCGATGGAGCAGGGGCTCACCCGCGAGGGGCTCCGCGAGGCGCTGCTCCGGAGCCCCGAGTATGCCTCGCGCTTCACGGACGAGGTGCCGCCCGCCGACATGTCCTTGCGCGTCGAGGGGAATCAGTTCGTCGACCCACGCGGCGGCCGGGTGAGGCTCGTCGGCGCGATCGTCTGCTGCGAGGAGTCCAAGCAGAACGGCTGGCCCCTCGTGAACCTCGACGTTCTCGACCTGTTCGCTGCGCGCGGGCTCAACTACACACACTGTCGCCTCGGCCCCTTCACTGTGGCGGGAGAGGCCGACCCGAGCTACGTCGGCTACCTGACCGCTGCCGACGGTCGAGTCGATCTCGAGCGTTTCAATGCTTCGTTCTGGGACAGGTGTCGCGCGATCGCGGCAAGAGCCAGCGAGCGGCGCATCTACGTGGAGTTCGACCTCATCGACCGCTGGATTCGCCAGCATGGCGCCACCGATCTGCCGCAGGTGGATCCCTGGAGCGCGCGCAACAATGTCCAGGGCCTCGAGGCCGGTGGCCTGCGGATCTTCGAGAGGGCTCCCACACCGCTTCACGAGCGGTGGCTTCGCAAGGCCGTCGCCGAGTTGGGCGGCTTCGACGCCGTTCTCTTTCAGGTCGGCAACGAAGGCTTCAAGTCCTTCTCCTCAGCCTGGGAACTGGGCGTGCGCGACGTCGTGAAGGATGAGCTGCGTCGGCGGGGCTTCCACGACCGGCTGGTTGGCACCAACACCCACGACGCGAGCCTCGAGGCCGAGCTCGATTATGTCGCCCGTCACGCCCAGGAGGCCCAGCCGGCCGGCACCCAGCCGATCCTGGTCAACGAGTACTCGACGCTGCCGTCCGACGACGTGTTGCAGCAGGTGCGGCGCGCGGAGCGATTCGGGACGATGTTCATGTACTGGCGCGGCGACCACCCGCGTCCGGTCTGGGAGCGCACGCTCGGTGAGCTCGAACGAGCAGTGGCGGCCCCAGCGACCTCGTTCGCCAGCAAGAGCGGGACGCGCAAGCGAGCGAGGCTCAAGTCAGGCATGAGGGGACGGACGTGAAGCGCGAGATGAGGGGACGGCACGCAACTCGCTCGCTACCCAACAGGAGCTCGCCGAGAGGCTCCGACCCTTGATCGACCGAACATGGGCCGGTTGAAGGAGAAAGATCCGATGAGACTCAACACCTTCTTGAACTTCGGGGGCAACTGCGAACAGGCGTTTCGCTTCTATGAACAGCATCTCGATGGTGAGATCACGATGTTGATGCGGCGAGCCGAGCAGCCAGACCAGCCTGTCACATGGCCCGGTTGGGAACAGTCCATCCAGTACGCCATCATGAGGATCGGAGAGACGGAGCTCATGGGATCTGACGTTGCGCCAGAACGCTTTCAGCCGATGCGCAGCGCGTACCTGTCACTCACGGTCGACAGCGCAGACGAGGCGGAACGGATCTACACGTTGCTATCGAACGGCGGCGAGATGTTCATGCCGATGGAGGAAACCTTCTTTGCGGTCCGCTTTGGAATGCTCAGAGACAAGTTCGGCACGTCGTGGATGATCCTCGCCTTGAAGCCGCAGACTCCGTGACGGCCCGATCATGCATTCCATCGCATCGTGGACCGTCCCACTCCTCGCCTTTTGCACAGTCGCCGCGCCGCGCGCTCGCGATCTCGGCATCCCCCTATCGGGTTCTCCGGGGCCGCACAACGCCATCACTGACGTAGCGGGCGTGCTGGTCGGCCACACCACCCTGATCAGGGGCGAAGGGAAGCTCGTGGTCGGCCGCGGCCCGGTGCGGACCGGGGTGACCGCCGTGCTTCCGAAGGGGCGGAAGTGGGAGCCCGTGTTCGCGGGCCACTACGCGCTGAACGGCTTTGGCGACATGACCGGCACCCATTGGGTGGACGAGGGCGGCCTTCTGGGCGGGCCGGTGATGCTCACCAATACGTACAGCGTGGGCGTCGTCCGCGATGCCGTGAACTCCTGGTTCCAGGAGGTGCTCGCGCAGGACATCCCCTGGCACCAGCCGGTGGTGGGCGAGACCTGGGACGGATTCCTGAACGACATTGCAGGCCAGCACGTCCGGAAGGAGCACGCATTCGCTGCATTGCTCGCCGCGCGGGACGGGCCGGTCGCCGAGGGCAACGTGGGCGGCGGAACCGGCATGGTGGTCCACGGCTTCAAGGGCGGGATCGGGACATCGTCGCGGATCGTCGAGGCCGCAGGCCGCCGCTTCACGGTCGGGGTGCTCGTGCAGGCGAACCATGGATCGCGCGAGGGGTTCGTGATCGCCGGCGTGCCGATCGGAAAGGAGATCCAGGAAGACAAGCCCGCGCCCGGAGCGAGAAGGGCGTCCGACCGCGACGGATCGATCATCGCGCTGGTGGCCACCGATGCTCCCCTCCTCCCGCATCAGCTGACGCGCCTGGCGCGGCGCGTGCCGCTGGGGATCGCGCGGCTCGGAGGCACGGGAGCCAATGGCTCCGGCGACATCTTCATCGCTTTCTCCACCGTCAACTCCGGCGCGGCGCAGGAGACCGGACCCGCCGCCCTGGAGTGGCTGCCCAACGGCGACCTGAGCCCATTCTTTACGGCCACCATCGAGGCGACCGAGGAAGCCATCGTCAACGCGATGGTCGCGGCCGAGACGATGACCGGCATCGATGGAAACACGGTCCCCCGGCTTCCCCACGACCGGTTGCGGGAGATCCTGGGAAGATACGGCCGACTCGGCCGATAGCCCCGCGGGCACGAAGGCGATCGACGGCGCGAGGACGCGGAGGCCGCTCGCTCTTACAATCTGCTTGGACATCCATGCAAGCACGGACCCCCAAATCAAGTCCGACGCCCACTAGATGGTGGTGCGACCCATTGCTGGGGCTGCTATGTGGCGGGTGACGGCCAGTACTCGAACCACTTCGAGTTCTCGGGCGGCCTGAGCCTGCGCTTCTAGGGAAAGGGATCAGACAGATGCGTCACGACGTCAAGATCGGTATCGTGGGCGCGGCTGCCGTTGCCTTCGCCGCCTGCGCCTCGACACGCTTCAACTCCACGTGGAAGGCGCCGGACGCACAGCCCCTGAACTTCGCGGGCCAGAAGGTGGCCGCCATGATCATCAGTCCGAACGAGGCCACCCGTCTCGGGGCAGAGGGCTTGCTCGCCAAGGAGCTCACGGCTCGCGGAGTCCAGGGCATTCCCGCCTACAACCTGATCCCGCCCAACGAGTCGCGCGACAAGGACAAGGCCAAGGCGCTCTTCAGCCAGGCCGGCATCACGGGCGTGGTCGTGATGCGCGTCGTGGGCGAGCATCAGGAGATCAGCTCCTCGCCGGGCATGGACTACTGGAGCGCCCCGTACTACGGGTCGCTCTGGGGCGGCGGCTACTACGGGTACGGATGGGGCGCGGTCTACGACCCCGGGTACTTGCGCACCGACACGATCGTGAGCGTGGAGACGCTCGTCTACGACATGAAGGCCGACAAGCTGGTGTGGGCGGGCCGAAGCAAGACCACGAACCCAGAGAGGGTCGACACCCTGGTCAAGGAGCTGGTGGCCGGAGCAGCCAACGAGATGAAGAAGCAAGGCCTGATCCGTTCCAAGTAGGAGGCAGACCGGCCCCTTTTTTGCGCGCGCCGCGCTGCGTCAGGGCCTGAGGAGCGATCATCAACGCACGGTCGTCAGTAGCGCCAGCTCGTCAGGTCGGCGCCCTCGGGAGCCGTCTTGCGGATCCGTTCCGCGATCTTGGGGATGAACATCTGATGGTAGCGCAGCCGTGAAATGGCGTTGGGCTGAGTGTGGTCGCCGTTCCAGCAGTGCTCCGCCCGGTCCCCGTAGTCCACCTCGCCGCCGTAGGGCGGGTTCCTCGTGGACTTCAGGAGCTTCTCGGTCTCGTAGACGGCGTTGTTCAAGTAGTAGTTGTCCATGTCGCCGACGTAGATGTTGATCTTGCCCTCGAGCTTCTGGCCGAGGCCTTTGTCCCAGTCCCGGCGCAGGATGTGGGTCAGGTCGTAGTTCTCGCGCCAGTGCTCGGCCACCTTCCTGTCGATGGCGCCGGTGCGCTTGTCGAAGATTCGTTGCGGATAGCCGTCGGCGCCCACCGGCGAGTAGACCGCTTCCCAGATGTCCCACTGCTGGCCCGAGCGCGTCTTCGTGCCCAGCACCAGCTCCAAGCGGTTGGTGTCCTCCACGGTGGCCTGCACGTGGCCGAGGTAGTCGCGATGGGCGGGCCGTGGAACCCGTCGCCATGGCGCGGTTGGATAGAAGGCGTTCTCGTCCTCGTAGATGTTCACGGTCACGTAGTGATGGAAGTCGATGGGGTCCGGACATGCCGCGTAGCAGCCATTGAAAGCATCGGGGTAGAAGATCTGGGCGGCCATGGACTCCCAGCCGCCAGTGGACCCGCCGTACATGAAGCGCGCCCAGCCCGCGCCCAGGCCGCGGTATTTCCTCTCGACGTAGGGGATCAGCTCCTTGACGATCGCGTCGCCGTAGGGGCCCAGGTTCTGTGAGTTCACCGCGTACGAGTCGTCGTAGTACGGGTTGGCGTGCTGGATCTCCAGCACGATCACGCGCGGGAAACCGGGGGCCGTCCAGTCCTTGTAGAGCTGGTGAGCCCATTCCTGCTGGGTGCGGTTGTAGCCGGGCCACTGGAAGCGCTCGGAGAAGTCCGGCTTCAGGTTCGGGTCAGGCGGCTCCTCGCTGAAGCCGGTCACCGTTGCCGGGAAGTGCCCGTGGTTGATCACGAGGGGATAGCGCGCCTCGGGATGCTCGTCGAATCCCCAGGGGAGCAGCAGCACCGCTCCCAGGTACATGTCGCGGCCCCAGAACTTCGACAGCAGCTCGCTGCGGATGCGGTCGTGGCGGACGTACTTCGTGTCCTTGGGCGGGGGGATCGGCGGGATCTCCTTGTCGAGGACGATGTCGATGACGCGGGTGCCCTGCGGGTCGAAGGCATGCCGGCGCGGCGTCGAGTAGAAGTTGCCGGGCGCCTTGTTCCACTGCTGGCCCTCGCCGCGATCCATGGGCAGCTTGACGACGTGGCCGTCGGCGCGCTTGAACGTCTCGTACTTGTGCAGCAGCGCCTGCACCGTGTAGTTTCCGGCCGGGACCTCGGTCAGGCTCTTCATCGGAAAGCCGAGCACGCTCGCGTCGAAGGAAAGCGTCTCGCCGGCCTTCCAGCCGTCGACGTCGATGCCGAAGACCTGCTGGGTGTTGAGAGAGGTGTCGCTCACCTGCAGCCTCGGCTCGTCCTTCTCGTCGGTGGAGAGGATCAGGAGCAGCCGGCCGTCGAACGGCCCCGAGCCGAGCGAGACCGGGTAGCTCACCCGGAAGAGCGGCGCCTGCGCCGCATCACCGGGCAGGGCGAGGACCACGATCACACCCACGGCGAGCGCACGAGTGACGCTGAAAAGCATTTTCGAAGCCTCGGCGGAA
>Ga0075418_10010162_pt1 | contig 10542 bp, 9 predicted proteins | sample SoiMetdeltSBSDD2_FD_81776 | JGI IMG/M metagenome (GOLD analysis project Ga0075418, IMG submission 81776) | Bulk soil microbial communities from a Populus tree surrounding site in Tennessee, USA - Soil MetaG P. deltoides SBSDD2 | ecosystem: Environmental > Terrestrial > Soil > Tree plantation...
AGCCGGCTCAGATCGGCGATGAACAGAATCCCGCCCGCGGCCTTCGCGAGCAGCCCGAGGGCGGTTGCGAGAGGAGCTCGGCGCCCGCGATGAACGGCGCGTTGGGCGCGGCGAGCAGGCGCGCGAAAAGTTCCGCGCGCATGCCGCGTTCGCCGCGCAACAGAAGCGGCGCGCCGGAACCGCCGAGCTGCGCGAGGCGCTTCTTGACCTCGGCGAGGGCCGGTGCGCGCCCAAGCGCGGCAATGGAAAGCTGCGGCGCCGCCGCAGCCTCCGGGTTGCGCAGCGCTCGCTTCACGGTGGCGAGGAGGCGTTGCAGGGCGATCGGCTTCTCGAGGAAATCGAGCGCGCCGATGCGCGTGGCTTCGACCGCCGTTTCGATGGTGGCATGGCCCGACATCATGACCACCGGCATGGTGAGTTGGCCGCTCGCGGCCCATTCCTTGAGGAGCGTGATGCCGTCGGCATCGGGCATCCAGATGTCGAGCAGTACCAGGTCGGGCCGCGCGCGCTCGCGCAGCCGGCGCGCATCGCTCGCGCTCTCGGCGAGCATCACCTGATGCCCCTCGTCGGCCAGGATCTCGGAGAGAAGCTCGCGGATTCCGACTTCATCATCCACGACTAGGATCTGCGCCACGTCAGGCCGCCTTCGCGAGGGGCAACAGCACGCTCACCGATGCGCCGCGGCTCGGCCGGTTCTCGATCGTCACCGCGCCGTGGTGTTCGTCCACGATTTTCTTGACGATGGCAAGACCGAGGCCCGTGCCACGCGGCTTCGTGGTGACGTAGGGCTCGAAAATGCGGGCCATCAGCTCCGCTGGAAAGCCTGCGCCATTGTCCGACACGGCGAGGCGCACGCGGTCGCCCGAGAGCTCGGTGCGCACCTCGATGGAAGGCGCCGCGCCGCGTTGCGCCTGGGTTTCGAGCGCGTCCTGGGCGTTCTGCACGAGATTATGGATCACCTGCCGGATCTGCGCGCCGTCGGCCCAGACCGCCGGCAGGCCCTCGGCAAGATGTTTCGCGATCGGCACACTGGAATTCTCGTACAGAGCGAGCACCTGGCGCACCAGCGCGTTCAAGTCGAGCGGCGCGGGCTCCGGCGCCGGCATGCGCGCGTAGTCCCGGAAATCGTCCACCATCGCCTTGAGCGCAGACACCTGATGGACGATTGTTTCGGTGGCCCGCCGCAAGATGTCGGCATCCTCGCGCGATAGCCGCTCGCCGAGCTTCATCTCCAGGCGCTCGGCGGAGAGCTGGATCGGAGTGAGCGGGTTCTTGATCTCGTGCGCAAGCCGACGCGCGACTTCGGCCCAGGCGGTCGCACGCTGCGCCTGGATGAGGCGCGTGATGTCGTCGAACACCACGACCGCGCCGCCGCCGGTGGCTTGCGGCAGCCGCGCGCCGCGCGCGTGCAGCGTCTTGCCGGTGCCCTTGAGCTGAAGCTCGAGCTGCCATGAAGCATCGCCCTGCGCGGAAAAATGCGCGTGCATTTGCGCTGCGAAGGCCTCAAGCTCGCCGCCCAGGATCGCGGCCGCGCCATGGTTCGATATCGAGAGCGCGAGCTCATGGTCGAAAACCAGAACGCCCGCGGACAGATTCGCAAGAATGCTCTCGAGGCGCACTTTCGCCCCCTCGAGGGCAAGGCGATTGGCTTCCATGCCGCGGTGCGCGTCCTCGAGCTGGCGCGTCATCGAGTTGAAAGACTCGGTGAGCACGCCGAGTTCGTCGCGGCTCGTCACGGGCGCACGGCGCGAAAAGTCGCCGCGCGCCACCGCCTGCGTGGCCTGCGCCAGATTCGCGAGCGGCTCGGCGAGAAGCCCGGATTGCGTCGCCGCGGCCGCCACTGCGATGAAGAGCGCCATGAGCAGAGCGAATGTCAGCGTGACGATATAGATGTTTTTCAGCCCCTCGCGCGAAATGGCGAGCTCGCGGTAGTCTCGGTACGCGGCCTCCACCGCTTCGGCGCTTTGCGCGAAGAGCGGGGGCACGCTGTGGCGCAGCTGGAGGAAACGCGTCTCTCCCGGCCAATCGACCGGCACGACGACGCGCAGCGCGAGCGGGCGTCCCACCGCGGCGTCCACCGCGCTGTAGGCGCGCGCGAGACGCGCCTGGTGCAGGGCCTGGTTCGTCGGCAACTCGGGCACGAGGCGCGCGACGTCCTGAGCAGCGCTGGCGATCAACCGACCGCTCGCGCTGACCACGACGGCCTCTTCGACGCCGAGCTGCGCGCGCAGGCGCTCCAGCTGCGCTGCGGGCGGTGCCGGCGCGCGCTCGGCCAGATCGGAGGCTATGGCGCGCGCTTTGGACTGCAACTCGATACTCATTTGGTCCATGACCTGCTGCCCGAGGTGGATGCCGCCTTCGAGCGCGGCATCGACCTTGACGTCAAACCAAGACTCGATGGAGCGCGCAAGAAATAGGACCGACACGGTGTAGACAATGACGCCCGGGACCACCGCGAGCGCGGCGAACCGCGCGAGCAATCGCAGCGTAAGCCGGGCGCCGAATACACGGGCGCGATGCCGACGCGCGAGCAAAACCAGCTGAATCACCACGAGTGCGGCCAGCAATGCAGCGAGCGCCGCGTTGACCGCGAGGAGTAGCGGGTAATGACGCGCGAAAAGCGCGGTGTCCGCGCTCGCGGTAGCGAGCAGAAATAGTCCCACCACCGCTACGCCACCGCCGATGAGCACAAGCCATTTCATATCGGTGGCCGCACGATGAAGCGCTTCCACGGCGATTCCAGATGCAGGTCGCGCCCCGTCAGCGCGGAAAGCTGGAACGGCTTGGGCAAAAGCGCGGTGTCCAAACGCATGCGCAACGCCGCATCGTAGTCCGCGTTTGCGAAGCGCAGGTTGCGGTCCACCACAACCCAGTTACGCACGCGCTTGAGCACGTTCAGAGCCTCCTCCAGCGAGGCGAAGCTTTGCTGCAGCAGGCCGCTGGAAAGCCGGTACTGCCGCGAGAGCGCATGATAGGACAGGCGCAGTTGCAGGCGTCGCGCGGCCGCCGTCTCGTCGAACCAGTACCAGCGCCGGCGCGTGAGCTCGAACTCGACCGTGAAATACAGCGGCACCCCGTTCGCCACCACGTCGGCGAGGCGCGGTGTCAGTTCGAAGGCGAAATCGGCATCGAGCGCGAGCCCGTCGTCGACCCGGCGCAGGGCGACTTCACGCACCTCGATTTCGTCGGCGAGCGCCGCCGGCGCAAACGAGAGCAGCGTGGCGAGCCCGGCGACAAGGGTGAGCAAACCGACGCGGCGCATCCCGCCCCGCTTCAGGTGTGCTTTTCGATCAGCGCGTAATAGAAACCGTCGCGCTCGGCGTTCGGCAGTCCCTGCGCCGCCGACCCGTCGGGAAGCGCGACACGACGCGCGAGCGGTGCCCGGCTGAGGAACGCGTCGATCACGACGTCGTTCTCCTGCGGAAATACCGAGCAGGTGGCATACAGCAATTTACCACCCGGTCGAAGCACGCGCCAAAGCGCGTCGAGAATAAGCGCCTGGCGGTCCGCGAACTGCTCGACGTCACTCGCGCGGCGCAGCCACTTGATGTCGGGATGGCGCCGCACGATTCCCGAAGCGGTGCACGGCACGTCGGCAAGAATGCGCTCGAATGGCTGCGCATCCCACCAGTCGTCGATGCGCGTGCAGTCAGCGTTCTGGATGCGCGCGCGCAAGCCGAGGCGCGCGAGATTCGCAGTCAGCCGCGCGCAGCGGGCGGCGTCGGCTTCGAGCGCGGTCAGCTCCACGTCGGCCTTCTCCAGCATGTGGCCCGCCTTGCCGCCCGGCGCGGCGCAGGCGTCAAGGACGCGCTGGCCGGCCCGCAGGTCGATACACTGGGCCGCCCGTTGTGCGCCCGCGTCCTGCACCGAAACCTCGCCTTCAGCGAATCCGGGTAGGCGCTCCATCGGCACCGGCGCTTCCAGGAGCAAAGTTTCTTCACCGAGCGCGCGCGCCGCGATTCCGCGCGCTTGCAATTTGTCTCGATACGCGTGCGAAGAGCAGCGCCGCCGGTTGACGCGCAGGCACATGGGCGGGTGGGTGTTGCCCGTCGCCAAGATGGCACTCCATTGCTCCGGATAAGCGCGCTCGAGAAGCTCGATCCACCAAAGCGGATGCTGGTGGCGTGCCTCGACATTGGCTTGGATTCGGCCTTCCAGCGAAGCGCGCGAACGCAGGAACGCGCGCATCAGCGCGTTCACGTAGCTTTTCGCGCTCCAGCGCTCGATCGCAGCGCACGCGCGCACCGCCTGGTCGACAACGGCGTAGTCGGCATAGCGTTGCGACTCCAACGCATAAAGCGCGCACCACAGCAAGGCTTCCACCAGCGTATCGCTGCTTGCGCGGTGTGAAAGCTCGCGCACGATCGCCTGCACGCGGCCGTAGCGGCGCAGCGTGCCGTGCGTAAGATCGATGATCGCGGGCCGCGGATCGAATTCGTCGGCCAGGCTTGCCCCGCCGGCCACGCGCGCGACGATACGCGCGGCCTGCGCCAGGTCTGCGGCGAGTGCGCTCAATCGAAGCGCCGCCCCGGGGCGAGCCGGTGCCCGCGCAGGAACTCGCGCGCTTTGAGCCGGCGGCTGCCTGGCCGCTGCAGCTCCGAGATTGCGAGCGCGTCGTTGCCGCACGCCACGACGAGCTCGCTGCCGGCATCCAGCACCGCGCCTGGCGCCCCCTGCCCGGCAACCACGCGAGCGCGCCAGATTTTCAGAGCTTCGCCGGCCAGTAGTGTGAAGGCGCCAGGTGATGGCCGAAAAGCGCGCACGGCACGCTCGAGCTCGGAGGCCGAACGAGACCATAGGAGCCGCGTTTCCTGCTTGCCGATCTTCGGTGCGTAGGTCACGCCGCCAGTCGATTGTGGTGTGGCCACGGCATGACCGCGTTCGATCAATGCCAGCGCATCGACGATCGCCGCGCCGCCGAGCGCGGCCAGCTTGTCGTGAAGCGTGCCGGCATCATCGTCAGCGTCAATCGCAACGCGGCGTTGCAGCACGATCGCTCCGGTGTCGAGCCCGGTGTCCATTTGCATGATCGAGATACCGGTGTCCGCGTCTCCGGCCAGGATCGCCCGTTGGATAGGCGCGGCGCCGCGCCAGCGCGGCAAGAGCGAGGCATGAATGTTGAAGGCACCGTGCCGACCCACCTCTAGAAGGGCACGCGGCAGTAACAGGCCGTAAGCGGCCACCACTAGCGCGTCCGGCGCCAGCGCTCGTACGCGCTCGATGTCAGCGACCGGTCCGCGTAGAGTTTGAGGTTCCGCGACCGGGATACCGGAGGCAAGCGCTAACTGCTTTACCGCGCTCGGGCGCGTTTCGAGCCCGCGACCGGCAGGGCGATCGGGCTGCGTGAGGACCAGCGCCACCTCGTGGCCAGCTGCCGTGACGGCCGCGAGCGCGCGCTGCGCGAACTCGGGGGTGCCGGCGAAGACTAGCCGCAGGAAAGCGTTCGGATCAGGCTGACTTGCGCAGCTGCTTGGCGAGCTTGGCGCGGATGCGCTGCTGCTTGAGTTGCGACAGGTGCTCGACGAACACCTTGCCCTTCAGGTGATCCATCTCATGCTGGATGCACACCGCGAGCAAGCCCTGCGCTTCGAGGGTAAAGGCGTTGCCATTCTGGTCGTACGCGCGCACTTTCACGCGCTCCGCGCGCTCGACGAGCTCGTAGATGCCCGGCACGGAGAGGCAGCCTTCCTCGATGTCGGAGTTGCCTGTGGCTTCGAGGATTTCGGGATTCACCAGCACCACGAGCGAGTCGCGCCGCTCGGAGACGTCCACCACGATGACCTGCTTGGCCACGTCCACCTGGATAGCGGCGAGGCCGATCCCCGGTGCGGTGTACATGGTCTCCGCCATGTCGGCCACCAGCCTTTTTAGGCCTTCGTCGAAAACGGTAACCGGAGCAGCAACCTTGTGGAGCCGGGCGTCGGGATAGCGGAGGATGTTTAAACGGGCCATTTCACTTGCAAATTGAATGGATTATATGGACAATCTCAGGCAGCGTATAAGCAGTTAACAACCGACTTCCAACCGGTCCGGGAACCGCGAAAGGGACGGGTCGCCATGGTCCAGCTAGTGCGTAAGTCTATCATAGCGCTCGCTTTCTTATTGCCTGGAAGCGTCCTCGGGCAGACGCCGGGCACATCAAGCCCCCTCGTCATCAAGGCCGACGCACCCGATCGGTACGTAGTTGTCCGCGGCGACACGCTCTGGGGCATCTCGCAGCGCTACACCGACTCGCCGTGGCGCTGGCCGGAACTCTGGAACATGAACCGAGAACAGATCCGGAACCCGCACCTCATCTACCCAGGTTACGTGATCCTGCTTGACCGGGAGAAAGGGCGCCTCGCTATTGTGGCCCCGGGCACCGAGGGGACGCCGAGCCGGGGAGCGGATCCGGGCACCCCGCCGGGGACATCGGCAGGCGTGCCGGCTGGCACGGTAAAGCTAGCGCCGCGGGTACGCGCCGAATCACTGGCGCGTCAGGAAATCCCCAGCATTCCGCCCGCGGCGATCGAGCCGTTCCTTTCCCGTCCACTCGTGGTGGAACCTGACGGCTTGGAGAAGGCACCGACCATCGTGGCGACCCAAGCCGACCGCGTGGTGCTCGCGGCGGGCAATTCCGCTTACGTGCGCGGCCTCGGCAAGGCCACGGATGAGACCTGGTATGTCTACCGCAAGGGCGTACCGCTCGTGGATCCGGATACGAACAAGACTTTGGGCTACGAGGCAATCTATCTCGGCACGGCGCAGTTGACGCGTCCCGGCGAGCCGGCGACGGTGGTGTTGACGAGCGCGGTGCAGGAAGTGGAAGCCGGCGACAAGCTTGTCGCCGCGGGAAAGCCGCAACCGGTGAATTACGCGCCCCACGCACCGAGCACCAAGATCCGCGGTCGCGTAATCGCGATCTACGGTGGCGTGGCGCAGATCGGTGAAGCGGGTCCGCAGTCGGTCATCAGCATCAACCGCGGCAAGGCCGACGGCATCGAGGTCGGACACGTGCTCGCGCTGTACAACCGTGGCGGCACGGTCCGTGACGTGACCAAGCGGCGCGGAGCCGCTGATGCGCAAATTCAGCTGCCCGACGAGCGCGCAGGACTCGCGTTTGTGTTTCGCGTGTTCGACCGGATATCCTATGCGCTCGTCATGCAGGTCACGAGGCCGGTCTCTCCGCTCGATGTGGTGCAGACACCGTAAGAAGAAAGTGCAGTGAACCCAGACCCGGGGCTCGCAAGCTGGCTGCAGCTGGCCCTCACCCCGGGTCTCGGACCAGTCAGCGTCCAACGGCTGCTCCAGCAGTTCGGCCTTCCGCAGAACGCGCTCGCCAGGAATCGCCGCGAGCTCGCCGCGCATGTGCCGCCGGCCGCGCTCGCCGCGCTCGATTCGCACCCGGTCGCGCTGGCGGTGAAGCGATCCCTCGCTTGGGCTGAGCAACCGGGACACTCGATCGTCACGCTCGCCGACGAAGGCTACCCACACAGCTTGCTCGAGATTCCAGACCCGCCGCCGCTACTATTCGCGCGCGGCCGCCTGGAACTGCTCGCACGGCCCGCGCTCGCCATTGTGGGTAGTCGCAACGCGACGCAACAGGGCGAAGCGAACGCCGAGTCGTTTGCCAAGGCCCTGAGCGACGCGGGGCTCGCCATCGTCTCGGGCCTCGCACTCGGCATCGACGCCGCAGCACATCGCGGCGGGCTCGCCGGCGCCGGATCGACCATTGCGGTGCTCGGGACCGGCATCGATGTCCTCTACCCGGCCCGCAATGCCGGACTTGCAGAACACATCGCTCAGCAAGGGCTTATCCTCAGCGAGTTTGCGCTCGGCACGGCGCCCGCGGCGCATAATTTCCCGCGCCGCAACCGCCTGATCAGCGGGCTCGCGCGCGGCTGCCTCGTCGTGGAAGCGGCGCTCGCTTCCGGCTCGCTCATCACCGCGCGCGCGGCGGCTGATCAGGGCCGCGATGTGTTCGCGATTCCCGGGTCGATCCATTCGCCGCTCGCGAAAGGTTGCCACGCGCTCATCAAGGCTGGAGCGAAACTCGTGGAATCGGCAGAGGACGTGCTCACGGAACTGAACGGCTTTCGTCCGATTGCCTTCGCATCGACGCAGCAGGTACCCAACACCGAGACCGGCCTGCTCGCGCACATGGGGCATGATCCCGTGGACGTAGACTTGCTGTGCTCGCGCGCCGGCCTGTCGCCCGATCAGGTGTCGTCGGAATTGCTGCGTCTGGAGCTCGACGGGCGCGTCGCCGCACTTCCCGGCGGGCTGTATCAGCGCCTGGAAAAGGGACCACGCCGGTAAACCCAATCCCCATCGTCGCGTTATAAGAAGGGAGCGCCATGTACGACATCCTGGTCTTTCTGTTCGAGAACTGCCAACAGGCCGAAATCGCCTACGACCGCGATCGCGTGGCGAAAAAGCTTTCCGCGGCGGGTTTCGAGGACTCGGACATCTCCGAGGCGTTGCGCTGGCTGGCCGACATGGCGCACGCGCGCCACTGTGTGCGCGAGCCGCTGCCCGACGCGCGCACGAGCTTTCGCGCCTACGCGCCGCGCGAGCTGGCTAAGCTCGACGCGCAGTGCCGGGGTTTCCTGCTCACGCTCGAGCATTCAGCAATTCTGAGCGCCGACACGCGCGAGCTCGTCATCGAGCGCGCGCTCGCGGCGGCCGGAGATACGCTGAGCCTCGAGCAGCTCAAGCTCGTCGTGCTTATGGTGCTCTGGAACCAGCAGACGCCGACCAGCCGGCTCGTCGCCGAGGACCTTTTCACGGCACCGCAGGCGCGGCTCGCAAGCTAGCGCACTTTTCGCACCCTCCGCAACGTGGTTGAACCACGCGCGGATTTGCAATTATCATCTGCGGCCTTTCGCGCCGCATGGCCAAAAAGCTGATCATCGCCGAGAAACCGTCGGTCGCGGCCGACATTGCGCGCGCGCTGGGTGGATTTAAGCGCAGCGGCGACTATTTCGAGAGCGACGACTACGTGCTCTCCAGCGCGGTCGGCCATCTTCTTGAGCTGCGCGTCCCCGAAGAGCACGACGTCAAGCGCGGCAAGTGGTCTTTCGCCCGGCTGCCGGTGATCCCGCCGGAATTTACGCTCGCGCCGATCGAGAAGTCGGAAACCCGCCTCAATCTGCTCCTGCGCCTCATGAAGCGCAAGGACGTCGGCGCGCTGGTGAACGCTTGCGACGCAGGCCGCGAGGGCGAACTTATCTTCCGTTACATCGTGCAGCACGCCCGCAACAAAAAGCCGATCGAGCGCCTCTGGCTTCAGTCTATGACGCCGCAGTCGATCCGCGAAGGCTTCTCCAAGCTGCGCCCGGACAAGGAGCTGCTGCCGCTCGCCGACGCGGCGAAAAGCCGCTCGGAGGCGGACTGGCTCGTGGGCATCAATGGCACGCGCGCGATGACGGCGTTCAACTCCAAGGAAGGCGGCTTCTATCTCACCACCGTGGGCCGCGTGCAGACGCCCACCCTCGCGATTCTGGTCGAGCGCGAAGAGCGCATCCGCGCGTTCACGCCGCGGGCCTACTGGGAGGTGCAGGCGCGCTTCGCCGCCAAAGCGGGCGATTATCCGGGACGCTGGTTCGATCCGAAGTTCAAGAAGGATGAGGATGCCGAGCGCAAGGCGGAACGACTCTGGACCGCCGGCGAGGCAGACGCCATCGTCGTGGCGTGTCGCGGCAAGAGCGGCATCGCCTCCGAGGAAACCAAGCCTTCGACGCAGCTTTCGCCGCTACTGTTCGACCTCACGAGTCTGCAGCGCGAGGCCAATGCGCGCTTCGGGTTCCCTGCGCGAATGACGCTGTCGCTCGCGCAGGCGCTGTACGAGCGGCATAAGGTACTCACCTATCCGCGCACCGACGCGCGCGCACTGCCCGAGGATTATCTCGGCACGGTAGGGAACACGCTGGAGGAGCTTTCGCAAACGCGCGACTTCGCGCCGTTCGCCAAGCAAATCCTGAAGCAGGGCTGGGTGAAACCGAACAAGCGCGTGTTCGACAACAGCAAGATCTCGGACCACTTCGCCATCATTCCGACGTTGCAGACGCCGCGCAACCTGAACGAAGCCGAGCAGAAGCTGTATGACCTCGTGGTACGCCGCTTCCTCGCGGTGTTTTATCCGGCGGCGGAGTACCTGCAGACCACGCGCATCACGCGCGTCGGCGAGCATCATTTCCGCACGGAAGGCAAGGTGCTGCAAACACCCGGCTGGCTCGCGGTCTACGGTCGCGCGGTCGGCGAGGAAAGCGAGAACCTCCCGTCCATCACCCAGGGTGAAAAGGTCGCGGTGCGCGAGATCACTGGCAACGCCAACGAGACCAAGCCGCCGCCGCGCTACACCGAGGCGACCTTGCTTTCGGCGATGGAGGGCGCGGGCAAATTTGTCGAGGACGATGAGCTGCGCGAAGCAATGGCGGCCAAGGGGCTTGGCACCCCGGCGACGCGCGCGGCGATCATCGAAGGCCTCATCCGGGAGGAGTACGTACACCGCGAGGCGCGCGAGCTTGTGCCGACGCCGAAGGCCTTCTCGCTCATGTTCGC
>Ga0075418_10010165_pt1 | contig 10540 bp, 11 predicted proteins | sample SoiMetdeltSBSDD2_FD_81776 | JGI IMG/M metagenome (GOLD analysis project Ga0075418, IMG submission 81776) | Bulk soil microbial communities from a Populus tree surrounding site in Tennessee, USA - Soil MetaG P. deltoides SBSDD2 | ecosystem: Environmental > Terrestrial > Soil > Tree plantation...
GCCACGCTACACCTATCCACCGGGGCACCCCCCTGGGGTTCCCCGGACCCCTCCGGTCACCGGGCGTCCTCCAGGACGCCGCAGAGCGACTCCAGGCTCTCCAGGTTGTGGCCGGCCAGGAACACGTCGACATAGGGAAGGGCGGCGGCCATGCCCCGGGCCAGCGGCTCGTAGCGGGGGCTGCCCTTGAGCGGGTTGACCCAGATGAGCCGGTGGGCCAGGCGCGACAGCCGCGCCACCTGGGCGGCCAGCAGGGCCGGCTCGCCCCGCTCCAGCCCGTCCGAGCACAGCACCACTACCGCCCCGCGCATGGCCACGTGCTGGGACCAGCGGTCCAGCAGCTCCTTGAGGGACGCGCCGATGCGGGTGCCGCCGTTCCAGTCGACCACCGCGGCCGCCACCTGGCGCAGGGCCTCGTCCGGCTCCGAGCGCGCCAGCGCCCGGGTGACCCTGGTCAGCCGGGTCCCGAAGCAGAACACCTCGACCCGGCGCCCGGCCCGCATGGCCGCGAAGCCGAACTGCATCAGCGCCCGCGAGTAGGCCGACATCGACCCGGACACGTCCAGGATCAGCACCAGCGGCCGGACGCGGTCGCGGCGCTCGCGCCAGGCCCGCCGGAACGGCTCGCCCTGGGTGCGCAGCGACGCCCGCAGGGTGCGGCGCTGGTCGAAGCGGCGCCCGTAGGGGGACGGCCGGTAGCGGCGGCTGCGCCGGGTCGGCAGGTGCACGGCCAGCGCCCGGATGACGTGATCGGCCTGGAGCCGCTCGGTCTCCGAGAGCTCGTCGAAGGCCTTGCCCCGCAGCACCTCGGCCCCGCTGGCCAGCACCCCGACGATGCCCTCGCCCTCGTCGGCCCCCTCGGCCGGCTCCCACGACTCCTCGGGGACGCCCTGGTCGAGCAGGACCTCCAGCTCGGGCGGCGGGTTGGCCATGCGCTGGTCCTGGCCGGTGATCATGGCCATCACGTCGCCCGACCGGTTCGGGAACCACTCCTGGAAGGCGGCGTCGTAGGCGGCCAGGTCCTCCTTGCGGGCCACCATGGCCACCCGGCCGGCCCAGTAGACGCCCGTGCGGTCGATCCGGTCCAGGGCGGCCACGGCCCGGCAGAAGGTCAGGATCCGCCCGGTCCCCACCGGCAGCCCCCGGCGCCGCAGCAGCCGCCCGAACCCGACCAGCCGCTGGAGGCCCGGCTCGGAGATCGCGGCCGTGCTCATTCCGTTCCCAGCACCCGGCCCAGGTGCGCCCGGACCAGCTCCAGGTCCTCGTGGTCCTTGAGCAGCGCGCCCAGGGTGGCGGCGGCCTGCTCGGGCTCCAGGCGGGTCGCGCCCAGGAACGACAGGGCCTGGGACCAGTCGATCGTCTCGGCCACCCCCGGCCGCTTGGCCACGTCCATCTGGCGCAGCCTGGCCACCGCCTCGGCGACCTGGCGGGCCAGGGCCTCGGCGACCTCGGGGGCCCGCACCCGCACGATCTCGACCTCCCGGGCCACCGACGGATGGTCGATCCAGTGGTACAGGCAGCGCCGCTTGAGCGCGTCGTGCAGCTCCCTGGTCCGGTTGGAGGTGATGATCACCGCCGGCGGCCGGTCGGCCGCGACCCGGCCGATCTCGGGGATGGTGACCGCGAACTCGCTCAGCACCTCGAGCAGGAAGGCCTCGAACTCGTCGTCGGCCCGGTCCAGCTCGTCGATCAGCAGCACCGCCCGGGACCCGGCCCGCACCGCGGCCAGCAGCGGCCGCTCGACCAGGAACTCCCGCCCGAACAAGTCGGCCTGGCCCTCGCCCAGCTGGGCGGCCCGCACGGCGATGAGCTGGCGGGAGTAGTCCCACTCGTAGAGGGCCTGGCTGGCGTCGATGCCCTCGTAGCACTGGAGGCGGACCAGCTCGCGGTCGAGCAGGGACGCCAGCACCTTGGCGACCTCGGTCTTGCCGACCCCGGCCTCGCCCTCCAGCAGCAGCGGCTTGTCCAGGTGCAGGGCCAGGTAGATGGCGGTGGCCAGGCCCCGGTCGGCCAGGTAGGCGTGGTCGGCCAGGGCGGCCTCCAGCTCCTCCACGGAACCGAAGCCGAGGGCGCCGTCACCCGGCGCCCTCGGAGTGTACGGGCCGTTCAGCTCGACCTTGCCCCTTCGATCGCCCGCCTGGTCAGGACCTTGGCCAGGTGCTCGCGGTACTCGGAGCTGGCCAGGGCGTCGTTGGGGGCGCTGGTGCCCTCCAGCACCTGCTCGGCGGCCGCGGCCGGGTCGGAGCCGGAGGCCAGCGCCTGCTCGACCGCGCCGGCCCGCAGGGGCTTCTCCCCCATGTTGGTCAGGGCCACGCTGACCCCGCCGTTGCGGGCCACCGCGGCCACCCCGACGATCGCCCAGTCCTGCGCCCTGGGGTGGAACTTCTGGTAGTTCCAGCCGGCCCCGCCCAGCTTGGGCACCCGGATCTCGGTGAGCAGGTCCTGGGGGCCGAGGGCCGACTCGAAGATGCCGAGCCAGAAGTCGCTGGCCGGGACCGTGCGCTCGCCGTCCGGCCCCCGCACGACCAGGGTGGCGTCGAGCGCCAGCAGCACGGTCGGGATGTCGGAGGCCGGGTCGGCGTGGGCCACCGTACCGCCGACGGTGCCCCGGTGGCGCACCTGCGGGTCTCCGACCTCGCCGGCGGTGTGGGCCAGGATCGGGCACTCGCGCTCGAGCAGGTCCGAGAAGTGGGCCACCTCCATGGTGGTCAGGGCGCCGACGGCCACGTGGTCGCCGCCGTCGCGGACGTAGCTGAGGTCACCCAGGCGCCCGATGTCGACCAGTACCGACGGCGCGGCCAGCCGCACCCGCATCAGCGGCAGCAGCGAGTGGCCGCCGGCGAGCAGCTTGGCGTCCTCGCCGTGCTCGCCGAGGAGGCTGACGGCGTGGTCGGCGGACTCGGCGACCTCGTAGTCGAACGCGGCCGGGATCACGCCGCCCCTCCTTCCACTCCGGGGGTCATACTGGCCGCGCCGGTGCCGCCGCCCTCGGGCGCGCGGTCGGGCGGCGCCTGACCCTGTGCCTGCTGGACGACCCGCCAGATCTTCTCGGCGCTGGCGGGCTTGTCGATGAACTCGACCCCGACGAAGCGCAGCGCGTCGGCGACCGCGTTCATCACCGCCGGCGGGGCGGCGATGGTGCCGGTCTCGCCGATGCCCTTGACCCCCATGGGGTTGGTGCTGGAGGGGGTCACGGTCTTGCCCAGGGTGTAGCCGGGCAGCTCGGCCGCGGACGGGACCCGGTAGGTGGACATGTTGCCGGTCAGCAGGGTGCCGTTCTCGTCGTAGATCGCCTCCTCGTACAGCGCCTCGGCGATGCCCTGGGCCACCCCGCCCATCACCTGGCCGTCAACGACCATCGGGTTGATGATCGTGCCGCAGTCGTCCACGGCCACGTACCGGTCGATCCGGGTGGAGCCGGTGTCCGGGTCGATCTCGACCACGCAGATGTGGGTGCCGGACGGGTAGGTCCAGTTGGGCGGGTCGAACACCGCGCTGGCCTCCAGTACCGGGTCGACCCCTTCGGGCATGTTGTGGGCCGCCCAGGCGGAGAAGGCGAGCTCGGGGACGGTCTTGGCCCGGTCGGGGGCGCCCTTGACCTGGAACTTGCCGTCGGTCCACTCGAGGTCCTCCTCGGCCACCTCGAGCTCGTGGGCGGCCAGGATCCTGGCCTTCTCCCGCACCCGCTCGGCCGCCTTGTGGATGGCCACGCCCCCGGCCGACAGGCTGCGGCTGCCGTAGGAGTCCAGCCCCCAGGTCGCAATCGAGGTGTCGCCGGCCAGCACCTCGACGTCGTCGGGGGTGACCCCCAGGTCGTCGGCCACGATCTGGGAGAAGGTGGTGCTGTGCCCCTGGCCGTGCGGGGAGGTCCCGGCGACCACGGTGACCTTGCCGGTCGGGTTGCAGCGGACCGAGGCCCGCTCCCAGCCGCCGCCGGCGTACTGGAGCGTGCCCAGCACCTGGGACGGCGCCCAGCCGCAGACCTCCATGTAGCTGGAGATCCCGACCCCGAGCAGCTTGCCGTCGCGCCGGCCGGCGCCGGCCTGCTGCTCGCGGCGCAGCTCGTCGTAGCCGACCAGCTCCTTGGCCTTGGCCAGCGCGGCCCCGTAGTTGCCGGAGTCGTACTCCAGCGTGCCCGCGGTCATCCGGGGCTGGTCGAAGGGCGGGATGAAGTTCATCGCCCGGACCTCGGCCGGGTCCTTGCCGACCCGGCGGGCGAGCGCGTCCATGATCCGCTCGGTCGCGTAGGTGGCCTCGGGCCGGCCGGCGCCGCGGTAGGCGTCGGTCGGGGTCCGGTTGGTGAACACCGAGGTGCAGGTGAAGCTGTAGGCCTCGCAGTCGTACACGCCGTGGTAGTGGAAGGCGCCGAGGATCGGGATGCCCGGCCCGCACAGGGAGGCGTAGGCGCCCATGTCGGCCTGGAGCTTGACCCGCACGCCGAGCAGCCTGCCCTCCTCGGTGGCGGCCACCTCCATGTCCTGGATCACGCCGCGTCCCTGGACGGTGGCCAGGTAGCCCTCGGAGCGGGTCTCGGTCCACTTGGTCGGCGCGCCGAGCTTGCGGGCCAGGGCGACGGTGATGAGCTCCTCGGCGTAGATCTCCAGCTTGGAGCCGAAGCCGCCCCCGACCTCGGGGGCGATCACCCGGATCTTGGTCTCGGGGATGCCGAGGAGCAGGGTGAGGAAGACGCGCAGGAAGTGCGGGATCTGGGTCGCCGACCAGACGGTGAACTCGCCCTGGGCCGGCACCGGCTGGGCCACGATCCCGCGCGGCTCGATCGCGTTGGCGATCAGCCGGGGGTGGAAGTAGCGCTCGGAGACCACCACCGGGGCCTCGGCGAAGACCCGGTCGGCGTCGCCGTTGCGCAGGTTCCAGGTGTAGAGCTCGTTGCTGTCGAACTGCTCGTGGATCACGTGGGCGCCGTCGGCCACGGCCTCCTCGATGCTGTCGACCACCGGCAGCTCGTCGTAGTCGACGTCGACCGCCTCGGTGGCGTCGACGGCGTGCTCGCGGCTGTCGGCCACGACCACGGCGACGATCTCGCCCATGTACCGGACCCGGTCCTTGGCCACCGGCCAGTGGTCGGGGACGCGCGCGTCGGCGGTCGGCTCGCCGGGGTAGGTGCGGCTGGTCACCGGCCAGGCGCAGGGCATGGCCGCCGCCCACTCGTCGGCCAGCTCGGGGCCGGTGTACACGGCCACCACCCCGGGCAGCCCCTTGGCCGCCGAGGTGTCGATGCTGGCGATGTTGGCGTGGGCGACCGGGCTGCGCGCGAACGCCAGGTACAGCATGCCGGGCAGGGTGATGTCGTCGACGTAGCGGCCCTGGCCGGTGATCAGCTTCGGGTCTTCCTTGCGCTTCAGGCCGCCACCGACCCAGCGCGTGGCCTCCGGCTCGGCTACCTGTGTCATTCGGACCCTCCCTGGACCGCGGGGGCGGACTGGCGCATCTGGCCCGCCGCCTCCTGGATGGCCTTGACGATGTTCTGGTAGCCGGTGCAGCGGCAGAGGTTGCCCTCCAGGCCCAGACGGACCTCCTCGTCGTCCATGCCGGCGCCGCTCTCGATCAGCCCGAGACCGGCCATGATCATGCCCGGCGTGCAGAAGCCGCACTGGAGGCCGTGGTTGTTGCGGAAGGCCTCCTGGAGGGGGTGGAGCTGGCCGTTGGTGGCCAGGCCCTCGATGGTGGCGACCTCGGACCCGTCGGCCTGGACGGCCAGGACGGTGCAGGACTTGACCGACTGGCCGTCCATCATGACGGTGCAGGAGCCGCACGACGAGGTGTCGCAGCCGACGTTGGTGCCGGTGAGCCCGAGCGTCTCTCGAAGGAAATAGACCAGGAGCAGGCGAGGCTCGACCTCAGCCTCGCGTCGGACGCCGTTCACGGTAAGAGCGATGCGCCTCAAGGGCCACCTCCGTCCCCTTCGACCGGCTCGGGAGGCCAGCGGGACTTGCCCGCGGACCTGGCCGGGTCCGGCCGACGCTCAGCCGACAATGGTCGAACCTGCTGCACAATAGCATCGGGCCGATCGCTGGAAAACGCGAGGTTTTGCGGCAAGGCTATGCTGTCGGTCCGAACACACGGAGGGGTCCGGGGAACCCCAGGGGGTGCCCCGGTGCAATCTGGGAGGTGTGGCCCATGCGCGACGTGCTCGATGCGATCGAGGGGTGGCGGGCCGAGGGGCACCGGGTCGCGCTGGCCACCGTGACCAAGGTCAAGGGCTCGGCGCCGCGCCCGCCGGGGGCCAAGATGGCGGTCAGCGACGACGGCCGCTGGGTGGGCAGCGTCTCCGGCGGCTGCGTCGAGGGGGCGGTGCTGGAGGAGGCCGGCCGGGTGCTGGCCGGCGAGCCGGCCCACCTGGTCACCTTCGGCATCACCGACGAGATGGTCTGGGACGTGGGCCTGGCCTGCGGCGGGATCATCGACGTGTTCGTCGAGCCCCTTCCCTGACCGTGGGCGATCTGGGGTGGGAGCCGGTCCGCGACCTGGTCAAGGCCGACCGGCGGGGGGCGCTGGTCACGATCGTGGCCGGGCCCGGGCTGGGGGCCAAGCTGCTGGTCACCCCGGACGCGGTCGAGGGCTCCCTCGGCGACCCGGCCCTGGACGAGACGGCCACCGGGATCGCCCGTGAGCTGCTGCCGGGCGAGGAGGCGGCCGTCCGCGAGCTGGACGGCCGCGAGCTGTTCTTCGACGTCTACGCGCCCCAGCCGCGGCTGCTGATCGTCGGGGCGGTCGACTTCGCCGCCGCCCTGGCCCGGCTGGCCCGCTTCACCGGCTTCAAGGTCAGCGTGATCGACGCCCGCGAGCGCTTCGCCACCACCGAGCGGATCCCCGACGCCGACGAGGTCGTGATCGCCTGGCCCCAGGAGTACCTGGCCGCCAACCCGCCCGACGACGCCACCTACGCGGCCGTGCTCACCCACGAACCGCGCTTCGACGACCCCACCCTCACCGCCCTGCTGGGCAGCCCGGTCGCCTACATCGGGGCCATGGGCAGCCGCCGGGCCCACGCCGAGCGGCTGGAGCGCCTGCGCGCGGCCGGCTTCGGCGACGCCGACATCGCCCGCATCTCGGGCCCCATCGGCCTCGACATCGGGGCCAAGTCCCCCGAGGAGACGGCGGTGTCGATCCTGGCCGAGGTAATCGCGGCCCGCCACGGCCGCCGCGGCGGCCCCCTGTCCGGGCGCAGCGCCCCCGTGCACTCGATCCGGGAGCGGGAGGAGCTGTAGGTGGGCCCGGTGCTGGCGGTGGTGCTGGCCGCGGGCGGGTCGACGCGGATGGGCCGGCCCAAGCAGCTGGCCGAGCTGGCCGGGCGGCCGCTGCTCGCCCACGTGCTGGCGGCGGCCGAGGATGCCCCGGTGGACCGGGTCGTGGTGGCCCTCGGGGGGGCGGCCACAGAGGTGCTGGACCAGGTCGACCTGGGCCGGGCCGAGCCGCTGGTGGTGGAGGGCTGGGTCGCCGGCATGGGCCACGTGCTGGCCAGCACCCTGGCCCGGGCCACCGGCGACTGGGGGGCGGTGGTGGTGCTGCTGGGCGACCAGCCGCTGGTCCCGGGCCGGGCGGTGGCGCGGGTGGTCGAGGCCTGGCGGGCCGGGGCCGGCCCGGTGGTGACCGCCACCTACGGCGGCCGCCCCGGCCACCCCAGGCTGTTCGACCGCCGCCTCCTGCCCGACCTGCTCCGCCTGGGCGGGGACGCCGGCGCCCGCGACCTGGTCACCGCCCACCCCGAGTGGGTCCACCGGGTCGAGGTCGGCGACCTCGGCAGCGACGCCGACGTCGACGTGGAGGCCGACCTGGAGCGGGTCGGCCAGCTGCTCAGCACGACCACACCCAGCAACGGGAGGCAGCCATGAGGATCGAGAACACGGTCGAGGTCGACGCCCCCCTGGACCGGGTCTGGGCCCTGGTCAACGACATCCCGCGGGTCGCGCCGTGCATGCCGGGGGCCGCCCTCACCGGCGTGCTCGACGACACGGCCTACGAGGGCACGGTGGCGGTCAAGCTCGGCCCCCTGCGCATGTCCTACAAGGGCAAGGTGGTGGTTGAGGAGGTCGACGAGGCCAACCACAGCGCCCGCCTGGCCGCCAGCGGCCGGGACACCAAGGGCGCGGGCACGGCCCGGGCCAGCGTCGAGACCCGCCTCGAGCCCGCCGGCGACCGCCACACCCGCCTCCACGTCACCAGCGACGTCCAGCTCACCGGCAAGGTCGCCTCCTTCGGCCGCGGCGGCGCCATCAACGACGTCGCCACCCGCCTGTTCGGCCAGTTCGCCGACTGCCTGCGCGCCACCCTCGAAGCCGAACCGCGCGCCGCCGAGGCCGCGGCCGCGACCGTTGAGGACCGGGCCGCCTCCGGCCCGGCCGGGGCCGCCCCGGAGGCGGCACCCTCCGCGGCCACCCCCGCGGCGGCGACCGCGGAGGCGCCGGCCAGCCCGGCCGCGGCCCAGGCACCCACGGCCCCGGCCGCGGCCGCTGGTCCGACCGCGACCCCGTCGGCCCAGGCGGCCACCCCCGCCCCCCGGCCCGCGGCGACCCCGGCGCCCCGGCCGGCCGAGGCGCTGGACGCCGGCAGCCTGGTCGGCACCGTGATCAAGGGCCGCCTGCGCGCCTGGGGCCAGGCCATCGCCAACTTCTTCCGCCGCCTCTTCGGCCGCCGCCGCCCCTCCGGCTGAGGAGGCCCGGGCCCGACGGCCGGCAAGAGGGCCGCCCCCCTCCCGGCTGGGCCTCTGTTAGCTGTAGCGGGTCACGTACCCGCGGCGGCGGAACACGCGCAGCATCCAGGCGAGGAAGGCGAGGGCCCCGGCCACGGCGACCAGGGTGCCGACGGCGGCCAGGGCGAGCTCGCCCCAGGGCATGGGGCCGCCGTCGATCAGGTCGCGGCCGGCGGCGAAGGCATGGGTGGTGGGCAGCAGCATCGAGATGGGCCTGATGAACCCGGGGAGGGCCTCGACCGGGTAGAAGACGCCCCCGAGCGGCATCACCAGGAACATGATGCCCCAGGCCAGCGCCTCGGCCCCGTTGCCGAAGCGGAGCATCAGGCCGATCACCAGCAGGGCGATCGCCCACCCGCCCGCGAGCAGGACGGCCATCACCGGGACCAGCCCGAGCCCGAGGGCGGTCACGTCGAAGGCGTAGAGGGCATAGGCGGCCAGGGCCACCACCCCGACGCCCATGACCAGCTTGGCCAGCCCGAACAGGGCGATGCCGGCGACCAGCTCCAGCTCCCGCAGCGGCGTCACCATCAGGCTGAGCAGGTTGCGCGACCAGGTCTCCTCCATGAAGCCGGTCGAGACGGCGATCTGGGCCTGGTAGACGACGTGCCAGAGTACGATCCCGGACAGCAGGTAGGCGACCCCGGCCTGGCCGGGCGAGCTCGGCCCGCCCTGCCGGACGAAGAACACCCCGAGGGAGCCGAACAGCACGGTGTCCACGATCGGCCACACGGTGACGTCGAACAGCCGGTGCGGGCTACGCACCAGCACGTAGGCGTGGCGCCGGGCCACCGCCCAGATGCGCAGCCAGATCCCCAGCTCCCGCGACACCCGGGCCGGCCCCACCGCCGGGAACCCCTGGGAGGTCATGGCCGCAGCCCCTCGGTGTGCTCGCTGGCCTGGCGCGCGGAGGCCAGGTGCAGGAAGACCTCCTCCAGGTCGTCGCGGCCGAAGCGGGCGGCGACCTCGAGCGGTGGGCCGTCGGCGACCACCCGGCCGGCGGACAGGAACACCACCCGCCCGGCGATCCGCTCCACCTCGACCATGTTGTGGCTGGTGACCAGCAGGGCCGTGCCCCGCTCGTCGCACAGGGCGGCCAGGCCGGTGCGGACCCGCAGGGCCACGTCCGGGTCGAGGCTGGCCGTCGGCTCGTCCAGGACCAGCAGCCCGGGGTCGTGCATGGTGGCCTTGACGATGCCGACCAGGGTCTTCTGGCCCGAAGAGAGCTCGGTGCCCATGGCCGCGGCCAGCTGGGGGATGCCGAAGCGCTGAAGGCCCCGCAGCGCCTGGGCGTCGGGGTCGGCGAGGCCGTACAGCTGGCCGAACATGCGCAGGTACTCCCCCACCCGCAGGCGCTCGGGCAGGGGCAGGTAGCCGGCCGCGAAGCCGACGTGGGCCATGGCCGCGCTGCGGCCCCTGGGCAGCCGGTGGCCGGCGATCTCGACCGTGCCGCCGTCCGGCTCGACCACGCCAAGGCACATCAGCAGGGTGGTCGTCTTGCCGGCCCCGTTGGGCCCGAGCAGGGCGACCCGCTCGCCCCGGCGCACGGTCAGGTCGACGCCGTCGACGGCCCGGCCGCGGCGGTACGTCTTCAAGAGCCCGCGGGCGCGGAGGACGTCGCTCATGCGGCCAGTGTCCCAGCCGCCCCCGTCAGCCCGCCAGCGGATATCTCCAGCTTGAACGGCACCCGTGGCCGGAGGAGGATGCGTCATGACCGGAGGGGTTCGGGAACCCCAAAGGGGGTGCCCCGATGGATCAGGAGCTGGCCGGCCGTCACTGCGAGGCCTGCGCGCCCGGGACGCCGCCCATCGACGAGGACCGGGCGGTCGA
>Ga0075418_10010166_pt1 | contig 10539 bp, 8 predicted proteins | sample SoiMetdeltSBSDD2_FD_81776 | JGI IMG/M metagenome (GOLD analysis project Ga0075418, IMG submission 81776) | Bulk soil microbial communities from a Populus tree surrounding site in Tennessee, USA - Soil MetaG P. deltoides SBSDD2 | ecosystem: Environmental > Terrestrial > Soil > Tree plantation...
ATCCCAGATGGCCGGCAGCGAGCAGGGGATGAAGCGGCCGGGGTGCGTGCCGCACCAGTCCTCGATGTGCCAGTCGTTGTAGGCCCGCACCATGGCCAGCGCGACGTCCTTGTCCTCGGTGCGGGCGAACAGCTGGCCGCAGAAGTGGGGGAAGGACGGGAAGCACAGCGAGCCCAGGACGCCGTTGGCGTCCATGTCCTTGACCCGCTCGTCGATGTCGTAGCAGCCGGCCCGCAGCTCGGCGAAGGAGGTCGGCTCCATGCCGTACTCGTCGGGCGGTCGGCCCGCGACGGCGTTGAGCGCGACGTTGGCGATCTCCTGGCCCTCGTAGAGCCAGGCGTTGGTGCCGTCCGCCCGGGTGATGAACCGGGGCGCGAGATCGGCATATCGGGCCGGCAGCCGCCCGTCGAAGAGGTGCGGCGGCTCGACGACGTGGTCGTCGACACTGACCAGCACCATGTCCTTGATGTCCATCGCCGACCCCCTCATCTCTCGGTCGGTACGTAAACTAACAAACCAGTCACATAATGGGTACAACGAGACCCGATCCTCACGTGCCAAGGTGGTTCATGGCCAGACGCGCCCCTCGCGGGACGAGCTCGGATCGTCAGCGCAGCCCCGCCGCTGTCGCCGACCGGCCGGCCGACGGCGGCAGCGACGGCGCGCCGGCATCGGTCGTGCGTCGCGCGCCCTTCTCCGACAACCCCGCGGTCGGCGCCCGCGGCCAGCGGACGCTGCAGCGCATCCTCGACGCTGCCCTCCAGGTCTTCGGCGAGGAGGGCTACCACCAGTGCGGCATCGACCGGATCACCCAGGTCGCCGGCTGCTCGCGTCCGACCTTCTACCAGTACTTCTCGGGCAAGGAGGACGTGTTCCGCCAGTTGGCCGGGCAGGTGGCCCGCCAGCTGGGCGCCTCGATCGACCTGCTCGGCCCGGTGACCGCCGACGCCGAAGGCTGGGCTGCGCTGCGGGCCTGGATCGGGCGCTATGCGAGGATCTACGGGCGCTACGAGCCGGTGTTCCAGGCCTTCCAGGCCGCGGCCGAGAGCGACGAGGCAGTCGCCGGGGGCTCGGTCCGCACCGCGGAGCGGCACGTCGCCGGCCTCCGCTCCCGGCTGGCCACGAGGACGCTGCCGCCCCGCCAGCTCGACCCGGTGATCACGCTCCTGCTGGAGTGCCTGCCCCGGACCCTGGCCGACGCCCGGATCCTGCGCACGGCCACGTCGGCGCCAACCGCCTATCCCGAGGAGCGGGTCGAGGACGCCCTCGCCGACATCGCCCATCGGACGCTCTTCGGCCTGCAGGCGGGGGTCAACGCCCATCCTCCTTCGGGTCCCGCGCCGCCGGCGCTCGAGTTCGGCCCTGCCATGCGGGCCGCGCTGGAGCAGGACCGCGCGGTCCCCAAGCTCAACGCCGCCGGCCGCCGGACGCTCGAAGGCCTGCTGACGGCGGGGCGCGACGTGTTCGTGGCCCGCGGCTACCACCGCACCCGGATCGACGACATCAGCGCCGCCGCCGGCCTGTCCCACGGCGCGTTCTACCGCTACTTCGAGAGCAAGGAGCAGTTCGTCGGCATCCTGGCCGTCCAGGCCATCCGGCAGGTGTCGACCGCGCTGGCCGACATCCCCCCGGCCACGGAGCTCGACGGGCCGACCGGGCGGGCCGCGCTGCGCAAGTGGCTGCGGCGCTACAACACGATGCAAGCCGCCGAGGCGGCCATGATCCGCGTCTGGGCCGAGGCCGCGCTGGAGGACGCCACCGTGCGGGCCGACTCGGCGGCGGCGCTCGACTGGGGCCGGCGGCGCCTGGCGCGGTTCTTGCAGGCCCGGGACTTCGGCGACGTCGAGACCGAGGCCATGGTGATGATCGCCCTGCTGGGCGGGTTCGGTGCCCGGGAGCGCCCGGCCGCCGCCATCGATGCGGCGGCGCACGTCATCGAGCGGGGGTTCCTGGGGCGGTAGCGGGCAGATCCGGCAGATCTGACGGTCAGGTCATCTCGGCCGGGGCAGCATGGCCGGTCCTGATCGCCATTGACTAACATCTCAGTCAAACTTCCGGAGGGGGACGAGAACCGTGCGAACCGTTGTCGTAGGTGCGTCCAGCGGGCTCGGGCGCTGCATCGGCGTCGGCCTCGCCCAGCGGGGCGCCCAGGTGGCACTGCTGGCCCGCCGGCGCGGGCGGCTCGACGACGCCGCCAAGGAAGCCGGTCCGGGCACGGTGGTGGGTGAGTGCGACGTCACCGACGAGGAGGGCTGTCAGTCCGCGATCGCCCGGGTCGCCGACGAGCTCGGCGGCATCGACGCCCTCGTCTACGCGCCCGGGATCGGTCCCCTGGCCCGCCTGGCCGACACCGACGCCGCGACCTGGCGGCGGGTGTTCGACACCAACGTCACCGGTGCGGCCCTGGTGACGGCGGCCGCTCTGCCCCACCTGTCGGCGTCGGCGGGGACGGCCGTCTACCTCTCCTCGGTGAGCGCCTCGCTCACGCCGCCCTGGCCGGGGCTCGGCGCGTACGCCGTCAGCAAGGCCGCCCTCGACAAGCTGGTCGAGGCGTGGCGGATCGAGCACCCGGACATCGGCTTCACCCGGCTGGTCGTCGGCGACTGCGCGGGCGGCGAGGGCGACTCCATGACCGGCTTCGCCGACGGGTGGGATCTCGAGCTGGCCCTCGAGCTGCATCCGGTCTGGCTGGCCCGGAACTACATGACCGGATCGTTGCTCGACGTCGACCACCTCGTCGCCGTGGTGGAGGCCGTCCTCCGGGGCGGGGCGACGCTGTCCATGCCGACGGTCACCGTGGCCCCCCGGCCCGGCGTCCTCCTTCCCCCCAGGGAGCTCTCGTGACCACGACCGCCGCCGTCGAGTTCGATCCCTTCTCGGACGAGTACTTCAACGACCCGACCGAGGTCTACCGGCGCCTCCGCGACGAGGCGCCCGTGTACCACAGCGAGCGGTACGGGTTCTACGCCCTGTCCCGCTTCGCCGACGTCGTCGCGGCGCACCGGGACTGGAAGGGGCTCTCCAGCGCGCACGGGGTGGACCTCTCCACGCTCTCCAAGGACCCCGAGCTGATCGCCAGCTTCCGCAGCATCATCATGATGGACCCGCCGGAGCACGACCGGCTCCGGGCGCTGGTCAGCCGGGTGTTCACGCCCCGCGCCGTGACGGCGCTGGAGCCGATGATCCGCGAGGTCATCGAGACCTTCCTCGCGCCCCTGGACGGCACCGACCAGTTCGACGCCGTCGCGGACTTCTCGGCCCTGTTCCCCGTCGAGGTCATCTCCCGCATGCTCGGGGTGCCGGAGGGCCAGCGCCAGCAGATCCGCCACTGGGTCGATGTCAGCCTCCACCGGGAAGCCGGCCAGCTGGAGCCGACCGCCGAGGGTATGGAAGCGATCCTGGCCCAGGGCGCCTACTTCTACGAGCTGACCGCCGAGAAGCGGACCAACCCGGGCGACGACATGCTCTCGCGGCTGGCCCACGTCACCGTCGACCGGGGAGACGGCCAGGAGAGCAGGCTCGACGACGCCGAGATCGCCGGTTTCGCCACCCTGCTCGGCGGCGCCGGCGCCGAGACCGTGACCAAGCTCATCGGCAACGCCGTGGTGCTGTTCTCGCGGCATCCCGACCAGTGGCAGAAGATCGTCGACGATCCCGGCACGATCCCCGGAGCGGTCGAGGAGATCCTCCGGTACGTGCCACCCTCGCAGTACCAGGGCCGGTTCTCGGTGGAGGACCGCGAGTACGAGGGCGGCACCATCCCCGCCGGCCATCCGGTGCTGCTCATCACCGGCGCGGCGACCCGTGACCCGCGTGCCTTCGAGCGGGCCGACGACTTCGACGTCGAACGTCCGCCCAACGTCTCCATCGGGTTCGGCCACGGGGTCCACAGCTGCCTCGGGGCGGCGCTGGCCCGCATGGAGAGCCGCATCGCCCTCGAGGAGATCGCTCGGCGCTGGCAGCGGCTGGAAGTCGACGAGGCCGGGCTGCGCCGGGTCCACATGTCGAACGTCGCCGGGTACTCGAACGTCCCCGTCCGCGCTGTGCGCTGAGCCGGGAGGTGGGAGGCGGGAGCCAGGCGCTACTTCGGCGGGAAGCGCAGCGCGCCGTCCAGGCGGATGTTCTCGCCATTGAGGTACGGGTTGCGGGCGATCGACTCCACGAGCAGGGCGAACTCCTCGGGCCGGCCCATGCGCTTGGGGAAGACGATGCTCTTCACCAGCTGCTCCCGGAGCTGCTCCGGCACGCTGAGCATGATCGGCGTGCCCATCGTCCCCGGGGCGATCGCACACACCCGGATCCCGAGCACCGCGAGGTCCCGAGCCAGGGGCAGCGTCATGCCGAGGATCGCGGCCTTCGCCGCGGCGTAGGCCAGCTGGCCCGTCTGGCCCTCGATCCCGGCGATGGAGGCCGTGTTCACCACGACCCCCCGCTGACCATGGTCGTCCGGCTCGTTGGCCGCCATCGCGGCCGCGGCGAGCCGGGTCACGTTGAAGGTCCCGACGGCGTTCATCTCCATCGTGCCGACGAAGGCCGCCTTGTCGTGCGGTCGGCCGTCCCGGCCGACGGTCCGCCCGCCGCCCACACCGCCGCCGGCCACGTTGACCACCAGCGAGAGGGTCCCGACCGAGCCGGCCGCGTCGATCGCCGCGGCGACGTCGTCGTCGTCGTTGACGTCGCCGCCCACGGCGACCGCCGTGTCGCCCAGCTCCTTGGCCAGGTCCGCTCCCCGGTCGGCATCGCGATCGAAGATCGCGACCCCCATCCCCAGCGCCACCAGGTGGCGGACGGTCGCCCCGCCCAGCCCGCCGGCTCCCCCGGTCACCAACGCCGATCGCCCGTGCAGATCCATGTCGTCCGTCCTCGCCCTGCTGCGTGCGCCTTCTCGTCGGGCTCGTCAGGCCGCGACCGGGGTCGGCAGCCGCATGATCTCGCCCAGGTTGCCACCCATGATCCGGGCCATGTCCTCCGCCGGCAGCCCCGGGGGCAGGTGGTCGACGTAGCTGCACGGCTCGGCCAGGCCCTCGGGATGCGGGTAGTCCGACCCGAACAGGACGTGGTCGATGCCCATGGTCGCGATGATCTGGTCGAAGCGGTCCTCGTGGAACGGGCTGACGTAGACGTTCCGCTTGAAGGCCTCGACCGGGTCTTCGGTGAACATCTGCGGCATCTTCCGGTAGGTGTCCGCCAGGTGCTCCAGGAAGGGGAGGATCCAGTTGGCGCCGTTCTCGATGAAGGCGATGCGCAGGTCGGGGAACCGGGACAGCAGACCGTGGCAGGTCATGGCGGTCGCGGCGTCGATCGCGGGCCGCTCGTGCATCGCCATCATCCGGAACGGGTCGAGCCGGAACGGCAGCATCTCGGTCGGGCCGGTCCAGTCGCTGATGTAGCGGGCGTAGCCGCTGTCCGAGGAGTGCATGCCCACCAGGACGTCGGCGTCCACCAGGGCCTGCCAGAACGGGTCGAAGTGCTCGAGGGCGAAGGAGCGCGAGCCGCCGTAGCACGGCACGGGCGCCGGCCGGATGAGGACGCACCGGGCGCCCCGTTCGACCGCCCACTCCAGCTCCTCGATGGCCCTCTCGACGATCGGCAGGGTGATGACGGGGGTGGTGAAGATGCGGTCCTCGTAGTTGAAGGACCAGGTCTCGTGGAGCCACTGGTTGAGCGAGTGGATGACGGTGTGGGTCAGCTCGGGGTCGTCCCGCATGCGTTCCTCGAGCAGGCTGGCCAGCGTGGGGAACATCAGCGTCCGATCGACGCCCAGCTCGTCCATGAGCTCGAGGCGCGGGGCCGGCTCCCGGAAGGCGGGGATGGCGCGCATCGGCTCGCCGATGAGCTCGCGGTACGACTTGCCCTCGGGGTTGCCGTTGCGGAAGTACTCCTCCTGGGCGCCCGGCCGGGCCACCACGTCGAAGGTGGGGTTGGGGATGTACTCGCTGACCAGCCCCCGGATCATGATCTTCGTGCGGCCCCGCAGCTCGACGTAGTCGACCGCGCCCCGGTAGCGGTCGGGCAGGTGGCGAGTGAACGCGTCACGGGTCTCGTAGAGGTGGTTGTCGGCGTCGAACACCGGGAAGTCGAACCGTCGCGGCATACCTCGACAGTAGAGCTAATCTAACAGCTGAGTCAACTTATTGCCGTTCACCACTGCTAGTGGCCGGTAGCAGGCTGTACTACACCTAACGTGTGTGTCACACTTGCGGCCGATTGCCGGAGGGGGGTCCATGGCAGAGGTCATGCAAGGCGTCCGCATCCTCGAGGTGGCCGAGCACACCTTCGTGCCCGCGGCGTCGGCGCTGCTGGCCGACTGGGGCGCCGAGGTCGTCAAGATCGAGCACGTCGAACGGGGCGACGCCATGCGGGGCCTCGCCTCGAGCGGGCTGGCCATAATGGGCACCACCGTCCACGTCCTGCTCGAGCACTCCAATCGGGGCAAGCAGAGCCTGGCGCTGGACCTCACCTCGTCCGAGGGCCTCGAGATCCTCTACCGCCTCGCGGCGACCTGCGACGTCTTCCTGACCAACAAGCTCCCGAGCGTCCGGTCGAAGCTCAAGATCGACGTCGAGGACATCCGGGCCCACAACCCCGACATCATCTACGTCCGCGGGACCGGTCAGGGATCCCGCGGGCCGGACGCCGACCGCGGGTCCTACGACTCGCTCGCCTACTGGTGCCGGGCCGGCATCGCGATGGGCATGAAGCAGGCCGACTACGAGTACGTGCCCGGACCGCCGGCACCGGCCTTCGGCGACTCGATCGGCGCGATGACCATCGCCGGCGGGATCATGGGCGCGCTGTTCCACCGGGAGCGCACCGGCGAGGCCACCACGGTCGACGTCTCGCTGCTCGGCATCGGCCTGTGGTCCATGGGCGCGGCCCTGGCCCTGTCGCTCCAGCACGGCGTGGGGTGGGCGCCTCCGCCGCGGGATGCCCCGCCCGGCAACCCCCTCAGCGCCACCTACCGGACCCGGGACGGGCGCTACCTGACGCTCACCTGCCTCCAGGCCGCTCGGTACTGGCCCGAGGTCTGCAAGGTGATCGAGCGGCCCGAGCTCGCCAGCGACGAGCGCTTCGCCGACGCCGCCGCGATCAAGGACAACGTGGCCGACGCGGCGGCGTTGCTGCGCGAGGCGTTCGCCGAGCGGACCGCCGACGAGTGGCGCCTGCGGCTGGGCGACTTCAGCGGGCAGTGGGCCCTGGTGCAGGACACGCTGGAGGCCGCCGCCGATCCGCAGACCCTCGCCAACGGCTACGTGCAGGACTGCGAGACGGCCGGCGGCGACTCCTTCCAGCTGGCCGCGGCGCCGGTCCAGTACGACGAGCAGCCGGCGGCGCCGAAGCGGGCCCCGGAGTTCAACGAGCACGGCGATGCCATCCTCGCCGGCCTCGGCCTCGACTGGGACACGATCCTGGACCTCAAGGTCCGGGGGATCGTGGCCTGACCCACCGACCAGGAGCGATGACATGACGCTGTTCGACGCGTTCAGGTACGACGGCAAGCGGGCGCTGGTCGTCGGCGGCGCCACCGGCATGGGCGCGGCGGTCGCCGAGCTGGTCCGGGACGCCGGCGCGGAGGTGGTCGTGATGGACCGGGCCGAGGTCGCCCTGCCGGGGGTCAAGGCCATCCAGGCCGACCTGGCCGACAAGGCCTCCATCGACGCCGCTGTGGACGAGTGCGGTGGGCCCGTCCACACGCTGTTCTCGTGCGCCGGCGTCGCGGACGGGACGCCCGGCATCGAGCGGATCAACTTCATCGGCCACCGCCACCTGATCGACCGGTTGCTCGCCGGGGACCTCCTCCCGCGTGGGGGATCCATCGGCATGATCGCGTCGGCGGCCGGGTTCGGGTGGCAGGCCAACCTCGACGTGCTACGCGAGTACCTCGCGATCACCGACTTCGACCAGGCCGCCCGCTGGGCCCAGGAGAACGGCAAGGCCGACTACATCTGGAGCAAGCTGGCCATCAACGCCTACGTGGCCACCGAGGCCTTCGGGCTGCTCAAGCGGGGCATCCGCATCAACGCCATCCTCCCCGGCCCGACCGACACGCCCCTGGCCCGCGCCAACGCGGAGATGTGGCTGGGCTTCGGGGCCGACTACCGCAGCGAGGTGGGCATCGAGGCCTCCACGGCGCTCGAGCAGGCCTACCCGCTCGTCTTCCTGTGCAGCGAGGCCGCAGCGGCCGTGACCGGCATCACGATGGTGACCGACGCCGGCTACTTCAGCTCCGGGATCACCGGGTCCTTCCCGGCCGCGACCCCGGCCGTCGAGTTCCTGTCCGGCAAGTTCTGACCGCGGCCGGTCCCGGTGGTCTCGGTGGACCGGGTGGAACCGGTGGTCCCGGTTCGAGCGGTGCGGCCGCTGCCTCAGCTGACGCCAGCCAACGAGTGGTTCTGGACGTCGGGGGCCGACGGCCGCCTGCGGATCCAGGGCTGCACGGAGTGCAAGGCGCTGGTCCATCCGCCGGTCCCGGTGTGCCCGGCCTGCCGGAGCCGGTCCTGGGCGCCCCTGGTGATGTCGGGTCGGGGCACGGTCGTCGCCTTCACGGTCAACCGCCACCCGTGGCTCCCGGGCTTCGAGCCGCCCTACGCCATCGCGAACGTCGCGCTGGCCGAGGACCCGACGGTCCACCTCACGACCAACGTCGTGGGCTGCGACCCGGACGAGATGCACATCGGCCAGGAGGTGACGGTCCGCTTCGAGCAGCACGAGGACGTCTGGATCCCGCTGTTCGAGCCGACCGGCCAGACCGACCCCGTGGACCGCGTCGCCCCACCCCGGCGGCCGGTCGTGCGGCCGCCGGCCAGCGACGAGCGGTTCGAGCACCGGGCCGTGCTCTCCGGGATCGGCCGGTCGGCCATCGGGCGCCGGCTGATGCGCGACCCGCTGTCGCTCGCGGTGGATGCCTGCCTGGAAGCCGTGGCGGACGCGGGCCTGGCCCTCGACGACATCGACGGGCTGTCGACCTACCCGGGGTCGGCCGGGATGGGCATGAGCGAAGGTGGCGTCACCGCGCTCGAAGAGGCCCTGCGGCTCCGCCCGACGTGGATCAACGGCGGCGGTGACCTGCCCGGGCCGGGTGGCGCGGTGATCGCGGCGATGCTCGCGGTGGCGAGCGGGCTGTGCCGCCACGTCCTGTGCTTCCGCACCGTGTGGGAGGCGACCTACGCGGCGCTGGGCCTGCGGCAGGCGGGCGCTGGCGGGGCTGGGGGCGGTGCGGGGGCGCGGGTGTCCGGGTCGCTGCACGAGTGGCGGATGCCGTTCGGTGCGCCGTCGGCCGCGCACTGGATCGGCATGAACGCCAACCAGTACCTGCACCGCTACGGCGCCCCCCGGGAGATGCTCGGGTGGATCGCGCTGAACGGCCGGGCCAATGCCGCGCGGAACCCGGCGGCGATCTACCGGGAGCCGATGACGATGGACGACTACCTGTCGGCCCGCCCGATCACCAGCCCCTTCGGCCTGTACGACTGCGATGTCCCGTGCGACGCGTCGATCGCCGTCGTGGTGTCCGACGCCGCGGTCGCTCCGGATCTGCCCCAGCCTGCCGTCCGGGTCGAGGCCGTCGGCACCCAGATCACCGAGCGGGTCTCCTGGGACCAGGACACGCTCACCCACGAGCCCCAGGTGCTCGGCCAGGCGGCCCACCTGTGGACCCGGACCGGCCTGCGACCCGCTGACGTCGACCTGGCCCTCATCTACGACGGCTTCACCTTCAACGCGATCTCCTGGATCGAAGCGCTCGGCTTCTGTGGGCTCGGCGAGGCCAAGGACTGGCTGGACGGCGGGCGGCGCATCGCCCTCGACGGCGAGGTGCCCGTCAACCCTCACGGCGGCCAGCTCTCGGAAGGGCGCACCCACGGCTTCGGCTTCCTCTACGAGGCCGTGGCTCAGCTCCGCCACGAGGCCGGCGACCGCCAGGTCCCGGGCGCCCGGACCGCCGTCGTGACCACCGGCGGGGGCACCCCGTCGGGCGTCCTCCTCCTCCGCGGGGAGGACCGGAGCGCATGACGACCGTCGGCATCGCCACCGGTGCCGGGCGGGGCATGGGCCTGGCCTGCGGGCACCGGCTGCTCGACTTGGTCGACGTGGTGCTGTTGGTGGACCGGGACGAGGCGGCCCTGGCCGGGGCCGCGCACGACCTCTCGGCCTCGCCCTCGTCCTCGACGTCGGCCTCTGGTGCCGGCGGTGGTCGGGCGGTCGTCGAGCCGTTGGTCCTCGACATCACCGACCGCGCTGGTCTCGACCGCCTGGCCGCCCGGGTCGCTGAGATCGGCACGCTCCGGGCGGTGGCCCACGCGGCCGGCATCTCGCCGACCATGGCCGACTGGCGGGCCATCTTCACCGTCGACCTGGTCGGGACGGCACGGCTGGCCGCGGCCCTCCGGCCCCTCGCGACGGCGGGGACGGCGCTGGTCTGCTTCGCCTCGATGGCGCCGCACCTCGCTCTCGGTTCGGCCCTCGACGCTGAGTCGTCGGCGGTGGGCCCGGCCGCGGCGGCCGGGACGGAGGCCATGCTGGCCGTGCTGGACGACCCGC
>Ga0075418_10010170_pt1 | contig 10537 bp, 9 predicted proteins | sample SoiMetdeltSBSDD2_FD_81776 | JGI IMG/M metagenome (GOLD analysis project Ga0075418, IMG submission 81776) | Bulk soil microbial communities from a Populus tree surrounding site in Tennessee, USA - Soil MetaG P. deltoides SBSDD2 | ecosystem: Environmental > Terrestrial > Soil > Tree plantation...
GTTGCGAAGCTGGATTTGTTAGACCCATTAGAAAATATAGAACATTTTTTGGAACACATCCCTGAATTAGGTCTACTATTCGCTTTCTGATATTTCTATTGTCCCAAGCGTAAGCAAAAAGATCTTGCGACAATACGCGCCATGTCGAACCTGTTAACCTCTCCCGTCTTGTTCTTCCTCTTTTCTTGCACAGCGAATCTTTTGCATCATAGAAATGTCATTGCCTGTGCTCTTTACTATCTCTTTTACAGTGTCAGGCGAAACGAGGAGATGCAGCTGTTATCGCTTTGGTTCTTCTATTATTGTTGTTATCATTATTCTACTATGTGGAATTCATTGATGACCGTGTAAGTGCTATAGCACTTAATAATTTCGCATACATTAAATCAAACTAGAATCTATATGAAAGAAAAACCATCTTAGAGTCATGCTCACAGGCTTACACTTAGGGAGAGGGTGTTCCTGTTAATGTTTCTTCTTCTACTGCTTGTTGTTCTTCTTTAGGTGATAGCTGTCCTTCGCTGAGTCCTGTTACTGCTTGTTCTTCTGTAGCTGTAGCAGTAGTTGTAGTAGTATCGTTTACGTTGCTAGTAGTGTTATCGTTGTTGTTGCCTAGATTGGGCGCTCCCCCACCATCACCTACTTTCCATTCGAATAATCTTACGACGACGTCACCGTTTGGCTGTTCTTCATCTAGGGAGACTGCTATCATGTTATTAAGAGGCGCCAGCATCCCAGTTGAGTTTGTACTAAAATATGCAAGGTTGATGGCGGTAGGTGATTCATCTAGAAAGTATTCAGTAAGATCCACTGTCGCACTTTCGCTTCCCTCTTCAGTACTCATTTGAATTTGTCCCCGTATAACGCCACCTCCTGGAAGAGAGGTAATGAGGCCTTCGCCTGTATCTCTAGTAGTTATCGTTTCGGTAGAGTTTGGTAATGTTATTGTTGTACCGCCTTCAAAGACTATTTGCAGCTGTTGTGTTTCATTTATCATGTTTACGGAGACTGGTGAGTATCGTCCTACAGCAAATGGTTCCTCTTCCAACTCGACATTAGAGGTAATAGGAGTACTACTAGTGGTAGTATTCAAAGACGTATTATTGTTTGACATACTTTCAGTAGGAGTAGTAGCATCACTAACTGTTGTTGTATTATCACCATCTATTGGCGATGATGCTACTGTTTCTTCTGTAGACATAACAGAGCTGAAGCCTAGAAGTGATGATGCTGCAATCAACAGGTACGATGTCATGCTTGTAAGGCTAACCTTAACATTAACAGATTTCATGGAGAGCACAGTAAAAGAAAATTATTTAATAGTCTCTCCTTGATGTTATGGTATTAAATAACTTAAGAATAAAAGAGGTTATCTCAGTTTTGCTATCTAACTGTAGTTTGTGATATAGTTTATCGAGTCGCTAACTATTATTATTTGTGTAGTTTGACCAAGACTAAAGCTTAAAATTTGAATGGCAGGCAGCAGGTCATGTGTCAAGCGAATATGAGCAAAATGTAGGCAAGCTCTTAGCGGAAAAGAAGGAGAGGCTTGAAGAGCTTATGAAGAAGAACCCTGAGCAAAACAGAGGCGAAATTGCAATGCTTTCTACAGAAGTTGAAACACTGCAGTCGCTCTTTGAAAACTACAATCTTGGCATGAACGTCTTTCGTCGGGCTCAGGGCGGGCGATCTGGCCTCAGAGAATAGCTCCCCTCTGTAATGAATTTATATGACGACTTATTCGCTTACATTATATCTCTATGCATGAAGAGAAAATCAAGCGGCTAGCTTCAATGAAAAAGTCTGCTGAAAGCGGCGGCGGTCAAGAGAGGGTTGAGGCTCAGCATTCTAAAGGCAAGCTCACTGCTCGGGAAAGGATCGCTTTATTGCTCGATGAAGGCTCATTTGTAGAGCTAGATAAGTACATCACACACAGAAGCGACGATCCGACGCTGCCGAAATTCTACGGCGATGGGGCTGTCACTGGCTTTGGAACCATAAACGGCCGGCAGGTGTTCCTATTTTCTTTTGATTTCACTGTTCTTGGTGGCTCTCTTGGCGAAATGACAAGCAAGAAAATATCCAAGGCAATGGATCATGCCATGAAGGTCGGCTGCCCCATAATCGGCATAATCGATTCTGGTGGCGCACGCATTCAGGAAGGTGTCATGAGCCTTGATGGCTATGGCGAAATTTTCTTCCATAACACCATGGCCTCTGGCGTCATACCGCAAATCACTGCGAGCATCGGTCCATCTGCTGGTGGCGCAGTATATTCACCAGCAATGACTGACTTTGTGGTGATGGTTGAAAACGTCGGCCAGATGTTTGTCACCGGTCCTGAAGTGGTCAAGGAAGTGCTCAGCCAAGAAGTGTCATTTGAAGAGTTGGGAGGAGCGCGTGCACATGCTACAAAGTCCGGAGTCGCCCATTTTATCGCCAACAACGAATACGATTGCTTTGACAAGGTAAAGAAGCTATTATCGTTCATACCGCAGAACAACGCCGAAGAGCCAGCGATAGTTGAGACAAACGACGACGATCCGAACAGAATCGATCCCAAGCTGATTAATATCCTTCCAGAGAACCCCTACCAGCAGTATGACATGAAGGAAATAATCAAGTCAATAGTCGACAACGGCGACTTTTTTGAAGTACACGAGCTGTTCGCCGAGAATATCATCGTGGGGTTTGCAAGGATGGGTGGCAGGTCGATAGGCATCATTGCAAACCAGCCAATGTATCTGGCAGGCGCGCTTGACATCAATTCGTCGAATAAGGCTGCCAGATTCATAAGGTTCTGTGACGCATTCAACATCTCGATCGTGACGCTTGTTGACACTCCGGGATACCTTCCCGGAGCTGATCAAGAGCACAATGGCATCATCAGACACGGCAGCAAGCTGCTGTTTGCATACTGTGAAGCTACCGTGCCCAAAGTAACGTGCATCATAGGCAAGGCATATGGTGGCGCATACATTGCCATGGGAAGCAAGAACTTGCGCGCTGACATTAACTACGCGTGGCCCAGCGCCGAGATTGCAGTCCTTGGTCCAGAAGCCGCAATCACTATCATACATAGGAGAGAGCTAAAGAATGCTCCAAATGCAACAGATACAAAGAAAAAGCTTGCTAAAGAGTTTCGTGATAAATTCGCAAATCCGTATATAGCTGCAGAAAAAGGTATTATTGATGTTGTCATTGATCCAATGGAGACAAGACCCATGATAATTCAGGCGCTCAATGCTCTTGCCAATAAGAAAGAGTCAAGGCCTTGGAAGAAGCATGGTAACATCAACTTGTGATAAAAAATGTCAAAAAAAATAACAAGCATACTGATCGCAAATAGGGGCGAAATAGCCCTCAGGGTTATTCGAGCCTGCAGAGATCTTGGGATAAAATCAATAGCTATTTACTCTGACGAGGATATCCGCGCAGTGCATGTAAAGCGAGCTGATGAAGCCTACCACATCGGTCCGGCAGCGCCAGCTCAGAGTTATCTCAACATGACCAAGATAGTCGAGACTGCCAAGGCGGCTGGAGCCGATGCCATCCATCCCGGCTATGGCTTTCTCTCGGAGAATGAGAACTTTTCTGAAATGTGCGATAAAAATGGCATCATATTTATCGGGCCAACCAGCAAAGCTATGGAACTTACTGGCGACAAGATGAAATGCAAAGCTGTGATGAAAAAGGCCAAAGTTCCAACGGTGCCGGGAAGCGATGGCATCGTCGAAGATATGCAAGAGGCAGCTGATATTGCTGACGAAGCAGGCTACCCTGTTTTGCTCAAGTCCGCCTTTGGAGGTGGAGGTAGAGGCATTAGACTTGCCAACGATGAAAAGCAGTTAAGACAAGAGTTCGAAATGGCGTCAGCAGAGTCGCGTGCAGCTTTTGGCAAGGCAGCACTGTTTGTAGAAAAATACCTTGAGCGCATCCGGCACATCGAATTCCAGCTTATACGCGATTCGCATGGAAACAGCCGGCATCTGTTTGAACGAGAATGTTCTATTCAGAGGCGTCATCAAAAGCTCATTGAAATGTCGCCTTCACCTGTAGTAGATCAAAAGACAAGAGAACGTATTGGTGAGATTGCAGTAAGAGCAGTTGATGCTGTAGACTATTTGAATGCAGGAACTGCAGAATTCTTGCGTGACCCTCAGGGCAACTTTTACTTTATCGAAATCAATTCTCGCTTGCAGGTCGAGCATCCAGTAACTGAGCTGGTAACAGGGCTAGACCTTGTAAAGCTGCAGATAGGAGTAGCACAGGGCGAAGAACTCACATTCAAACAGCAAGATCTGAAGATGAATGGCTGCGCAATTGAATGCAGGATTAACGCCGAAGACCCATTCTACGAATTTGCACCTTCAACAGGCATTGTGCCAAACTGCAACCTTCCCTACGGGCCAGGTATCCGAGTTGACACCTATCTCTACCCTGGCTGCAATGTATCTGGTTACTATGACTCCCTTGTAGCTAAGCTTTTGGCATGGGGTAGAAACTTTGACGAGTCAAGAATTAGAATGAAACATGCCCTTGATGAGTTCATGATAGAGGGCATCAATACTACAATTCCGCTTTACAAGACTATAATGGACGATCGAAACTTTATCAATGGCGAGCTCTCGACTGACTATCTTGATCGATTCAAGATACTTAACAAGATGAGCGAGAATGCAAAGGAAGCGGCCAAGAAAAGCGCAAAGGCAGCAGTAGCAGCAGTGCTGTTGCAGTCAGAGTTTGTCAGAAAGACTGAGGCCATTCATCAAAGCTCTATACCCAAGTCAAAGTGGAAAATGATGAGAGGATAGAATGCAGTTCAAAGTTGGCGACCTTGCTGAGCTGTTTGAGGGCGAAGTGCTACGCACCACTGACAACAATTCTGTGGTGATCAAGATAGGAGGCAAGCAGCATACATTGCAGCTATTAAAATCTGGGACTAACGAGTTTGAATTTTTGCTTGACAATAGTTTTCACCATGCCAAGATCTTGCAGTTGAGCACTGCAGAAGTAAAGATGATGATCGATGGCCAGCTATTAGTGGTGAAAAAGCATAGCAAGCTGACAGAAGTGCTTGAGAATGCATCTGTAATAGGAGTCGGAGGCGGCGACCGCAACCTTACAAGCCAGATCCCTGGCAGGGTAGTTAACATCGTGGCAAAGCCTGGAACCGAGGTTAAGAAGGGTGACGTTATCGTTGTGCTTGAGTCGATGAAGATGCAGGTGGCGGTGAAGGCTCACAAGGATGGCAACTTGAAAGAAATAAAGGTAAAGCAGGGCGCCAGTGTCGCAAGAAATGACGTGCTGGCAGTCATTGAATAACTACTACTACTAGTAGACAGTATTACTACTTCTTGGCCTTCCTGAGCACTTCTTTGATCTCATTATACTTTGGCTCTATGGTCGGGTTATCTGAAATCCATCTATAAATTACCTTGCCGTCTTCATCAAGGATAAAGACTGATCTTTTTGCTGCATTGTAGCCTTCCATAGTACCGAGTTTACTCATTACAATGCCATATTTTTTGATAGTATCGCGTTTGTAGTCACTCAACATTGTAAAGTTAAGATGATGATTCTGAGTGAATGCCTTATTTGCATGAGGACTGTCAACAGAAATAGCTACTATATTTGCTCCATAGTCTCTAAGCTCGTCAAGTTGATCACGAAAGGCACACATTTCTGCTGTGCATACCGATGATTCTGCTGCCGGGAAGAACGCAACGATTGTTTTCTTGTCTCTAAATTCGCTCAACTTGCGCCATTTTTGGTCTACATCTGGGAGTTCAAAATCTGGAGCCCTGTCACCTATACTGGGAACCGATTCAAGAGAAGTGCTAGACATACTGCTTTGCATCTGCCGGCCTCAGAATAAAAACATTTCAGCGCAAATATCAATATTATAGGTTTGCTACTATAGAAGGTAAGTACGTTGATCCTACAAGCTACATGACCTTTCTTCGTTTTAGTGAAAAAATTACCTATTGCAGCATTCAGCTTCATCCTTTGAATGAAAGCTATTGCTAGACTAGCAGATATTCTACTGCAACGAGACCGTTGCCACCATCCTAATGCTGGACTATTCTTTGCTATGTATTGCTACTGCTAATACCATATTTCCATTGATTCTTTTCCATATCAAGTATAAATGCAAGCAGAACATTTTCAAGAATACTTATTATCTTGTCTCCTTTTGTCCTAGTTGCCTTTCTTGGAGCACCAGTAGCTCCAGTGTCGGTTAGTTCGTTGAACTTCCAATATATTCTCACATTATCTGGCAGTCTTGGTATAATATCTTTGGGAGCCACGGTCATATTTACGAGATCAGGTCTGACAGCAAGCATTGCAGATGTTTCCGCCTCTCCCCCATGTCCTAGACCGTCCCAAACATCAAACAGTTCTTTATCTATTGATCCAACTAGAGTCCACCATGATTCCAGACAAGATATTACAACACTGGGATTTCTTTCCTTAATTATTCTAGAAGATAATTCGATGGGTGCGATATTACCATCATGGCCATTTATTATTAGAATACGCTTTATATTATTATTCACTAGGCTCTGCAAGATATCACATATTACGTTCATCATCGTATCTGGCTCAAAGCTAACCGTCATAAAGAAGTCTTTATGGTGGGAACTCACTCCGTATGGAATTGGAGGAAAAATAACTATTTTTTTACCATAACGGGCGGCAACTCTTTTGGCAAGTTCAAATGGCATGATGAAATCTGACCCAAATGGCATATGGTCTCCATGATTCTCACAAGCTCCAAAGATCAATAATCCTACGGTCTCATGTGAAACGAATTGCTCTAGCTCACGGGCACTCATTTCTGAAAGAACATTACGATCACCATAATTTCCTTGATTTTCGCTGCCTCTCTCCACAATTCTTAGTATAAGGTTTTGTTGATAAAGTTTATCATAGCGAATAATATATCCATAATATGAAGCATCTTAGATGATATGGCATCGATGGAGATTTCTTTTTTAAGACTCTATAGCAATGATACTTCTGCTATATCTACTATATCTATAAGCAAGCCTGATTAGGGCAAGGGCAATGTCACATTGTTACTCGTAGGCCAAACAGCAAAAGACAAGAAGAAGATGCAAAAAATTTCCTAATGATAAGAAAACAAGAGTAATAAAGCTATATTATTTTGTTCTTTTACCTTTCGTTTCCTTTGTTTATTAATTATATCCAATTGCTACCATTCACAACTATAGCTGATTAAGTTGTTTATTAGATGAAAACCCCGCTAGGGCTGTGGCACCTGTTACAAATAATAACATTAATGAACCTGAAGAAAGACGCTGCCCCCAATGTGATAAAATAAGCGAATATAGTGTCGGAAATTGCCGATCTTGTGGACATGACCTTCGCTGAATAAAAATAAGTATCCTCCTTCTTACTCAACCTTATCTCCAATCGTTTCTATAGTCTGATGGAAGCATTTGCATTTGGGAGGATATTTCGCTCATCTTGTAGTTGTTGTGTTATCGCCAGCTGGCGAAGAGATCTGGAACCTGCTAGATGGTAGTAGAGCTCTTAAAAGGTAGCGGTGTTGTCATGCAAAATGATACTGGCTTTTTGTAATTGGCGTAGGTTATTGCAAGTTCAAATATTCGTTCAAAAAGAGGATGTTGATGTGGTGGTCGTTGTCATCACAGCCGTCCTGCTTTCGTGATTCCAGTCGTGGCTGTCCTAGAATTCATCATTCTTGTTCTCTTTAATCTTAGCAATCATTCTGAATGTCTGATCTGATCAAGAGTTACTAATCCAGATTACTGTTTCACATTATTTGTATTGCTTTTTTTGGAAAGTTAAAAAATTAGAGGATGTTACGATCCTTCAGTAGTTCGGCAAGCAGGATAGCGCCTTTTGCCGATCCCATCTTTTCGTTGTGCGACAGGAGTATATACTTGATACCGTTATCAAATGCTGTGTCTTTGCGGATTCTTCCAACAACTGTAGTCATCCCATCGTTTATTTCTCTATCAATTCTTGGCTGTGGTCTTGTTGGATCATCGTGCACGATGATGTAGTCCTTTGGCGCGCTTGGCAAACCCATTATAGTCACATTCTTTGAGAATTTCATCATTTCTTTCTTTACATCTTGTGCCTCTGCCGTCTGCTTGGTTTCCACAAATACCGACTCTGTATGACCGTCAAGTACTGGAACTCTTGTACAAGTACAGCTAACCTTGAGCGGCGCAGGAGCAATCGAGCCATTGTTCATATGGCCGAGGATCTTCTTTGTCTCAACCTGTACCTTTTCCTCCTCCTTTGGAATATAAGGGATGACATTATCCATGATGTCAAGTGCGATGACGCCTGGCGACCTTCCTGCGCCAGAAAGGGCTTGCATAGAGGTCATGAACACTCTATCGATACCAAACCTATCAAGTATCGGCTTTAGTGTTATTGCCATGCCCGTTGTCGTGCAGTTTGGCAATGGCGCAATAAACCCCTTCCAACTACGGTTCTTTCTCTGGATGTTCAGCAGTTCAGCATGATTATCGTTAATGCCTGGTATCAATATTGGTACATCAGTTTCATAGCGGAACGCAGCAGCAGTACTGATTACGGGTGTGGTCTTGGCAAACTTGGGCTCCACTATTTTTGCGTCATCTGATTCAAGTGCAGTAAATATAAGGTCAAAATTCTCTGGCTTGATGTCGTCCACTTTGCTGACAACCATGTCCCTGATATACTCGGGCACTTCTTCCCTATTGTGCCAGCGTAAAATGCCAGAATTTGGATCACGGATTGCGTCAACGTATTTTTTTCCAGCCGACCTTTCAGATGCTGCCACCTGCTTCAGTTCAAACCAGTTGTGCTTGTTCAGGGCAATAATGAATTCTTGGCCCACTGCGCCCGTGGCGCCAATGACTGCTACCTTTAGCATATATAGGAGCGGTTGGTGTGTTGGAACTAATAATCGTTATTGATATTCTTTCTTTTATCTAGCCATGTGCTTGGATTTCTGGATTTGGCGTTACAATACACATTGCTGATAGCTTTTCAATTTGGAGGAGGATTCATTCGGCTCCCTTCTCATGATGACGGATAAACGAACTCAAAGTAAATCAATTCAATGTCCGAATGGTTCCAATATGATTCCGACTATTGCAAAAGCTAGGTGTACGTTGTACATCGTTTCCTATCTTCATGGATCGTGTATCTTTACTCTGCGCCTTCTTCCTTTCCTAAAGCCTTTCCAGCGCCTTCCACTCTTTTTGTTGGGCTGTCTGAGCTTGTCTTTGCAACCTCTTCTTCAACTTCAGTAGCTGCCCCAGGTCCAAGCTCCCCTTTCCTACCTTCGCCACCTTCTCCACTACCCATTCCAATTGTTTCCTTTACTTTTTCCTTGATTTTTTCTCCACCGCTTTCTCCTGCCCCAATTGTTTCCTTTACTTTTTCCTTGATTTTTTCTCCTGTCGAACCATTGGTCATTGGAAGTGTGTACCACCAACAAAATATTAGTAGGAAATAGAAGAGGTTAACGAAGATCTATTCTATTTATGATGCAGTTTCTAGATTGCTGAATTTATTATACTTATTTTCTGCCATTCTAATATATTGCAACTGTCGCTAGCGATAATGTGATTACTAGCTTTGACATGATGATACGAAAATATCTTGATATGGCTAGCAACCCAGACATGATATTCTGTACGGCCTTGAAGCGGCATTAATGAAATGTACTAACCAAGATTTAAGAATAATTTTCAAATATAACTGCAGAGCACTTCATGATAGAGCCACAGCTTGATGCAAATCTCTCACAGTAAAGAAAGAGGGATCATAATCATATCCGTATGGCGAGGTCTTTTGAAATTCAAGATGTTTGACCAATAGTATTATTATTACTACTCGTATCTACTTTCTCACTAATCACAAAGTCACTGATAGTTTTTGTTTCAGTTCTTGGCTTCTTCCTTATTACTATCTCTTGCCTAACGTAAGGTTCTTTCTTTATCTTGACTACCTCGTGGATTAATGGAACTCGTATCAGAGTTCTTGTGGTCTTTGAAGGCGGGTTTTCTAATGTCGATGCATTGCCTTCTGCTGTTGCTGATCTCTTTTCTATGACTATCTCTTCATGCATAACAGATACTTCTATGGTCTTTGTTTCCGTGACAGGTTCTTTTATTATTGTGGCTTCGTTCGTCATGATCTTCTTTGATACATTGAGCTTTTCTTCAATAACAGGAACAGTTATCTCTTCCTCTCCGCCTTTTTGTTCTGTTTTGATGCTCCTTAACTGTGCGGCATAGTCTTGGATATCGCTGATTTCATAATCTGTCAGTTCTGCTCTGGCTATTGAAAGCAGCAAATCCGGATCGTTGAAGCCCTGTACGCGGTTCTTGGGTACTCTATAATTATAACTGCTGTGAGGACCCTCATATGAAATTATTATTGTGTCCTCGTTCTCAACAGCGCCAATTACTTTACCCGCATCCTGATAGTCCACAGTCTTGACATTTTTGCCAACGATGCTATCCCAGTCGGTGATGGAGGA
>Ga0075418_10010175_pt1 | contig 10536 bp, 11 predicted proteins | sample SoiMetdeltSBSDD2_FD_81776 | JGI IMG/M metagenome (GOLD analysis project Ga0075418, IMG submission 81776) | Bulk soil microbial communities from a Populus tree surrounding site in Tennessee, USA - Soil MetaG P. deltoides SBSDD2 | ecosystem: Environmental > Terrestrial > Soil > Tree plantation...
CGCTGGTCACGAGATCTCCTCTGCTTACAGCTCGCCGTCGCCGTTAACTGGCACTGCGTCGAGCTTGTCGCCGTCAACTGTGACCTCTGGATTCTCAGGGTTCTGCTGCGGTGACGTGCTTTCCTCGGTGCTGACGCTGGCCGGCGCGCGCGGCGCCCACGTGGCTACTGGTTGGGCAGAGCTGGCGCCGGGCGGGCCGGCAAGCACATCGACGGTGAACATGATGATGAAAGCCAACGCCACTGCGGCAAGTGTGAACAGGGGACTGCGATGCTTCACGGCACCTCCTCCGCCAGGCGGCTGCGCATGCTGGGGATGAGTGCCCCTTCGATCGTCCGATACGCCACCGCCGACATTCTCGCCGGATGTCGGGTGCGCCACAATGGCCGACACTAATTCGAAATCACCCAGCCGCACGGATTGGCGTCGTGACTCGCCCTCATGCGCTGCTACGCCAACGTTGAGGAAACCACCTAAGGTGCCTGTGGAGAGCCGAAGCGCCACATGAATGTGTTGCTTCTCGCGTGTTCGCGAGAAAGAACACATCAAGCCTGAAAAGGAGTCTCGTGTCTGAGTTGCCGTACGCCAACCGCCCCCTTCGGGTGGGAGTTCAGCTCCAGCCGCAGCATGCCGACTATGCAGACCTGCGGCGTGCCGTCGACGCTGCCGAGGAGGCCGGTGTCGACGTGATCCTGACGTGGGATCACTTCTTTCCGCTCGGTGGCAATCCCAACGGCAAGCATTTCGAGTGCTGGACCATGCTGGCAGCCTGGGCCGAGCAGACCGAGCGCGTGGAGCTCAGCGCCCTGGTGACGTGCAACTCGTACCGGAACGCCGAGCTGCTGGCCGACATGGCGCGCACGATTGATCACATCAGCGGCGGCCGTATCATCCTCGGAATCGGCGCCGGTTGGTTCGAGAAGGACTATGCGGAGTACGGCTACGAGTTCGGGACACCTGGTACCCGGATCGCCGCTCTTGGCGAGTCGTTGCCACGGATCCGTTCCCGGTGGAGCCAGCTGAATCCGGCGCCGACGCGCCCGATCCCGATCTTGGTAGGCGGTGGCGGCGAACAGAAGACGCTTCGCCTTGCGGCCGAGCACGCAAACATCTGGCACGGGTTTGGAAGCGCCGAGACGCTGGCTCGGAAGAATCGGATTCTCAACCAGTGGTGCGGGCAGGTCGGCAGGGATCCCGGCGAGATTGAACGATCGACGTCGGCTCACAGGGGACCCGACGAGCTGGGCGAACAGCTCATCGCCGTCGGTGAGCGGCTGATCACCGTCGGCACCGACGGAACATCCGGTTTCGATCTTGCTCTGATCCGCGACTGGCTCCAGTTCCGCGATGAGCAGAACGCCGACGGGTCATAAGTTGGATTGGTGATCACCGCGCTCGCCGATGCGCTTCGCCAGGGTCCGGTCGTACTCGATGGCGGGCTGGCGACCCAGTTGGAAAACCAAGGCCACGACCTCAACTCTGAGCTCTGGTCGGCGCGGCTGCTCAATGACGATCCGGATGCCGTCGTTGCGGCACATTGCGCCTATTTCGCGGCCGGCGCCCAGGTTGCGACCACTGCGTCGTATCAGGCCTCGATGGGTGGATTCGCCAAGGCCGGCATTGGCCGGACCGAAGCCATTCAGTTGATCAAGAGGAGCGTACGGCTCGCCGAGCAGGCGCGAGCGAGCTGCGACGACGCGAAGCAGCGCTGGATAGCCGGCTCGGTTGGACCGTACGGGGCGGCGCTCGCCGACGGCTCGGAGTATCGCGGGAACTATGGCCTATCGGTGGCCGAACTACGCGAATGGCATCGGCCGCGGATTCAGTTGCTCGCCGAAGCGGGTGTCGACATCCTCGCCCTCGAAACGATTCCGTGCCTTGCCGAGGTCGAGGCACTGCTGACTGAGGTTGCTGGCAGCGAACACCCGTGCTGGCTGTCGATGACCTGCGTCGGCGATCGTACGCGCGCGGGAGAACCGGTGACCGAGGCCTTCGCGCTCGCCCGCGATGTCGAGGAGATTATCGCCGTGGGAGTCAACTGCATCGATCCGGCCAAGGCGTGCGCGTTGGTCCGCATCGCCGGCGAATCCACTGGCAAGCCGGTCGTGGTTTATCCCAATGGCGGTGAGCAATGGGACGCGTCGGCTCGAGCCTGGGTCGGCCCGGCAACCTTCCATCCCCAGGATGTGGAGGACTGGATCAGCGGCGGCGCGCGCCTGGTCGGCGGCTGCTGTCGGGTCGGCCCTACCGAGATCAAGGCGATTCATGATCTTGTCCTCGAGCGAGGGCTAATTGTGCAGGACCGCAGCTCCGCTGAATCGCCCATGCCTTAGGTCGGCCAAAGCTCGTGGTGCCTCGCTCATGGGATAAGCCACCGTCGTCGCGCGTACGCCGAGCCGCTCGGCCAACCGGAGGAATGTCTCACCATCAGCGCGGGTGTTCGCCGTCACCGACCGGAGCCTGCGCTCCTGGAAAAGCGTGTCCTCATAAGCGAGTACCGGAATGTCGGATAGCCAGATCCCAGCGACCGCAAGCGTCCCGCCCCTGTCGAGCGCTCGCAATGCGGTCGGAACTAGTTCGCCAGCCGGAGCAAACAAGATCGCTCCATCGAGCGGCTCCGGCGGTGCATCATGGGCCTCACCAACTGAATCCGCGCCAAGTTCGGCGGCCAGCTTCCGGTTGGCTTCGCCCCGAGTCAGGACGTGCACCCGAAGCCCCTGCGCCAGCGCTACCTGTGCCGTGAGGTGGGCGCTGCCGCCGAAGCCATAGATGCCGAGCGAGCCGCCCGGTGGCACCGCCGCACAGACCAACGCCCGATAGCCGATGATGCCAGCGCACAGCAGCGGCGCGAGGTGCTCGTCATCGATGCCAACCGGTAGCGCGTACGCGAATGCCTCGTCAACCAAGCAGCAGTCGGCGTAGCCCCCATCCCTGTCCCAACCGGTGAACGTTGGAGTCGTGCACAGATTCTCCGCACCGCGGCGGCAGAACCTGCAGCTGCCGTCGGTACCGCCGAGCCAGGCGACACCCACGCGGTCACCGAGCGCAAACCGGCTGGCGTTCTCACCGAGTGCATCGATGATGCCCACCACCTCATGGCCGGGCGTGACGTCGGGGTGCTTAGGAAGCAAGTCCCCCTCGGCCAGGTGCAGATCGGTTCTGCAGACCCCGCAGCAACTGATCTGTACGCGAACCTGCCTGCCAAGCGGAACTGGCACCCCGCGTTCCAGCCGCTGGAGAGGTCCGCTGTCGATCGGTCCGGGCTGATGCACGACCCACGCGTTCATCTCGCCATTCTGACGAGTCGGTGGTCGCGAATGAAATCGTGTGGAGGCCGTTTTCTCAGCGAAAGGCGACGTCAGATAGATGCTTTTCAAAGCTCCCCGCGCCATGATTGCCATGTGGACACCATCGAGCTCTTGATCACGGCCGTCGCTGTTGTCGGCGTCATCGTGGTCGTGCTGCTGGCGATCGTTCCATCCCTGATCGACTATCCCCGAGGCCGCGACCAGGGCGAGTCCGATCCGCCGGTACCAACCCCGCTCAAGCCCGACGATCGCAAGGGCGACGACTCAATCGATCTTGCCGCCTGACGCGCGTCTGAATGCACTGCACGCGCGACCGACGCTCGCAGTGCGGGAACGAGTTTCCTTCAGCGCTTGGGCAAATGCAATCGGTCATCCTGCACGAGCTTGATCAAATCGCCACTGCCGATGTCAAGTGTCTTCCCGCGCTGCGTGTTCCGGGCGATCACCGTAATTACTTCGTCGCCCCGCGGGCAGTACTGAACTTCGATCCCCCGATTGGCCACAGTCGAATCGGTCAGCAGGTAGCGGTTACCGTCCATGAAGCGAAGTGCCATGCACCGCTGGTGCGTCGTTGCGCCGCAGGGTACCGCGAACTTCCGGCCCGTCGCGATCTGCACATAGACCTCCGTCGCGCCTTTGTTGAGCCGGAACATCTCAAAAGCGAGCGCGCCGCCTTGGCCGCTCCAGAAGCTCGGCGTGTCGTAGCGGGCGGTGTACCCGTAGCCAAATCCACTGAAGTACTTCCCCTGCGGATCCAGCTGAGAGGTCGCGACCTCGGCCATCTCGGACCGCCATTTCAAGAGGATCTTCGCTCGGCAGATCGCGCTCGATGGGTCACGACCATCAAGACGATCATGACCTCGCCCACAGACCGTGGTTGTTGTGGAGATCGGTTGCGATGGTGCCGCCTGGGGGACCGGAGGCCGTGTGGGATTGACCAGGATGGCGGCCACGACGACCAGCGCCGCCGCAACGAGGGCCGCAGATCCTCGCTGGAGCCAGCGCCGGCGGCTGAGTTGGCGACCATGGACGACGTCAGCTGCGCTGCCGAGCGACTCGCGCAACTCGTACGGGATCGCGTCTTTGAGTTCCTCGGTGAGTGTTTCGTCGCTCGTACGCTCCGGGTGCCCAGCGGCCAGCATCGCCTGGGCACGCTGAGCAAGGCTGAGATCGCCGACGGGCAGCTCGAGGATGTCAGCGATCTGGGCACTGGACAGTCCGGTGTAGCGGTTCAAGACAACGGCCGCGCGTTGGTCGTACCTGAGCGTTCGGAGGTCAGCGACGATTGGCTCGGCAGCGGCCACTGGCGGCGGGCCATCGATCAGCTCGACGCGCTCCCGATATTCCCAAGGCAGGTTGACCGGTACGCGCGCGGTTCGGACCACCGCTCGAATCGCTTCCAGCTGAGGATGCGGCTCTCTCGGCCAGCGCCTGTACAGCTGGGCAACGACCAGTTGGACGACCCGCGCCGCCTGTACTGGATCACCCGTGAGGAGGTATGCCGTCGCCTGCATGAGCGGACGCTCACGCTCGACCACAGCCGCGTACTCCTCATCGTGGATCGTCGGCATGCTCCACCTCTTTCTTGATGATAATTCGGGCACGTCACCCTGATCGATGGGAGGGCGGCCGAGATGATCTTGCCTAGCAGCGCAAGAATCAGGTGTATGACAGCGTTTCGTCGCTATGTGGCAATTGGTGACTCCACCACAGAAGGACTAGAAGATCCTGACGGAACCGGTGGCTACCGCGGGTGGGCTGACCGGCTGGCGCAGCACATTGCCGATCATCAGGATGAGCCGTTGGAGTACGCGAACCTCGCCATCCGCGGCTTGCGGATGAGAGAGATCCGGATCAGCCAGTTTGGGGCCGCGCTGGCCATGGAACCCGAGCTGCTTTCGGTGTTCGGAGGCATGAACGATGTCATTGCGCCGCGCTGCGACCTCGATTCGATTCGCGCCGACTACGTCATGATCTTCGGCCAGGCGCGCCGCCAAGGCATAACGGTGCTCAGTTTCACCGTGCCCGATCTTGCGTCGATCAACCCGCTGGGCATGACCTTTCGGGATCGGGTGATCAAGCTGGACGACATCATCCGCACCGAGGCTGAGCGACATGGTGTCGTGGTGATGGACTTCGAGCAGTATCCGGTCGCGCAGGATCCACGCTTGTGGTTCGCGGATCGGCTGCACAGCAACGAGCTCGGCCATCGGATTGTGGCGGCCGCCTTGGCGTGGCGGCTGGGCATCGAGGGCTCCGACGATAGTTGGACTACGCCTCTGGAAGGCGAGCCGATGAGGCCGCGAGGTCGTCAACTGCTGACCGGCGACCTCGAATGGGCAATGCACTACTTGGGGCCATGGTTGGGAAGGGGAATCCGACGGATCCGTACCGGATCTGGGATTGCGCCCAAGCGGCCCATTCCGACCGTCCTGCCGAAATCCAGCGTTCTTGAGGCGGGTTCACGCGAGCCTTAGGCGAACATCGCCTGGCCGACGTGCTCGCCCTGCGCAATTCCGGGCGGGATCGCGAAGAGGGCAGAGCCCGTGTGTTGCACGTACTCGCTCAGCCCGTCACCGAGACCGAGCTTCATCTGGATTGGGATGAAGTGGGTACGCGGGTCCAGAACGTAGGCGAGGAAGAAGAGCCCCGCGTCTATACGGCCCAAGCCGTCACTGCCATTCACGAAGTTGTAGCCGCGCCGCAGCATCTTGGCGCCCCCGTTGTTGCTCGGATGCACCATGCGTACGTGCGCATCGGTCGCCACAAGTGGTTCGTCGTCGCTGCCCATGGCATGGAAGTCCGGTTGACTGAACTCGCTGCCACCCGACAACGGTGCGCCTTCGGCCTTGGTTCGGCCAATGACGCGTTCCTGCTCGCTCAAGGGCTGCCGGTCCCAGATCTCGATGGTCATGCTGATGCGACGCGCAACAAGGTACGAGCCTCCAGCCAGCCACCGGCCTTTCCTGTCGCCGGTCGCTGGCACCCACACATGCATGTCGATGGCTGCCGGGTCCTCAGCCTTGAGGTTCATCGTGCCGTCTTTGAACCCCATCAAGTTCCGCGGCGTCGCCTGGCTGGTCGATGTCGATGAGGTCCGGCCAAAGCCAAGCTGAGACCAACGGATGGCCGCACGCCCGAACGCGATCCGGGCGAGATTGCGTACCGCATGCACGGCAACTTGCGGGTCGTCAGCGCACGCCTGGACGCACAGATCGCCATCGGATTTCCACGGGTCCAGCTTGTCGGCCGGGAAGTGGGGTAGCCGTTGTAGCGCCATGGGCTGCTGGTCCGCGAGCCCGAAGCGGTCCTTGCCGTCCTTCCGGAACAGCGTCGGACCAAATCCGAAGGTGATAGTCAGACCCGCCGGTGGCAGGCCGATGGCTTCGCCGGTGTCGTCGGGGGGTGCGCCGTACGGACCTGAGGTCGGTCCGACCGCGCCGGCACCGAGACCCTGTGTCATCCGTGCGGCGGCAGCGGTCCAGTCCTTCAGAAGCTGCACCAGCTCCGCTCGGGAACCGGTTGTCACATCGAACGCGGCAAAGTGCAGTCGATCTTGGACTGGTGTCAGGATGCCCGCCTGATGCTCACCGTAGAACGGGTAGGTACGGGTGCCGGCCAACTGTGTTGATGCCGGAGAGTTCTCGTCGCTCCCGATCGCGAAGCCGGCGGCCGTGCCCGCAGCGAGTCCGGCCAGACCAGCGCCAGCCGCGCCGAGTAGCCCGCGTCGAGAAACCCCTGATTTATGCCTGGAAGGCTCGAGCGAGGCGATGTCAGCTTCGGTCTCGGCGGGCTGCTCGCGAACGTGCTGAGTCGATGTCATGCGGGCCGAATTCTGATTCAGACGACTGCGGCTGCCAGGTTGGACAGTGGCTCCGACAGTGCGTTGACTGCGTCGGAGAGCTGCTTGATCTCGGCCTTACTCAGTTTGTCGTAGGTCTTGAACCCGTCGCCCACCCGTTGAGCATCCAGCAGCGCCTGGACGTCCGCGAACCGCGCAGCGATCAGGCGATCCAGATCGGGATCCCGCTCCTTGAGCAGTGGGCGAAGGCCCTCGAAGCTGACCAATGCACCCTCGATGTTGGCCTGGAAGTCCCACAGGTCGGTACGGGACCAGTACTCCTCCTCACCGGTGACCTTGCCCGTCGCTACCTCGTCCAGCAGACCACGCGATCCATTGGCGATCTCATCGGCGTTGTAGGTGAGCTTGCCGACCCGGTCGTGGAGGACGTTGGTGTTCTTCATCAGATCGTCGGCATACACCGCACGTTGTGCCTTGGTGAGTGGCTCGTAGTTCTTGGCGCGTGCTGGCCACAGGTCCTTCTCCAGCCGATGCCACCCAGTCCATTTCTGGCCCGGTTCAAGATCGGCTTCCCGTAAGTCGATCTTGGGATCGATATCGCCGAACGACTCTGCGACGGTCTCAATCCGCTCCCAGTGCATCCGAGCCACCGGGTAGATCGTGCGGGCCTGGTCGTCCTTTCCCGCCTTGTACGCGGCGACGAACCTTGCTGTCCCCGCGACCAACTGCTCGGTCTGATCTTCCACGTACTCGCGGTACTTCGCGTTCGCCTGGTCAACCAGCTCGGCATCACCTGCCGCGGTTCCTTGCTCCTCGCCGGAATCAGACACGGCGAACGGGGCGCGGATGCCCTCGCCGGCCATGCCGGGCTTGCATGCTGTGAGGTAGTTCCCCGGCTCGATCTTCAAGACCAGCTCCCGAGTGATGCCGGGACCAATGTTCTCTACCTCGCCCACGATGCGCTTGCCGTCCTCGCCGTACAGGTAGAACTCGGTCACCTTGGTGCCGCCGTTTGTCACCGCGAAGGTGAGAGTGCCCGAAGGGGCGCTGGTGGCGGAAAGGTTGCACTCAGTGTCGGTCGCCTGCACGGTCAGGGCACGTGGGTTGGCGCTTGCCGTGGCACCGGAGCTACCGGTTGGGCTGTTCTCAGTGCATCCGGCCAGCAAGGGCATGCCGAGAACAGCGCAGCTCGACGCGAGCATGAGGACGCGCGCGGGCAGGGCGAAGTCGCCGGCCCGACGGGTCGGTCGGGTCATGATCATTTCCTTCCGGATGCCCCAACTGGCTCGGGCGTAGGACGCGAGGCAGCACGCGTACGCTGCCGCTTCTGATAGAGGAAGATCGTCAGCGTTGGTACGAAGTAGAGGATCCAGGCGGTCGCCTCAAGGACGGTAGTAGCAGGCGAGAAGTTGAATATGCCCTTCAGCAGCGTTCCGTACCACGAGGTCGGGGGGATTGCTTCCGACACATCGAAGGCCAGGTTGTTCAAGCCGGGCAGGAATCGAGCCTCCTGCAGGTCATGCACACCGTACGCAAGCACCCCGGCAGCGATGACGATCAGGAACGCGCCTGTCCAGGTGAAGAAGCGACCGAGGTTGATCTTCAGAGCACCGCGGTAGATCAGGTAGCCCAGGACGACAGCGACAAGCAAACCGAGGGTGGCACCGAGCAATGGGCCGGTCGTGGTGCCGGTGTTCTGCGCGGCCGTCTGGGTCGCGGCCCAGAGGAACAATGCGGTCTCCAAGCCCTCCCGGCCAACGGCCAGCATGGCGACGATGACCAGCGACCATCGGCTCGCGTCTGCGGCCTGGTCAATCCTCGAGCGCAGCTCGCCAGACAGCGAGCGTGCGGCCCTCGCCATCCAGAAGATCATCCAGGTGACGAAGCCGACGGCCACGATTGACAGCAAACCGCCGATGAGCTCTTGCGCCTCGAAGGTGAGTCCCCTTGGACCGAAGGTCAGGGCCGCGCCGAAGCCAAGTGAGATGGCGATCGCGATGCCAACGCCGATCCAGATCTGCGGCAAGAGCTGGCGCCGGTCGGACTTCACAAGGTACGCGATGAGGATGCTGACGATTAACGCGGCTTCCAGGCCTTCTCGTAAGCCAATAAGGAAGTTGGCTAGCATTTCTCCTCATTCCCCGCGGTGCTCGTGAAGCCTCCCTCGCCGTCAGACACATGCAGCCCAAACATGATAGGTGAGGCTCGCCTAACTTAAGTCAGCCTCACCTTCCTTCGCAAGGTGTTAGCCGCAATTAGCTGAGCTCTTTGTCACTTATTTGTCCTTCAGCGCGGCCTGTGAGTCAGGGCGCCCGGTCAGTGGCGGATATCGCCGAGCGTGATCATGAGCAGATGCTCGAGGCGCTCGCGTACCACGTGGGCGGTCAGGTCTGGCCGGGAATGGATGAGAGCCGCCATGATCTCGGAGGGGTCAGGTAGGAAGCCCAGGATGTCACTCACCGCCCAGAAGAGCTCGGCGTCTTGATCATCATCGAGGAGGCCGCCATGCCAGCGATAGGCATCCGAGAAGGCGACGGCGCTGGCCATGTCGTGCAGCATTGCGAAATTGGCTCGCGAGTGCATCACGTCCAGATCAGGAGGCCCCCACGAGGTTTCCGCCCAGTCGATCACCCCAGTGATCCGATCGCCCTCCCACAAGATGTTTCCGGGATGAAAGTCGCAGTGCACCAGGCCGTGCCAGCTGGGCGGCGGCTCTTGATCGAAGAGCGCGATAGCCCGCTCCCAGAGCCGCGGTTGGGACGTCCAGGTCGGCACCTCAAGATCATCTGGCACCCAGAACACATACGGTCGCGGCCGATGATCATCGTCGACAGGTGTGCCGTGGATGATGACGGCAATCTTGGCCAACTCGTCGATCGCGTTAAGGCCCAGCGGATCGAGCCGTACGCGGCCCGGGAGCCAACTTGTCAGGTTCGCGTAGGCACCTGCCTGGCTGCCATCGGGATCGGACGCGATAAGTCGCGGTACCGGGAGGCTGGAACCCTCCATCAGGCGGCAACCCAGCGCCTCACACACGACATGCTGCCTGCCAACCTCCCCCCAGCGTTCGACGGAGACGTAGCGCAAGATGACGGGCGCTCCGCGACGAAGGTAGATCGCCGAGATGGTGTCGGTCCTGCCGCCGCCGACAGGCTCGATCGCGATGATCTCGGAGTCAAGGTGCTCCTGAGCCCAGGCCCGCACCCGCGCAGGATCCACTCGAGCAGAATAAGTGCTCGGTCTTGGCCAGCATCTAGCGTCGGATGCGCGAGCGGCCCTCAATTGGCCGGCTGCGAGCGCGAGCAGCTCTTAATTGGCCAGCTGCGAGCGTCGGTAATCGCGCGCCCGCTGTGCTGAGGAGGAGGGAGCAGAGGCGCTTTCCTCTGTGAGCGACGACGAAGTAGGCGGACCGACGGCGCGCGATGC
>Ga0075418_10010176_pt1 | contig 10536 bp, 6 predicted proteins | sample SoiMetdeltSBSDD2_FD_81776 | JGI IMG/M metagenome (GOLD analysis project Ga0075418, IMG submission 81776) | Bulk soil microbial communities from a Populus tree surrounding site in Tennessee, USA - Soil MetaG P. deltoides SBSDD2 | ecosystem: Environmental > Terrestrial > Soil > Tree plantation...
AGGGAGGAAAATGCGAGGGCAAGCCCAAAAAGGAATGCACGTCGAGGAATGTATCGAACCGTCATGAGCCTTCTCCTGGTTTTGCCTCGTCGCGCTCCTCCGGCGGCTTGAGCTTACGAAACGCAGTGAAGAGGAGGGCATCGTAGGTGATTTTCAGGCCCGCGCCGGCAAGGAAAGGAGCGGCAAGTGGAGTTCCTTGCATCATGAGCCCCGCGAGCCAGGGTCCCATCGCCCAGCCCGCCACGCGGACGAGATGCGTTACGCCGGAAGCGACAATGCGCTCGGAAGGGCGCACCACTGCCATCACGTAGGACTGGCGAGTCGGCACGTCCATTTCCACCAAACCTTCCCGGAGCAGGAACAGCGTCGCTGCGACGGGAAAGCTCGGCGCAAGCACCGCCGTTCCGAGCAGCAGGCTCGAGGGAATGTGGGTGAAGACCATCGTGTTCAACAGACCGATGCGCCGCGAAAGCCATGCAGCAGCGAGATGCGATAGAGAATTCAGGACGCGCGCGCCAAAAAAGAGCAAGGCTACGACGCCTTCTCCGACCGCGAAGCGCTCGAAGAAAAAGTACGAGAGGAGTGCCGTAGTCAGGAACCCACCGGCGAGGCTGTCGATCAGGAAGAGCGCTGAGATACCCCAAATGACCCGCCGGCCCTCGGGGGAAAGCGGGATGGTTCGCTCCTTCGACTTCGGCTCGAGTCCGCGGGAAAGAAACAAAATCAGGATCCCCGGAGCGAGAAACAGGAAAGCACACGCGCAGAACGTGACGCGAAAGGCCGCCATCTCCTCGAGGGAGAAACCGTGGCGCATCACCGCGGGCAAGCCCGCCAGAAGCGCTCCGAGAGCAAGCCCGGCATCCTGGAGGAAGTGATACCCGGCGAACGCGTAAGTCCGCTGGTTGCTCGGGACGGTTTGCGGGAGGATCGCGCTTTCAAGGACTACCGCAGCGCCGCGGTCGCGGCCCATACCATTCAACATGCCTAAGAACGCGACCGCAGAGAGGACGCTGAGACTCGAGGTGAACGAAACGGAGAGGCACCCTATCCCCGAGAGGAGCGCTACGAGGGCGAGAGTGCCCCTCCGGGGCACTCTCTCTCCAGCCATCGTTACGAGGAGAGTCCCTGCAGCACCGCCAGCAAGGCCTGCGGCCACGACGAAGCTGAGATCGCGCGCGGAGAGTCCCACCCGCGAGAGGTAGATACCCAAGAGGACGCCCACCGCGCCGGTCGAAATGGAGCGCAGGAAAACTGACGCGCAAAGGATGATGCAATCTCTCGGACGGGACGACGCGCCAGCGTCACGGAGCGGCAGCTCGGCCGATCTCACTCTCGACCTCGATCCATCTCTATTTTTTTGGCTTCTCCTTGCCCTTGTCGCCGAGGCCTTCCTCGCCTCGCGCATCCTTTGCATTTAAATCGTCGAAGTGGCTTTGGGCGTCAGCCTTCGACCACAGGCCAAGCTTGCCGGGTCCTTGGAAAGTTTCGTCCTTGGCGTCGAGTTGCTTCTTGTCATCGAAATAGCACTCGATGTGGTTTCCGACCATTGCGACTCTGAGCGTGTGCCAGCCAGGTGTGGCCTTGATCTCGGCGCTGCCTAGCTGAATCCGCTTCCCATCCACCACCTTGTAGACGCGGTAATTCTCCTCGAGCGGGTTGAAGCGGGCGACGTAGTAGTTCTTCACGTCCTTCGCGCGCCAGACGAGTCCCCCGCCTTGGTCCTCGCCGCCCGCGACGGCCTTCATCTTGACGGAGACCTCGACGTCCTTGTAGCTCGAGTCCGCCAGGAGGACCACGTTGAAAGTCGAGCCCGAGTTCTTCGCTTTTTGCGCAAGCACGTTGGGCTTCGAGGGTGCCGAATCGTCGGCGGAGATCCTCCACTCCCCCACTTCGGAGGAGAACCCTTTCGGCGTATCGCCGACCTTGTCCTTATCGAAGCTCCAGGTCATTGCGTGGCCTTCTCCTGCCTTTTTTTTCTCACCGTCCTTGTCGTCGAGGGCAAAACAAAGCCCCGCGCTCAGGACGGACATGCCGATGCAAAGTGTGGTTCGATACATAGAGCCTCTTTCAGAATGAAATCCGTCGGCCCGAGGCCGAGCGAACGGACGCGAGACAAGAAGCGAGGACGAAGACGTATACGGAGAATACGACGAGTCCGAGCGACGAAGTATCGTGGCCGTGCAGCCGGCCGAAGCCAGGAGGGCATTTTGAAAGAGGCTCATTGGATGAACTCCTCAGGAAAAGCCAAGAGCCGACGCCAGGAGGGTGCTCTGCAACAGACGCTCACTGCGGCTTGACCGGATGGTCGGGCTTCACCGACTTTGCCACGACGGCTTGTGCGTCCAGCGCCGATCGCACGCCGCGAGCGAGGTCTTGGGACCGCCCCTTGCCCCAGTAGTGGAGAAAAAGCATTCGTGGGGTCTCGTGCGTCATGTGGTGATGGATTGCGACGATATTGATGCCACTCCCACGGAGCGCCTTGAGGACAGGTTGCAGCTCATCCTCGAGGACTGCGAAGTCTCCGTCGACGACCGCCAGGTCATCCGTGCCGGCGAATGCAGCCCAGGTGTTGACGCCCATCTCCTTTCCGACCGAGCAACCGCAAACCATTTCTACCTTGCGGCCGATCACGGCCTTGAACATGCCGTCTTTCGCCTGACCCTTCGCACCGAGCGCCTCCTCAACCACTTTGGAGGTGATGGCGTTCGTGGCCGCGATGGCTGGGCCGCCGAAAGTGCGTACCGGTTTGGGCTGCGCCGCGCGGATCGCTTGGACCTTGGCGAGCGCCTTACGAAACCCGCTGGCGAGCGTTTCGACCGACCCTTCGCCCCCGATGTGCATGAAGTACACTTTCGGGTCATCGAAGAAGAAATGGTTGTGTAGCGCAGTGACGCTGAGGCCGGCGTCGAGAAGGACGCTGAGGACGGGATTGACCTCATCCTCGACGAGCACCATATCGCCCATGATCATCGCCGACTCCGCCTTGCCCGCTTGGAACGCGGCCCAAGTCGTCAGCCCCATGAACGGCGGCATCGCCCAGTCGTCGATGGCGAACTTTAGGTCCGTCCTCGGAGCGGTGACCTTGAAGACGCCTTCTTCCTCATTGAGTGTGCCCTTCAGGCCCGTGAGTTGCTCGATCAGGGGTCCATCGAGCTTGAGCGCTGCACCTTGCGCGTCGCTCGGGCCAACGGCGAGGGCCCACGTGCAAATCCAGAACAACGTCACGGATCGGAATGTGCGGGTCATGTCAAAACCTCCTGCGAAGGAACGAACGCTTGCCGGCTTGAATTTGAGCGCAACGCAGCGCTCCGATCGATTCCTGCGCCCCTGCTCGGGTGGTCGTCTTCATCGTCGCGGTCACTGCCGCCCTGGATTGCCGGCTCCCCGTGCTACGACCTCCAGCCAGCTCCACGTTGGGCTCCAATGCGCACTCTAGGAGGAGAACCCAGCCAGGGGTAATGAATTCTTCCTGACTTTTGCGTCAGGCTTCTTCCCTCACTGCGATGCCTCGTCCCCGCGCGCTGGGCCTTTCCCGAAGAGGAGGTACAGCACCGGCAGGACGAGCATGGTAAGGACAGTGTCCGCGGCAATCCCAAAAACTATGACCGTCGCGAGCGGCCTCTGTACTTCCGCGCCGACTCCCGTCGAAAACGCCATGGGCACGAAGCCGAGAGCCGCGACGAGCCCCGTCATGAGGACGGGCCGGAGCCTCAATAACCTCGCCTGCTCAATCGCTTCCCGCTTGGGGAGGCCGTTCGCCATCAGGCGTCGAATGTAGGAGACGAGGATGAGCCCCTCGAGCATTGCGGCGCCCGCCAATGCGACAAAGCCGACGCCCGCGGAAATCGAAAACGGCATACCTCGCACCCAAAGCCCGAGGATCCCTCCGATGCGCGCGAAGAGGACGCAGCTGAAGACGATGAGCGAGTCGCGGACCGAGCCAAAACTGAGGTAAAGCAGGCTCAGGATGAGGAAAAGGGCCATCGGCACGACGAGATACAGCCGCTTTCGAGCCCTTTCGAGATGCTCGAACTGGCCTCCCCAACCCAGCGAAAGCGGATACTTGACCAGGGGCTGGATCCTCGCCTGCGCGTCTTCCACGAAGCTGCCGACGTCCCGCCCGCGAACGTTGCACTGGACCAGCAGCCGCCTGCGCCCCCACTCACGAGTGATCGTGGAAGGACCCGTCGTGTTCTCCAACGTGACGAGGCTCGTGAGCGGAATCCTCTGACCCGTGGCCGTTGGAATGACAACGGACGCCAGCTCATCCATCCCTCCCCGGTAGGGGTTTGCAAGCTTGAGGACTAGCGGGAACCGGCGCGGTCCTTCCCGGATCTCACCGACGCGAATCCCTCCGACGGCCTCGATGAAAGCAAGCACTTCGCTCCGATCCACACCGTATCTCGAAAGCGCCTCGTCGTTGACCCTGGCTTCGAGCACCGGCTGCCCCGTGACCTGCTCCGTGTAAACGTCCGCGGCGCCTGGTATTTGCTTCAGCACTGCCTCCACTTCCTTGGCCTTGAGCTTCATGGCCTCGAGATCGTCCCCGTAGAGCTTAATCCCGACGTCGCCCCGAATGCCCGCGATCATTTCATTGACGCGCATCTCAATCGGTTGCGTGAGCAGCGCTCGCATGCCCGGCAGCACCTGGACGCGCTCCGCCATTTTTTTGACGAGCTCCGCCTGGCTCGAGGCAGTTTTCCATTTCTCTTGCGGCGTGAGCATGATGAACACGTCCGACAGCTCGAGGCCCATCGGGTCCGTAGCCACTTCCGGCGTTCCCGTGCGAGTCCACAGGCTTTCGATCTCGTCGGGGAACTCCGAGCGCAGCAGCTCTTCGATTTTCGTGCCGTACCGAATCGACTCGTCCAGAGAGATTCCGGACAGCCTCACCGTATTGATGATCACCGATCCCTCGTTGAGCCTCGGCAGGAACTCGGCGCCGAGCCGGAATCCAAGGATCGTGGCCGCCACGGTCAGCCCTGCCACGAGAATCAGCGTCGGCCAAGGATGCCTAAGCCCCAGCCGCAGCACCGGCTGGAACAAGGAGTGCGACCATCGGTCGAAGAGGGTCGGCTTGTACTTCATGCGCCTCGGGAGACAGAGGCTCGCGAGCACCGGCATGAGCGTGAGCGAAAGAATGAGGGACGCGGAGAGCGCAAAGATTACGGTAAGCGCCATGGGACGGAACAGCTTCCCTTCGATGCCTTCCAGCGTGAGGATCGGAAGGTAGACGATCATGATGATCAGCTCGCCGAACATCGTCGGCTTTCGAACCTCCACGGCCGCATCGCGAATGACGTCAAGGCGGCTTCGGCCCGAACTGTCTTCCGCGAGATGGCGGACGCAGTTCTCGATCATGACCACCGAGCTGTCCACGATGAGACCGAAGTCGATGGCGCCAAGGCTCATCAGACTGCCCGCGATCCCGAATCGCAGCATCAGGTTCCCCGCGAAAAGCAGTGACAGAGGGATGGCTGAAGCCACGATGAGGCCCGCTCGGACATTGCCAAGGAAGGCGAACAGAACCGCGATCACGAGCAGGGCCCCTTCGAGGAGATTCCGCTCTACGGTCGCGAGAACCTTGTCCACGAGGTGTGTTCGCTCGTAGACGGCAGAGACTTGAACGCCGGAGTCCGTGGGGAGGGAGGCCTTGGCTTCCTCGAGCTTCCGGTCGAGCGCTGCCGTGACGGTGCGGCTGTTCTCCCCCATCAGCATGAATCCGAGGCCGAGGACTGCTTCACCCTGTCCATCGGCCGTTACAGAGGCGCGCCGGATCTCGTGACCCACAATCACGCTTGCGATGTCACGGACTCGGATCGGCACTCCGTCGATGCTCGCGATCATGACGTCGGAGATCTGAGGCGTCGTGGTGAGGATTCCAACGCCCTTCAGGAGGCGCGCCTCGCCGCCCTGCTCTAGAGTGCCCCCTCCCACGTTCATATTGTTCTTGCGAAGGGCTCTCTCGACGTCCTCGAGTGTGAGCCCGTGCTTCGAAAGCAGAGCGGGATCGACCTCCACGTGGTATTGCTTTTCGAAGCCACCCCAGGAGTTCAGCTCGGCCACTCCAGGCACGGTACGAAGCTGCGGCTTAATGACCCAGTCCTGCAGAGTACGGAGCTCCGTCAGGTTCTCCTCGTCGGTCATGCCCGCGGGCGTGGGCCGCCGAAGAAGGTAGTGGTAGATCTCCCCGAGGCCCGTTGAAACAGGTCCGAGCTTCGGCTTTTCCAGCGCTGCAGCGAGCTCCACGTCCTGTAGGCGCTGCCCTACGATCTGCCGCGCGAAGTAAATATCCACCACGTCATCGAACGTCAGCGTGACTTGAGAGAGCCCGAACTTGGAGATTGAGCGCACTTCCCGCAGCCCGGGAAGACCACCGATCGCCAGCTCCACGGGCACGGTGATCTGCTGCTCGACTTCTTCGGGCCCCAGCGAGGGCGCCACGGTGTTGATCTGCACCTGCACGGGCGTCGTGTCCGGAAAAGCGTCGAGCGGCAGGTTCGTGATCGCGTAGACGCCCGAAATGACGAGCAGTACCGCCGCGAGGATCACGACGAAGCGGTACTTGAGGCTCAGCTCGATGATCTTGTTGAGCACGCCGCCCTCATTCGCCACAGCAGCCCGCCCCAATCGAGCCTTTCTGGATTTCGGTCTTCAGAAGGAAACTGCCTATCGTGACGACTGGATCGCCCGGCTTGAGATCGGACCATGCGAGCTCCCAGAGCCTGTCCCCACGCTTCCCGATCAGGACCCGCCGCGGCTCGTACACACCGGGTCCTTTGCTGACGAACACCACGAACGAGGAGCCTTCCCACTGGGCTGCCTCCTTCGGAACTAGGAGCGAAGTGCGCTGCTTGTCGATCTGGATCTCGCCCGTGCCGAACATGTTGGCGCGGAGCAGGCCATTTGGGTTCTCCACCTGAGCCCGTACCGGCACGATCCTTGTTCGACCGTTCACTTCGGAGTCGATCCAGATCACCTTCCCCTTGAACTCCAAGGGTCCGAGGTCGCGCACACGGAACGTGACCGACTGGCCCACGGCGATGCGACTAAGATCCTTCTCGAAGACATTGAAATTGACCCAGACACTGGAAACGTCACCTACGGTCAAGAGCTCGGAAACCGGTTCGACGCCCTCACCAACGCCAAAACGGCGGCGCAGCACAATGCCTTTCAGCGGAGCCTTGATGCGGTGACGGTTCCTTTCCGATTCCTTCTCCTCGCCGAGACGCTCGATCTGCTCATCGCTCAATCCCAGATTGCGAACTCGCTGCTTCGCCTTCATCAAGCGTGCTTTCGACAGCTCGAGCTCGGCTTCCGCCTCGAGCACGTCTTTCGACGCAGCCACGCCTATCTCGCTGAGCTCTTTGTTCCGCTCGAGCGTTTTGGTCCAGAGATGGACAAGGGGCAACGAAGCCAGGTAGTCCGCCTTGGTTTCCCCGAGCTCCGACGAATCGATGATGAGGAGCGTCTGCCCCTGTTCGACGGCGTCGCCTTCTCTCACGGCCACGTCGAGCACCACTCCGGAGACTCTGGCCCGGATCCTGGCCAATCGAGTCTCGTCGAAGGCCACTTCGCCGGTGGCTTTGACTGACGGAGCCACGGTCCCGGCTTGGACCGGGGCCGTTGCGATCCCCGCCTTGCCCGCCACGTCTTCCGAAGCCATGTGGACCACGGGAAGGGACGGCTTCGTCCCCTTGAGGAGGGCCGCTTCGAGGAGCGGCCGGCATTCGGGGCTCTTGCAATAGGCGAGCGGAAGCTTGTGGAGGTTGCAGGTCGGCAGGCTAGAGGCGAGCTCCGGTCTGCAGATGGTGCACAACGCTTCGGGCAGCCCGTGCTTCGCGCAAATCGCCAGGCTCTTTCCAAGCTCGGGCGAGCAGAGGGTGCAAAGCGATTGTGGGACAAGGTGCTTGATGCACCAGTCTCCCGGTGTCTCATCTGCCCGAAGCGACGGGTTGCACTGCGGGCAAAAGTGCTGTGGGAGAGAATGAACGCACAGAGGCGCGAGCCCATACTTCGCTTTGGATTCTGGGTGGCAGATCGTGCAGATCTCCTCGGGCAGCCCGTGCTCCATGCACATGAGAAGCTTCGACTTGAGCTCGGCGTGGCACAGGGTGCAGAACTTCTCGGGGACACCGTGCTCCTTGCAGAAAAGCCCTGCGTCGTTCGAGGGAGTTCCCTGCTGCGGTGAAAGAAAACCCAGCCACGGGGGCGGCTGCCAGCCGAGCCGGGTCGCCAAATGCAGCCCACCGGCCGTCAGGCCAGCGGCCGTAATGACAAGAATCGTCCAGAGTGTGATGCGCTTCATGACGACGGGCTTTCCATGGCTCATTGCTTGCTTCGACTTTGGGCGATTGCCATCGGGACGTCTACTTTGATTTGTCCCCCCCAGCGTTCTTCGCCTTGCAGGCCGCGCAGAGTGCAGGCGGCAGCTCGTGCTCGCAGGTCTTGTACTTCGCCTTGAGTTCGGGGTGGCACGCCGTGCAGAGGTCCTCGGGTATGTTGCCATGCTCCTTACAGAGAAGAATGCTGGGATCCTGGAGCACTTCGGGGTGACAGATCGGGCAGAGCTTCTCTGCGACCTCGTGCTTGCAAAGGGCAATCTGGCCCGCCGCTCCAATATTGCCGCCTTGCGATACGGTCTTCTCTGAGCTCGACGGAGAGCAACCCGCAACGGAAGCTGCGATAGCAGCCGTCAGGAGTGTGAACGACGCAAGGATACGGAGTGGGCTCGACATGCGATTCTCCTTGAAGGACTGTTGCAGGTTGACCGGCGCCAAGGGCTTTTCGTTTCAGGATGTTTGCGGCTGCAAGGGTATCGACTTGGATGAGGCATCCAGCGCAGGCTCTTTCGTTTCGAGCAAGCGCTGGCGCTGTTCAAACAAGCAGTAAAGGAGCGGCAGCACCAGAAGCGTGAGCAGCGTGCTCGAGATGAGCCCGCCGATCACGACGGTCGCGAGCGGACGCTGCACCTCGGCTCCCGCGCCCGTGGAGATCGCCATGGGAATGAATCCCAAACTCGCGACGAGCGCAGTCATGAGCACCGGCCGTAGGCGCGTGAGCGCGCCCTCGCGAACGGCGGCGGGAAGCGACCTCCCCTCCTGCACCAGCTTGTTGATGTGGGCGACCATGACAAGGCCATTCAGCACCGCGACGCCGAAAAGGGCTATGAAACCGACCCCCGCGGAGATGCTGAACGGCATTCCCCGCAGCCCCAGAGCAAAAACGCCCCCGACCGCTGCGAGGGGCACCCCGGTGAAGACGAGCGCCGCCTGCCGGACCGAGTGAAACGTCGTGAAGAGGAGGAGAAATATGAGAAACAGGGACAGAGGGACGACGATGAGAAGCCTCGTCCGTGCTCGCTCGAGGTTTTCGAACTGCCCGCCGAACTCGGGACGGTAGCCCGGTGGAAGTTCGATTCTGCCATCCTCGAACAGCGTCCGTGCATCGTCGACGAAACTACCGATGTCGCGGCCCCGCACGTTACCTTCGATGACGATCAAGCGGGACCCGTTCTCGTGGCTGATCTCCGCGGGCCCTTCGATTTCCTCGATCCTCGCGAGCGATCCCAGGGGCACTCGCTCGCCCCCGGGAGCGCTCACGAGGAGGTTCGCGATCGCGTGCTTGTCCTTGCGTACGTTCGCCGGGAACTTGACCACGAGATCGAACCGCCGCTGCCCCTCGAGGATTACCGTTGTCTCGATTCCGCCGAGCGCCTCGACAACCTCCATGACGTCGCGGGCATTGATTCCGTAGCGGGCGATCTGATCGGGCTCGACGGCGATCTCGAGCGCAGGCAGCCCCATGACCTGCTGCGCCTTGAACCCTGACGCGCCTTGCAGTTTCCCGACGGCAGCCACGACCTCGTCGGCTTTCCCGCGCAACACATCCAGCTCGTCGCCGTAGATCTTGATGGCGATGTCCGAGCGCACTCCGGCGATGAGTTCGTTCACACGCAGCTCGATGGGCTGGCTGAAGCCAAAAGCGAGGCCTGGGATTCGGCTCAGAGTGTCCGCGATCTTCGACTCGAGAATCGCTTTGTCCTTCGCGACTTTCCACTGCTCGCGAGGCTTGAGCATGACGAAAGTGTCGCTGATGTTGACTCCCATCGGATCGGTCGCGATCTCGGCGCGCCCCGTCTTGGACACGACTGTTTCGATCTCGTCGGGGAAGCTCTTCAGAAGGATTTTTTCCACGAGCGTGGACTGCTCGATGGCCTCCTCCAGCGAGACGCTCGGGAGGCGGAGGATCTGCATCGCGATCGCGCCCTCATCGAGGCGGGGGATGAACTCGGACCCGAGGAATGGCATGCAGACGCTCGCGGCCGAGACCGCGACCAGCGCGATCAAGATCACGGGTTTCCGGTGAGCCAGGCACGCATCCAGCACGGGCGCGTAGCCTTGCTTGACCCAGTGGATGAGGAAGTTCTCTTTCTCGGAGATCCGCCCGCGCAGGAAAAACGAGATGAGGACTGGCGTGAGGAGGAACGTCAGGAGGAGCGAGCCCACGAGCGCAAAAGCGACCGTCGCGGCCATC
>Ga0075418_10010179_pt1 | contig 10535 bp, 7 predicted proteins | sample SoiMetdeltSBSDD2_FD_81776 | JGI IMG/M metagenome (GOLD analysis project Ga0075418, IMG submission 81776) | Bulk soil microbial communities from a Populus tree surrounding site in Tennessee, USA - Soil MetaG P. deltoides SBSDD2 | ecosystem: Environmental > Terrestrial > Soil > Tree plantation...
CTCGGCGCCACGCTGTATGATGCAACCGGTCACCCCCTCGAGCCCGGCGCGGAGCGCAAGTTCGCGGTGTCGTCGGTCCCGGACACGTGGCCCGAAGGCGGCTGGAAGCCGGGCGACTTTGTCTTTCCCGACGTGTACCCGCGCGTCTCGCCGCTGAGCAACTGCCCGACCGAACAGAGCGGGCTGGATGACGTGTTCAACTTTCTGTGCTCGTAACGGGGTAGACCGATGCCCGAACTTGACGAACTTCCCCCACTGTTGCCGCAAGCACCGGTGCGGCCTGGGCCAGTGACACCCGAGCCCGGCCCGTTCCAGCGCGCCGAGCCGACCAGTTTCGAGCCACGGCCCGGCGACATCGACGACGGCGAGGCCCGGCTCCGGCAATCGCCGACGGCCCTTTACGTCCCGAAACCCGGCGAAGTGGGCCGGGAAGAGACACCCCTCGACGAGGAGCTGCGCCGGGCCGCGGAGCTGATGGCCAGCGAGCCAACCGTGCTTGGCCTGCCGTCCATCCTCGGCCACCCGCTCGTCGGGCTGATCATGCTCGCGGCCGCCGGTTTGCTCGGCCTCTTCATGTTCAACCAGGTCGCGTCCGCGGTCACCGCGATCAACACGCTCCCGGAAACGGTCCGCTGGCTCGGTTGGGGCTTCTTCGGCCTGCTCAGCCTGGCCGTTGTATACGCGGTCGTCCGCCTCACGGTCCTGTACGTTCGGTTGCGGCGAAACAAGCAGCTCCGCCTTCAGGGTCTGGAAGAATTGGAAAAGCGCACGCACCTGCGGTGGCTGATCAACTCGAAGCGCCATGAGGCATATCAGCAGCTCGAGACCTATGTCCGCGAATTTCCGGCCGAGACAAATAAGGAACGCAAACGGCTCGCAGGTGTCGGGCTGGTCGGCGAGGACCTGATCGCGGTCGCCCAGGCGCGGGCCAAGCTCCTGGATCGCAATCGCTGGGGCGATTCAGCGGCCTGGTTCGACGGGTTCCGCGACACATTCCAGGCCCGCCTGGACGACGCGGCTGCCCGGCGGGTCAGCTACTGGGCCCGGCGATCGGCATTCGCGACCGCGGTCTCCCCGAACGCCCTCGCAGACACCGGGCTGACTCTATACTTCAGTTTCGCCATGCTCGCGGACCTGTGCACGATCTATAACCTGCGTGCTGGACGCCTCGGCACGATGGTGCTCCTCAGTCGCGTGTTCTTCAATTCCTACTTGGCCGGGCAGTTGAATGAGATGGAAGGCTGGACCGCGGACCAGATCCAACAGCTCGTGGAGCCGCATCTGCCGACGTCCGAGTTGGTGCTTGGCAAAGTGTTCAGCAAGCTCGGGGCGAAGGCTAGCGCCGGGGCGGTCAACTACCTGCTCTTAAGCCGGCTCGGGAAGTACGGCTGTCGCATGCTTCGGCCGGTGGCGCGCGATTGACTCATGGGATTAATCGTGCCACGGCCAAATTGACAATATCGTGCACGATGCCGCCGTTTCCCGGGCCAACGGCAATTGTCAATTGCTTCGCGCCGGCGACATCAACTTTGAGCGCGATCGCTCCACCTGATTGCGTGAGCCGCCCGCGGGCCGGCAGCTCGATCGACTTGCCGTCCACTGTGATTTCCAGAATTGCGTCCCCGCGGACCCCGGATTCTGCATCCAACCCGACGAGTGATTCAAACCGCCGGAACTTTCCCCCGAGCGGATAAGTAATCCTGCACTCCGCGTGGAGCCCCACCCCGCGGTCGAACGTGGACTCGCCCTCGGGCGTTTTCAGTCGCATCGCCTGACCAATCGCGTTCCGGTCCGCGACCCACGAACGATTCTCGCCGTCAAAAGACTGATACTCGTACTTTTCCGGCTTAACATCGGAGAGGTAGGCCGCTTTCCCCTGTTCGACGTCGATCGCCACGATTCGGTCCGCGGGGATCTTGATGCTCTCCTTGAACAGCGTTTGCGCCGTCCAGAGCCGTTGATCGAACGTCAGGGCTGTGACGCTGAGTCGCGTTCCGTCCGTAAGCACTAGCCGGTAATAGGGCCCCTTGGGCCGGCGGACGCGGGCCAGATCGGTATTGAACGCTACGGCCGACACTTTCGAAAGCGGCAGTTCCCGATCTTTCCCGTCCGCTTGAAACCGGACCTGCGACTTCGACACATCAATAGCCATCAGGGCGCCGAGGGTGAGATCGCCGTTCCGGGACAAGATGACGTCTCGCTTCCGCGGCCCGGCCAGCCACGCCGGCTCGGCATCCGGGGGCCCGCTGCGCAGCCACGTGACACGAACCGACGAGATCGGGAATTGAAGGATCTGATCGGGTACGCCCGGCCACGCGACCGCGAGCCGAAGCGAGTCGCCATCCGCGGACGCAATGACCCCGCGGATGCGGTCGCCGTTTGTCAATTCGACGTGCGGTTCGCGCGGCCACGGCGGCAAGACGCCCGGAGTGCGCCGCATGCAATACCAGTCCCCACCAGAGATCGCCTTGCCATCCGCGAAGGTCAACGTCCCACCGGCCCCCATCGTTTCAAATGATCCACGCACGGGCTCGCCGTCGTACACGCGGACCTCGAATTGGGTTGCCCGATCCGCCGCGCAAACAGCCGCGAGTAGCACGAATGCGGTTACCGACATGGATGTGCCTCGGCGGGACGAATTGGGCTTTCATGTATTATGCCAAAGTAGAAATGAGGAATCGCTCAAATACCCCGTACATACATTGCCACACGATTTATCAACCCTACATTGATCCAACCGCCAACTCGGTCTCACTAACCCCCAGAGGCGACCTCCATGGCGAAGAAGGACAAGGGCACTTCCAAAGTCGATATGGTTCGCGATGCCATCGGCAAAATCGGCTGGGACGCCCGGATTGATGACTATCACAAGTACATCAAGGACAACTACGGGATTGAGATGTCCAAGGCGCACATCTCACAGACCAAGAGTAACGAAAAGAAGCGCCAGGGTATTCGTCGCCGCCGGCGCCGGCGCGGGCAGGCGGCCGCGGACGGACAGGCCCAGGCCGCCGGCACCGCGAAGCTTACGGACGTGCTGTCGTTCGTAACGGCCATTCAGCAATGGGAACAGAAAATCGGCGCCAAGACGGTCCGCGAAGTAGTCAAGACCGTGTTGAAGAAGTAATTCGGGTGGCTAAGTCGCTGGCGGCGGCGCCACGGCGAGCAAGATTTCGCCGATCGGAAACACGCGTTTTGCCTGCTGGCCGTCCGGGTCGAGGACGGCCAGGGTGACTCCGGCCGCGTGGCACGCGCGCAGGACTTCGAGCACGGATGCCCGCGGCGGCCGCACCACCTGCCACCCCGATCCGTTCAGGGCCGCCTTCGCATACGCGGTCGCCCCGTCCGCCGACAAAAACATCGCCAAGGCATCGTGACCCTCCTTCACCCGCCACCGGGCAAACTCCGCGCGGCCGTTCAAGACCCGGACAAGCAGGTACGGGCTCAGCTCGTCGGCGACCGGCGTCATTTCTGAAGGATTGGCAGATAGTTATTTGGGATCTGCAATATGATGCAGGCCATCGCCGTGGCGTAGTGACTGCACACGGTCGGGTCCGACCAGGCGCCGTCCCCGCGATTGCGGTTCAGGCGCAACAACTCGTCGCGAATTGCCGGGAACCACTCGTTCCAATATTTCGGGCCCGCGGTCCACATAGCCTGCGCCGCGTAGTATTGGCCGTAGAAATAGTGCTGGTCCGGAAGGAATCCGCGACCGCCGGCATATGACCCGGGCTTGAACTTCATCAGGTAGCGCAACCCGCGTTCGACTTCGGGCCCGCTATACACGCCGGCGCAATAAAGGGCCACCACCCCCGCGGCCGATCGCGGGAATGCCGCGTTGCCCTGACCGCTAAAGTAACTGAACCCGCCGTCCGCCGTCTGGCACGATCGCACGTACTTCACGCAACGGTCCGCCACTTCCTTCGGCACAAAGAAGCCGATGTTGCGCGCCGCGCGCAGCGCCATGATCTGACAGATGGTAACCGATGAATCCGGGTGTTGCTTGACCGGGTCATATCTCCACCCACCCTCCGAATTCTGACAGTTGACGATGAGCTGTACCGCGCGCTCGATTGTCCCCTTGAGTCGGTCCTGAAGCGCGCGGTCCGGGACCATTCCGTACACCTCGGCCAGAAACAGCGTGGCGAACCCGTGGCTGTACATAGACCCTTGTTTGAAGGGGCCGGACGCGTTGTTGAGGAATCCCGGCGGAGACCTCTGCTCCTTCGAGAGTACGAATTGCAACGCACGGAGGACCTGGTTTCCGTAGGCGCCCCGGCCCGGTTGGTGACCACCCGCCATGAGTGCCAGCGCCCCGAGGCTAGTGACCGCGATGTTGCCCTTAAAGAGTGGGGAGTCACCGAACGAGCCGTCGCTGTTCTGAGTGTTGGCGAGGAAGGTGAGCCCGCGCTCGGTCGCCCGCTGGGCTTCGGGAGTCAAATGGTTGACGTATTCCGCCTCTGGTGCGGCCAGCACGTCGGCGCCCGGGTTGGCGCGCGTCGGCAGTCCGACGGCAACGCCAGCGCCCAGAGACGCCGCTCGAAGCAAGAACCCGCGACGGCTTTCCATCATCGGTCCTCCGACCCCTTCTTCCGCTGCTCGGCGAGTGCTGCATAGTACTGTCGCAATAGCTCGCTGTAGCGCGGCATGAACTTCTCGCGGTAATAGAGGTCCATCTCTTGCCGCAGCCGGTCCGGAAGGTGACCCCACACGTCCTTGTAAAGGTCAGCGAGCTTATCGTTTTGCCGTTTCGGCGAGGCTTTGCCGAAGCGATCCCCGCCGGAATCGCCGGCGGGCTTGCTGCCCGCGTCTTTGGGATCCCAGTTGCCCGGCATCGGTTCGCTGCCCGCGCCCTTGGCCATCGGCCCACCCGTGTCCATCGGCGAATCGCCGCGCGGCCGACGCTCCCGGCGCGAACGCCGGTCCGCTTTACTACTTCCGGACGACCCGCCCGACCCCATCGGTGACTTCGCCGAGGTGCCACGCCCCCTTCCGTCCGTGGGACTGCTTTTCGGCGGCGGCATCCCATCGTTCTTGGGCGGCGGCATCGGGCTCATGTCACTGTTCATCGGCGGCTGGGGCGGGGGGTTCTGCGCTTTCCGGATCAGTGCATCGAGGTCCTTGACAATCTCGTCCTGAATCTTGCGTGTTTCCGAGCCGGGATCCTTCTCCTTGAGCCGATCGCCGGCCTTTTGTGCGTTGTCCGCGATGCGCTCGGCCGTCTTATGGACGTCGATCTCTTCCCCATCAGCTTGCTTCTCGTCCACTTTGGGCGCGTTCTTTTTCGCCTCCGGCTTCTTCGGGTCGGGCTTCGCGGGATCCTGCGCCCCCGCGACGGTGGTTGCGAAGGCCAATATGAGGACGGCAGCTAACCGAGGCATAGAGCTATTCCGGGCAAAAGGCAACACTTCTATCATAGGGCGACTACATGCCGGGCGCCTGGGTCAACTGCTTGATCAGCTCAGCCACGTCGAGCTGCATTTTCTCCAACGCTTCGAGTTCGGCAGTTTCATCGTCGTTCAATTTCGTGCGGTCCGGGTGGGCCTTGTCGAAGGCTTCGGTCCGCTCGGCGATGTCGGCTTGCAGGGCCCGCAGCGCCTTGAGCTGGGCGAGCGGCGGAAGCTGATCGCCCTGCGCCATCGGTGGCATGTCGGGTTGCATGCCGCCGGCGCCTGCTGGGGGCGCGGCGGCGCCCGGCTTGTCGGGCTGGAGCGCTTCGAGCAACTGGTCCAGGCGCTTGATCGCCAGCCTCTGCTGACTCTGAATCCCGGCGTCGGCGATGTCCTCCAGCTCCAGGTCAAACGGCCCGGTCTCGGCCGCGTCGAGCCGGCTGTCCATTCGTTTGGCCGCCAACTCCATCGCGTCGACCGACTGCCGGAGCATCCGCCCGAAGACCGCCGCGTTCTCGAATTTCTTTTCGATCAACGTTCGCACTTCGCCCGCCAGCGCCTGCTGCTGCTGCTTCAGATCGTTCAGGCTGGTGCGGACCGGTCGCTCCCACTTGCCGGCTTTTTTGACGACCGAGTGAATGCGACCGGACTCATCGAGGAGCCGTTGCGCTCGATCGCGGAGCGCCTTGATTTCGTCGGCGAACCTGGCCGCCTGTTCGCGGAGCAATTCCTCGTCGTTCTTCTGCCGGGCCTGGTCAAGTTCTTGCTGGGCGTCGTCGAGCCGGTCGAGGACGTCGTCCATCTTGTCTGCGGCCGGGTCGCCGTTGTCGAGCTGGTCGCGGGCCTTGGCCATTTCGCGGGCCGCCCGCCGCAGCTCTTCCGCCGCCCGCTGACCCTTGTCGCGGGACAGCCGCTGGGCCAGGTCGCGGGCTTCCGCTTGTAGCTTCTCCTGCTCGCGAGCGAGCTTTTCCAGTTCCACCTTGCGCTGCTCCGGGTCGCGCATCGCCTGGGCCGTTTCGACCTTCTTTTGAAGTCGCTCTTGCTGGTCGATCAATTCCTCGAGCTGTTTGTCCGCCTCCTTGAGCTTTTTGGTCATGCGGTCCGCGTCCTCGGCCTGTTGTTCTTCGAGCGCGCCGAGCATTTTTTCCAAGTTAGCCGCGGCGGCCTTCTGCTCGCTGGCAGCGCGGCCGGTCTGATTCTGGCGGGTGAAGTCCGTGGCCGCGCGGAGTTGGTCCTTCACCTGCTCCGTGTTCCCGGTCGTGGCGGCTTTGCGAAGGGCGTCCGCCTCGCGTTGCAATTCCTCCGCCGCGGCCCGCAGGTCCTTGACTTCCGCGGCCAGGTCTTCGGCGTCGCGTGTCAGGGCCTTGCGGTCTTCGGACCCCATCGGTGTCCGGTTCGCGTCGGACTGCTTTGCCTTGGCCTCGGCCGCCTTGCGGTCCGCGAGGTCGCGCTTGGCTTCGACCGCGGCGTCCTTTTCCACGGCGAGTCGATTGAGCTTCTCAATGAGCTGCCGGCCGCGCTCGGCGAGGCGTTCATTGCCGACCGCGGTCTTGTCCAGCTCGGCCTTCTGCTCGGGTGTGAGCTTGTCGAGGGATGTCTCGGGCGGCACGGCCTGGCCGAGTTTCTGCCCGGAATCGATCTGCCGCTTGAGGTCATTGAGGACGCCGCGGGTCTCGCCGCGGATCTCGCCGATCCCGCTCCACGGCTCCAGGCGCTCGAGCAAGGAGAGAAAAGTCTGCTCGACCTCTTTTTGCCGCTTTTCGGCACGCGTGAGCGGAGCGGCCGGGGGTTCTTTGGTTTCGCCTTGCTTCTTGGCCACGGCGAGGTCGGCTTCCAGCGGCTCAAGCTCCTCGTTGGCCAAACGGGCTAACTCGGCCGCCGCGTCGTCCAGGCGGGCCGTTGCGCTCGTTCGCGGCAGGTGATTGTCCTTGGCCGACTGCTTCAACTTGTCGAGTTGAGCCCGCAGGCCGTCCTCGGGGTTGTTAATGCGCGACCGAATTTGTTGCTGAGTCTGCTCCGCCTGCGCCAGCCGGTCCAGATCTTCCGGGCGCAGCTTGCCGGCGTTCCGCAGTTGCTGGATTGCCTCCTGGACTTTGGTCCGGGCCTCGCGCTGCTGCGCGTGCAACCGCAACAGCTCGGTCCGGAGGTCACCTTGCGCCTGCTGCTCGACGCCCTCGAGGTCCTGCCGCGAGACGACGATCAACTCCACCTCGTGACTCCGTCCGGGTTGCTTGAACCCGGTCACGTCGTCGAAGTCCTCGGCCGCGATCGTCACGGAAACGACGTCGCCTTGCTTGAGTGCGGAGCCATCCGTGTGGCGGAACCGGGTGAGGGACAGCCGCTCCTCGAATCCGAGTTGTTGCGGTCGGAGCCGAAGCGACCCTAACGGTGGAATGGGAACGGTCCCGCGCATGAACGATGCCGCGGCCGGGATCGTCCGTCCCGCGCGTTCCGCATCGAACCATGGGATGGACTGCGGCGGCCCGCCCTGGTTGGTCTTGTACTCCAGCCACACGGACCGGATTGCGAACTGCTTGTCCTGAACTCCACACGCGAAGGTCAGCTCCGCGTCGGGAAGAACGAGTAAGGAGTCGCGGCCCGCGGACGGTCGGTCGAGCCGGACGACCGGCGCCGGATCCGGCTGCACCCGGATATCAAACATTCGCGTGGTTCCGAGGCCGGTGTCGTCCTCGAAGCGCAAGGCGTACGGCCCGGGCAGTCGCGGGACGAACGTCACGTCCATAACGGTCCCATTCCGCGACAATGCGAGCGGCACGTCCTGCCACACCTCGCGGCCAAGCAAGTCAAAGCCGGGCACCGCGATTTCCTGACCCCCGCCCAACGCGGACAAAGCTGGCAACAGACGCGTCATTGGCTGATCCGGGCGAAAGCCGATCCAGGCGTGGACGACCGGGCGGTCGGTCGCGGCTCGCAAGGTGACTCGGCTCCCGGCCACACACTCAACGACACTGCTGCCGTCGGGCAAGTCAATTGGCGCGAGGTCGGTGTACGCGGGAAAGTCGATGTGTAGTTGTGGCGACGGCCGGCCGTCGAGCGGCACGAGCACCGGCGGGGGCAGGACGTGGACCAACTGCCAGCCGGTGTCCGCGTCGTTCGCCCGTAGTCGGAACTGGAAGTCGCGCGGGATGCGCGTCGGTTCCACGCGAATGGTGACTTCCGCCTCGTCCGGCGCGTCCTCACTGGGCAGGACCGCGTAAGACTGCTCAACCGGCGTCGATCCATCCAGCTTGACCGCAACGGACACGCGGTCGGGGATTGCCCCGCGGAGCAGGAGTCGGATGTCGAGCGGCTCTCCGCGAGCCATGCGGTGCGGGAGTGGCTGCGGCGCAACGATTTCGATCTTCGTCTGTGTCGGCGCGCTGGTCCCGCCGAACGGCACCGCGAGGCGCAAGGCCGAAGCACGCGCGGCCTCCGGTGCGGACGACATCAGCCATGCGGTTGCGGCACACGCGATGAGCGCAGCGAGAACCGATCGCCTCAGCCAGCGAGTGTCCACCGCTTTTTCGAATTCGTACCGCTCTGCCTTGCGGGCCGCTCGGCGAATGGCCGCATTTCGGAGCCCCGGCGAGGTCGATCGGTCGTCGGGGCCCTGTTCGAGGAACTGAACGGCGCTGACCAGGGAGTCGTTGAATTCCGGGTAGGCGCGCTCCACGCGTAGTGCGACCCGGATCGGATCCTTCGACCCCGCCAGTGGCCGGGCAATCCACCGACGTGCGAGGAGCGGCATCCCCACCAAAAAAGCGCCCAGCCCGAGCGCCCGAACCAGGGCCGGCAGGTGGAAGCGGTGATCGAGGTACGCCAGGCTGACGAGGAACATGAGGCCGATCATCACCAGCCAGGAACCGGCTCGGAGCACGACCACCCGACGCAGTCGCGCCGCGATTGCATCCAAACGGCGTGGTAGGACGTCCTCGCGCGTCGGCAGCGGTGGTGGCAGGGTCAGGGGCATGACTCGGTCCCTCGACTATAGCAGTCGCCACTTCTTGCGCATAATCCATTCCGCGGTCAGCAGGCTCAGTACCAGCGCGAAGAGCGCTGCGTGATTCCACAACGACAGCGGCTCGCACGGTTGGTCGAGCGCGACGCGCGGGCCGGCGGGAAGCTCGTCCGGCAACTGGTCGGCCCGGTCCAGTGGGTAATAAAGCCCGCGCGATTCGCGCGCCGCCCGCTGCAGATCGGGCTCGTTCAGGTGGATGCGGTCGAGTTCCCCCGGCGGGGGCAATACGCGCGCCTCCGCTTTCGGCCGAGACCCGGTCGAGGCCGGGCTCGCCAGCGTGAAGGAGTAGTCCCCTTCCGGCGTCCGTGTCACCAGGGTTTCAAACGTCGCCCGCGTCCCTTCGCGGAGGGCGAGCTGAATTGTCTGCGTCTCGCCCTCAGCCGGCGGTCCGCCGGCCTGCTTGGGCGGCGATCGGTCGATCGTTACACGCACCGGACCTTCGGGCGGCGGGGCGTCGTCCGGGAAGCGGACGCTCACCCGCATCGGCTCGTCGCGGCGGTAGGTCTTTCGGTCCGTTCGCACTTCGATCCGCCCGACCCGCCCGCGAGCCAGCATCCGCACCGTCTGGATCCAGAACTGGTTGAATCGCATCTCGTCCTGACGCAGCCGCCACCGCCAGGTGTCGTCGAAGCCGATGAACATGACGCGGCCCGCCCCGACGAACTGTTGCAGCACGAGCGGATGGTTCTCGTCGCGGGCCGAGCCCGGCTGTGGTTCCGCGGGTCGCGTCGGATGCACGGCCAACACGTCGGCCGACAACTTTCGCCGGTACCCCTTGGCGTACCAGTAAAGCGGCTGCAGACGGTTCCAGATGTCGGCGTTCTCGGTCTCGTCGGTGCTGAATCGAAAGATCGGGTTGCCCTGGCCCGCGGCGGTGAGCTTCGGTTGGAACGGCTCCTTGATGGCTTCGGTCGGCGGAATCGGCGCCGGGCCGTCGCACACGACCGGCATGACGTCGGCCAGCGGCGTATCGCGGTAAGCGTTCGGGCAGGCGTATTCCCCGGCCAGCATGAGCAGTCCACCACCCTGATCCTTCACGAACTTGGCCAGGCTCTCGAGGACGGCTTCTGATTTGGGCAAGTGCTTTGGATCCACATCGCCAAGGATCACCACGTCGAACTTCTTCA
>Ga0075418_10010180_pt1 | contig 10535 bp, 6 predicted proteins | sample SoiMetdeltSBSDD2_FD_81776 | JGI IMG/M metagenome (GOLD analysis project Ga0075418, IMG submission 81776) | Bulk soil microbial communities from a Populus tree surrounding site in Tennessee, USA - Soil MetaG P. deltoides SBSDD2 | ecosystem: Environmental > Terrestrial > Soil > Tree plantation...
TCCGGCCCTCGGTGGAGTTGGCGGCGATCAGATCGACCTGGCTTGACGAGAGCGCGATGTAGGTCAAAGACAGATCCATCTCGCGGACTTCCTTGAACTTCAAATTGTACGTCTTCGATAATCCCGGATAACCGTCATCGCGTAACATGAAATACTGACCGAATCCGGCGCGCCATTGTGGCGTGTGTCGAGCGGCATCGGAGATCGTTTTCAGGTTCAGTCGTCGTGCCTCGGCGCCACGCACCAGGATCGCGAACGTGTTTTCGAATCCCACGGGCGCGCTGACGTCGACGTTGAATTTGCTCGCGTAGTCCTGTTTTACCTGGTCGTAAACTGCTCGCGGATCGCTGATCGGGGTGTGGTGGAGTATGGCGGTAAAGGATGTTCCGGTGTATTCGGGATAAAGATCCAGAGTTCCACTCACGAGCGCTTCGTGTGGAAGATTTCCGCCTAATTCGAGACGCCGCTCGACCGAAACGCCGCGCGCCTCGAGCATCTGCGCGACGATCTCCGCGAGCAATGCCGATTCGGTGAAGTCTTTTGAGCCGACGACGACGCGGGCCTGGGCAGTCGATGCCGATTCCTTACCGTCGCGCCAGAGCGATAACCCCAGGAAAAGCAAGAACAACGCGATCGCGCCGATTGCCAGCACGTGCTTGACTGAGCCTCGCGTGCGACGCTTCGCGTCAAAGCTGAAGCGACGTTCGACGAGACCCAAAAAGAAGTCGGCTGCGAGGGCAAGTAAAGCTGCTGACAATGCGCCTGCGAGCAGCAGGTTGTTGTCGTACTGGCGCAGGCCGCGGAAAATGTAGACGCCCAAGCCGCCGGCGCCCACGGCAGCAGCGATCGTCGTAACGCCAACTGCGATCACGGTTGCTACACGAATGCCGGTGACGATCACGCCCATCGCCAGTGGCAATTCGACCTGTCGCAGCACCTGGCCGTCAGTCATGCCCATCGCCACAGCCGCTTCGCGAACGCTCGGTTCAACGCCGAGGATCCCGGTCACCGTGTTGCGGATAATCGGCAACAGCGAATAGAGCACGAGCGCGACCAGAGCAGTGCGCGCGCCGATGCCGCCGATGAATGGCAACGGAATCAAAAATCCAAACAGCGCCAGGCTCGGAATCGTCTGCATGATGTTAGCGATGCCAAGCACTGGACCACGCAACGCTCGATAGCGTGTTAAAGCGATTCCAGTCGGAACACCGATCATCACCGCCAGGAGGATCGCGATGAATACGAGCACGATGTGCTGCCTGACCAGCAGCAGTAGCTCAGACCAGTTGAGCTGGAGGAAGTGCCAGAAACTCACGGCGCGCCTCCATTGCTGAGGTTCAAAGTCTCAATATAGGCGCGTGCCTGCGGGTTGTCCGAAGCGAGAAAGCCGTCGGGTGTTTCGAGTAAAACCAGTTGGCCTTTGTGCATCAGGCCGATGCGACGGCCGAGGATCAATGCTTCGCGGATGTCGTGTGTGACGAGAATGGCTGTCTTGCCCAGGTGCATCGCAAGATCCGCAAACTCGCGTTGCAAACTCGCGCGCGTGAGTGGATCGAGCGCGCCGAAAGGTTCGTCAAGCAGAAGCAGCGGCGGATCTGCGCCTAGCGCACGTGCAACACCGGCGCGCTGGCGTTGGCCTCCTGATAACTCGTGCGGGTAACGTTCGGCGAAGCGTTCCGGAGCGAGTCCGACCAGCCTCAACAACTCGCGCACACGATCGTTAGCGCGTTCCTGATCCCAACCTAACAAGGCAGGTAGCAAACCGACGTTGCGTGCGATTGTGAAGTGTGGAAACAGGCCGCCTTCCTGGATCACGTAGCCGATGCGGCGACGCAACGCGATGGGGTCCCACGTCGTTGTTCGCTTCCCTTCGACGAGTACCTCGCCAGATGACGGCGTCAACAAACGGTTGACGAGCTTGAGCGTCGTTGTCTTGCCGCAACCTGACTCGCCGAGCAAAACAAGCGTCTCGCCTTTCTCAACAGTCAGGTTCAGGTTCGAGATTATGTTTCCAGCGGTTGGTAGCGAGAACGTTACATTGTGAAACTGAACCAGTGGATCGTTTGTGCTTCCTGGTGGCATCAGTTGGCGAGCAACAGATTACTGCTGAATCGTTCCTGAGAGTCGAGCCACGTGTGTGAGAGTTCGAAGCCGGTTGCGACCGCGAGTTGTGCGATGCCGGTCTTATCGTATTTGTAAGAGTTTTCGGTGTGAATCAACTCGCCGGCGGCGAACTCGATGTCGAGGTCGAGCTTTTCGATGCGCACGTGCTGATCGGCAAGACTTTCGATGTAGATCTCGATCCGGCCTTCGCTCTGGTTGTAGAAAGCGCGGTGTTTGAACGCGCGCAGATCGAAAGTTCCGCCGAGCTCGCGGTTGATTCTCGCCAGCACGTTCAGGTTGAATGCGGACGTCACGCCGAGCGCATCGTTGTACGCGGCTTCGAGGATCGCGGGATCTTTCTTCAGATCCGCGCCGAGCAGCAGCGCATCGCCTTTTTGCAGCACGCTTCGCAGTGCACGGAGAAAGCGCAGGGCTTCGTCGAGATCGAAATTGCTAATGTTTGAACCGAGGAACAGCGCGAGGGTTCGCCGACGTGGTTTCTTGCCGAGCTCCGCGAGGCCGGCGAAATAGTCGGCTGCGTAAGCTTCGATTGTGAGTCGTGGATACGACTGCAACAAAATTCGCGAACTGCTTTCCAGCGCGGTCGCGGAAATATCGACGGGCATAAACAACAACTCGGATTGACGTCGCAGAAGTGCTTCGATGATGAGTCGCGTCTTTGACGCACTGCCGCTGCCCATCTCTACGAGTGTTTTCTGACCGGAGATCGACGCAACAATGTCGTCGGAATAACGCTGGAGAATCTCGTTCTCCGCGCGCGTCAAATAGTACTCGGGCAAGAGGCAGATGGCTTCGAAGAGCTGCGAGCCGAGTTCGTCGTAAAAGTATTTAGGCAGGAAACGCTTGGGATGCGCGGACAATCCCTTTCGGACGTCCTCCGAGAAACCTGCAAGCGGATCTCGCCTGGCGAGAGTATGAATGTAGAGTCGAGGATCTCTAGTGGGTTCTGACTGTGCCACAGTCGCCACATGATAGCCCATATGGCAGGCATCTGTGTAATCTGTGTACGGATTTGGTAGCTAAAAGATGCCGCCGAGGAATTTGCTGATCGCGCCCGGGGCGCGGTGTAGGTAGGTCTCCACAATGCGGGCGCCAACGCCGAGTCGGTCGTCAAAATCTGTGTTTGACCGACCGTATTCGCCGGCGTAATCGCGCATCCAGAATTGAAAGCGCCGCATTCCGTTCCGTTCAGCCTCTGCAACTGCCGCCTCACTCCTCCAACCTTGATGCGCGACGCGATGCAGCGCGATGATCGTTCCCGTGCGATCCACGCCGTCTTTGCAGTGGACGAAGACGCGCCCGTTCTGTGGCGCCGCAATGATCAGCAGGATGCGTCGCACTCGGTCGTCCTGCGGCCTGCCCCAATTCGGAAGCGGAACATTGAAGTAATTCAATCCCAGCGCGCGCGCTTCTGCCTCTTCCGCCCTGGTCAGTTCTCCGCTTCCACGAAGATTGACGATTGTGTCGATACCGAGTTCGCGCAAACGCTGGACGCCACCCGCACGCGGTTGAGCCCCGCGATAAAGTCGTTCGCTCACCTGTTGAAATCTCGGCAACTCGGTTTCCGCAGTCTGAGCAGACACCGTTGTCGAGAAAAGCATCAACGAGACGCCGATGGCGAAAAGCATTATTCGCATGTGAATTCTCGAGCTGACCTAAGGTTTGGACGCACTAACTCTACAACACAAGTCAACTCGAATTGAAGTCCGCAAGCGCTGGCTGTAGAATCACCACTGAAAAGGGGAGTAGGTCACCTTCCTCCACTGGTCCGATGCGGCCGTCAACACGGTGCCTCGTAGGCACTCGGCACATCGGGTAGAGCAAACGCTCAACGACCAAGACCTTTTGCGGCGATTGGCGCGCAAAGGGTTTTTTCCTTTAGCGCGACGTTACAGGTCACAAACTCTGCGTTGACGCGCGAAAGGATTGCACGTGGTCGAACCAGGCACATATTGGCACACATTTACAACCGACGAAATTTTCGAGCGGCTGAAGTCTTCTCCGCACGGTCTCAGCGCGGCTGAGGCCGCCAGACGGCTGCAAGAGTTCGGTCCGAACGAGCTTCAAGTTGCGGGGCGGATCTCGCCGTGGACGATCCTCCTCGAGCAGTTCAAAAACGTCCTCATCGTCATTCTGCTGCTGGCGACTGCGCTCTCGGCTTTTTTGGGTCACGGCGTCGAAGCTATCGCGATCACGGTGATCGTGCTCTTCGCAGTAATCCTAGGCTTCATACAGGAATATCGCGCTGAGCGCGCCATCGAAGCACTTCGCGAAATGGCCGCACCTGCGGCAACCGTCATCCGCGAAAAACACGAGACGCGGATTCCCGCGCACGACCTCGTCCCCGGCGACGTGATCCTCCTTGCAACAGGCGACAAGGTTCCCGCGGACGCACGCCTGCTCGATGCAATCAATTTACAAACAGTTGAAGCAGCGCTGACGGGCGAGTCTGCTCCGGTGGAAAAACACTCGCACCCGCTCGACGGCGAACAACTCGCCACTGCCGACCGCAAAAACATGGCGTTCGCAGGGACTGCTGTGACGTACGGCCGAGGGCGCGCTATCGCTGTCGCGACCGGAATGGCGAGCGAGTTCGGCAAGATCGCACGAATGCTCGAAGGCGTTGAGACGGTGAAGACGCCGTTGCAGCAGAACCTCGACCGCATCGGCAAGTCTCTGGCGCGCGCGGCGGTCGTGGTGGTGCTTGTGATAGTCGCGATCGGGCTGTTTCGAGGTCAGCCTTTCATCGAGATGCTGATCTTCGGCGTGGCTTTGGCCGTCGCCGTCGTGCCTGAAGCATTACCGGCGGTTGTGACGATCTCGCTGGCGCTCGGCGTCAAGAGAATGGTTCGGCGCAACGCGCTCGTCCGGCGCCTGCCGGCAGTCGAGACGCTCGGCAGTACTTCGGTCATCTGCTCTGACAAAACCGGCACGCTAACGAAAGACGAAATGACAGCGCGGCGTTTGTTCGTCGACGGCGAGATGATCGAGATTTCCGGCACGGGATATGAGCCACGCGGAACTTTTTCAGTGAACGGCTCCGGCAACTCTACTGCACTGCCGGCTCTGTTGCGCGCCGCCGCACTCGCGTCGGATGCGCGAGTCGAGCAAAGAGAGGGGACAGGCAAGTGGGAAGTGAAAGGCGACCCGACCGAGGGCGCGCTCATCGTCGCGGCGGCCAAGGCCGGTTTCGACAAGCCGGCACTCGACGCACAGTTTGCGCGCGTCTCGGAGATTCCGTTCACGTCCGAGACGAAGCGAATGACCACGCTGCACCAAACGCCTGACGGTGTCGTGGCTTACGCGAAAGGCGCACCCGAAGTCATCGTTCCTGCGTGCGCGTGGCAATTCACCGAAAACGGCGAAGAGCCGCTTGATGAATCAGGCCGCAACGAAGTTCTCGAACGCGCACGCCAAATGGCTGGCGAGGCGCTCCGAGTTCTAGCCGTCGCGCAGAAGCCTCACGCCGCACTGGCCAATGCCGAACGCGAGATGACTCTGTTAGGCCTGGTCGGGCTGATAGATCCGCCCCGGCCCGAGGCGGCAGCGGCCGTTCGGGAATGTGAGGCAGCGGGTATCAAAGTCATCATGATCACCGGAGATCATCCGCTGACGGCGAAAGCAGTCGCCGACGAGCTTGGTCTGACGAAAGGCGGTCGTGTTGTCACTGGCCAGGAGTTGGAAGCGATGACGGACGCGGAACTCGAGCAGGAAGTCGGCTCGATCGACGTGTGCGCGCGCGTGTCTCCAGCACACAAGCTTCGTGTGGTTTCAGCTCTTCAAAAGCGCGGGCAAGTTGTCGCGATGACGGGCGACGGAGTGAACGACGCGCCGGCTCTCAAAAAGGCCGACATCGGAATCGCGATGGGTATCACCGGTACAGACGTGTCCAAAGAAGCATCCGCGATGACGCTGACCGACGACAATTTCGCGTCCATCGTCGCGGCTGTCGAGGAAGGTCGCGGCATCTTCAGCAACATCAAGAAATATCTGATGTACCTGTTATCGTCGAACATCGGTGAGATCGGGTTGATGGCTGGAGCGAGCCTGGCGGGCTTACCGCTTCCGTTAACCGCTGTCCAAATTCTCTACGTGAATCTCGCCACCGACGGCTTACCGGCGTTGGCGCTGGCCGTTGACCCGCCGGAGCGCGGGCTCATGCGGCGTCCGCCGAGAGATCCACGCAAGGGCATATTCACGCGCCCGGTTGTCATGCTCATGCTGGTCGGTGGTGTGTGGTCGGCGCTCGTCAATCTCGGTCTGTTCGTCTGGGCATTGAACTCCGGACGCAGCGTGCCGGAGGCGATGACGATGACGTTCGTGTCTCTCGTGCTGATACAGTTCTTCAAAGCGTACAACTTCCGCTCCGATCGACTTTCGGTGCTAAACCAACCGTTTGCAAACAAATGGCTCAACCTGGCGATCTTCTGGGAGCTCGTGATGCTGGGGCTGATCGTCTACGTCCCGATTCTGGAAACAACATTCGGCACTTACGGCCTGCCGTGGATCGATTGGATCATCATTGTTGCCGCGGCCTTCACCGTTTCACCCGTGCTCGAATTGACGAAGTGGATGGAGCGACGCGGATGGTTTGGTGAGCTCTCTGCGTAATCTCTGCGGCCCTCTGCGTATCTCTGCGACCTCTGCGTTAAAAATGCCCATTAATCGCAGAGAACGCAGAGATACGCAAAGGGCCGCAGAGAAAGACTGCTTCACCCGCTTGACCATAAGAGCGCCTGTGGGCAAGATCGCTCGGCAATGTTAAGTAGATTTTTACCCCTCGCCCTGGTGCTGTGCGGTTTGTGTTCAACAGCCCTCGCCCAAGGCTTCAAAAAGGAACTCGAAGCCCCGGAAAAAGTCTCGCTTTCCGTCAAGAACCTCGACGGGCGCGTGAGCGTGATCGCGTCGGAAGAACAACAGAAAAAGGTCACTGTCGACGCCAAATCGTCGGGCTCGGCAATCGAGCCTGACGACGTCAAAGTCGAGCAGAAAGGCGGCGCGTTCGTCATCGACGTCCGCCCGCGCGGCGAAAAGAACCGCATCGATCTCGTCGTGACGATTCCGGCGCGCTCGAAGGTCGAAGTTGAAGGACAGGCGGGCGCTGTCGACGTCATTGGGAGTGTCGAGTCTGCTGTCGTCAAAACCGACACCGGAACCATTCACGCAGACGTTCCGCTCGAAGCAGTGAAGTTCAACTTCGTTTGGGAAGCGAGCAAGCCGCGTTACATGAGCGACGTCGAACTGCCGCCGATCAAAGAGAAAGCCGGCGGCGTCTACAAACTTTCCGGCCGTCTCGGTGAAAAGGACGCAAACAAAGAAGAGCTCGTCGCACTCGACTTTCGCACGCAACGCGGTGTTGTGCTCCTGAACATCGACCCCGAAATGGCGCCTGCCGACCTCCGCGAACGGCCACTGACTGAAGCCGCGCGTGCGATCGTTCGCAGCGGCGACTTCGAACTCGTCGAGGCCATTCGGAAAGTGTCGCCGAAGATGTTTGGCGACTACGCGAAAACACTGCCGCCTCCAGACAAAGAGCCTTCGTTAGTGAAGCGCACTCCGCCGGGACGGATCGTCAGTGCCGTTGCGCCGCAGTTGATGCGATTCACGGCCAGCGTCACGGATCGGAATGGACGCGCGATCGGAGGCATGCGCGAATCCGATTTCACGGTTTGGGAAAACGGGATCGAACGGCGCGTGACGGATGTTTCGCCCGCGAATGAACCTTTCAATCTCGTGTTGCTGCTCGACGTGTCAGGTAGTGTCGAGGAACGAATGGATTTTATTCGCAAAGCCGCGCGCGACTTCCTCCGCACCGCAAGCCCGCAGGATCGGATTTCGATCATTAGCTTCCGCGATGATATTCAGGTGATCTCCGACTTCAGCACCGACCGTCAAATGCTCTCGCGGAAACTGGACGAGATCGATGCCGGCGGCGGCACAGCGCTGTACGACGCACTCGGCTACGTGTTGGCCGATCCGATCAAGAAACTCCGTGGAGAACGCACTGCGATCGTGGTGATGTCTGATGGCGACGACAACAAGTCGTTCCTGCCGTTCCCGGCGATTCTCCAGGCGTTGGGTGAATCGGGCGCGCTCGTGTATCCGTTGTACGTGCCCTCAGGATTGATTCCGGAATCGAGCGTGCCGAAACCGGAGGTCACGATCGATCCGCTGCGCACGCGCTATCTCACGCTGACCACGCGCGCGGAAGAGGAAGGACGCAAACTCGCGAGTGCTTCAGGCGGGGTTTACTATCCGATTCGGCGGCTCGAGGATTTGCAGAAAGCCTACGACGAGGTGGTGGCGCAACTGCGCTCGGCTTACACGATAACTTACGCTTCGAATTCCGTTTCGTCGTCGCCGCGTGTTCGCGTGCGAACCAATCGCGACGGCGCTTCCGTGAGACTGAGTCCAGTAGTAGGTTTGAATACGCCTTAGGCTTTCCTCTGCGGCTCTCTGCGTATCTCTGCGTGCTCTGCGTTTATACGCTAGACTAACGCAGAGGACGCAGAGATACGCAGAGGACCGCAGAGATGAACCAACCCCTATTCAACGCCCTTTTCGATGAGGCCGAGCGCAAACCGTTAACTGTCTCGCAGCTCACAAACTCGATCAGAACATCGCTCGAGGCGCGCTTCGCGTCCGTTTGGGTCGAAGGCGAAATCTCGAACTTCAAAGATCACTCGTCGGGTCACTGGTACTTCACGCTCAAAGATGAAAACGCCCAACTGCGTGCGAAATGTTTTCGCTCGACTAATGTTCGCATTCGCTTTCGACCTGCGAACGGTTTGAAAGTTCGCGCGCGCGGTAAACTCTCTGTGTATGCGCCGCGCGGAGAGTATGAGATGGTTATCGACGCGCTCGATCCGGTTGGCGCCGGTGCATTGCGCGTTGCATTCGAACAACTTCGCGATCGTCTTCAGAAAGAAGGCCTGTTCGCGAAAGAGCTGAAACGACCGTTGCCGGTTTTTCCACGACGCGTGGGGATCGTCACTTCGCCGACGGGAGCTGCGATACGCGACATTCTCAACGTGATCTCGCGACGCACACGCACGGTCCACGTTCTGTTTTCCCCGGCGCGCGTGCAGGGCGATTCTGCTGGTCCGGAGATCGCCCGTGCGATCCAGTTCATAAATCAGTATCACGAACGTGCTTTGCGCGAGGGACGTCAAGCTGACGGGGTCGACGTGCTGATCGTCGGGCGCGGCGGAGGCTCGACGGAAGATCTCTGGGCCTTCAACCAGGAAGAAGTCGCTCGCGCGATTCGGAAGTCTTCTATTCCCGTGATCTCCGCTGTGGGCCATGAAACCGACTTCACGATTGCAGACTTCGCCGCCGACTTTCGTGCAGCGACTCCATCTGCCGCTGCCGAGATCGTTGCGGCACGTGAAGATCAGATCTGTTCAGCGCTGGAACATCTCGGTCGTCAACTCGTCCGGCAAACGAAATTTCAGATCGTGAACCTGCGATCGAGAGTTCAGGAACAAGCACTGTCGCAGGCGTTCGACGAAGTCAAATCGCGATTGACGAATGCGCGCGCGCGTTTGGACGCGGCTTCAGGGTCGTGTGAAGGGGCGATCGAGTTCAAGCTTCAGGAAGGACGCGAACGGCTGGGCCTCGCGGCTGCCTCGCTCGATGCGCTCTCGCCGCTCGGAGTGTTGCAACGAGGCTACGCGATAGCGCAGGATGCGTCGGGCAAACCGTTGCGCGATGCGGCATCCGTCGACGAAGGCGACGCCGTTAGCGTTCGACTGGCAAAGGGAAGACTGAACACTCGAGTCGTGAGCGTCGAAGCCACGGAATAACGCAATGCGCAAACGGATAGTAATCGATCTCGATGCGCCGCAAGGCGGGCCGGCTGCGCGTGCTCGAGTGGGTAAGCGCGGGCGATGGCGCAAGATTTTGGCGCTGCTGATGTTTGTGGTTTTAGTTGTTGTTCTGGCGGCGATCGTCGGCGGGTTCTTCGGGTGGCGTTATTACCAATCGACTCCGTCTTACACGCTGACACTGCTGATCGACGCCGCGCAGCGTAATGACGTGGCGGAGTTTCAAAAGCGAATCGACGACGAGGAGATCGCGAAAAACATGCTCGCGAGCGTCAGTCAGAAAGCTGCCGGGCGATATGGGTTTGCGCTCAACAGTTCGATCCAGCAGCGGATCGACACGATCGTGCCAACCCTGCTGCCAGGTTTGAAACAAACGGTTCACGACGAGGTGGTGAAGGAGATCAAAGAGTTCGCTTCGAAGTCGGAGCCACGGCCGTTTATTTTTCTCCTCGTCACTGTTCCGTCGCTGATGAAAGTCACGACTGAGGGAGACACGGCGAAAGCCACAGCGGCGTGGAGTGATCGGACGATCGAGATGACGATGCGGCGCGATGCAGAGCGTTGGAAGGTGATTGAATTCAAAGA
>Ga0075418_10010181_pt1 | contig 10534 bp, 11 predicted proteins | sample SoiMetdeltSBSDD2_FD_81776 | JGI IMG/M metagenome (GOLD analysis project Ga0075418, IMG submission 81776) | Bulk soil microbial communities from a Populus tree surrounding site in Tennessee, USA - Soil MetaG P. deltoides SBSDD2 | ecosystem: Environmental > Terrestrial > Soil > Tree plantation...
GCCCGGCGGCAGCAGCGGCTCCAGGAACGAGGACGGACGGCCCGACACCACCGCCACGACCGCGAACCGCGCCGCCAGCGCGTCGAGGACCTCGTAGGCACCGGGCAGCGGCCGGGCCTCCGCGGGCACATCGACGATGGGGGACAACGTGCCATCGAAGTCGAGCAGGAGGGCGGCCCGGGCGGGCCGCTCGATGAACGGCGCCAGCAGGTCGGTCATGGGAGGGTCGATCCCGCCGGACGCTCGCGGGCACGACGTCCACCGCCCGCGCGACGCGCATGATCCGCGGGGTCGGCCGTCAGATCAGCCCCCGGCGAGATCGGTGCCGAGCATCACCACCAGCTGGGCGCCGCCTGGGTCGGCGGGAGGTTGGGCGGGCATGGCGGCCACGCCGTCGGCTGGGGCACCGAGTGCCTCGGCCAGGGCCCCGGCCTCGCCCTCGAATCCATCGACGAACAGCACCTGTGTGGCGTCGAGCTGCTGGCCCTCGGGCCCATTCGTCGCCTCGACGGTCTGGTACCCGGCGGCCGCCAGCTGTTCTGTCTTCGCGCCGGCCGCGCCGCTCACGCCGGAGACGTTGGCGACGCGCACCACGATCTCGGCCGGCTGGCGCAGCGGTGCCGCGGTGGTCGTCGTGTCGCCCCCGTCCTCCCCCGCTGTCGTGTCGGTGCCCTCCCCGTTGGCGGCCGTCGCGCCGGTGGTGGCGGTAGCGATGTCGTTAGACGTCGAGCTGTCGTCGAGGGCTCGCAACAGGAACAACCCCAGCACCACGGCCGCCGCCAGGAGCACGATCCCTCGGGCCGGGTTCGACCGGGTCGAGGGTTCTTCGGTCGGTGGTCGCTCGGTCTGCATGCGGGGCCTCCTATCGCCCGTGCCCGACCCCGGTGCGGCCCACGAAGCGGGCCCGGCGGCGCTGGAGCCGCATCCGGCGCAGCCGGTGGACGACCAGGGGGTCGTACGCCAGGGCGTCGGGATCGTCGAGCAGGGCGTTCAACAGTCGGTAGTAGCGGGTCGGCGAGAGGTGCAGATGCTCGCGAATGCCAGCGCTCTTCGGAGCCGGGAGCATCCACCAGCACCTCTCGAAGTCGAGGATCGCCCGGTCGCGATCGGAGAATGACACTCGGACAAGGCTGGCGTGGCCACCCATCCAATGCAAGCACCCTCCGTGGGTGGCGGAAGAGGTCGGCGATATGGTCGCGCCGCCGCCCGAGTAGCTCAGCCGGCAGAGCAGGGGCCTTGTAAGTGATCCGCTCTGCCCGGCGTACTTGTCAGACCTGGGGGCAGGTCACGCGTGCGCCGGACAGCACCGGAAATTGACCGATTGCCTGCTGTTGCCACCTTGGGTTCCGGGGCCGGTTGCACGGACGGTCATCAGCGACGAATGACCCACCAACCCCTCGTCGCTTCTGCCGCCCCTCGGTCTACGGGTCGGGTGGTGTCGTCAGGGTGGATCTGTCCGGTCGCCGGTGAGCCAGCGGTACACCGGTCGGAGTCCTCGCTCGTAGACCACCACGAACATCTCCGACGTGAACTCCAGCAGTGCACTCAACACCAGCGGCGCGATGCACGCCCCGACAACCGCGGCCACCGAAGCCAGCACCAGGCCGCCTTCGTTCGACCACGCCGTCACGAACGCCAACACGGCACCGCCCGCGGCCAAGGTCCACCAGTAGCGTCTGTCGCTCCAAGTCATCGCCCCCGCCCCTTCGACGCAGGCAGGCTAGACGGTCGGACCCGGCGCCGCTGATATTCGGCCGCCGCATCAGCCTGCGGCCGCACGCCCGGCCGTTCGAGGAGTCAGTACCATGCTGATCCGGATCAGCGTCTGCTCGGGTAGCCCTGACGCGGTCGATTCCCTTGCTTCTCGTGCAGGGGGCCGGTCCGCGTGCTCGCCAAGGCTGGCCTGTGAACGGAGCCAGGGCGACAGAACCATCACCCCGACCCGGATCGGAAAGACAACACGATGGGCGAGTCCATGAGGTCGGCTCGGGCAGCCGGCTGGTACCGCGATCCTCCCGGCCGGCTCAGGTACGCCTACTGGGACGGCTCCAGTTGGCGGCCGGACGTGACGGCGGCAGTGAACCTGATGCACGGCACCGCAAAGTTCTTCATCAGGCGGCGAGCACTCGCCAGGATCGGCGAGTTCGTGCCGAACCACGAGACGGTCGAGTGCATCGCGGCCGGTAGCTACTACACATGGACTTGGGGTAACACTCCCGTCGCCGTCGTGCTCACGGATCGGCGACTGCTCCTCCTGCTTGGTGGCCGTCGAAAAGCCAGGGTTCGCGAGTACCCACGCGAGTCGATCTCCTTCGCGAAGCCCGGACTGTGGGGAAGCATCACGGTGATCGCGAACGGCGAGACGTTCCGCGTCGACCGCGTCAACCCCCATGACGCGGACGACATGGTCGACGCCATCCGAGACGCTCGACCGGCCGGCGAACGGGACCGGCCCTCCCGGCGCCCCGTGGCCAGGTACCTCGGGAAGCTCAGACACCGGCACGTGACCGAGGAGTGAGATGCCCGAAGCGGAGGCGCTCGTGGCGGTGCGGGCCGAGAGGTTGCGGCGCCGCAGCGATCGGGCGTAGTCATCCCACCACGTCTCGACCGGCTCGGTAGCTCTGAATCGCCTGCTATCGCCACGGCGTGCTAGCGAGCCGGGACAGACTAGAGGCCGGAAGGTGGCCTCTGACGAGGAAAACAACCGGCCCGAGTAGCTCAGCCGGCAGAGCAGGCGCCTTGTAAGCGTCAGGCCGCGGGTTCGATTCCCGCCTCGGGCTCGGAGGAGCGCCCGTGCGTCAGCGCTGCCGGGCGATCTCGAAGCACGCGAGCGCGGCTGCCGCCGACACGTTGAGGGATCCCAGGCGGCCATGCATGGGGATGGCCACCAGTTCGTCGCAGCGCTCGCGGACCAGGCGCGACAGCCCCTTCCCCTCCGCGCCCAGCACGACGCAAACCGGGCCGTCGGCACCCGTCAGGTCGTATATCGAGGCGGTCGCCTGTCCGTCGAGGCCGACTACGTGCACGCCCGCGTCGCGGATGCGCGCCAGCGCGGCCGGCAGGCCCCCGACCACGGCGATGGGCAGGTGCTCCACGGCTCCGGCGGCCGCCTTGGTCGCCGCCGCCGTGACGTGGACGGCGCGATGGCGCGGCAGCACCACGCCCGTGACACCCGCGCACTCGGCGGATCGCAGGATCGCACCGAGGTTTCCGGGATCGGTGACGCCGTCCAGCCCAACGAGAAACGGCGCCACGGCCCCGCCATCCCCACCGCCGCGGCGGGCGGCGTCGTCGGCGCCGGGCCGTCCGGCGACCAGGTCGTCGAGGTCTGCCTCGGGCAGCGGTGCCGCGAGCGCAAGCACCCCCTGCGGCGCCTCGCTCCGCGCCTGGGCGGCGAAGCGCCCCCGCCCGACGACGTTCAGGGGTACCCGGTTGGATTCGGCCAGCTCGCGGATGTCCCGCAGGATCGGCGCGTCGCCCCCGTCGCGCTCCATCCACACCTCCCGGACCCGGCGGGTGCCCGCCAGGAGGAGCTCGCGGACCGCCTGGCGGCCCTCGACCTGGTCGCCCCCCAGTCCCCGACCGGACGGCCCGGCGCGGCCCCGCCGGCTCGCGGTACCCGACGGGCCCCGGGCTCGGCCAGTCGACCTGGCCGCTGGTGGGGCACCACGTCCGGGACGCCCGGAGGCCCCGCTGCGTGAGCCCGGACGTCCACGGCGCGGGGTCACGCCGATCCCCCGCCGACCGGTGCGCCGCGGGCGACCAGCGCCACGGCGATGCAGGCGATCCCCTCGGCCCGTCCCAGGGCTCCGAGACCCTCGGCCCGCTTGCCCTTGACCGTGACGGGCGCGCCCACGGCGTCGCCGAGCCGGGCCTCGATGGCCGCCCGCTGCGCGGCCACCTTGGGTTCCTCCAGGACCACCGTGCAGTCGACGTTCTGCGGGTACCAGCCGGCGTCGTGCAGCGCCGCCACCGCCCGCCGCAGGAGCCCGACGGAGTCGGCACCGGCCCAGGCGGGATCGGTGTCCGGGAAGTGCTTGCCGATGTCGCCCAGCCCTGCGGCCCCGAGCAAGGCGTCCGTGACGGCGTGGGCGATCACGTCCCCGTCGCTGTGCCCGGCAAGCCCGGGCAGCCCGGCGAACGACACGCCGCCGAGGACCAGCGGGCGGTCGGCGTCGCCCGAGAACGGATGCACGTCGAAGCCCTGTCCGATCCGGAGCGTGGGTGGGGTTTCGGTCATGACGTCTCACCAAACCCGAGCAACGCCTCCGCGACGGCGAGGTCGACGGGCCGGGTGATCTTGAGGTTGGCCGGCGAGCCCTCCACGATGACCACCTTGCCACCCGCGGCCTCGACCAGGGACGCATCGTCGGTCGCCTCGGGCTCGGGGGCGTGGGCCCGGCGCAGCGCCGATGCCCGGAACGCCTGGGGTGTCTGCACCGCCACCAGTCCGTTGCGGTCGACCGCCCCGCCGGACCGGCGCCGGAGCGTGTCCGTGACGTCCACGGCGGGTACGGCCGCATCGGCGCCGTCGCGCACTGCCCCCACGACCCGGGCGAACAGCTCTGCGCCCGCGAGGGGGCGGGCACCGTCGTGGACCACGATGACCTCGGCGGCGCCCGGCACCGCCGCCAAGCCGGCCCGGACCGAGCTCGACCGGGTGGCCCCGCCCCCGACGACCGCGTCGGCGCCGAACGCTGGCTCGGCCGCCCGCTCGGGCGGCACCACGACCACGACGCCGTCGCCGGGGCCGCCGGCGGCGGCGCGGGCGGCGCCAACCGACCAGTCGAGCACCGGGCGTCCGGCGAGCTCCTCGTACTGCTTGGGCCGTCCGAACCGGCTGCCCGATCCGGCCGCCACGACGATCACCCACATCGACTGCATGACCCGCCGGAGGCTACCGGTCGCAGGATCGGCCTGAGGGGGACGAAAGTCCTACGGATGCAACGAAACGTCCGGAACGTCTCCGAATGTGCGGACGCTCGGCCGGCTCGTCGTTATCGTTCCCCCTGATGAGCGCCACCGATCTGCTCGCCGACGTGGACCTGTTCGCCGACCTGACACCGGGCGAGCTCCTGCAGCTCGCCGACGCCAGCACGACGGAGGACCTGCGGCGGGGCGACGTCGTGTTCCACGAGGAGGACGCCCCCGACAAGATGTACGTCGTCGTGAGCGGACGGATCGCCATCGCCAAGCGCTCGATCGACGGGCGGGAGGCGGTGGTCGCCCTCATGGAGCCCGGCGACCTCTTCGGCGACATGGGCTTCTTCGAGGGCCTGGGCCGGTCGGCGGAGGCACGGGCGTTGGAGCCGTCGCAAGTCCTGGCAATCGGATTCGACCCCATCCGGCAGGTGTACGAGCAGCGGCCCGAGCTCCTCTGGGGCGTGGTGGCCCTGCTCGCGGGACGGATACGCACGATGGATGTGGCGCTCGCCGACTCTGTGTTCCTCGACGTCACCGGCCGCACTGCCAAGCGGCTGGTCGAGATGGCCGCCGGGTCCGACGAGTTCACGCTGCCGGTGACGCAGGAGGAGCTGGCCGCCATGGTCGGCGCCTCTCGCGAGCGCGTGAACAAGGCGATCGCCAGCTTCGTGCGCCTCGGCTGGATCGAGCAGTCGGATCGCCGCTATCGCATCACCGACCGCGAGCAACTCGAGCGCCGGGCGCGGTAGAGGCCGAGCGGATACGCACGTCGTCGGGGTTCACCGTGGTCAGCGCCCTCGGAGGCCGAGCTGTGTGGCCTGGCTCAAAGTGCAAATCCCGTACAGTTCTGTGCCCACTTGCGGGCCTATCCGCTCGGCCTCTTTGCGCTCAGGTCGAGCCGCCGACGAACGCGATCACCCGACGCCAGGCGTCGGCGGCATCCTCCGGCCGATGCGCGGGCCGGGCCGGGTCGTGGACGAATCCGTGGTCGGCGCCCTCGTACCGCACGACCTCGACCCCCGCGGCCTCGAGTGCGTCGACGTCGGCTGGGGGCACCCAGGGGTCCGCGGTGCCGACGATGGCCAGCGTGGGGCAACGCCCGGGCGAGGCCAGCGCGTCGAGCGGTTCGCCCTGCGTCGGGCTGCGCCACTGCTCCGGCACCCTCGCCATGCCGTAGAAGGCCGCGGCCCGGTCGAACCTGTCAGATGCACTGGCCTTGAGCGTGTACATGCCGCCCATGCAGAAGCCGATGATCCCCACCGGGTCGCACCCGGTGGCGTCGGCGGCGGCCGCGGCGTCCCCGAGGACCCGTGCGTCATCCAGTGAGCCGACGGCGGCGAGGCGATCGGGCAGCGACAACGACTCCCGGCCCGCCCACAGCTCGAACGCGCACACCGTCCAGCCCTGCTCCTTGGCGAGCCGCGCCACGAGGTCGTCGAACAACGGCCGCAGTCCCAGGACGTCGGGGAGCACCACCAGTCCCCGCGCCGGCTGCCGCCCATCCGGTCGGGCGATCTCGGCCGGCGTGCCCGACGGCAAGCTGATCCGCATGCCCGGGGGTTCTACACGATCGCCATGCCCAGTAGCTGTAGGGATCTAGCTGTAGTGACCTAGCTGTAGCGATCGAGGATGCTCGACTCGGCCAGCCGGGACAGGCCCTCCTTGATCGCCCGGGCACGTGACTCGCCGACGCCGGCCACATCGTCGAGGTCGTCGATCGTGGCCCGCATGATCTTCTGCAGGCTGCCGAAGCGCCCGACGATGCGCTCGATCACCGACTCGGGCAGGCGGGGGATGCGGGCCAGGAGGCGGTAGCCCCGGGGCTGCACGTTGGCGTCGAGATCGACGATCGTGCCCGGGAGGTGGAGGGTCTCGGCCACGGCCCGGGGGTCGAGCAGCTCCTCGGTGCCCATGTCGGTGAGGGCGGCCATGGCCTTCTCGACCTCCCACTTCGACTCGGGACTGAAGTAGTCGAGAACCACCAGGCGACGATCGTCGTCCACGCCCCCCATCAGCTCCTCGAGCTGGAGCTTGACCAGCCGCCCGTCGACGCCGAGCTCCACGATGTCCCCGGCGATCTCGTCGGCGATGCGCCGGACCATCTCGGTGCGCTGCAGGACGTTCACGACGTCGCGGACGGTCACGAGATCCTCGACCTCGAGGGCGGACAGCGCGGCCGTGACGCTGTCGAGGCGCTGCCGGTAGCGCTCGAGCGTCTGCAGCGCCTGGTTGGCCCGCGTCAGGAGCCGGGGGATGTTCTCGAGCGGATGCTTCTCGTCGTTGACGTAGACCGCGATGATCGACATGTCCTCCGACACCGAGATGACGGGGACGTTGATGGAGCGGGCGACGCGCTCGGCGGTGCGGTGCCGCGTGCCGGTCTCGGACGTCGGCACGTTGGGGTTGGGCACGAGGTGCACGTTGGCGCGGGCGATGCGGCTCGAGTCGCTGGCCAGGATGATGGCGCCGTCCATCTTGGCCAGCTCCGACAGCCGCTGGGGGCTGAAGGCGGCGTCGAGCAGGAACCCGCCCGAGCAGATGTTGAGGACCTCCGGACCGTCGCCCACGACGATGAGCGCGCCCTTGTTGGCCTGGAGGATGCGGTCGAGTCCCTCACGCAGCGGCGTCCCCGGAGCGACCGCAGCGAGTGCGGCCATGAGCTCCGCGCTGGGCCGGGCAACCACGTCGCAATGGTACTGCCCTGTCCGGGAGCCCCTGCGGTAGCGCCGGTCGCGGGGTGGAGCGAGGATTCGTCCGCACGCCGCGTGCGGACGACTCGGGCGAGTCCGGGCGACTGGGCCCGAGGCAATCACGAACAGTGGGGCCGAGGGCGAGGCACTAGCTAACGATTTCCGTGCGCCATCGCCTCAGGCTCCCGGCGGCGTTCGCCATTGCCTCGGCGGTCGCCGGGCGACGGTGCCGCTGGGGCCACCCGCGTGACGCGCAGTGCGTCGACGATCGACCCCGAGCGGGCCACACGCATCCCGTCGGGCGGTTCGGGTGCCGACGGGGGCACGACCGCACGGGTGAACCCGAGCCGCGCCGCCTCGGCCAGGCGCCGCTCGGTGCGGTGCACCTGGCGCAGCTCCCCGCCGAGCCCCACCTCGCCGCACGCAACGAGATCGCCCGGGAGCGGGCGGCCCACCGCCGACGACGCCACCGCCAGGGCCACCGCAAGGTCGGCACCGGGCTCGGGTACCCGGACGCCCCCCGCCACCGCCACGTGCACCTCGCACCGGCCCAGCGGCAGCTCGGCGTGCCGTTCGAGCACCGCCAGCACCTGCGCCAGCCGGCCGCCGTCGATGCCCTGGGCCGTGCGCCGGGGCGCGGGCGCCGGGCTGGGTGCCACCAACGCCTGCACCTCGACCAGCAAGGGCCGCTGCCCGTCGAGCACGGGTGCGACGATGGAGCCGGGAACCCCGGCCTGCCGGTCGGCGAGGAACAGCGCGCTCGGGTCGGGCACCCCCACGAGGCCCCGCTCGCCCATCTCGTACAGGCCCAGCTCGTGGGTGCTCCCGAACCGGTGCTTCAGCGCCCTCAACATCCGCAGCGCGTGGTGTCTCTCGCCCTCGAAGGCGAGGACCGTGTCGACCAGGTGCTCGAGCACCCGGGGACCGGCCAGCCCCCCATCCTTGGTCACGTGGCCGACGAGCACCACCGTGACGCCGCAGCCCTTGGCGGCGGCGACGAGGCGGTGGGCGCACCCGCGCACCTGGCCGACCGAGCCCGGCGCGGAGCTCATCTCCGGGTCGGAGACGGTTTGGATGGAGTCGACCACCACCACGTCGGGCCCGAGGGTGCCGATGTGGTGGAGGACCTGGGGCAGCGAGGTCTCGGCCACGAGCCACAGCGACGCCGGGCCCAGCCCCAGGCGTTCGGCGCGCAACGCCACCTGCCGCGCCGACTCCTCGGCGGTGACGTACAGGCACGTGCAGCCGCGTGTCGCCTGGTCGGCCAGCGCCTGGAGCAGCAGCGTGGACTTGCCGACTCCGGGCTCTCCGCCGAGCACCGTGACCGACCCGGGCACGAACCCACCCCCGAGCACACGGTCGAGCTCCACGTCGCCGGTGGGCACCGGCTCGGTGGCGTCGCCAACCGCCTCGGCGATGGGGATGGGCACCGACGGCACGGCGGTGTCGACGGACCCGCCGACGCCTCCCCACCCCGGCCCGAGGCCGGGCCCCGGGGGCCGGGCCCGCTCTTCGACCAGGGTGCCGGACGCATCACACGCCGTGCACCAACCCATCCACTTCGGTGCCTCGGCGCCGCACTCGGTGCAGCGGTAGACGGTCTTGGTCCGGGCCACGCTTCGCACCCTACGGAGGGCCTGTGACACTCAGGCCCCCCGTAGGGGCGGCAAACGATCAGCCGCGGTCCGCGGGTGGCTGGATGAGCTTGAAGTTGATCCCCGACGGATCGGCGGCCGTGGCGAGGCGGCCGTACGGGGTGTCCTCGGCCGGCTGCACGATGGAGCCGCCGAGCTCGACGACCTTCGCCAACGTGGCGTCGGCGTCCTCGGTGCCGAAGTAGATCGACCATTGGCCCGGCACACCGTCGGGCAGGAAGGCGGTGGCGTCCATGATCCCGGCCAGCGCGGCCTCGCCCTCCCCCAGTGTCGTGTAGTGGAGCTCGGGCGTGTCGCTGGCCACGTGGGCGTCCCAGGCGAAGACCTTGCGGTAGAAGTCGATCGAGGCGTCGTAGTCGCGGGTGTGCAGCTCGAACCATTGGGGGGTGTTCGGCTCCGCGTACACGCCGAAGCCCGCGTGCGTGCCGGGCTGCCAGCCGCCGATGACGCCACCTCCGGGGTCGCTGACGACCACCATGCTGCCGAGGTCCATCACCTCCATGGGCTCGACCATGACCTGGCCGCCGTTGGCCTTGGCGGCGTCCGCGGTGGCCTTGGCGTCCTCGCAGGCGAGGTACACCGACCAGACGTCGGGCGCTCCCGACTGGCCGTCGTTGTGCATGCCGCCGGCCACACGCACGCCGTCCTTGTAGAAGGTGAAGTAGCCGCCGAACTCCTCGGCGGGTTCGTCGGACGTCCAGCCGAACAACTCTTGATAGAACGCCCGCCCCTTCTCGACGTCGGACGTGAACAGCTCGATCCAACAGGGGGCGCCGACGGGCGCCGAATCACGCTTGGGCATGGGGGACTCCTCGGGACTGGTGGAAACGGTGTCGGCCTTTGGACGTGCAGGCGCGCCGGAACTCATCGCGGGCCGCGTGGCGGGCGACCGGCCGCGCCGGATCAACCCCACCGCTACCACGGCCACCAGCGCCAGACCGCACGCGACCGCCACGGCCGTGAGCGCCAGCACCCACCAGTCGCGGACGGTGCCGGTGGCCGCCAAATCGACGGGCTCCCCGCCGAGCTCGGGCGTCCAGGCCGCCGCCTTCGAGTCGCCGGGCAGGTCGGCCGAGACCTCCAGCGAGAACATCTCCGACAGCGGCTGCCCCAGCTCCGCCTCGATGACGCTGGGATCCTGACCGAGCACCTTGCCCTCCAGGGCTGCCGCCAGGCCCTCGTCTCCGAAGCCCTCGAGGCCGCCACTCAGGTCGGCCGTGCCCTCGAACGTGAAGCGTGTCCGGCCGAAGCTGTCGTGCCGATCGA
>Ga0075418_10010183_pt1 | contig 10533 bp, 8 predicted proteins | sample SoiMetdeltSBSDD2_FD_81776 | JGI IMG/M metagenome (GOLD analysis project Ga0075418, IMG submission 81776) | Bulk soil microbial communities from a Populus tree surrounding site in Tennessee, USA - Soil MetaG P. deltoides SBSDD2 | ecosystem: Environmental > Terrestrial > Soil > Tree plantation...
CGCGCATTCCGCGGGTGCTGCTCGACCTCATGGTGATCTTTTTCTTCGACCGGGCGATGGATCGTCCGATGCAGTTTTTCGGCCTCGCCGGGCTGTATACGCTGGGCGCGGCCTTCCTCGTCGGCCTCTATGCGTTGTGGCTGCGATTCGTCGAGGGAGCGTCATTCATCCAGACGCCGCTCCCGCTGCTTTGCGCGCTGCTGACGATCGCGGCGCTGCTGTGCTTCTTCCTGGGCGTAATCGCCGAGATCCAGATGCGGACCTATTTCGAGAGCCGAGACAAGCGCGCCTATGTGGTGCGCGAGACCCTCAATACCGACTGACGCGGTGGAGCAGCCAAGTGTGCGGTATCGTGGGCTTCACCCGGGATCCGATGCATCCGTCCGCCGCGGATGCGTCGGTCCTGCGCCGCATGCTCGCTCCGATCGCCCATCGGGGGCCCGACGAATGCGACATCCATATCGATGAGCGGGTCGCGTTCGGGCACCTGCGGCTCGCAATCGTCGATCTTGACGGCGGTCACCAGCCGCGCGTCGATCCGACCACCGGCGACGCGCTCGTGTTCAACGGGGAGATCTACGGCTTTGCGGCGCTGGCGGCCGAGCTCGCGAACGCAGGCACGAATCTGGTCGATCGATCCGACACCGAGGTCCTGTTCCGCATGCTGCAACGCTACGGCGTGCGCGCGACGCTCGAAAAGGTCGACGGCATGTTCGCCTTCGCCTTCTACGAGGCGAGCAGCGGACGGCTCCATCTTGCGCGCGATCGTTTCGGGGAGAAGCCGCTCTATTTCCTCGAGCGTGGCGGCGTGCTGGTGTTCGGCTCCGAGCCCAAGGCCGTGCTCGCCCACCCGATGGGCCAGGGTGCCGCCATCGACCTGGGCGCGGTCGCGACGTTTCTCGCATTCGAATATGTGCCGGGGCCGCCATCGTTGCGGCAAGGCCTGCGCAAGCTGCCGCCCGGCCATCTGCTCACCTATTTCGAGGGTCGCCTCGACACGCAATGCTACTGGCGCCCGGATCCGGACGAGGCGGGCACGGCGCGCGTCGCGGAATCCGAGGACGAACGGCTCGACCGGCTCGAAGCGATCCTCGACGAGACCATCCGCGAGCGGCTGATCGCCGACGTGCCGGTCGGCGTGTTTCTCTCCGGCGGGATCGATTCCTCCCTGGTGGCCGCCTTCGTCGCCCGTCACGCGCCCGGCCTCACTGCCATCACGGTGGCGATGCCGGAGGCGAGCTATGACGAGACGCCGGCCGCCAGGGCACTGGCCCGCGCATTGGGCCTCGCGCAGGAGATCGTCCCGCTCGATGATGGATTGATCGTCGAATCGTTCGACGCGCTGGCCAAGCGAATGGACGAGCCGCTGGCGGACTCGTCGCTGCTGCCGACCCATGCGCTCTGCCGGGTGGCGCGCGAGCGCGTGAAGGTCGCGCTCGGCGGCGACGGCGCCGACGAATTGTTCGCCGGCTACATCAATTTTCCGGCCAACCGCTTCGCACACGCGCTGGCGCGGGTGCCGGGCTGGGCCGGCCGGTTGGCAAGGCGCCTGCTTGCCGCCGTCCCGCATAATTCGTCCTACATGAGCGTCGACTTCCTGCTGCGCCAGCTCAGCCAGGGCGCCGGTGTGCCGCCGGAACGCCAGTGGGTCGCCTGCATGGCCCCGTTCGCTCCCGAGGAGCTCGACGAACTATGGCTGCCCGAGGCGCTGGCGGCGGCGGCAGCCGGCACCGAGGATCCGGTCGCCGCGCTGCTGGCCCATCGCGCCCCGCAGCGATGGTCCACGGCCGAGCTGATCCATGCGTTTGCAACAGTCTTCCTGCCCGAGGACATTCTGCAGAAGGTGGACCGGGGATCGATGTATGCGAGCCTCGAGGTGCGCGCGCCCTACCTCGGACGCGCCTTCGCCGAATATGCGATGAGCCTGCCGTCGACCGACAAGATCCGCGGATTTTCGCGCAAGCGCCTGTTGAAGAAGCTGGCGTTGCGACACATCCCGCGCGAGATCGTGGAGCAGCCGAAACACGGCTTCGCGGTCCCGCTGGCGCGGCTGCTGCGCGGGCCGCTGCGGGAGCGGGTCGCGGACGTGATTCTCGCTGCTAACGGCCCCCTCGCCGACTGGTTTCGGCGCGAGACGATCGAGCGCTTTTGGCGGGATCATCAGACCGGCAGGCGCGACCACCGCAAGAAAATCTGGACGCTGTTCGCGCTGGCGACCGCGGTGCGCAACACCGCCTCGGCCTGATCCCGCGCGGTCCAGCTGCTTTACGTTGTCGCATTTCGGACGGAAAACCGGTTCCCACCCCGGATCAAGTCCGGGGCAGGCTTTTTCCTGAAAATGCTCTATCGAACCGGCTTGCTCGCCAGCACCAGCGCCGAGACGCCGAACGGCGGCCGGATCAGCGGAGCGGTGGCGACATCGAAGGCGAAGATCGCGCGCAGCGCCCGGTTCATGAGCGGAGAATTGATCTCGTTCTCGCTCGACACCGCCGGCCGCAGCCACCGCAGCGCGGCGCGGGCGAGCAGGATCGGCAGAAACAGCAGGTAGTTGAAATAGTAGGAGCGCTCGACGATCAGCCCGGCATCGGACAGCATCCGCTGCACTTCGTGCTTGCGGTAGCGACGTTTGTGGTGGGCGACCTGGTCCTGCATTCCCCACAACAGCGCAAACGTCGGAACCGCGACGAGCACCGCGCCGCCCGGCTTGAGGACCCGCGCGATCTCCCGGATGGCCGCGCGGTCGTCATCGAGATGCTCGATCACGTCGGTCGCCAGCACGAGATCGGCCTGCTCGTGACCGAACGGGAGCCGCGTGATGTCGCCCCTGACCACACAGCCCGGATTTTTGCTCAGGCACCAGCGCAGAGCTTCTTCAGAGGAGTCGAGCCCCGCGACGCTGTGAAAACCGGCGTCGCGCAGCATGCGCAAATTCGTGCCGGTCGAGGTGCCGAGATCGAGAATCCGGGCGGCCGGTCCGATCCGGCGCCGGGCGATCTCGCGCGCGAACAGCCGCCGCCGGCCCACGAACCACCAATGTTCGGCCTCGACCGCGGCTTCGATGGCAAATGTTGTATGTCTCATTCGAGCTTGACTGCAAAAGACGCATCCTGCACGGGTTCTCCTCGAACCAAGGGCTGTTGAGCCCATGATGGAAGATACACAAGTCCGCGCTGGCTCGGCCGATCGTTTCGGTTTTTCCTGGCATATTTTCCGCGATATCCTGCCGCAGCACCACGAGCAGTTCCTGCGTTGGAGCGTCGCCCTTCCCCGGCACAGGTGGCGGGGCGCTCGCTTTCTCGACGCCGGCTGCGGAATCGGACGCAACAGCCACTGGGCGATGATGGAGGGCGCCGCCGGCGGGACCGCCATCGATTTCGATGATCGTTCGCTCGACGTTGCCCGGGCCAACCTCGAACGATACCCGTCGGTCGAGGTGCGCCATCAGTCGATCTACGACATCGCCGAGGAAAACGCGTTCGACATCGCCTTTGCGATCGGGGTCATCCATCATCTCGAAGCGCCGGAAGCGGCTCTCAAGCGCTTGGTACGGGCAACACGGCCCGGCGGCCATGTCCTGATCTGGGTCTACGGGCGGGAAAACATGGGATGGCTGATACGTTTCTTCGATCCGGTGCGGCGGGCCTTGTTCGCCCGCTTGCCGCTGCCGGTGGTCTATCATCTGTCCTTGTATCTGACCGGGTCGGTCTGGCTCGCACTTCGTTTGGGGGTCGGCCGCATCGAATATTATCGGCTGTTGCGTCGCCTTCCGTTTCCGCAGTTGCGCGTCATCGTGTTCGATCAGATGATCCCAAGGATTGCACACTACTGGCCGCGCGACGTCGTCGAGAAGCTGCTGTGTTGCGCCGGGCTTGAGGACGTGCATTTGGTCCTCGTCAATGAGATGTCATGGTCAGGTTCAGGTCGCAAACCGCGGATAGAGGGTGCATAGCGCGGATTTTGATTCCGCCATTCCAAGGTTCGAATCCTAGCGCCCCAGCCAAGAATCGGCTCGTGTGTCCAGCTGCTTAGCGCCGAGTTTCAAGCACATCATGCCGATCGAGCCGACGCCCGAGGTGCGCTCCTGGATGCGCTCGCGGATGATCGCCTACGCCAAGGCGAGAGCCGCGGCATGAAGCGTCGCAACAGAATCGATGGGCGAGTGGTCGCCTCGTCTGATCGAGATGCTGCGCAGCCGCAGGCCGAAGCTACAGCCGATCCGGAGCCGCGCTCGATTGGAGATGCGCCGGCATTTCGGACCGTGTCCGCCTTGCCAGGCGCAACCGCCCCCGGTTTCGCTCACGCTGCTTCTCGACGTAGAAGCGCGTCCAGAAGTCGATGATGCCGAGCTTCCACATCCAATAACCGACCGGTCCAGTCAGTATGGTGAAATCCATGAAACGCAGGTGGTTGAAGGCGCGCGTTGACAGGAACAGCGCACGGGCCAGAATGTAGAGGACCGGGTAAAGCGGCTGCTCGACGTGCGAAGGCAGTACCTTCGGACGGAGCCTGCGGTAGATGGCTTCAGGAATTTTCCAGACCGGCAGGAGATGGACTAGGACATTGCCCAAGGTCGGCCGGGTCGGGAAGACGTTGGACTTGATCGACGGAGTCGCCACTCCCAATTCGCCGAACCGCCTTGTCAACTCCGTATTGGGGATCAACCGCAGTGAGTACAGGTTGAGGGTGTAGGGCCGTGGCATGTCGTAAACCAGATCGAGCGACGCCAGGGTGTCGGCCTGCGTTTCGATCGGATTGTCGAGGATCAGATCGAAAGCCGGCGGAATCATCGCTGGCGTGTACTCCTTCAGGATATTCAGGGCATCCCGAATCTTGGGCAGCGGAGTCGGGCGGTCATAGAATTCCAGCATCCGCTCGCTTCCGGACTGGATGCCCATGCGCACGCGCACCATGCCAGCGTCGACCAGGACCGCGACCTTGTCGTCGCGCACGTAATTCGGGATCACGCCGGGGACGGTGAACGGCAGGCCGATCTCTTTCTTGTAGGCGGTGGCGAATTCCTTCAGGACATCGAGCTTTAACGCCAGAAAACTGTCATCGGAGAAAACGATGTTCTTGATATGCGGGCACTTCGCCACGGCGCGCTTGATCTCCTCAATGATGTAGCCCACCGAGGGGTGGCGAAGCTTGCGATAGTTGTGATCGTATTCGATGAACTTGGTATTGCCGCAGAACGTGCACTTGAACGGGCAACCGATCGTCCAGACCGTGTTGTAGGCGAGTCCCGCAAAGGCGACCGAATCCTTGAAGGTCAGAGGACGGAAACCCTTGCCGGACTCCAGGAAAAATTCGCCGTCGTAGAACATCGGCGGCGGCAGGGTGTCCATCTCATCCTGGGTCATGAGCGGAAGGTTCTTGTTCTTGATGATGCCGGCCTCCGTGCGGAACCAAAACCCCGGTGTGCCTGTGTAGTCCCGGCCGTTTACGTAGGCGTCATAGAACAGCTCGAATGCAAACTCGCCCTCGCCCGTGCACACCGCATCGGCGTGCAGGATGGCGTCCTCAGGCTCCATGATCGCGTGGATACCGCCCCATATCACGTAGATGCCGGGATTGAGCTTGCGTACTGCGTCGATCAGCCGCTTGGCATCGTCGGAATAAGGAGTCATCGCCGAGATGGCGAGAATATCGGTATCCGCGAGGTCCGTGGCTGCCTGGCGAATATCGTCATCCAGCAGCCGCGGCCTGCCTGTCCCGAACAGAAGTTTTCTCAGAGAGCGCCAGTTACCAGTCGAGATGTAGTAGGCGCGCGTATTCTCACATTTCGAGCGGATGAACGCCGATATGTGGCGGAATCCGAGGTTCTCGACGCCATCCTCGACGGACACTACGGAAATACGAATCTTCCGCATTTCCCCTCCCCGGGACCATACGAATATAATGGCAATGTCGCGCGCCGGCAACAGTTTGGGCTCGGTGCTGGCCCGCCCCTGGGTGGCGACGGTCGGTAGCTAGTGCGCAATCCGTTGCCCGCCTCTTCGGAGAATGGATTGACTGGCTCGTCGCACCAGCGAGGCCGTACGAGATGATCACAGCAGGGCTGTGAGGAGGCCACTATCGTCACTTTGCATGCCGAGAACTCGTCGGAGAGTTCCGCGCCGTTTGAATGCGAGGCTAAGCTATTGATGCATAACGACGCGAATGTGCGGAATTTTTCAGAACGGCCGCTGATTTTTCTCGCGGAAGAATGGATTTAGCTGCCACGCGGTCCTGTCTATGCCGGCCTTTCCGCGATTCCGATGACCTGAAGACCAGCGCCCGCCAGGCCCGGCTGCCGCAGCATCCAATCATCGAACTTCGCGGCAGCGCGCGCGATCCCAGCTATCCCCGGCACAAAACGGAAGAGTCGATTGACGATCAACACATCGGAATTCATGAACAAGCAGAAGCCGAGGCAGCCGTAGGTCTTCCAGCGCACGCTGACCAAGCCGGCCTCGGTCAGCGCCTGCATCGTGTCGGCGAACATCAGCGGATGCTCGGTTTCGGCGTCGAGCATAGGGGATACGCGATAGATCGCGGCTCGCAGCCAGCGCCAAAGCGCGAAGTCGTCGACCGGCTCGCGATAGACGAAACGCCCTCCGGGCCGCAGCACGCGGGCGATTTCCGTGAACAATGCAATCCGATCGTTGATGTGATGAATGCCGCCCAGCGCCATCGCCAGGTCGACGCAGCCATCCGCGAAAGGCAGACGCATGGCGTCGCCCTGCACAAAAGCCACAGGCGCACCGGCATTCGCAGCCTGTGCGCGACCCAACATGGCCAACGAGATGTCAATTCCAACGCCGCGCCGGAAGCGGCCGGATAGGAGCTTGAACGCTTCACCCAGCCCGCAGCAGAGCTCGATGACGACCTCGAAGGGGCCGTCGTCCACCGCGGCAAGCAGCGCATCGTCGAGGTGACCGAAATAAGCCCGCGTATGCGGATATCCCAGATTGGCCTCATAGGCGGCGGCCATCTTGTCGTATTGCGCCATTTGCCGCCGAGCATTCTCGGTCGCGGGCTGCTGGGCGAACAGCGGAATGCCTGTCGGCGTAAGCGGATAGCTCCGTCCGGAGGACGCAACAAGGGCGCCCTCAATTGCGACGAGCCTTTCGCCGGTCTCGGGGCAACGCAGAAGATCAAGCGGAAGCGCCGCCAAACCGGTTTTCGCAGATAGCACGACCACTCAACTCCGTAGAGGATGCCCGACCCGAATGTGGGCCACTTCAATTGGGGACGGCGAACTGGACAGTGCAACCGCCTGACACGCGTGCCGATGCAGACGACATTGACACTGCTTATCGTGCCGATTGCGACTTCTGTACCCAGAAGCGTATGACCGGGCCGTTGTTTCGTTCGAGAATCGCCAACGGCGCAGTCAACAACATCCACAGCATATACCCGAAAACGCGCACGTTCGTGATCTCATCTGGCGACTTGTTTCTGCGCATGACGTTTTGCAAGGATAGGACAATGACGGAGGGATCCCACACGCTGCTGAGCGTAGGATTCTTGAGTGAAGATGCATTGAACGTGCCTCTGAGTGTGCCCGGCGAAAAGAAATACAGATGAAAAGGCACATGACAAAGCGACCAATAGCGTCCAAAGAGCCTGGCACTTGGACAAGTTATGTTTTCAGTTTCCCCGATTAGCCAGCCGCCAGGTTTGAGGGCATCCGAAATTGCATTGAGCAGTTGGACGGGTTCCGGCACATGCTCAATCACATGATTGAAGTAGATGAAATCAAACGACTTCGGTTGGATCGCTTTGGTGGGAAAGAAGTCGTTGATGGTGTCGACCTTGAAAACAGTGCGCGAGCGCTCAGCGGCGGCAGAATTCGGCTCGAGCCCTGTCACGTCGAGCTTTAGTCGATCCCGGAGAAATGCAGCCTTCTCACCGCAGCCGCACCCTAGGTCGAGAAGTCTGTGGGACCGCCTAGCGCCTAGCTTGTGGAACAGTCCGATCAAGTCGCGGAAGAATAGGCGCATCAGCATGGTGCGAAGCCGACTCGGCTCGAAGTTATAGTGCGTGTAGTTCTCCGGATATAATGCGAGAGCCTCTTCCCTTGTCGGCATGGGTGCCTGCTGCAGCAATCCACATGCATTGCATCCCATGATCGAACCGGTCCAGTCGATGCCCCCGAACTGATAATCTCTGACATTGTCGAGGTATGGCCTGGTCACTGGAGCGCGGCAGACACCACAGACCGCCGATTTGGTTTCCGCACGCATCAACCCCTTGCACCTCTCAGAAACGCGCCCGGCAGTCCGCCAGCTACAGGTCGTGCCCGCTCGATGCCCGCTGTTATCAGAATACGATGCAGCTTCGCGAGCTGATGGTGTGGAATGGCGGGTACGGCATGGTGCTCCCAATGATATTGAAAGAAAGGAGCACACAGCGCCGACAACACCGCATTCAGGTGGTGGCTCCGAGTATGAAACGACTGGGAATCATCCCGACCCTTGCGGTGCTCGGCAATAGAGCGGATCCCGTCAAAGAATGGAACCAGCGTTATTGTGCTCGCGGTCCAGGCGATCCAAATCCAAAGAACATCAAAATAGAATGCCGCTGCAATGATGGGTGCATGAAAGAGAACAAGCGCAACGAGCCGGATACGCTCGACGCGGGCTACCTTTTCTTCGCCTCCGGTTTTGATCGATGCCTCTGCACGCCTTCCGCTCCAGGTCCGAACGAAGAGATCCCAAACAACCCGGCCGCACAACAACGACAACAATATCCATAAGACGCGCTTCTGCGACAGCTCCGGGTTCGTCAGAAAGAACGAGGTGTCTTGGTAAGTATTGACGTGCCGGTGGTGGGGCGCATGGGTAACCGCATAGCTTCCGACTGTTTGCCCAATCGGCAGCGCAAAGAAGAGATTGCCGAACCAGTAGTTTGCGGCGCGGTGTGGCAGCAGGCTTAGATGGCTCGCCTCATGCGTCAATAGGAGCATTGCGTGTTGAGTAAAAGCAAAAATGACAATGGTCAGAAGCGGGCTTAGAGTCCACGCCAAGCTGCCGAGTACAACGAATGTCCAGCATGTCAGCACATACCGAGCCATGTGCCAGATGCTTGGTCGAGCGAAATCGCGTAAGGACAAGCCTTGCGCAGCCAGGGTTGAGACGATTAGCGCGCGATCCCCGGCGACGAGTGACGGTAACGCGTGATATATTCGGGACACGGTCATACCAGCTTCGTGAACAGCAAGGGGTCGCGGGGTGATCGAGCCCGCCGTGGTCTACCTCAACAAGAATAAGGCGCACTCACCCGTCGGACAAGTTTCGCCACGTAGCCGGGGCGGAGCGGCGACGCCGACCGCGGGGGACGGCGAACTGGACAGTGCAACCGCCTGAGGCGAGAATGGCGGGCATCCGGACGACCCTCAAGAGGCAAAATGACGGCCACGAACCCGGCGAAGCTCCTTTTCAAGGATCGGGAGGAGTTTCGATCCTTCCATGCCGGCGAAGAGCGATCATTCGTGGTGATCGCTCTCCTCTATGCGGTGGCGCTCGCCGCGCTGACTCTGGTGTGGGCGGCAACGCGGATGCCGCTGGCCGCGGCAATTCCAGCCTACGTCGCCGCTTTCGTTGTCATCGGCTGGGCGCAATATTCCCTGGGCAATGGGCTCCACGAGGCGGTGCACCACAACCTCCGAAACGAGACAAGTGATCGGTGGGCCGCATTATTGACCGCTTATCCAGTAGGTCTGACGATGACCTATCGAGAGGTCCATCTCAAGCATCACCAGCATCTTGGCACCGGAAGCGACCCGGAGTTTTCGGCCTACACGTCGTTTCCACCGACCAAACGCGCCCTGATGTCGAGATTCCTGTGGTTCGTTTCCGGTATTCCCGCCGCTCGGCAGTTTGTGGAGCTCCAGTGGAATGCGGCAACCCGCCAAAAGCGATCGTATGCTGACTTCATTTGTTTCATCAGCGTGCAACTTGGCCTGATCTGGCTGTTTTGGTGGGTCTACGGGAATCCGCTGTACTACATTGCTTTTTGGGCGCTGCCGATCGCAACGGTTGGCAAGTTGCTTTCGACAACACGGGTGCTTTGTGAGCATGGCAGCCCAACGCGCGATTGGGTCGTCAGGACGATCGACGGCAGTCGCTGGCAAACCTGGGTGATGGGCGCCTTCGATTTCAACTATCACGGAGAGCATCATCTCTGGCCGTCCGTCCCGCAGGCTCAACTCTGCCGTCTTCACCATTTGCATCGCGCCTATTTTGAACAACATCCGGAATATCAGCCGTTCGAAGGACGGTTTGAGTTCTTTTCCGGAGGTTATCTCGCGCTCCTGGCCCATTGGTTTCGTGTTCTCCCATGGCGGGAGAGTGTGCAAGTTCGATCAGCTAGCTAGGAATGCCGTCGTCGTCGCAAATCGAGGTCGAACCGACGGTCTGCACGCTCTGTCAGTCGGACCGAGCAGCCCTCGAAGCCCGCGGAAAAGACTATTTGTACCGAACGAGCGACCAGGAATATCAATTTTGGCGGTGCCTGAGCTGCGGTCACCTCTATCTCAATCCGCGGCCC
>Ga0075418_10010186_pt1 | contig 10531 bp, 9 predicted proteins | sample SoiMetdeltSBSDD2_FD_81776 | JGI IMG/M metagenome (GOLD analysis project Ga0075418, IMG submission 81776) | Bulk soil microbial communities from a Populus tree surrounding site in Tennessee, USA - Soil MetaG P. deltoides SBSDD2 | ecosystem: Environmental > Terrestrial > Soil > Tree plantation...
AAGGCTTACCTCGAGTACGAGGCGAAGTGCGCGCGCGGGGAGCTCAAGCTCTACAAGAAGCTTCCCGCGGCGCAGCTGTGGCGCAAGATGCTCACCATGCTCTTCGAGACCGGGCATCCGTGGATCACGTTCAAGGATCCGTGCAATCTGCGCTCGCCGCAGCAGCACACGGGCGTCGTGCACAGCTCCAACCTGTGCACCGAGATCACGCTAAACACCGGGCCCGACGAGATCGCCGTGTGCAACCTCGGATCGGTCAACATGCCGGCGCACCTCGATGCAGCGTCGGGCCGGATGGACATGGAGAAGCTGAAGCGCACGGTGGGCACCGCGATGCGGATGCTCGACAACGTCATCGATCTCAACTTCTACAACGTCAACAAGGCGCGCAACTCCAACTTCAAGCACCGGCCGGTGGGCATCGGCATCATGGGCTTCCAGGACTGCCTGCACATGCTGCGCATTCCGTACGGCTCGCAGGCCGCCGTGGAGTTCGCCGACCGCTCGATGGAGCAGATCGCCTACAGCGCGTACTGGGCCTCGACCGATCTCGCCGAGGAGCGCGGGCCATACTCCACGTTCAGGGGCTCGCTGTGGGACCGCGGGATCCTGCCGGTCGACACGCTAAAGCTCGTGGCGGAGGAACGGGGCGGCTACGTCGAGTGCGACATATCGATGCAGCTCGACTGGGAGGCCCTCCGGAAACGCATCCACCAGACCGGCATGCGCAATTCCAACTGCATCGCGATCGCGCCTACTGCCACCATCGCGAACATCACCGGGCTCGCGCAATCGATCGAGCCCACCTACCAGAACCTGTACGTGAAGTCGAACCTCTCCGGTGAGTTCACGGTCGTGAACGAGTTCCTGGTGCGCGACCTGAAGGAGCTGAACCTGTGGGACGAGGTGATGATCGCCGACCTCAAGTACTTCGATGGTTCGCTCGCCAAGATAGACCGCATTCCGGGCGAGGTCCGCGCGCTCTACGCCACCTCGTTCGAGATCGAGCCGAAGTGGCTGGTCGAATGCGCGGCGCGCCGGCAGAAATGGATCGACCAGTCGCAGTCGCTCAACATCTACATGTCGGGCGCGTCGGGGAAGAAGCTCGACGAGACCTACAAGCTCGCCTGGCTGCGGGGGCTCAAGACCACCTACTACCTGCGCACTCTGGGGGCGACGCACGCCGAGAAATCGACCGTGACCACGAGCCAGCTGAATGCCGTGCCGGCGGGCGACTACAGCGCGCCGGCGACGGACGCGAAGTTCTGCTCGATCGACAACCCCGAGTGCGAATCGTGCCAATAAGGAGCAGGGGGAATGGGCCCCTTCCTGAGAACTCCAAGGGGCCTTCCCTTAGGGCTCGGGAGACGCGTCTCCCGAACCCTAGGCCCCCGCACCCCCCGATCACAGGGATCGATAGAGACGCGGGAGATGAGCAATTGACTACAACCGGCGCGCGCCACTTCACCCATAAATCCCATCAAGAAGCGGCGCGCACCCCGGTTGAAATCCACCGACAAGTTCAATAAAGGAGACTCACGATGTTGCAGCAGCAGGGAGTAGCCACGGGCGTCGAGCTCTCGTTTCCTTCCACGGAAACAGTCACGACTTTTCCGCCGAAGGGGTTTCTCCACCCGCCGGTCTCCACCGGCGCGGAAGCGCCGGCGGTGGAGTTGCGGCGCGTCAACGTCGCCGACAAGCGCATCATCAACGGCAGCACCGACGTCAACCAGCTGGTGCCCTTCAAGTACAAGTGGGCGTGGGAGAAGTACCTTTCCGCCTGCGCGAACCACTGGATGCCGCAGGAAATCCAGATGAGCCGCGACATCGAGCTGTGGAAGAACCCGCTCGGGCTGACCGAGGACGAGCGGCGGCTCGTCAAGCGCAACCTCGGATTCTTCGTCACGGCGGACTCGCTGGCGGCGAACAACATCGTGCTCGGCACCTACCGGCACATCACCGCGCCGGAGTGCCGGCAGTACCTGCTGCGCCAGGCGTTCGAGGAGGCGATACACACCCACGCCTACCAGTACATCGTCGAGAGCCTGGGGCTCGACGAGGGCGAGGTGTTCAACGCCTACCACGAGGTCTCGAGCATACGCGACAAGGACGAGTTCCTGATCCCGTTCATCGACACGCTGACCAATCCCCTGTTCAGGACCGGCACGCTGGAGACCGACCAGCAGCTCCTGAAGAGCCTCATCGTGTTCGCGTGCGTCATGGAGGGGCTGTTCTTCTACGTCGGGTTCACGCAGATACTCGCGCTCGGGCGGCAGAACAAGATGACGGGCGCGGCCGAGCAGTACCAGTACATCCTGCGCGACGAGTCGATGCACTGCAATTTCGGCATCGATCTCATCAACCAGATCAAGATGGAGAATCCGCACCTGTGGACGCCTGAATTCCGCGAGGAAATCCGCGGGATCATGCTGAAGGCGGTGGAGCTCGAGTATCGCTACGCCGAGGACACGATGCCGCGCGGCGTGCTGGGCATGAACGCGGCGATGTTCAAGGAGTACCTGCGCTACATCGCCAACCGCCGCTGCCAGCAGATCGGTCTCGATCAACCCTTCGAGGGCGCGACGAACCCGTTCCCGTGGATGGCGGAGATGATAGACCTCAAGAAGGAGAAGAATTTCTTCGAGACCCGCGTCACCGAGTACCAGACCGGAGGTGCGCTCAGCTGGGATTGAATCGCAAAAGCCGGAGTGCGGCGTAGAGAACACGGCCTCAACCACGACAGGAGGGAAACCCCTTGGGAATGAGCTTGGTCAACCGACGTTACCGCAGCCGCAGGATCAGCAGCCTGCACACCGTCATGGAGTGCCGGGCCGAAGAAAACTACACGCTCTGGGTTCGCTTCGATGACGGCCTCGAGGGCCGTGTCTACCTGGGCGACCTCGTGCTCACCAAGTCCTACGGGACGCTCTCCGACGAGGCGATATTCAGCCGGGTGTCGTTCGACCCGGTATCGAACACAGTGACGTGGGCGGGCGGCATTTACCTCGATCCCGAGGTGCTCTACAAGGACCTCGCCACCAAGGCGCACGCGGCCGTGCATTGAGTCTCAACTGAGCGGCAATCGCCCTGAAGCCCGGCGTCCGTGCGGCACTGGGGCCACCGATAGGAGCTGGACATGGCGAAAGCGAAGAAAAGATCGGGAAAGAAGGTGAAGGCGAGCCGCGGCAAGCCGGCGCGGCGGGTGATGAAAAAGAAAGCTGCGGTGAAACGCACCAGCAAGACTGCGCCACGTGCCGCGCCTTCTGCTACGACGCACACGCCCATCGCGGTACCCGGGGCGTGGCCGTTTCCGATGCTCAGCAAGCCTTAGGACGACCGCCGCACACGGACAAGGGGAATGCGGCGGCAGTTGCGGCGGCGGTCGTCCTTACCTTTGACCGCAAGAGGATCCAACGGCAGCTCATAGCTCAGATGGACCGCAAGCGCATCAATTCCTCCACCATCCGCTCCGTCGGCTACGACGCGGGCAAGCAGGTGCTGGAGATCGAGTTCTCGAGCGGCTCGATCGTGCAGTACACGGGCGTCTCGGGAGAGGTGCACCGGCGCTTCATGAGCTCGCCCTCGCCGGGGAGTTTCTACCAGGACCAGATCGACGAGAATTTCCCCGCGAGGAAAATCCGCTGATCGCGCGACCTGGTCGCGTATTTCAGCCGAACAGACCCCCGACCCGTGCTCCGGCGACGCGATTGACGATATAGAGGCTCACCGCGCACAGCACGATCAGGATCACGCCGAGTGCCGCGGCCTGCCCGTGCGATCCCGCGATGTAGTAGGTGAAGATCCCGAACGGAATCATCTCCCAGCCGCCAAGGGTGAGGAACAACGTCGCCGATGCCTCCTGTATGGACATGATGAAGGAGAAGAGCGCTCCTACCAGAATGCCCTTCCAGACCAGCGGCGCGGTGATGTCCCGGAAGGTCGCGAATTTGGTAGCGCCGACATTCTCCGCCGCCTCTTCCATCGACTTGTGCACGAGCAGCAGGGAGGAATAGCTGCTGCGTACGGTGTAAGGCAGCCGGCGCACCGCGAGCACCAGCGGGAGAATGATCCACATGCTGGTGAGGGCCACGTCAATCGCCGGCAACGGATAGTGAAATGCGCGGATGTACGCGATGCCGATCGCCGTGCCCGGAATGGCCAGGATCAGCGTGGTGAGTGCGTCCATCGAGCCCCGCCCCGGCGCGCGGGTGCGCGCCATGATCCAAGCCATGGGCACGCCTACCGCGAGACAGATGAAGACCGCGATGCCGGAGTAGACCAGCGAGTTTACGATGAATCGAGGCGTCTCGATGCTTACCTGCCTGAAATAGTCGAGCGTATATTGAACCGGGAACGGCGTGAGCGACCATCCTTTGCCGACGGCGGCAAGTACTACGCCGACCTGGGGAATCATGGACAGGAACATGAGCAGCCCGAGGACGGCGACGGCAAGCCAGCGCGCTATCGGGCCCAGCTGTCGGCGCTCGACGCGCGAATAGGCGAGCGAGCTGTAGTCCTTGATTGCCACGTAGTGCCGCGCCACCAGCACGAACACGATGGCGAGCACGACGAGCAGCGCCGAGATCACGATGCCCATGCGGAAAATGCGCCGATCGACGAACTGGACTATGTTGAGATAGGCCTGCACGGCGAGCAGGTCCTGCACCCCCACGACGAGAGGGGTCACGAAGTCGGCGAAGGTCCAGATGAAGACGAGCAGCGCTCCGGAAATGTAGCCGGGAGTCGTGAGCGGCAGCGTGATGTCGCGGAAACGCCGCCATCCCTTCGCGCCCACTATCTGCGCGGCTTCTTCCAGCGAGGGATCCACCTTGGACAGGGAGTCGAGGATGCTGAGCGTCATGAACGGGAAAAGATGCAGCGTCTCAACCAGCAGCACCCCGTGCATGCCGTACATGAAATTGATCGGGTGCAGCATGTCGAACCAGTCCATGAGCAGGATATTGACCGTCCCGGCACGCCCGAGGATGAAGACGAAACCGAGCACGCCCACCAGCGGCGGCAATATCATCGGCAGCATAGTGAGATATCCGAAGAGGTTCCGGTAGGGAAACTCGTAGCGGATGATCAGGAAAGCGACTCCGATGCCGATCACCGACGTCGTGAGCACCGTCGCGAACCCCAGGAGCAGGGAATTCCACAGCGAGCGCAGGTAAAACTGGTCCGTGAAGAATTCCTGAAAGTTAACGAGGGTGAACTGCCCGGCCTCGTTGGTGAACGCGTCGTAGAAGATGCGCGTGAGCGGGTACAGGACGAATAGCAGCAGGAACAGCCAGATCAACCCGAACCCGCTCACCGCGCTCGCCGGTGTGCGGCGCCATCCTGCACTGAAGGCGGAGACTTGTTCCACGTCGCGCGCTCAATCCACCGGGATAGCCAGCGTACTGCCGATCGTGCAGGAGAGCGTAATCGGCGTCCCGATCGCAAGCTGCTCGTGGTGCCATGGATCGCCGATATCGGCTTTGAAGGGCGTGGGGCCACCGACCTCCACGTCGTAGCGCAAGGTGTTGCCGAGGTACGCCGAGAGCGCTATGCGGCCGCTGAAGGAGTTCTTGCCGTTACCGGTCCCGCTATTCAGCGTGATGTTCTCGGGGCGTATGCAGATAACGCAGCGGTCTCCGGCGCGCAGGCGACCGTCGTGTATCGCCCCGATTTCGCCGAGGGCGGTAACGGCGCGCAGACCTCCCTCCTGCCCCCCCACTGTTGTCACGGTCCCGTCGATCAGGTTGTTGATGCCGATGAAATCGGCCACAAAGCGGTTGGCCGGCCGCTCGTACAGCGCCTTGGGCGGCCCGATCTGACAGGCGCTTCCCAGGTTGAACACCGCGATGCGGTCCGACATGGCGAGCGCCTCTTCCTGGTCGTGCGTGACGTAGACCGCGGTAATGCCCAGCTCCTTCTGGAGCTTGCGGATCTCGGAGCGGACCTGCACGCGGATCTTGGCGTCGAGATTCGAAAGCGGCTCGTCGAGCAGCAGCATCAGGGGATTCAACACCAGCGCCCGCGCCAGCGCGACGCGTTGTTGCTGCCCACCGGACAGTTGTCCGGGATAGCGCTCTCCCAGGCCGGTGAGTCCAACCTTGTCCAGAACCGCTCGCGCCCGCGCCGCCATATCCGAGGCGGAAACCCTGCGCAGCTTCAGCCCGTAGCAGACGTTTTCGGTCACCGTCATGTGCGGCCAGAGGGCATAGTTCTGGAAGACCATTCCGATGCCGCGTTCATGCGGGGGCACTTCGTTTACCACCCGGTCGCCGAACCGGATCTCGCCCGCGTCGGGCGTGTAGAAGCCCGCCAGGAGCCGCAGCAGCGTGGTCTTGCCGCAGCCGGAAGGACCGAGGAGCGTGAACATCTCGCCCTCCTCGACGGTGAGGCTGACGGCGTTTACTGCGGCCAGCGCGCCGAAGCGCTTCGTCAGATTGCTGATGGCGATGCGCATGAAGCGGGGAGGGATCTGGCTGCGGCTGAACTATTTTTTCTTCAAGTCCTCGACCACGGCCTCGATGTCCTTGCGGAACTGCTGGTTCACCGCCTCGTAGCGCTTCTGCGCCAGGTCGTCGTCGTAGATGTTCGTGACTTCGACGTCGAAATAGGAGCGCAGACCGCCCGTGAACTCCACCGCCATTTCCGCTTGAGAGCCGGGCTTGCCCTGAACTTTGTATTTGGGAGTGATGGGAAATACACCCCGCTCCATAGCCACCCGCTGACCCCGCTCGGACAACATGAACTCGATGAACGCGAGCGCAGCTTTCGGGCGCTTGGAGCCCGCGAGGATGCCGATTGGCTCGGGCGTGATCCAGGCGGTCTTCGGCGCCACGAACCTGATGTCGTGTCCCGCGAGACGATCCTCGAAGGCCATGTAGCTCGGCACCGCGAATCCTGCCGCGAACTCACCACGTGCCACGACCGCCGGCACGTCGCGGCTGCGCGCGGTAAACAGCCCCGTATTTCCGGCCAGCCGCTTCAACCAGTCCCAGCCCTTCGCCTCCCCGTCGCGCTGGAGGATCACTTCGTAGGTCGCGTGGCTGCTCGAGGAACGCGTCGGCGCGCATTGCACGACATTGCCCTTCAACTTGGGATGGAGCAGATCGTCCCAATCCTTGGGCGCCGGAACGCCGAGGCGCGCGAGCACTTTCGGGTGGTACACCAGGCCGTAGGGCTCCAGCACGGTGCCAATCCAGAAGCCGTTCGGATCCTTCAGCGGAATGGGCTTGGGTTTGCCGATGCTCGCGGGAATCGAATCCACGACGCCTTTAGGCAAATCCAGCTTCGCCAGAAGCTTCTGTTCCGCGAGCTTGTCGAAGAGCGCGCTTTCGCCGCCCCAGAAGATATCGGCGTCCGGCCGCCCCTTCCACTCGACGATGCGTCCGTAGGCGACCGGTGTACCAGCGGCAAGTGCGCTCGTCTTGACGTTGATATTCCAACGTTCCTTGGCGTACTTGGCGAATTCGGCGAGAGCGGGGTCAGTAAGTGTTCTCGCGACCGGCGTGATGAGTACCAGTTCATCCTCGATCGCCTGCGCCGCCGCGGGAGTTGCGACAACGAGCATCGAAAGCAGCGCCGCTCCAAGTGTTCTGACGAATGCGATCATGACGCCCTCCTTTTGTGGAACGATTGTTAACGGTTTCGGTCCGGCGAAAAGCGACGCCACGGATCACGCCTGTCCGCGCCACGGACGCCTCCCCCAGGACCGTTTTTCGCTGTTATTGCGTAAACTCTACCACGTGATGCAGGGAAGGCGGCCGGCAGATCGAAGTACTGTCTTCCAGCCCTGGGGCGGATGGAAATGGGGGGAGGCGAGATGAGCGAGCAAGCGCCGGCTGCGGGCACGGTGATCGAGGTACTGCCGGACGGACCGTACCGTGTGAGCGGGCCGTGCCGCCTGCGCAACTCCCGCGGCGAAGAGGTGCCGGCGCGCGCGACGTTCGCACTGTGCCGCTGCGGCAACTCCTCACGCAAGCCGTTCTGCGACGGCACCCACACGAAGATCGCCTTCCATGGGGCGCGCCTGAACGTGGGGGCAACCGCTGCCACGGACGCGTACGCCGGCAAGCGGGTGACGATCCACGACAACCGGGCGATCTGCGCGCACTCGGGAGTCTGTACCGACAACCTGGCCGCGGTATTTCGCCTGAACACGGAGCCGTGGATAGACCCGCATGGGGCGACGGCCGAGGAGATCATGGCGCTCGTCAAGCGCTGTCCGTCGGGCGCTCTCAGTTGCTCGGTCGACGGCTCCCAGCTTCCTGCCGAGCCACGCGAGCGCGAGATCACCGCCTCGAAGGACGGGCCGTTGGTCGTCGCCGGCGCGGTGGAGCTGAAAACCGATGGCGCACAGCCGCGCTTTTCCGACCGCTACACGCTGTGCCGCTGCGGGGGATCGAAGAACAAGCCGTTCTGCGATGGCACGCACTGGGCCATCGGATTCGACGAGAGCCGCGGGCGGCAGGCGGGCGTCTTCGTGCCGCCACTCGGTGTGACGCGCTTCGCGTGGATCTGCGGCGGACTGTTGATCGCCGGAACGGTCGCTGCCGTTCTCGGGATCATGGCGGCGGGCAAGGAGACCGCGCCGGCGCTGGGCCCGGCCGGGCTCCTCTATGACCTCAACGTGATCCTGAACCTCCTGCTGATCGCCGGCCTGACCTTCGGTTACTGGCTCGCCCAGCGGGGCAACATCGCGGCTCACCGCTACAATCAGACCATCTGGATGCTGGTGAACGCGGTGCTCGTCGCGCTGATCATGGTGGGGAGCCTGGCGGAAATGACGCCCAAAGCCGCCGCCGACCTCGCCAGGCCGAACGTGCTCGTCCCCTGGGTGCACGCCGCGCTCGGCAGCGCCACGATCTTCTGCGGCCTGTGGCTCGTGCTGCAGATGAACGGCTGGCTGCCGCAGCGGCTGCACGTGCGCGGCTGGAAGACGATGATGAAGGCGACGCTCGCGGGCTACTGGGTGGTCGCGCTGCTGGGACTCGCCGTCTACTTCGTCTTGTTCTTTCCGTGAGCATGACCCGACGACTACCGGAGTCAAACCGGCGCAGCGCGTCCGGATTCAGCGCTACTTCAACGGGGCCTTGCCGCTCGAGATATCCATGATCATGCGCACGGCGAGATAGAGGCGTGGCTCGATCGAGCTCATCAGGATGTATTCGGCATTGGTCGTGTGCGAGCCGAAGCCGCGCAACCCGAAGCCCTCGATCACGGGCGCGCTCGTCTTGAGCGACGCATTGGCGGCATCGGTGAAACCGCCCGCGGAATCGTCGAGCACGTTCAATTTCAGCCCGAGCTCCGTGTAGATCTTCTGCGCATGGGCGCTCAGGGCCCGCGATGAAGGCTTGGGCTCGAGTGGGGGAAAGCGGCGCTCGAAGACGAGCTCGACGTGGGAGTCCGGCAGGAGCTTCTTCGCGATGCGCTCGCGCAGCCTTTTCTCGACGCCATCGTAGTCGGCGATACGGGCGACGCGCACGTCGGCGCTCGCCTGCGCCCCGGGCGGAATCATGTTGCTGACGAGACCCGCGCGTGCGAGCGTCCAGTTGACCTTCACGCCCGTTGCGGGATCCGAGAGATCGCGCATCTGGAGGATCTGGAACGCCAGCTCGTCGAGCGCGTTGACACCGCGCTCGGGCGCGGCGCCCGCGTGGGAGGCGCGCCCGCGCACGGTGAGGAGCGCGAGCGCGTGCCCGCTGGTCGCGAGTCGTACGCGGTCATCGTCCGGATTGCCGCCGCCCTCGAACGACATCACCGCGTCGTGGGCGGCGCCGAGCCGCGTGTGGTGATTGCGCGCGCCCGGTGAGCCTATTTCCTCGTCGCCGTTGATGAACACGGTCAGGGTGCCGTAGTCACGGTAATTCATCGCGCGCAGGATGGCGAGCGCGTGCAGTATGGTCGCGAGGCCGCCGCGGGCGTCGGCGATGCCGAGGCCGTAGAGGCGGTCACCGTCCATCCGGAAAGGCTGCTGGGCGAGCATGCCGCGCGGGTAGACGGTGTCCATGTGCGCGAGCAGCAGGATCTTCTTCGTGCCCGTCCCGGTAAACGTCGCGCGCACCATCCTGCCGATGCGCTCCGGCGTGTCCGACAGGCGATGCGTATCGGATTCCACCGGCTCGATCGTTTCGACCTTGGCTCCGAGTGCCTTCAGCTTCGCGGCGAGGACGCCGGCGATCCGGTCGAGCTCTTCCGGCTCGCGGCTGCCGGACTCGATGGCGGTCAGCTCCCGCAGCGTCTCGACGAGCGCGGGGCGCTCCTTCTCCGCGAGCGTCCACACCGGCTCGACGGCGGCACCCATCGCGGACGCCGCGAGGCCGGCGAGCAGTACGCACGCAGCGACCCGGAGAAATCTCCCCACCCCCGTGCTTTTCATCGTTCCGTCTCCCTGTCGGTTCTCTGTTTTTCCCGGTCACTGGTCACTGGTCACGGGTCACCGGTCACGCACTCTTATTGCAGCGGCGCCTTGCCCTGCGCAATGTCCATGATCATGCGCGCGGCGAGGTACAGCCGCGGCTCGATCGAGGAAATCAGG
>Ga0075418_10010187_pt1 | contig 10531 bp, 4 predicted proteins | sample SoiMetdeltSBSDD2_FD_81776 | JGI IMG/M metagenome (GOLD analysis project Ga0075418, IMG submission 81776) | Bulk soil microbial communities from a Populus tree surrounding site in Tennessee, USA - Soil MetaG P. deltoides SBSDD2 | ecosystem: Environmental > Terrestrial > Soil > Tree plantation...
AAATTGACCTCGTCGCCGCCGTTCGGCCCATGCTCGGCCGCGAGCACGGCGCCGTTCGGATGAACCGTGAGGCCGAGCTGGTCGCGATGCCCCATCGTGAACACTTCCGGCCGCGCGCCGGCCTTGTTCACGAACGGGTTGTCGGCGACGGGTTTGCCGTCGTCTCGGATTCGCAAAATCTTCCCGTAGACGCTCGCGGTATCGCGGGCCGTCGTCATCCCGAACGGCGCGCCGGTCGACACGTAGAGGAAACCGTCTTTGCCGAACGCGAGCCGCGAGCCGCTCGAGCCGGTCGACCATTCGCCGCTGAAGATTTCCTGGACGTTCGTCAGCGCGTTACCGGTGAGCTTGCCGCGCTGCACCGTGATCGCCGACTGGCGGCGGCCGGGCGGATTCGAGTCGGGAATGACCTCGCCGAGCTTGTTGTAGGAGAAGTAGATCAGCGAGTTCTCGGCGAACTTGGGATGCAGCGCGAGGTCGTGGATGCCGCTCGTGCGCTGGTCGTACTTCTCCGGCGTACCGCCGATCGGTTTCGCGTCGAGTGCTGCCGCCCCGCCTTTGCCGCCCGCCACGTTATGGACGAGCCGGATGCCGCTGCTGCGCTCGCTCACGAGCGCGTCGCCGTTCGGCAGGAACGCGAGGCTGAACGGATGGTTCAAGCCGCGCACGACGACGGACACCTTGATGCCGTGCTGCTCGGCCGTGTCGAAGGTATACGGCGTGTCCGCGACCTTGACGGGCCGCGGCCCGAGGTCGGGCTGCTGCTGAGCAACCGCCGCTCCGCCTAGGCCTAAGCAAACCGCGACGCCCAACCCCACGTAGCGCAGCTTCTCTGTCCGCTCGAACATCGACATCTCCCCCGTCGGTGAATCCTGAATCGAGCGCGAGCATCGCATTCGCCGGCAGCCCTGCCAAGCGCCCCGCTGGAGGCGGCGCCCCGCCGACATTAAAATGCACCATGGCCACCGACCCTGCCGATCGCACCATCGTCCGCGCGGCCTGCCCGCACGATTGCCCGGACACCTGCGCGATGCTCGTCACCACGGAGCTGCGCGACGGGAAGCGCGTGGCCATCGAGATCGCGGGCGACCCGACGCACCCGACGACCGCCGGCAAGCTCTGCACGAAGGTTTCGCGGTACCTCGAGCGCACCTATCACCCCGATCGGCTGCTCCATCCGCTGAAGCGCGTCGGCGCGAAGGGCCAAGGCCGCTTCGAGCGCGTGAGCTGGGACGACGCCCTCACCGACATCGCCACGCGCCTCGAGCAAATCGCCGCCGTCGATCCGCAGCGCATCGTGCCGTACAGCTACGCGGGCACGATGGGGCTCGTGCAAGGCGAAGCGATGGCGCAGCGTTTCTTCAATCGGCTCGGCGCGAGCTTCCTCGACCGCACGATCTGCGCCGAAGCCGGCGCCGAGGCGCTGAACTACACGCTCGGCTCGCGCATCGGCACCGACGTCGAGCAGTTTCAAAATGCGAAGCTGATCGTGCTCTGGGGCACGAACGCGATTGCATCGAACCTGCATTTGTGGAGCCGCGCGCAAGAGGCGAAGCGCCGCGGCGCGAAGCTCATCGCGATCGACCCGTACCGCTCGCTCACGGCCGAGAAGTGCCATGAGCACATTGCACTGCTGCCCGGCACCGACGCGGCGCTCGCGCTCGGGCTCGTGCACGTGCTCGAGCGCGAGCGCTGGCTCGACGAGGACTACATCGAGAAGTACACGCTCGGTGCCGACGCCTTACTCGAGCGCGCCCGCGAGTTCACGCCAGAGCGTGTTGCCGAGATCTGCGGCATCACCGCGGCACAGGTCGAAGACTTCGCGCGCGATTACGCGACGATCAGACCGGCTGCGATCCGCTTGAACTACGGCATGCAGCGCGCCCGCGGCGGCGGCAACGCCGTGCGCGCGATCGCCTGCTTGCCGGCGCTCGCGGGGCATTGGCGCGACGCCGCCGGAGGGCTGCTGCTCTCGTCGAGCGGCGAGTTCCACGTCAACGGCAAAGCGCTGTATCGACCGGAGCTCCTCGCGGGGCGCAAGCCGCGCACGATCAACATGAGCACGATCGGCCGGGATCTTGCCGCGGCCGACCCGCCGATCGACGCGCTGATCGTCTACAACAGCAATCCCGTCGCCGTCGCGCCGGAGTCGCGCTCGGTCGCGGCCGGCTTCGCGCGCGAGGATCTCTTCACCGTCGTGCTCGAGCATTTCCAGACCGACACGGCCGACTACGCCGACTACGTGCTCCCCGCGACCACGCAGCTCGAGCACACGGACGTGCATAAGACCTACGGCCACCTGTATATGCTCGCGAACAACGCCGCGATCGCCCCACTCGGCGAAGCGCTGCCGAACAGCGAGATCTTCCGCCGCCTCGCGGCCAAGATGGGCTTCGACGAGCCGTGCTTCAGCGAGACCGACGACGAGATCGCCGCTGCGGCCTTCAACGAAGCGAACTTCGACTGGCAAGCGCTGAAGAAGAGCGGCTGGCAGAGGCTCGACAGGCCGAAGACTTACGCGCCGTTCGCGAACGGCGGCTTTCCGACGAAGAGCGGCAAGTGCGAGATCTACTCGGAGCGAGTCGCCGCGCTCGGCCTCGACCCCGTGCCGGGTTACTTGCCGCCGAACGAGGTCGCCAACGAGGCGCTCGCGAAGCGCTATCCGCTCGCGATGATCTCCCCGCCTGCGCGCAACTACTTGAACTCGACGTTCGTGAACGTGAAAAGCCTGCGCGACGCCGAAGGCGAGCCGCACCTCGAGATCCATCCGCACGACGCTGCGGCGCGCGGCATCGCCGACGGCGCTCGCGTGCGCGTGTTCAACGACCGCGGCTCGCTCGAGCTCAAGGCGCGTATCACCGAGAAAGCTCGCCCCGGCGTCGTCGTCGCGTTGTCCGTCTGGTGGAAGAAGCTCGCGCGCGACGGCAAGAACGCCAACGAGCTCACGAACCAGGTGCTGACCGACATCGGCCGCGCACCGACGTTCTACGACATCCGCGTGGAGCTCGAGCTCGCATGAAAATCGTAACCCTGATTGGAATCTTGGTTCTTTTTCAACAGGCTGCCTTGGGAGCGACTCGGGCTGACGATGGAAAGCTTTCTGCTCGAAACGACGCTCTCATCGAACCTTTCTTAGGAGATTTTCTAGGCTCTTTGAATACGGCGTTAACGCTGTCCCCCTATGACGATTTGAACCACAACCTGTGTGGTGGACCGGACAATCCTCCGTGCCGGGACGAATACGGCAATCCAACGCCCCACTTGAGCCCTCTTGCAAACGTTATCTTTAGAGTTTCCCGCAACAGCGACGGAAAGATTCAAGCTGCAATTTTTCAAACGACAGAGCAATACCGAAACAATACGCCGATCGATCTCATCGGCCAGTATTGCAATAGCAGCATCGGAGACCTTGCTGAATATGACTTCATGGGCAAAGACGGCAACTTTACCGTCGCCAATCTCAGCTTTCCGATTCACCCTGGAAAGTGCAGCGATCGACTGGGCTATTCAATTGGAAGCAATTTCGAGCTGCGAATCACTCGAAAGCCGGGGGAGGAGAAGGCTTCTCAACTGGAAGTTCGCCTTTATCGGGGAACCGAAAATCAGAATCGAACATTCGTTAAGCGGGACACCGGCGAAACATACGAAGTCCGCATGAAATTCGAGCCGCGCAAATACGACGAGTTTGAGCGCGATTACTTTCATCGCAATTACGAGTTTTGCCCGATCGACGAGAACGGCGAAATAATCCCTGACTCCAAAGACTGTTTTACTCGAACGCCCGAACAGACTGGGATAGTTTTGCCGACAACAACTGGTTTCCCGTTCTTCATGTGGGACACAGTTCAAGACCCTAAAGTCCGCGTCAAAAAGAGTCCGCGCACCAAGGTCTATCACGAAGGTACGTTCTACCGATATCAACCGGGTTTTTAGTACCGGAGACGATCGCCGTCGTCGCGTTGTCCGTCTGGTGGAAGAGGCTCGCGCGCGACGGCAAGAACACCGACGAGCTCCACGAGCCGGGCGCTGACCGATATCGGCCGCGCGCCGACGTTCTACGACGTCCGCGTCGAGCTCGAGTTCACCCGCCCCAGCCACGCTCACCTGCGTAATTGGATGCCCGCGAGTGCGGCGAGCATAGGACTCGATGCGCCGGGGGGTCTCGATCTGACATCCACCGTGAGTTTCCCGCCGCAGCGCCGGCAGGTTTCGCTCTGGATCCACGAAACACGCTTGAGCCGCTGCGCCAGCAGGGGCCGCTCGGGGGATCGATGAACGGGCGGACTCACACAGTGTGTGAGGGGTTGTCACACCGCGGTGTAACAACGGGCGGCTAGCCGGCAGAACTTAGTACGTACTAGATTCGCGAAAGTGGGCAGCAAAGCAGCGTACGATCGGTATGGCCTTGTACGTACAAGGTTTTTCGGTCGTATCGGCAGGATAAGCTAGGTTTCGCTCGACACGATAAGCTAGAATTGATACAACAGAATAAGCTAGTTTTAAAACAGCACAATAAGCTAGATTCACTACGTGAAGGCAAGAGTAGCAGGGAAGGACTGAAAGGCTGAAGAACGATGGCAAGCCCGCAGGAAAAACTCGCCGATTCATTGGAAGCCCTTGAAGCATTGCAAGACAAGGGCGTCGTCGCCGTGCGCTCGTCCGATCTGAGCCGGACGGACCGCGAGCGCCTGCTCCAGGCCGGCTTCCTCACGGAAGTGATGAAGGGCTGGTACATCCCGGCCCGGCCCGATGAGCGCGCAGGCGAGAGCACCGCATGGTACGCGTCCTTCTGGGACTTCTGCGCGGCCTATCTCGAGGAGCGCTTTGAAAACCAGTGGTGCCTGTCGCCCGAGCAATCGCTGTTCCTGCATGCCGGACAGCGCACCGTGCCAAGACAGCTTCTGGTGCGCGCGCCCAAAGGCCGCAACAACGCAACCGCCCTGCCCCACAACACCTCGCTGTTCGAACTCCGCGCCGAACTGCCGGCGGAAAGCAGCCGCGAAATCCTGCACAGCCTGCGGATCTACACACTGCCCGCCTCGCTCGTCCACAGCGGCGCGCCACTATTCGCGGAGAACGCGGCGGAGGCAAGGGCCACGCTCGCGATGATCCGGGATGCCTCCGACGTGCTCGCAATCCTGCTCGAAGGCGGCCACAGCGTCATCGCCGGAAGGCTCGCCGGCGCGTTTCGGAATATTGGGCGCGACAGAATCGCCGATGAGATTCTCAGCACGATGAAAAGCGCGCGCTACGACGTGCGGGAAACCGACCCGTTCCAGAAGCCCGCGCCGTTCACGTTCACCGCCCGCGAACCATCACCCTACGTCACGCGCACGCGCCTGATGTGGCATGAGATGCGCGAAAAAATCATCCCACTCTTCCCCGCGCCACCGAATAAGGCGAGCGATATCAAGCCATACATGCAGCGGGTCGAGGACGTCTATGTCACCGACGCCTACCATTCGCTCTCGATCGAGGGCTACCGCGTGAGCGCGGAGCTCATCGAGCGCGTGCGCACAGGCAACTGGAATCCGGACAACAACCACGAAGACCGCGACCAACGCAACGCCCTCGCCGCGCGAGGATATTTCGATGCATTTCAGACGGTGAAGACAAGCGTCGAGAAGGTCCTCAACGGAGAGAACGCCGGCAAGGTTGCCGATCACGACCATGCCGACTGGTATCGCGCACTCTTCTCACCGAGCGTCACGGTGGGCCTTATCAAGGCCGCCGATCTCGCAGGCTACCGCACCGGCCCTGTCTTCATACGCAACTCACATCATGTACCGCCCTCGCGGGAAGCTGTGCGCGACATGATGCCCCTACTCTTCCAGCTCCTGACCGAAGAGAAGGAACCGTCCGTCCGCGTCGTGCTCGGGCACTTCGTGTTCGTCTACATTCATCCGTATTTCGACGGCAACGGCCGCATGGGCCGCTTCCTGATGAACGTCATGCTCGCCTCCGGCTGCTATCCGTGGACGGTAATCCCCGTCGAAAGACGCAACGCGTACATGGAGGCGCTCGAATCGGCCAGTGTCAACCGCAACATTGAGCCATTTGCGACATTCCTCGGCGGACTCGTGCGCGACAATATCGAAGGCAAGCCCGGTCCCAAGGTTCCCGAGAAATAGTTTCGAAACCGAGCTTCGTCTAGTGCCCTGCTATCCTTCGTCGGAGCATCGGAAAAGGAAACGCCGCATAATGGACCGTCCGGTAAACGCCTTCCGGCAGCGGAGGTCGCGACGAGCGGGGACCGACCGCGACGGGTTCGCAGCATCCGCCGAGCCTTTGCACGCGTACCGCCCAGAAATTCGATCACGCTCGTGACGCAGCCGCGGCTTCGCGCTCTGCTCGAACGCCAAGCGTGTGCCGCGTCGTGAACCGAATGACGAAGCCGTAACCTTCCGCAAACTTGAGGCTCCGAAGCGGAGCGATCGGCTCCATCGGTTGCCTACATCTCTAGACCTTCGCGCTAAATGCCTTCCGCGCTGAATGTCTAGGGAGCGATGGACAACGAGACCTCGATTCCTTCCGTAGCGGCTCCGGCCGCGCGCCCGCACGCGGCCCGCTGGTGGCTCTGCGGCGGCGCGCTCGCGGCGGTGCTCACCGCGTTCGCCTACATGAGCCAGGAGCAAGGCCGGCAGGCGCCGCCCGCGGCGTCGGCTGCCGCGGCCCCGGTTAGAGTCGCGACGGCGGCACGCCGCGACGTGGCGGTCGTCGAACGCACGATTGGCACAGCCCTCGCCAATATCACCGTGCAGGTCACCGCGCGAGTGTCGGGCGTGATCGACTCCGCCGGGTTCCGCGAAGGGCAGCTCGTCAAGGCGGGCGACCTGCTGTTCCAGATCGATCCGCGGCCGTACCAGGCTTCGCTCGCGGAGGCGCGAGCCGACCTCGCGAAGGATCAGGCGCAGCTCGACAACGCCGTCAACAACGAGAAGCGCACGCGATCGGTGTTCGATGAGAAGCTCACCTCCGCCGAGCAGCTCGACGCCGCCATCGCGGCCACAGGCAGCGCCAAGGCGGCGGTCCAAGCCGATCAGGCCGCCGTCGACATCGCAGCGCTGAACCTCGACTACACGCGCATCCGCTCGCCGATCGACGGCAAGACCGGCGCCATTCTCGTTCCGCCCGGGAATCTCGTTGGCGCGAACGGCACGTCGCCGCTCGTGACGATCACGCAGATAGAGCCGATCAAGGTCTCGTTCGCGTTGCCGCAGTCCGACTTGCCGCAGATTGAGACGCGCGCGGGCGTCGGCGGGCTTGTCGCCACGGTCGAGCCGCGCGGCGCTAGCGGCGAAGATGTCGACGGCAATACCGCGCCGGTGGACTTCGTGAGCAATCGCGTGGACGACGCTACGGGCACGATCGAGCTGCGCGCCACATTGCCGAACGCGGACGCGGCGCTCGTGCCGGGCCAGCTCGTCGACGTTCAAGTCCGGCTCGACAAACTGCCGCTGGCAACGGTGGTGCCGCGTGCCGCCGTGAACGACGGGCCCGACGGCCAGTTCGCCTATGTCGTCACGGCCGACCGGCGCGCGGAGCAGCGCAAGGTCCGCGTACTATTCGACGACGGCGCCGACGTCGCGATCGACGGCGACGTGCGGCCCGGCGAGCTCGTGATCGTCGAAGGCCAGCTGCGCGTCGTTCCCGGCGCGGCGGTTTCGTTTGACGACACGCAGCCCACGCAAAGCGCGGCACAGGGCGTCGCGAGGAACCACCTCGGCGCCTGAGAACCGGCAATGAACGTCTCTCGCCGCTTCATCGACTACCCCGTGATGACCACGCTCGTCATGGCGGCGGTGGTGATCTTCGGCGCGGTGGGCTACTTCACGCTGCCCGTCAACGAGCTGCCGAACGTGGACTTCCCGACGATCGGCGTGTCGGCGAGCTTGCCGGGCGCCGACCCAGAGACGATGGCGTCGGCCGTCGCCGCGCCGCTCGAGAACGTGTTCTCGACGGTGCCCGGCATCGACTCGATGACATCGTCGAGTGGTCAGGGCTTCACCAGCATCACGCTGCAGTTCCGGCTCGACCGTAACATCGACGCGGCCGCGCAGGACGTGCAAGCCGCGATTTCTTCGGCGCAGCGGCAGTTGCCGCGCTCGATGCCGAGCCCGCCTACGTTCCGCAAGCAGAATCCGGCCGACTCGCCGATCCTGTTCCTCGCGCTGTCGTCGCAAACGCTACCGATGACCACCGTCGACCGCTACGCCGAGACGTTGCTCGCGCGTCAGCTGTCGACGCTAGAGGGCGTCGCGCAGGTGCAGGTGTTCGGCGCCGCGCACTACGCGGTGCGCATCCAAGCGGATCCGGCCGCGCTCGCGGCGCGCGGCATCGGCATCGACCAGCTTGCCGCGGCCGTGCAAGCGGCGAACACGAACCAGGCTACGGGCGCGCTCAACGGCGACGATGCCAAGATCATCCACACCGAAGGCCAGCTGCACAGCGCCGCCGCGTTCCGCCGGCAAATCGTGGCGTACCGCAACGGCGCGCCCGTGCGGCTCGAGGACGTAGCGCACGTCATCGATAGCACCGACAGCGTCCGCGAAGGCAGCTGGTACCGCGGCGAGCCCGCGATCACCGTCGCGATCAGCCGCCAGCCGGGCTCGAACACCATCGAGGTCATCGACGAGATCAAGAGCGTCTTGCCGCAGTTCGAGGCCTCGCTGCCGGCCGGCATGGATCTCTCGATCCGCTTCGATCGAAGCGATTCGATTCGTTCGTCGATCAATGATGTGCAGCAGGCGCTGTTGATTGCGGGCGTGCTCGTCGTCGGAGTGATATTCCTGTTCCTGCGGCGAGCGTCCGCAACGATCATTCCCTCGCTCGCGCTGCCGATCGCGGTGGTCGGCACGTTCGCGGGCATGGCCGCGTTCGGCTACAGCCTCGACAACTTGTCGCTGATGGCGCTGACGTTGTCGGTGGGATTCGTCGTCGATGACGCGATCGTGATGCTCGAGAACATCGTCAGGCACCTGGAGCTCGGCGAGAAGCCGCACACGGCGGCGATCAACGGCTCGAAGGAGATCGGCTTCACGATCCTGTCCATGACCGTGTCGCTGGCCGCGGTGTTCATCCCGATCGTGTTCATGAGCGGTATCGTCGGCCGGCTGTTGCACGAGTTCGCCGTGACGATCGTGATCGCCGTGCTCGTGTCGGGTGTGGTGTCCGTGACGCTCACGCCGATGCTCGCCGCGCGCTTCCTGCGCGACACGCACGGTCGCAAACCGGGGCGGTTCGAGCGCGTGAGCGAGAACGCGTTCAACGCGCTCCAGCGCACCTACGACCGGAGCCTCAAGTGGAGCCTGCGCCACAAGCCGACAATCGCGTGGCTGTTCGTCGCGAGCGTCGTTGCGACCGCGGGCCTGTTTCTCGTGAGCCCGCAAGACTTCTTGCCGAGCGACGATACCGGCATCCTGCAGATCTCGGTGCAAGCCGCGAACGGCACGTCCTACGAGCACATGGTCGAGTACGGGCAGCAGGTCGCCGACGTCGTCAACAGCGATCCCAATGCCCTCGGCGCGATGCTGCAAGTGAGCTCGAGCGGCGCGGGGTCGAGCAGCGCGAGCGTGCGCGCGATGTTGAAGCCGCTTCGCGATCGCCCGCTGTCGGCCGAGGAGGTCGCCCGCGAGCTGCGGCCAAAGCTCGCCGGTATCGTGGGCGCTAACGTGTTCGTCACGAATCCTCCGTCGCTGCGCATCGGCGGCCGGAGCTCGCGCTCGAGCTACCAATACACTCTGCAGGGCATCGATCTCGACGAGCTCGAGCAGGTGGCGGTGCGGCTCGAGGAGAAGCTACAGACGACGCCGGGTTTCGTGGGCGTGAATAGCGACTTCGACCGCGCGGCGCCGTCGGTGGAGGTGGAGATCGACCGCGACCGAGCCGCGGCACTGGGTGTTGCTCCGCAGTTGATCGAGGCCGCGATGGGCTACGCCTTCGGCGGCCAGCAGGTCTCACAGATCTACGCGTCGAACGACCAGTACCAGGTGATCCTCGAGCTGCTGCCGGATCTGCAACGCGACCAAGACTCTCTGAAGACGCTGTATCTCACCTCGAGCTCGGGCAAGCTCGTGCCCCTCGCCGCGGTCACGAAGGCGACCAGCGGCACGATCCCGCAGAGCGTCAATCACTCGGGCTCGCTGCCGGCGATCACGATCTCGTTCGACCTCGCCGAAGGCTACGCGCTCTCCGACGCGGTACGCGGCATCGAGCAGGCAAGCCGCGAGGTCGTGGTGCCGGCGACGATCACCGGCAGCTTCCAAGGCACGGCGGGCGCGTTCCAGGAGACGACGGCGAACATGGGCGTGCTGCTCGCCATCGCGATCGTCGTGGTCTACATCGTGCTCGGGATTCTCTACGAAAGCTTCATCCACCCGCTCACGATCCTTTCCGGGCTTCCGTCGGCGGCGCTCGGCGCGCTGGTCACGCTGAGTCTCGCCGGGATGCCGGTGACGCTCTACGCGTTCGTCGGCATGGTCATGCTGATCGGCATCGTCAAGAAGAACGCAATCATGATGGTCGACTTCGC
>Ga0075418_10010188_pt1 | contig 10529 bp, 6 predicted proteins | sample SoiMetdeltSBSDD2_FD_81776 | JGI IMG/M metagenome (GOLD analysis project Ga0075418, IMG submission 81776) | Bulk soil microbial communities from a Populus tree surrounding site in Tennessee, USA - Soil MetaG P. deltoides SBSDD2 | ecosystem: Environmental > Terrestrial > Soil > Tree plantation...
ATCGGAATCACGACACCGCCAGTCGCTTCGCCCGAGGCCATCGGTCCTGGCCAGACACTCCCGCTGCGCGTGCCGCAGGTCACCTGGAACTCGCCGGTCACGAATCGATTGCTCTTCGATGCCGGCTTTGGTGGGACGTACTACGGCTGGGGCAACTTCGAACGCGAGGATAACGCGACGCGTGATCTGATTCGCGTCACCGAACAGTGCGCGGCCGGCTGCGCCAACAATGGTGGCCGCCCCGATCTCGTGTACCGCTCGCAGGATTGGGGTGACAATCGCACGGGATCGTACACATGGAAGGCCTCGATGTCGTACGTGACGGGCAGGCACAGCTTCAAAGTCGGGTATCAGGGAACGCTGATGACCGACGACCGCACGTGGGACAACATCAGCGGACGCATCACGTGGCAGGTCACGCCGCGTAACAAGTTCGGCGCGTACTGGGACGAACAGTGGGTGTGCCGGAACTGTAGAGGGGCCACGATCGGAATCACGACACCGCCAGTCGCTTCGCCCGAGGCCATCGGTCCTGGCCAGACACTCCCGCTGCGCGTGCCGCAGGTCACGTGGAACTCGCCGGTGACCAATCGACTACTCTTCGATGCCGGCTTCGGCGGGACGTATTACGGGTGGGGGAACTTCGAGCGCGAGGATAACGCGACGCGCGATCTCATTCGCGTCACCGAACAGTGCGCGGCCGGATGCGCCAACAACGGCGGCCGTCCCGATCTCGTGTACCGGTCGCAGGATTGGGGTAACAATCACACAGGGTCGTACACGTGGAAGGCGTCGATGTCGTACGTGACCGGTCGGCACAGCTTCAAAGTCGGGTATCAGGGCACGCTGATGACCGACGACCGCACGTGGTACTCGAACAACAACGACCTCTGGTACCGCTTCAACAACGGCATCCCGAATCAACTGACGCAGACGATCTCACCGTGGGTGAACGACGCGCGCGCGGGATGGGACGCCGTCTATGCTCAGGAACAGTTCACCATGGGTCGGCTGACACTGCAGGGAGCGCTCCGATTCGACGTCGCGAAAAGCTGGTTCCCCGAGCAGAACATCGGTCCGGATAGATTTCTCCCGGTCGCGTTCCACTTCCCGGAGACCAAGGGAGTCGACAGCTACAAGGACATCACCCCCCGAATGGGGGCGGCGATCGATGTGTTCGGCAACGGCAGGACCGCTGTGAAGGTCAACCTGGGGAAATATCTCGAAGGCGTCGGTGTGTCCACCACCTACGCTAACTCGAATCCGACCCTGCGGGTACCGAGGACCACTGGGCCCTTTGGCGTGGTGGGTGCCTCCAGGACGTGGATCGATGCGGACGGGGATCTGGTCGCCGACTGCGACTTCACCAATCCTCTCGCGCACGGCAATGCTGCCGCCGTCAACGGAGGTGGCGGAGCGGATTTCTGCGGGCAGTTGTCAAATACGCGATTCGGCCAGCCGGTCCTGACGGGCAACTACGATCCCGATCTCCTCAGCGGCTGGGGCGTGAGGCCGTCGGACTGGAGTTTCGGCGTTTCGGTTCAACAGCAGCTCATGCAACGCATGTCGCTCGAGGTCGGTTACTACCGGCGGTGGTTCGACGGGTTCACGCTCAACGATAATCTTGCGTTGACGTCCGCGGACCTCACGCCTTACAGCATCGTCGCGCCGCTCGATCCGCGGCTGCCGGACGGTGGCGGTTACACGATCTCCGGCCTCTACAACGTTGTCCCGAGCAAATCCGGTCAGGTCGACGATCTGTCGACGGTCGCCAGCAAATACGGCGAGTGGTATCAGTACTTCAACGGCGTCGACATCACGCTCAATCTCCGCACGCAGGGCGGTCTTACGTTACAGGGGGGAACGAGCACGGGTCAGAACGTGGCCGACAACTGCGACGTCCGCGAAAACCTGCCAGAGCTCAGTGTCGGAATCGGAGCAGGGCTCGTCGGCTCGAACGTCAGCATGACCAGTCCATACTGCCACGTGGCGTACGGGTGGCTCACACAACTTCGGGGTCTCGGGTCTTACGTCATCCCGAAGATTGACGCGCAGGTGAGCGCCGTATTCCAGAGCAAGCCTGGAGCGCTGCTCTCCGCCAACTACGCGATGCCGGCGGCCGACGTCGCGCGGTTCCTCGGACGACCCCCGTCAGGGAACGTCCCCAACGTCACCTTCAACTTGATCGAGCCGGGGTCGATGTACGGGGATCGGATCAATCAGCTCGACCTCCGCATTGCGAAGAACCTGAGATTCGGTTCGACTCGGTCGATGGTGTCGGTCGATCTTTACAACGTGATGAATGCGAGTGCCATCCTGACCTATAACCAGAACTTCGTTCCGAACGGCACATGGTTGCAGGCCAACTCCGTCCTGACGGGGCGGCTGGCTCGTATCAGCGTCGACTTCAGCTTCTAGAATCGGCCGGCCGGTCCCTTCGGGGGCCGGCCGGTTTAACTCCCAACTCCCAACCGCCAATTTCCCAACTCCCAATCGGCGCGCCTGACTCCAGTTTCGATGCGCGATGGCCGATAAGCTTGTCGTGCCGAATTGCGCCAATTGTGGTGCGCCGATGCTGGTTGATCGAGCCGAGGGCAAGATCTCATGCAGCCACTGCGGTTCGGTGGAATTGCCGGCAGGAATCACCCGCTGGATCGAGGCCGGAGCAGGTAGCGAGATGGCGTGTCCATCATGCGCAAGGCCGCTCTCACACGGAAAACTCGATGGGTTCCCGTTGCAGCTATGTCCGCGCTGCGAAGGCATGTTGATCGAGATGGAACACTTCGTGTCCGTCATCGGAGCCGCGCGCGGTTACGAAGAGTCTTCAGCGGCGATCCCGCCACGACGCCAGACGCCCGGCGATCGCACGATCGATTGCCCGGCGTGTCATCGTCCGATGCTGAGTCACTTCTACGGCGGTCCTGGCAACCTGGTCATCGACACGTGCGAGACGTGTCAGGTGAACTGGCTCGATGCAGCTGAGCTTCGACGGATTGCTCGCGCGTGGGGTCGCGCCGTTACGGAGTGACTTCGAACGTGAAGCGGAGCGCGGGGATCTTGTTGCCGGGGTGATCGTCGGCGTAGGTGAGCTGCGGTTGACGGTAAAGCAACTGCGTCTCGCTCGGTGGACCCTGATAGATGCCGGGATAGAGGTCGATGATGTGCTGACCCGGCGACCCTGTCGCGTGGAAATTGATCACGACATCGCCTTGACTGTTGAAGCCGCAGGCGTACCCCATGTAGGCGTTATCGTAGGTCGCGACGTAGATGTTGTCGTATTCCGTCCAGCCCACGCCTTTCAAATGAATCGTGACCGGAGTGCCGACCGGCCCCGACATGGGCGAGATGCTGACGATGCTGGTTTCGATCACGAAGAAGACACGCGCCAGCGTCTTGTCGCCGCTCCGAACCGCGAGCCCATGTAGGCCACCCAGATCGTCGGGGATCGTGATCGGCAGATCGATTTGGCCATCCCCACGGACTTTCACCGTGCCGAATTCTTTTTCCTGTGGTTCGAATCCATTCCCGCTGACGCGGCTTCCGACGTAGGTTTGCCAGGCGAGTTGCAGTGACGCGTCCGCTGGGAACCCTGTGCCGCGCAGCGTGGTTCGAGATCCAACAGGACCCTGCGTCGCGTCGAGCACCAGAGTCGCGTCTTCGACGAACACCTCGGTCTTTGGATATGGCTGGCGTTGATACGGCTCGGCGTAGGCGACAGGCGACGGCGCCCGGCCAGGTGTCGTCCGAAACGTGAATTGCGGACGTGGCAGGTGCGCGACAGGTGATTGCTCGTAGTTGAGATAGCCCTGGCCCTGGTAACCGGTCAGCACGCGCACGACATGATCGCCGGAAGGTCCGGCGGCACGGAACCTGGCGATCGCCGAGCCCTTGGAACTGGCGGCAGAGATGAAACCCACCAGGTTGTTATCCCAGTTCACGACCCACGTGCTCTCCATGGTCCGCCATCCGAGCCCTTTCACTTTGAGCTCGATGGGTGTTCCGAGCGGGCCGGATGTTGGCGTTAGCTCGAAGCTCTGGGTGACCTCAATGCCGTTTTGCGCGACCGGTTTTCCATCGATCAGGGCGATCACCTCGTGCACGCCCCCGAAATCCTCTGGAATGGTGAACCCGCCGGCAAGCCGCCCGCTCGCATCGACAGTGAACTTTCCGAGCGACACGCTGGACTCCGCGTACTTTTTGCCGAGAAAGCGGTAGTAGTCCTCGACTACCCAACCGCCGGTCACGGTGCCCCATGTGAGATCGACAGTCTTACCCGGCGGCAAGCCGGTTGCGGTTACCTCGACATCGGCGCCGACGGTCGGCGTCTTGTACGTGAGTGACAACTGGGCAGAGGATGGGGACGACGCGGCCGCAGCCGCCGAATCGGTCGAGGAAGATTCAGACGGAGAAGCTGCCGTGCGCGAGCAGGCGACCAGCGCAAGCAACGCGATAAGCGGGAGCCCCGACCGACGAAGCAGTTTCATCCAGCCTACGGGACGATGACGAGTTGCGATGCTTCGGCGGAGAATGGCGAGAACGTCGCCTTTCTCCCGAACTTGTCGGTCGCTGTGACGGTGTAGCTGATTCGACCCACCGGCGCGTCGTTCGGGACCGTCCAGGACCCGGTCCAGAGCTCATACGGCGCGCGTATATAACCCCGCGGCGCCGGTGCCTTCGGACCCGCCTCACCGCGCCATCGCATCGGCACATCGACCGTCTTTCCAGAATACTCGACGTGCGCGACGAGCGCAGCCGTTTGCTCGACTTCGCCAGTGCCGCCATCAATCGCCGTCATACGGAAGCCGACGCGCTGTCCTCGCTTGAAGCGATTCGTGAGGAGGCAATTGTCGGGGTCGGTCGGGTTGATGAAGATTGCGGTGTCGCCCCATATCACCAGCTTTCCGGACGGGTGTCCGGCTTGGGCAGCCGGTGGAGGAGCCGCCTGTTGTGCTCGTCCCGCGCCTGCGGGCGCCTGAGCCTGTTCGGCAAAACTGGAAAAGCTCGCAACCGACAGCACAACGAGGCTCGTGGAAATTGCAAGAGTAGGAAGCGTTTTCATACGGCGGGCAATATAGCTGATTCCGGCGGTATTGACCACCTCGTTACGGTTCCGTGTTCCCGGTTCCGGGTTCCGTCGTCAGAAGGCGAGCCAACAGCCAATCGCTCCGATTACCGTCATCGAAAGCCCCCACGCCAGCAGCTTGTTGTAAGTGGGCCGCACCTGTTCGACGTCGCTGATGCCTGCAATGCACATTGCGCCCGTGGTCGAGAGAGGCGACATATCGACCAGGTGTGCTCCGATGTTCATCGATGACGCAACGCCGAAGGCGTCGCCACCGAGGCGCTCGATCAGGCCCGGTACCGTGGGGAGAAACGCGGGCAGCACCACGCCTGATGTGCTGCTGTACACGGAGATGATGCCAGTGACGAACGCGATCACGCCGGTCAGCGTCCCGGGTGTTGCAAATCGAGCCAGGATGGCGGTGAACAGATCCAGTCCCCCAGTCTTGTCGAGAAGGGCCACGAGCACGCTGACCCCGCTGACCATCAGGATCGGAATCCACGGCATCTTGCGGATTGCTTGCTCGTGATCGGCGACGCGCAGCGCTGCCAGCACGACGGCACCGGTAAAGGCGGCCATGCCGATGTTGGCATTCATGAACAGTACGGTGACAAGGACAGCGCCAACCACTGCCAGGGTGATCCAATGCGTCATCGCGAGCCGCGTGGCTTCGCCGTCTTTTTCTCCACCGACGTAGCGACGACGGAACAGGCCAAGGCCGCCGAGCAGGAAGTAGCCGGCGAAGGCGATGATGGCGTGGGCGAGAAGGTTGGCAATATACGTTCGCAGCTCGTAACCACCCAACCCGATCTTGTCCATCAGCCCGGTGACGATGATGCCGGTCGGAGCGACAGGGGAGAGCGCACCCGACTGCGCACCGTTGCCGACCATGATGGCCATGAGGAACGGCGGGATCGCCGCGCGAGAGGCAACGGCCATCGCCATCGGCGCGAGCATCGCGGCTGTCGCGACGTTTCCCGGCCCGAGCGACGCGATGACCGACCCGAGGAGGAAAAACATCACGGGGATGAGGCCGGTGTTGCCGCGACAGATGCGGACAGCGGCATGCGCCACACGATCGAGCGTGCCGTTCAATTGTGCCTGCGTAAAGAGCAGCGTGACGCCGGCCAGCGTGAGAAAGAGTTGCGTGGGGAAGCCGCTCAACACATCGTTGAGACTCATGCTCCCGAGATACACGCCGACGATCCATGCGAGCGCCAGGGCCAGGACGCCGACGTTGAGCGTCGAGAAGCAACTGACGATCATGGCGATCACCAGCGCACCGAGGGACAGCCAGGCGAGCGTCATAAGAAGGAAGTGGGAAGTATAAAGGTCAAAGTGGGGAAGTAAGTAGAAAGTGGGAGGTGGAATGTAGCTCAGCGAAGCAGGCTGTCAAGGAGGACGGCAGGGTGAATTGCCCTCTCGCCGGTGAAATCGGCAATTTGATGCCGGCACGACGTGCCTGCCGCAACGACCACCGATCCGGCAGCCTTGTTGCGCACGGCCGGAAACAGCTTGCGTTCGCCGATCGCGCGTGACACGTCGTAATGGTCGTGCGCGTAACCAAACGATCCCGCCATTCCACAACAGCCGGCATCGAGGTCGACTACGTTTACGCCAGGTATGTGCGAGAGCATGGCCTTGCTCGGGCCGACAAGGCCCATCGACTTCTGGTGACAGTGGCCGTGCAGCAAGACCGACCTCGGTCCGGCCTTGAGCGTGAGACGTCCCATCAGCGTCGCCGCGAACTCCTCGAACAGCACACTGACTGCCGCGACCTGCTCGGCACGCCGACGGTTCTCACCGCGCAGCAGCGCCGGCGCATCCTCTTTGACGGCCGACAGGCAGCTCGGCTCGCAAAACACGATGGGTCGACCGGCCGCGGCCTGCGCGTGTAACGCGTCCGTATTGCGTTCAGCCATCTCCCGGGCGGTCGCCAGCAACCCCTTCGAGATCTGCGGGCGCCCGCAACAGCGGTTCGGGGCGAGAGCCGTGCGGACACCCGCGCGGCGCATCACTTCAATCGCGGCGAGACCGATCTCCGGGTCGTAGTGATTCGTAAACGTGTCGTTGAACACCAGGGCGTCGATCTGACCATCTTCATCTCGCACCAGATGACGAAGCGTCTGCCGCTTGAAATGCGGCAGGCGGCGGCGTTTATCGATGCCAAGCAGTCGTTGGTTGAGACGACGCACCGGAGCGCTTCCGGCGATCCAGTTCGACAGCGGCGCAAACCGGCTGCCCCATCGAGCGAGCGAAGACACGTTGCCGAGCATGCGTGCCTCGACCGGGGTGCCATGACGTTGCCAGTAGTCGGACAGGAACTCGCTCTTGAACCGCGCGACATCGACCCCCACCGGGCATTCGGCCTTGCAGGCGCGACACTCGAGGCAGAGGTCCAGCGATTCGTAGACGCCGCGATCTCCCAGGCCCGACTCGCCCAGGCGCCCCGCGATGGTCAAGCGAAGGACGTTCGCCCGCCCCCGCGTCGAATGCTGCTCCTCGCGCGTCGCCATGTACGACGGGCACATCGTCCCCTCGAGGGTCTTGCGGCAGGCGCCGAGACCGCTGCACATCTCGATCGCGCCGGCCACGCCGCCGGCGGCGTAATCGAAGAACGTGACCGGGGTGCGAGCGGCGTATTTCGGCCCGAAACGCAGGTTGGCGGTCAGTGGGGGCGCATCGACGATCTTTCCGGGGTTGAAGATTCCCTTGGGGTCGAACGTCTGCTTGATCGTGCGGAACGCACTGTAGAGCGCCCGCCCGAACATTTTTTCCATGAACGGGCTGCGCACGAGCCCGTCGCCGTGTTCACCGGAGAGCGCGCCGCCGAATTCGAGAACGAGGTCGGACACGTCGTTGGCAATGGCCTCGAACTGGCGCACGCCCGCATCGGTCTTCATGTTGACGACCGGCCGCACGTGCAGACAGCCGACCGACGCATGCGCGTAGACGCCGGCAGTAGTGCCGTGCCGGGCGACGATCGCGAGGAAGCGTTCGATGTAGTCACGCAGCCGCTCGGGCGAGACGGCCGTATCCTCTACGAACGACAGCGACTTTGCGTCGTCGCGCATCGCCATCGACAACCCGAGGCCCGCCTCGCGAAGACTCCAGATGCGGGCCTGCGCGGGGAGGTCGAGCGCGTGGTGATAGCGATAGCCAAGGTTGTGCGCGCGCAGATCCCGTTCGAGCGCTTGCAGCCGCGGCGGCAGGTTCTCCTCGCGATCGTCGTAGAACTCGACGCAGAGCAGCGAGGCCGGATCGCCCTCGATGAAGCTTTGGCGCATGGCCTCGAGCGCCGCGCTCTTGCGCGTGTGATCGAGGATCGACTTGTCCATCACCTCGACCGCCGATGGCCGGTGCCGCAGGATGAGCGGAGCGGCTGCCAGCGATTCGAGCAACTGCGCGAATTGGATCGCCATGACGGCTTTGGCTCGTGGCAGCGGCACGAGTTTCAACTTTGCCGACAACACGACGCCGAGGGTGCCTTCGGATCCGACCATCAAGCGCGCGAGATTGAATGGGCGCCCGGGTACGAAGTCGTCCAGATTGTAACCGCCTACACGCCTGAGCACTTTGGGGTACCGGCGCTCGATTTCCTCCGCGTGAGCGGACGCGACCTCGGCCACGGTCCGATAACACCGCGCCTCCAGGGTGTCGCCGGCACACTTCCTCGCCAGTTCTCCTTCGCTGAGCGGCCCAAATGTGACGACCGAGCCATCGGACAGCACGACCTCCTGCTCGATGACGTGATCGATCGTCTTGCCGTAAATCACCGACCGCGCGCCGCTCGAATTGTTCGCCATCATTCCGCCGACCGTGGCGCGGCTCGCGGTCGAGACGTCGGGCGCAAAGCGCAAACCGTGCGGACGGAGCTGGGCGTTCAGCTCGTCGAGCACAACGCCGGGTTCGACACGAACCCATCGCTCTTCGACATTCAACTCGAGGATCGCGTTGAGGTACTTCGACGTGTCGACGATCAGGCCGGCGCCAATGGCTTGACCAGCCTGGGACGTGCCGCCGCCACGCATCGTGATCGGGCAGCTGTGCCGCACACACGTCCGCACGATGCGAAGGAGATCGTCCCGGGAACGAGGGAGCGCGACGCCAACTGGTTCGATCTGGTAGACGCTGGCGTCGGTGGAGTAGAGCGCACGAGAGACCGCGTCAAAACGCACGTCACCGAGCAACGCGGTCGTCAGCTCGTGTCGAAGTTCGGAGATGTTGACTGCCGGAACGGTCACAGCGCCTCGAGCCCGGCGCGCAGTCGTTCGAGGCCACGAGTCAGTGTGTCCCCGCCGCTCGCGAAGGAGACACGCAACGTGCCCTCACCGCCGGGACCGTACGCGGCGCCATGGATCACGGCTACGCCGGCATCGTGCAACAGCCGTCGCCGAATGTGTTCGGATGGTACGCCTGTCGCGCGCGCGTCCACCATCGCGAAGAAGCCGCCTTCCGGCGGCAGCACGTGTACCTGGCGAATCCCCGCGAGCGCTTGCAGCACCTGCGATCGCCGGCGCGTGTACTCCGCGCGCATGTCGGCGACCGCGTCCTGAGGTCCGGTCAACGCGACCGCAGCCGCGTCCTGGACGAACGTCGCAGGTCCGCGGCTCGACTGCTGCAGGGACAGGAACATACTCTGGATGATGGGTGCCGGAGCAGCACAATAGCCCACTCGCCATCCGGTCATGGCGTAGGTCTTGGACAGGCTATTGAGCAGAATAGTGCGTTCCCGCATGTCCGCCGAAAGCGCGGACGGCGACAGGTGACGGCAGCCGTCGTAGGTGATCGCTTCGTAGATCTCGTCGCTCAGCAACATGAGATCCCGTCGTGTCAGTACGTCGGCGATGGCGCGCAGTTCTAACTCGCGAAATACTGTGCCCACCGGGTTCCACGGCGTGTTCAGCAGCAGCACTCGTGTGCGCGAGGTGATGGCTTCGTTCACTGCCTCTGCCGTCAGGACGAAGCGTCCGTGTTCGATCTGCGTTGGCACCGGCACCACGCGACCGCCAGCGAGGGCAATCGGGGAGTGGTAGGCGTCGTAGATCGGATCGGGGACGAGCACCTCGTCGCCGTCGTTGAGCAGCGCTAACAGCGCCGAATGAATACCGAGCGTTGCCCCTGTCGTGACGAGGATCTCGGAACCGGGATCGTAGGTGACGTCATTCTCTCGGGACAGCTTATCGGCTACGGCTTGACGCAACACGATCTCCCCGCGGTTGTCCGGGTAGCGCGTGCGGCCGCCTTTCATGGCGCGCGTGGCCGCTTCGACGATGTGCGGCGGCGTATCGAAGTCCGGCTCGCCTCGCATCAAGGAAATGACGGTCTGGCCTCGGGCCTGCGCCTGCCGGATCTCGGCGAGAACAGTATTGACAGCGGTGGGGCGAAGAAGTGACGACCGGTGAGAGACCTGCAAGGTAGACAGGGTTCTGAGTGTACCAAAAGTCAAAAGTCAAAAGTGAGGTCA
>Ga0075418_10010189_pt1 | contig 10529 bp, 4 predicted proteins | sample SoiMetdeltSBSDD2_FD_81776 | JGI IMG/M metagenome (GOLD analysis project Ga0075418, IMG submission 81776) | Bulk soil microbial communities from a Populus tree surrounding site in Tennessee, USA - Soil MetaG P. deltoides SBSDD2 | ecosystem: Environmental > Terrestrial > Soil > Tree plantation...
AAGGGGGCGCGAAGTTCGGGCTGAAGGACTTCCTGAACAAGCGCGGCCTGGCATGGATGGAGTTCCGGGATGAACAGATGTCGGAGAAGCATCTGTGTATCCCCAATACCCTGCCGGCGATCCAGGATTTCTACCTCGGTGCGGTCTACCAGCTCGGCGCGGGTGAACTCCATATCGACTCTCCGAACGATGCCTTCACCGAAGGCGTCCGCCGCACCGTGTGGATGGATGGGCGGAAGCATCCAGGGCCGCACGTACAGCTGTTCAACGGACATTCGATCGGCTGGTACGAAGGCGACGTGCTGGTCATCGAGACGACGAACTTCACATTCAATCCGGACGGGCTCGAGGACCATATCCACGTACCCAGTTCCGCCGCGAAAGTGGTCACGGAGCGCTGGACGAAAGTGAGTCCGACGCGGCTCGACATCATGTACACCGTCGAGGACAAGCTCTTTCTGAAGAAGCCGTGGGTCTTCACGTGGCACTACGAAAAGATCGATCCGCCGCTCCTTCGCAACCAGGTGAACTTCGTGTGCGACCCCGAGGTGTCGTGGAATGAGGCGTTGATCGCGGCGCCCTCCCGCTACACCGAGGAATAGCGAGCCGAAGACTCAGGAACCGCCATGGAGCATCAGCCGTCGAGACGTGAATTCGTCGCCAGCCTCGCCGGCGCGGCGGCCGGGGGACTGCTGTTGTCCGGCGGTGCCGCCGCGCAGCAGGCACGGCCGCGGCTGATCGATTTCCACTGTCACTCGGTGCCGCCCGCCTGGATCGCGTTCCTCAAGGCGCAGCGGGCGGAGCTGCCGACCAACAACCCCTGGACGCTGTCGAAGCACCTCGAAGACATGGATCGCGGCGGCGTCTACACCAGTCTGCTGTCGGTGGTGTCGCCGGGCATCTGGCACGGGCCCGACCTGCAGGCCATCCGCACCGTCGCGCGGCAGATCAACGAGTTCAACGCGAAACTTGGCGTCGATCGTCCGGGACGGTTCGGCAGCTTCGCGACGCTGCCGCTGCTCGACATCGATGGCAGCCTGCGCGAGGCCGAGTACGCACTCGACGTGCTCAAGGCGGATGGCATCTGCATGCGAACGCCCTACGGGAATCTCTGGCACGGCGACCCGGTTTTCGCGCCGCTGTTCGAGGAGCTGAACCGGCGGAGCGCGGTCGTCTTCACCCATCCGCAGGACGCGCACTGGAGCGAGGGCCTCGTGCCCGGCATCGAGACCGAAGCCACCATCGAGTACGGCACACACACCACAAGAACGATCGTCAGCCTGCTGGAGAGCGGGGCGGCGGCGCGCTACCCGAACATCCGCTGGGTCTTTGCCCACGCCGGCGGCACCATGCCCTTCCTCCTCTCGCGTATCGTCGGCCGGAAGCTCGCGCTGGGTGCCGACGGCACGGTGGCGCTTGACCCCACCGATCGGGCCCGCAACGACGGCGCCGGACGGCTGGCTCAGCTGCGGCGCTTCTTTTACGACACCGCGCAGCAGACCAACCCGGTGGCGCTGGGAGCGCTCCGTCGTGTCGTGCCGATCTCGCAGGTCGTGTTTGGCACCGACTATCCCGAGTCGAGTTCAGGAGGACGGGCCGAGCCGATCACGGATCACGCTGCCGGATTGTCAGGGGTATTCAGCGGCGACGAGCTCCGGGCGGTCCAGCGCGAAAACGCCGTCAAATTGTTCCCGAAATACCGTACCTGACTCCGCCAACGCACTGGCCTCCAGAGGCAATCGGGTGTAGCCTTTAGCGGCAAAGGGGGAGGACCCATGTCTTTCCGACAGATGTTTCGGCCCGGCGTCATTGGATGTGCGGCCCTTGCCGCGATCGCGGCGGTCACGCTCGGCATCGGCTGGCATTCGAGTCCAGGCGAGGCGCGCCTGGTGGCGTTCGAGCCGATGGCCAGCTTCGGCGCGAACGAGACGTGCGAATGGGAAACGGCCATGCCGCAGTTCCCGTCGTATGCCGCGGCCGGCGCCGCGGCTGCGCAGCTGCCGTCCGCCGACGCGCGGCTGGCCGTCGCGAAGCGGCCGCCGCTGACCTTCATCCAGGATCCATATCCAAACTTCAGCTCGATCGCGGTCGATCCGGTGCGCAACGAAATCGTGATGACGGATGAGAACCGCTTCCGGATCATGGTCTACGACCGGACGGCGGTGACCCCGGCGTCGGCCGAGGCCACGACGCCGAAGCGCGTCATCAACGGTCTGAACACGCACACCCAGTACGCGAGCGACGTCTACATCGACCAGCCGACCGGCGATATCTACGTCATCAACAACGACACCGTGCACAACACCACGATTTACGGCCGCAAGGCCGACGGCGATTCGCCGCCCGATCGCGAGTTCCCGTCGCCCTACGGCAACTTCGGCGCGGCGGTCGACGAATCGCGTCAGGAGATGTACCTCACGCTGCAGCACAACAGCGCGATCATGGTCTACAAGAAGTCGTCCGGTATGAAGGACTTTGCGACCCGCCTCATCCAGGGTGAGAAGACTCAGATGGGCGACCCGCACGGTATCGCATTCGATCCGAAGAACCGCCTGCTCTACGTCGCCAACTACGGGACCCGGCACAAGGTGAAGATGGGCACGACCGGGCAGGGCGGCCGCCCGCGCATTCCGAACTGGCCGGCCGGAAACTATGGCAACGAGATCATCAAGGGCACCGGAGAGTTCGACCTGCCGTCCATCGTTGTCCTCCCGGCGGATGCGGTCGGCGACGTGGCGCCACTGCGGGTCATCAAGGGACCGAAGACCGGCTTCAACTGGCCGACGGGCGTGGCGTTCGATCCGGAGCGCCAGGAGCTGTATGTCGCCAACCAGGCGGGCGGCGAGATCCTGGTGTTCCGCGCCGATCAGCAGGGTGATGTCGCGCCGATCCGTGTCCTCAAGGGGCCGAAGACGCTGATGAAGAACCCGAGCGACGTGTTCCTCGATTTCGCCAACAACGAGATGTGGGTGGCGAGCTTCGGCAACCACAAGGCGCTGGCGTTCAGGCTCGGCGCGTCGGGCGACACGGCGCCGATTCGCATCGTCCGCGGCGCGCCGATGAATGTCGACGCTACGCTGATCGGTAACCCCTACAACATCACCTACGACACGAAGCGCGAGGAGATCCTGGTGCCGAGCTGCGTCGCGCACCCGCGCATCGCCGCGTTCCCACGCACCGCCGACAAGAACGCGCTGCCTGTCCGTTCGATCGAAGGCTCCAACACCAAGCTGAATCGCACCGTGCACTCGCTGTTCTACGACGAGATTCACGACGAGGTCGTCGTTCCGTCGGATATCGGCCAGGGAGTCATGACGTTCCGCGGCGCCGCCAACGGCAACGAGGCGCCGATTCGGGTGATTTCCGGCCCGAAGACCATGCTGGGCAAGACGTCAAAACTGTCGGCCGATCCGGTCAACAACGAGCTGATTGCGTGGTCCGGGGGGGTGCTGCTGTTCTTCGACCGACTGGCCAACGGCGACGTGGCGCCGAAGCGCACCCTCGGTGGACCGAACAACCGCTTCAGCATCGCCAATGTCGAAGTCGACAACCTGCACAACCTCCTGATCGTGTCGGGCGGCGACACGATTTCGATCTTCAATCGCACCGCATCGGGCGACGAGAAACCCCTGCGCGTCATCACCGGCGTGAACGTCGGGGCTGATATGGCGGTGTATCCGCCGAGCGGCAAGATCGCCCTCAACATTCCCGGCCCGGGCGGCGACGACGAGCGCGGCGAGACGGGGGCGTTCACGCCAGAGGGACTCGCATCCGACAAGGCGCACATCGGCGTCTGGAGCATCTTCGACAACGGCAACGTGGCGCCGATGTGGACGATCGCCGGCCCGCAGGGCCTGCTCCGGCAGCCCCGCGGCCTCGTCCTCGATGCGAAGAACAAGAACATCATCGTCAGTGACAAGTTCCTGAACGGCGTGGCGACCTATCACTTCCCCGAGCTGTTCGACACGCCGGCGCAGCAGACCGCACGCGCGTCGCGCTGACGTCTGCCTCGGGCGGACCTGAAGTCCGCCGCGACATCCGCATTCGTAGAGGCCGGCCTTCAGGTCGGCCTCACCCTTGACAACACCCCGGCGGTGCCGCTACAAGCGAGCGCACGGCCGGGGTGGACGTCCGTATTACATCTAACCAAAGGGAGATAGACATGCGCGTACTCGCGAAGCTGGCGACCCGGTGTCTGTGGATCGCCGTGATTGCCTTCACACCGGCCGTGGCCTCCGCCCAGGCGACCATCGCAGGCGTCGTCAAGGACACGTCGGGCGCGGTGCTGCCTGGCGTCACCGTCGAGGCGTCGAGCCCGGCGCTGATCGAGAAGGTGCGTTCGGTAGTCACCGACGACACGGGGCAGTTCCAGATCGTCAACCTGGTGCCCGGCACCTATTCGGTGACGTTCACGCTTCCGGGGTTCAACGCAGTAACGCGCACGGGCGTCGAGTTGTCCGGGTCGTTTGCCGCCAAGATCGACGCCGAGATGCGCGTCGGCGCCGTCGAGGAAACGATTACCGTGACGGGTGAAACGCCGATCGTCGACGTGCAGAACACCCGGCGGCAGCGCGTCATCGACCGCGAGACCATCGACAACATTCCCACCAGCCGCACCGCCTACGACATGGCGGCGCTGATTCCGGGCGTTTCGCGCGGCGGCCTGACGAACCAGGACGTCGGCGGATCGTCCTCGTCGGGCACGCCGATCGGCAGCGTCGCGATTCATGGCGGACGGACCGGCGACCAGGTCGTCATGCGCAACGGCATCGAGACCATCGGGCAGTCGGGCAACGGGTTCTCGACGCCGGTGAACATCAACCCGGTCGGCACGCAGGAAGTCAACGTCGACACGGCGTCGGCCGGCGCCGAGCACACCACCGGCGGCGTGCGCATCAATGTGATCCCGCGTGAAGGCGGCAACACCTTCAATGGCGCGTTCTTCACCAGCTACGCCAGCCCGAAATGGCAGGCCGACAACCTCACGCAGGAACTGAAAGACCAGGGCGTATCGAGCGCCGACAAGCTCAAGGACAACTACGACATCAACCCCGGGTTCGGCGGGCCGATCAGGCAGGACAAACTCTGGTTCTTCGTGTCAGCCCGCTACAAGAACTCCGCGAACTATGCGTCCGGGATGTACTACGACAAGAACTTCAACAACCCGAACGTCTGGGTGTTCGAGCCGGATCTGAACCGCCCGGCGGCGAACCCCTCGATCTGGAAGGGCGCGCAGCTGCGCCTGACCTGGCAGGCGTCGCAGCGCAACAAGTTCGGCGTCAGCCTGCACGAGGACAGCGTGCACTACTCGCCGACCAGCGTCAGCCAGACGCTGGCCCCCGAGGCAGCCGAGAACCGGATTTACCCGGTGCAGCGGCAGCGGCAGGTGGACTGGAGCTCGCCGATCAACAACCGCGTCCTGATGGAGGCGGGCATCAATCGCTACAAGGCGGCGAGCAACCTTCTGCCACTGAGCGGCCTGAGCGAAGCGATGGTCCCGGCCACCGAGCAGTCGACCGGTCTCAGGTTCCGGTCGCTCGAAACGCACCGGCTCCAGCCGGCGCTGACCACGCATATGCGGTACTCGGTGTCGTACATCACGGGTGCGCACGCGATGAAGATCGGCACGAACCTGACTCGCGGCTGGAACGGGTTCACCTACCAGAACCTGAGCCCGGTCAGCTACCGGCTCAACACGCCAAGCGGTTCTACGATTCCCATTCCCAACCAGATCAGTCAGCGCGCATTTCCGATCTTTACCGAGACCAACATGGACCAGCTGGGCGTGTACGCCCAGGACAAGTGGACGATCGACCGTCTGACGGCGGCGTACGGCATCCGGTTCAGCCGCGTCACCGCCAGCAGCCCCGAACAGCATCTCGGTCCGTCAGTCTTCACTCCCTCCCGTAATCTCGATTTCGCGCCGCTGGAGAACTTCCTGAGCTGGAACGATCTGACGCCGCACCTCGGCGCGGTCTATGACGTATTCGGCACCGGCAGGACCGCCATCAAGGTGAGTCTGAACCGGTACCTGGAGAACCTGTCGGCCGGCTCGTCGATCGCACAGGACCCGAATCCGCTGAACACGATCGTCACCCAGACGACCCGATCCTGGAATGACGCGAACCGTAATTACGTGCCGGACTGCAACCTGCAGAGCGCGGTGGCCAACGGTGAATGCGGCGCGATGGCCAACTCGCTCTTCGGCCAGCCGGTGCCGGGCAACACCTACGACCCGGACCTGATGCACGGCTGGTTCAAGCGCGCCTACAACTGGGAGTTCTCCTCTGGCGTGCAGCATGAAGTCATGGCCCGCACGTCGGTGGATGTCAGCTACTTCCGGCGCGTCTATGGCAACTTCCGCGTGACCGACAACCGGAACCTGGGGCCGGCCGACTTCGACAAGTTCGATGTGACGGCGCCGTCGGATTCCCGTCTTCCGGGCGGCGGCGGTTACGTCGTGCACGGAATGTACAACCTCAATCCCGCGAAGTTCGGCCTGGCGTCGGACAACCTGGTGACGCACGCGAGCAACTTCGGGGAGCAGGTCGAGTACTGGCACGGCTTCGACGTGAACATCGCGATGCGCCGGATCCCCGGCCTGACGCTGCAGGGCGGCACCAGCACAGGCCGCACGGTGCAGGATGACTGCGAGCTTCGGGCGAAAGTGCCCGAACCGGCCGAATCGCGCGCTACCTCGGGCCTCATCACCACGGCCAACGTGACGGCGCTCGAGTACTGCCACCAGACGACGAACTGGCTGACGCAGGTCAAGCTGCTCGGTTCGTACAACATTCCGCGCATCGACGTCATGGTCAGCGGCACGTTGCAGAACCTGCCAGGCCCGCAGATCCTCGCGAACTTCAACCTCCCGAGTGCGGATGCGGCGAGGACCCTCGGACGGCCCCTCTCGGGTGGCGCCGCCAATATCGCCGTCGGTCTGATTGACCCGGGAACCATCTATGGCGACCGGCTCAACCAGGTCGACTTCCGGGTCTCCAAGATGCTGCGGCTCGATCGCACCCGGACGACGTTGAGCCTCGACTTCTACAACATGATGAACGTCAGCACGGTGCTGGCGCAGAACAATGCCTTCGGTCCCGTGTGGCTGCGGCCAAGCTCGATCTTCCCGGCGCGGTTCGCCAAGGTGAGCCTGCAATTCGACTTTTAGAGATACGAAAGCACGAAGGGGACGAAGGACACGAGGGTTGCTTCCTGGAGGCGGTGATGCGTGGATGTCTGAAGTTTGCGCTCGCGGTCGCGTTGGTCGTCTTTGCCCCCGCGGCGGCATACGCTCAAGGGTCGATCGTCGGTGTCGTCCGGGATGCGTCCGGAGCTGTGCTGCCCGGCGTGACGGTCGAAGCCGCCAGCCCCGTGCTGATCGAGAAAGTCCGCTCGGTCGTCACGGATGGGACCGGCCAGTACCGTATCGAGAATCTGCGTCCCGGCGCCTACACGGTGACGTTCACGCTGCCGGGCTTTGCCACCGTCCGGCGCGAAGGGATTGAACTGACCGGATCGTTTGCCGCGACGGTGAACGGCGACATGCGCGTCGGGGGCGTCGAGGAAACGATCACGGTGACCGGCGAATCGCCGGTCGTCGACGTCCAGAACACCGTGCGCCAGCGCGTCATGGATCGGGAAGTGCTCGATACGATACCGACGGGCCGCACGCAGTACACCCTCGGCGTGCTCATCCCCGGCGTCGTGCTCGGCGGCGGGCAGGATGTCGGCGGATCGGGCGGGCAGACGGCGTTTCCCGACCTCGGCATTCACGGCAGCAAGGCGTCCGATTCGGTCGAGACGATGGGAGGCATGTCGATCTCGGTGCTGTCGACCGGCACTCACCAGCCGGTGCGTGTGAACCCGGCGGGTACGCAGGAGGTCGTGCTCGACACGGCGTCGGGCGATGCCGAGTACACGGTCGGCGGCGTACGCATTCATCGCATTCCGCGCGACGGTGGCAACACGTTCAATGCGACCTTCTTCGGTGCATTCGCCAACGGCGACATGCAGGGCAGCAATCTCACCGACGAGCTGCGCGATCGCGGGCTGCGCACTCCCGATTCAATCAAGACCAATTACGAGGTGAACGCCGGCTTCGGCGGGCCAATCAAGCGCGACAAACTATGGTTCTATTTCGCGGCCAGACAGCTGCGCTCGTCGATGTACGCGGCCGGACTGTTCTGGAACAAGAACCTGAACAACCCCAATGCGTGGACCTACGAGCCCGATCTGACCCAGCCGGCCGCGAACGAGCGTGAGCAGGACGATGGGCAGATCCAGCTGACGTGGCAGATGTCGCCGCGCCACAAGCTCGGTGTCACCTGGCAGGAAGCCGTGATGTGCTTCTGCCCGCAGAGTGCCCGTCTGACGTCTGCGCTCGAGGCGGAACCGGAGCGCTCATATCCAAAGCGACGCATCACGCAGCTCTCATGGACCACCCCGTACACGAACCGGCTCCTGTTCGAGGTGAGCGGCGGCGTCATCTGGGGCATCAGCAACGATTTCCCGCGGCCGTTTCTGCAGACGGGGACCATTGGCGTGGTCGAGCAGTCAACCGGTATGTCGTATCGCGCGCCGGTCACGAACTCACGCGGCCGGCCCGAGCGCGTCGAAAGCTTCAGGAGCGTGGTGTCCTACATCACCGGCGCGCACGCCGTGAAGGTCGGCCTGACGCATCGAAGCGGCAGTCAGCGGGAGTACCGGTTCGACGTGGCGCCGGTTTCCTACCGATTCAATCTCGGTGTGCCCAATCAGCTGACGCAGCGCGCGTTTCCCATCACGCTGCTGTCGGGCGTCGATCACGACATGGGTGTGTTCGCGCAGGATCGCTGGTCGGTGCGCGGCCTCACCCTCACCGCCGGCGTGCGCTACGACTACTACACCAACAGCTACCCCGAGCAGCAGATCGGGCCCGCGCTCTTCGCACCGGCGCGTAACATCACGATTCCGGAGACGCTGGGCGGCCGGTATCACGACGTGACGCCGCGGTTCGGAGCGGCCTATGACGTGTTTGGCGACGGTAAAACGGCGCTGAAGTTCAGCGCCAACAAGTATCTGGTCGCGCTCGGCGTGGGAGGATTCCCGGGCACGACCAGCACGAATCCCGCCGACAACCTGGTCGTGAGCACGACGCGGTCCTGGACCGACGCCGATCGGGATTTCGTCGCCGACTGCGACCTCGTCAGTCCGCTCGCCAACGGGGAATGCGGCGCCATGGACAACCGCGCGTTCGGCGGCGTCAGGGCGGGGACGAACTACGATACGGAGCTCCTGCGCGGCTGGGGCAAGCGGCTGTACAACTGGGAGTTCTCGGCCGGCGTGCAGCGCGAGCTGAGGCCGCGTGTGAGTGCGGATGTCGGCTACTTCCGGCGCGTGTACGGCAACTTCACGGCGACCGACAATCGCGCCGTGGGGCCGCAGGATTACGACACCTTCAGCATCACGGCGCCGAGCGACCCACGGCTCGCGGGGGGCGGCGGATTTACTGTGTCAGGCCTCTACGATCTCAACCCGGCGCGCTTCGGCGTCGCAGCCGACAACCTCGTCACGCACTCGAAAAACTTCGGCGATCAGACAGAGTATTGGCACGGGGTCGATCTCTCCCTCAACGCCCGTCCCACTAACCGCCTGATGCTGCAGGGCGGTACCAGCACCGGCCGTACCATCACCGACAACTGCGACATCGTCGCCAATCTGCCCGAGATGTTGTTCGGCGGGACGGCGCTGACGGCGGCCAACGCGAATACGTGGATGCCCCGGCAGTACTGCCATCAGACTGGCGCCTGGCTGACGCAGGCGAAGTTCCTCGGGTCGTACACAATCCCGCGATTGGATGTGCTCGTGAGCGGTACTTATCAGAGCCTACCGGGACCGCAGATCCTCGCCAACTATGTGGCGACGACCGCCGAAGTCCGTCCATCCCTCGGCCGCGATCTCTCCGGCGGCGCCCGGAACGTCACCATCAACATTGCGGTGCCGGGCACGCTGTATGGCGAGCGAGTGAATCAGCTCGACATTCGCATTGCGAAAATCCTGCGCTTCGGCGGCAGCCGGGCGAACGTGGGTATCGACATCTATAACGCGTTCAACGGCAGCGCGCCGTTGACACTGAACAACAGCTTCGGCGCGTGGCAGAACCCGACCGAGATTCTGCTGGCGCGGTTCGTCAAGCTGAATCTGTCGTTCGATTTCTGAACCTGACAGGGGGCCCCTGCCCCCTTCCCCTTGAAAGTAGTTATGTCGATGGAAAGCCGCATCAGCGCGCTCGAGCGCGATTTGATCCGAACACAGCGTCACGTCCGATGGTTGCTGGCAGGCATCGTCCTCGCGCTTGGCGGCGGCGCGCTTCTCGGGTGGGCAGGCACGGGGGCGGCCACGGCTCACGCCCAGCCTGATGGCCGGGCGATTCGCGCACAATCGTTCGTGCTCGAGGACAGCACGGGCGCGAGCCGCGCCATCCTGGCCGTAACCGACGAGGGGCCGGGCCTGGCGTTGTACGACGCCGATGGCAGGCGTCGCGCGAC
>Ga0075418_10010192_pt1 | contig 10528 bp, 10 predicted proteins | sample SoiMetdeltSBSDD2_FD_81776 | JGI IMG/M metagenome (GOLD analysis project Ga0075418, IMG submission 81776) | Bulk soil microbial communities from a Populus tree surrounding site in Tennessee, USA - Soil MetaG P. deltoides SBSDD2 | ecosystem: Environmental > Terrestrial > Soil > Tree plantation...
GGCGGCCACTTCATGGACCAGTTCACCTACGCCGAACGGGCCACCGACTGGCGCGGTAACAACAACATCGCAGAATCGATCTTCGAGCAGATGGCGCGGGAGCGGCACCCCGTCCCCGCGTGGGTCGTGGTCGGCGCCGGCACCGGCGGCACCTCCGCGACGATCGGGAGATACGTTCGCTACCAACAACATTGCACCAAGATCTGCGTGGTCGACCCGGAGAACTCGTCGTTCTACCCGGCGTACGTCTCCGGCGACTACTCCTTCATGTCCGGCAAGCCCTCGCGCATCGAGGGCATAGGCCGTCCTCGGGTCGAGCTGTCGTTCCTTCCGTCCATTGTGGACAAGATGGTCCTGGTACCGGACGCGGGTTCCCTAGCGGCGATGCGGATCGCTTCCGGGGTACTGGGCAGGCGCATAGGTGGATCGACAGGAACTAACCTGTGGGGCGCCTTCGCCCTCATCGCCGGCATGCGCGCGCGCGGCGAGACCGGCTCGGTGGTCACCCTGCTGTGCGACGGCGGTGAGCGTTACCTGCACACCTATTACAACGACACCTGGATCGCCAACCAGGGCTTGGATCTGAGCCACTCTTACGCCACCGTGCAACACTTCCTGCACACCGGCGAGTGGCGCTAGCGCCCCTCCCCCTCCCCCGCTCCCGCCAAGATCGCTGCAATATCCGGGATATTGTTGTCTCCCAAGCGTAAAGCGTTTGAGGCAGCATTATCCCGGATAATGCTGCCTCAAACGATCTTTAGAAGCGGTGCCGCGGGCGGCGCGGCGCTCCGTGCCGCGGTGCCTTGCGTGGGGGCGGCGGCTCTTCCTTGACCGGCACGCCGGAGGGCTCGCGGGCGCCGGTCAGCTCGACCAGCCGGGTGTCGCCGGGGCGCACCCTGTGCTGCCCGGGCTCTTCGACCCCGGCCTTGTCCAACATGGACAGTGTGGTGCGCCGCTGCTTGGGCAGCACCAGCGTGGCCACCGCGCCCGACTCACCGGCGCGCGCCGTGCGGCCCGCGCGGTGCAGGTAGTCCTTGTGGTCCTTGGGCGGGTCGAGGTGCACGACGAGCGAGATGTTGTCGACGTGGATGCCCCGGGCCGCGACGTCGGTAGCGACAAGCACGCCGATGCGCCCCTCCTTGAACTCGGCGAGGGTCCGGGTGCGCACCCGCTGTGTCTTGCCGCCGTGCAGCCCGGCCGCGCGTACGCCTACCTCACGCAGCTGGCCGACGATCCGGTCGACCGCCATCTGGGTCCGGGCGAACATGATGGTGCGGCCTTCGCGGTTCGCGATCGACGCGGCGATCTTGAACTTCTCCAGCGGTGGGATCAGCAGTATCAGGTGGTCCATCGTGGACACGCTGGCCGCGGCGGGCGCCGTCGAGTGGTTCACCGGATCGGTCATGAACCGCTTGACGAGCGTGTCGACATCATTGTCCAAAGTGGCGGAGAAGAGCAGCCGCTGGGCCGACTCGGGGGTCTGCTCCAGGAGCTTGGTGACGTCAGGCAGGAAGCCCATGTCGGCCATCTGGTCGGCCTCGTCGAGCACCGAGATCTCGATCTCCTCCAGCGAGCAGGTGCCCCGCTCGATTAGGTCGCCAAGCCGCCCGGGCGTGGCGACAAGCAAGTCGAGCCCGCGCTGCAGGCCGAGGATCTGCCGGTCATAGGGCACGCCGCCGACCGCCGTACCAAGGAAAAGACCGACCGCTTTCGCAAATGGCCGCAGTTCATCGGCCACCTGCATGGCCAGCTCGCGGGTCGGCACCAGGATCAGGGCACGCGGGTGATGCGGCCGGGCCGGCTTGCCTTCGGCGAGGCGCGCCAGCGTGGCAAGCCCGAACGCCAGCGTCTTGCCGGAGCCGGTCTGGCCACGGCCCAGCACGTCGCGCCCGGCGAGGGCATCGGGCAGGGCTGCGGACTGGATCTCGAAGGGACGGGTGAAGCCTTCCCGTCGCAGCACCTGGACGAGCCGCTTGGGCACGCCAAGCTCGGCGAAGCCACGCTCGCCCGGTTCGGGCTGGGGTCCGTCGAGCGCATCGATGTCGATGTCGAAGACGGAGGGAAGGTATGCGGGGTCAAAGGGCAGGGCAGAGCTGGACAAACTGGTAAACCTCTCACGGGTGGGCGCATCCCCGCGCCGGCGACCACTCTCACACACCTGGCCGCTCGCTTAACCCGCAGGAACGCTTGAACGGGGCGCGAGGTGCGCCCCCAGAACAACCTGGCCAGTCTACAACCTGCCGCCGCCCCGCTGTCGCGCTATGGCACCTTCACGGCGTCGAACACACGGGTCGCGAAGTCGACAGGCCCGCCCGGACCGAAGTTGAGCCTGGAGATCTTCACCACATCACCGGTGGATGTGGCGTGCACCACCTGGCTGTCGCCCAGGTAGAGCGCGACGTGATGGATCGTCCTGTCGTCGCTGTTGTCGCGGGCGTAGAAGATCAGATCACCGGGCATCAGGTTGTTGTAGTTGAGTTTTCCCTTGCTCTTGTTGAGGATTTCCTTGTCCTTGGTCGCCTGGTACATGTCCCGGGACACCCGGGGCAGCAATAGCTTCGGCTTGTAGGCGGTCTGGACCAGGCCCGAGCAGTCGAAATAGGTCGGACCTTCCTCGGCGTACCGGTAGGGCCTGCCCAGCTGCGACAGCGCGAACCGGACGGCGTCCTGGGCCGCCGCCGCCGCCTGGTAACCCTCGCGAGCGGTCCCCGGGTCGTAGTTGACGGACAGCCTGTTGGCCTCGCGCTCCCGCTGCCGCTCCTCCTCGGCCTGAAGCGCCTTGTAGCGCTGGTCGAGCAGGAGGCGGGCGGCGTCGCGCTGCTGGAAGCTGGTGATGGTGACGTCGAGGTTGTCCTTGGCGAGCTTTTCCTCGCCGGTCGCCTTCTCCAGGCGCTGAGCTGCCTCTTTCTCGGCGTTGACGGCGCGCTCAAGCTCATAGGCGGTGGACTCGCTGAAGGTCTTGGCGCCCGGCTGGAGCAGGTCAAGGTCGCGCACCAGCGCTCCGCTTTGGAACTGCGGGGGCAGCTCGCGGGCGGACCGGTATGCCTCGTTGGCGGCGGCGGCCGCGGCCTCCTTGGCGGCCTTGAACTTCTCGTCGGCGAGCGTCCACGCATACTGCGCCCAGGCGAGCTCGAGGCGGGCACGCTCGTGCTCGATCTTCAGCTCGTTGATCCGCTCCGCCAGAACTTGAGACTCGGCAAGGGCGGCTGTGCGCTGCGCGTCGAGCACCGCGAGCGGAGTGAGCGGCTGGGTCTGAGGCACCGCGAGGGTGCCGGCTGGAAGCAAGGGGGTCTCGCCAAAGGTGGCCGGCCGGGCACCGCCGTCGGGCACCGCCGTGATGCCGGACCCCGGTGGGGGCTCGGCTGTGGCCGGGATGGATATCCCGCCCACGATCAAGGCGGTCAACACGATCGTGCCGATCTGGTCACGCCTTCTACGTCGTCCACTCAACGCCATCGTTCCTGTCCTCCCCGACAGTCCCCGTTGGAGTCCCTGGATAGGCTAACCGACATGGACAAGGGCGTGAAGCGCGGGCTTGAAAAGAAGGCGTATTCCGGGGAAAGGCTTTCCCGTGCTGACGGTGAGGCTTTGTACGCCTGCGACGACCTCGCGTGGCTGGGCAGATTGGCACATCACGCGCGAACTGAGCGAAACGGCGACCGCGTCATGTTCAACGTCAACAGGCATCTGAACCTGACCAACGTCTGCTCGGCGAGCTGCGCCTACTGTTCGTTCCAGCGCAAGCCGGGCGAAAAGGATGCCTACACGATGCGGGTCGAGCAGGCGGTGGCCAAGGCCCAGGAGATGAAGGATGAGCAGCTCACGGAGCTGCACATCGTCAACGGTCTACACCCGACACTGCCGTGGCGCTACTACCCGCGCGTGCTGCGCGAGCTCAAGGCGGCCCTACCCGGGGTGAAGCTCAAGGCGTTCACCGCGACCGAGGTCCAGTGGTTCGAGAAGATCTCGGGTCTGACCGCCGACGCGATCCTCGACGAGCTGATCGACGCCGGGCTGGAGTCGCTGACCGGCGGCGGCGCCGAGATCTTCGACTGGGAGATCCGCAAGCAGATCGTCGAGCACGACTGCCACTGGGAGGACTGGTCGCGCATCCACCGCCTGGCGCACTCCAAGGGCCTGCGCACCCCGTCGACCATGCTGTATGGACACATCGAACAGCCGCGCCACCGCGTTGACCATGTTTTGCGACTGCGCGAGCTGCAGGATGAGACCGGCGGATTTACTGTTTTCATTCCTTTGAGGTACCAGCACGACTTCCATGACAGCGCCGACGGCAAAGTGAGAAACGTGCTTCAGGCCCGCACCACCATGGCGGCGCCGGCCGAGTCGCTCAAGACCTTCGCCGTGTCCCGGCTGCTGCTGGACAACTTCGAGCACATTAAATGCTTCTGGGTGATGCACGGCCTTTCGGTCGCGCAGCTGTCGCTCAACTTCGGGGTGGACGATCTGGACGGTTCCGTCGTCGAGTACAAGATCACTCACGACGCGGACGCCTACGGCACGCCCACCACGATGCACCGCGACGACCTGCTCCACCTGATCTGGGACGCGGGCTTCACCCCGGTCGAGCGCGACACCCGCTACAACGTCGTCAAGGAGTACCCGCCCGCGCCCAAGCTCGCCGACCGCAGGCGCGAGCCGCAGCAGGTGTGGGCCTAGATGGCCGAGGCCAAGCGGCTGACCCGGCTGACCGACCTGATCGGCCAGTGCCTGGCCGGGCTGGTGATCAGCCTCGCCGGGATCCTCGTCATCGACGGGCTCTATGCCCTTCTCGGCTTCGGTGAGTTCGGCAAGATCAGTGGCTGGCTGGCGCTGGTGTTCCCGATCCTCATCTTCGTGCAGCAGTTCTCGGCGGCCCGGGGCGAGCGGGGCCGGGTGCCGGTGGCGATCGTCGGCGTCCTGGTCGCGGCGGGGCTAGGCCTGTCGGCCGCGGGCATCTTCAGCGGGCTGCCCCCCATCGGCTCCGGGGCGATCGGCGCCCTCGTCGCGACGCTCACCTACGCCACCGTCTGGCACGCCGGCCTCGCCCTGGCCGCCAGGTCCTGACCCAAGAGCCCTGTCGCCACCTCCGGCGGCCCGTGACTCCGGAGGCCCGCCGGCCGCTCGCGGCGCGGGCACCCAGGGCGCCGCAGCCGAGGGCGCCGCGATGCCGGGCGCTGAGGCCTCGGGCGCGGAAACGCCGGCTTCGGGAATCGGGGTCGACGGTGTGGCGCCGCGGCGCCAGAGCGCCATGGCGGTGACCACTGCCACAGCGACCGCGATCACCACGACCTCTCCACCCAGCAGGTGATCAAGCCGGGTGATACCCGGAACGTCGTCGGGCACCAGCACATCGCGCAACGGCAGCAGCGCCAACAACGCCGCGCCCAATTCGATTGGGGCGGAACGGCTTGCGCGGTCGCTGAGCCAGTGCAGCCCGGCGCTGAGCCCGAGCAGGAGCGGCGCCAGAGCGACCCCGTAGACGAAGAATCGCACATGCGCCGGCCGCTGGAAGACGAGCCCGACGCAGCCCCCACAATTGTCCAAAGCGGACAGTCGCCAGTCCGCCAGGCTCGGGTTCGGCAGCATGGACACGCTCACCGGCGCACCCGTGGACGTCACCTCCAGCCTGACCACGTAGGAGTCATCCGGGAAGGCCTGGGGGTTGGTCTGGGCGGTGACGGTCACGGTGTCGCTCGGGGGCAGCGCGACGTCGACCGCCTCACCATCCAAGCCGGTCAGGCTCAACCCGACCGGCGAGCCGTTCGATGCCGGATCGAGCGAGAATAGCAACTCCACCTGGCGCGTGACCGGGTTCAGGCGGACGGGCTTCATGGTGACGATCACCTCGTCGCTTCGGGGTTCCCGATTCGACAGGCCATCCTGCTGGCCGAACCCGCCGGTCACGAACATCAGGGTGGCGGTGAGCACACCGAAGGCGAACAGCAACAGCAGCAAGGCGGCGGCCTTGGCCCATCGTGGACGCACGGGATAGATGATGTCGCATGGGGGCAAAGCCTTGACCCTCGGGTGGCCCGAGACCTTAGGTTAGGCCGGGTGAGCATGTGGAACATCGGGGCGTTCGCCATGGCCAGCAGCTTGTCCATCAATGCGCTCCGGCACTATGACGAGATCGGGATCCTCCGCCCGGTGCAGGTCGACCCGGTGACCGGATACCGGCGCTACCACCCCGACCAGGTGGCGCAGGCCCGGCTGATCTGCTCGTTGCGCGCCGTGGATCTGCCGATCGAGCAGCTGCGCCAGATCCTCGACGGCACCGGCGCGGACACGCAGGCCACCCTGCGCCGGCACCGGAGCACCCTCGCCGACCGGGCTCACGAACTGCGGGAGATGGTCAAGATTGTCGACGGATACTTGGAAAGGGGAATTCCCATGGAGAAAGTCACGGGGTGCCGCCCGGTGCAGATCTGGATCGGCGTCCGCGACCGGAGCGTGACGATCGAGTTCTACGAATCCGTGTTCGGGGCGAGGTACAACGAGAGCTACGGGCAGTTCGAGTTCGGCACGTGGCCGGGTGATCAGTTCTTCCTGCTCACCCTCAAGGACTGGGAGGGTGACAAAGCCCACTTCGGGCTGCTCGTCAACGACCTCGACTCGGTGCACAAACGAGCCCTCGAGGCGGGCGCGACCGAGTTCGGGCCGCCCCAAGACTTCGACACCCAGCCCAGGACCTCTTTCATCGACGACCCGGACGGTCACAGGATCCATCTTTACCAGGGCTAAGGTTAGTTCTCGTGAATCCCGCTATCAAATACACGCTGGCCAGGTTGGGCATCTTCGTCGCGGTGCTGGTGGCACTGCTGCCCATCCCCGCCCTTGACGCCCTGGTCAAGCTGATGATCGCCGTGTTGGTGAGCGCGGTGGCGAGCTGGTTCCTGCTGCGCCGCATGCGCGAACAGGTGGCCGACCGCATCGAGCAGTCGATGGAGCGCCGCCGCGAGCAGCGGGAGAAGCTGCGCGCCGCGCTCGCCGGTGAGCAGGGTGCCGAGCCGAACGAGAAAGCCGAAGCATGAGCTAACCTCTCTGCTAATCGACCGCTGAGCAGCGAAGCCGGTGAGAACCCGGCGCTGTCCCGCAACTGTGATCCCCTGACGAAGGGCGAGCCAGGTCGCCTGCCCGTGGTCGCACTCCACATCGATGACGCCCTCGAGGAAGGGCAGGAGGAGATCGGATGAGAAGGCGTCTGCTTGCCACCACCCTCGCCGTCGCCGTGCTCGGCGCGGCTATGGGCTGTGGCACCACGACCGAAGGCACGACAAGCCAGTCAAGCGCCCCCAACGGGTACCCCCAAAAGATTGTGTCTTTAAGCGCGAGCGCGACGGAGATGCTCTTCGCCATGGGGGCCGGGCCCCAGGTGGTCGCCGTGGACGAGTATTCGAACTATCCGGCCGGCGTGCCCAAGACCAACCTGTCGGGCTTCACGCCCAACGCGGAGGCGATCGCGGCGAAGACCCCGGATCTCGTCGTGCTCAGCGACGACAGCAAGGGGATCGTGGCGCAGCTCAACAACCTGAAGATCAAGACCCAGCTGGTCCCGGCGGCCAAGACGATCGACGACACCTATCGCCAGATCAAGGAGCTGGGCGACGTCACCGGCCACGCCAAGGAAGCCGAAACGCTCAACCGGAAAATCAAGGATGATCTCGCGGCGCTGGTCAAAGACGTGCCCAAGCGGGACAAGCCATTGACCTACTTCTACGAGCTCGATCCCGCCCTCTACACCGCAACCTCGAAGACCTTCATCGGCTCGCTGTTCACCACGGCCGGGCTGGTCAACGTGGCCGACGCCGCCGATCCCTCCAGCACGGGCTACCCGAAGATGAGCGCCGAGGCGCTGATCAAGGCGAACCCGGACATGGTGTTCCTGGCGGACACGGTGATGGGGGAGACGCCGGACAAGGTCAAGGCCCGGCCGGGCTGGTCGGGCGTGACGGCGGTGGCCAAGGGCCAGATCGTGACGCTCGACAGCGACATCGCGAGCCGTTGGGGCCCAAGGGTTGTCGACCTCATGCGGGCGATAGTCGCCGCCGTCAGACAAGCACAGTGAAACCGGCGAGGCTGAGCCTGGTTTGGCTCGGGGCGGGGGTGGCCGCGGTGGCGGTCGCCCTCGTTCTCGGCGTCTCGCTGGGTCCGGTCTCGTTGCCGCCCTTCGAGGTCGCCAAGCAGTTGCTTGGATTCGATACCGGCCTCAGCCAACTCGAGGTCGGTATCATCACCCAGATCCGCCTCCCGAGAGTCCTATTAGGACTGATCGTCGGCGCCATGCTGGCCCTGGCCGGTGGCTGTTTCCAAGGCGTCTTCCGCAACCCGCTCGCCGACCCCTACCTGCTCGGGATCGCCGCGGGCGCGGGCCTGGGCGCCACGACGGCGATCGCGATGCGGGCCGACCAGGCAATCATCCCGATCGTCGCCTTCCTCGGCGCCATGGTCTCGGCCGCGCTGACCTACCTTCTGGGCCAGGGCAGGAACCTCATCCTCGCCGGGGTCGCCGTCTCCAGCTTCCTGGCGGCGGTGCAGACCTATGTGCTGCAACGCAATGTGGACACCATCCGGGAGGTGTACTCCTGGCTGCTCGGGCGGCTGGACACCCACGGGTACCGGGAAATCAATCTGCTTCTCCCCTACGCGCTCATCGCCACCATCGTCGTCCTCGCCCTGCGGCGCGAGCTCGACGCCCTGAGCGTCGGTGACGCCGAGGCGGCCTCGCTCGGGCTGCATCCGCAGCGTAGCCGGCTCATCCTGCTCACCGCCGCCGCTTTGGGCACGGCCGCCGCGGTCGCCGTCTCGGGCCTGATCGGCTTCGTCGGGATCATCGTGCCGCACATCGTGCGGCTGCTCGCGGGCGGTTCGTACCGCTCGATCCTGCCGCTGTCGGTCCTGTTCGGCGCGGCCTTCCTCGCCCTGGTCGACCTGGCCGCGCGCACCCTCGTCGCCCCGGGCGAGCTGCCGATCGGCGTGGTGACGGCGTTCTTCGGCGCCCCGTTCTTCGTGCTCGTGCTGCGCGTGACGCGGACGGTGAGCCTGTGAGACTGTCCATTTCGGAGCTTCGGGTGGCCATCGAGGGCAACGAGATCCTGCGCGGGGTCGACCTGGACATCGCCCCGGGCGAGTGGGTCGCCGTCATCGGGCCCAACGGCGCCGGCAAATCGACTTTGTTGCGCGCCGTCGGCGGCTCACTCTCCCATTCCGGTACTGTTTCCTTCGGGGGTACCGATAAAGCCGCCCTCTCCAGGCGCCAGCGGGCCCGGATCGTGGCGACCGTCCCGCAGCATCCCGTGGTGCCGCCCGGCATGCGGGTGGTGGATTATGTCCTGTTAGGACGGACGCCCTACATCGCCCCGCTCGGCCGCGAGTCGCACGGTGACATGAGCATCGTCGAGGAGCGGCTGAGCGCCCTCGACCTAGACGGCTTCGCCCATCGCCGGCTGGAGACGCTGTCGGGCGGCGAACGCCAGCGCGTCTTCCTCGCCCGCGCGCTCGTCCAATCCGCCCCGATCCTGCTGCTCGACGAGCCGACCTCCGCCCTGGACATCGGGCACCAGCAGGAAGTCCTGGAGCTGGTCGACGCCCTGCGCCGGGAGCACCAGCTCACCGTCCTGGCCACGATGCACGACCTGTCGCTGGCCGGCGAGTTCGCCGACCGGTTGGTGCTGCTCGCCAACGGTTCGGTCGTCGCCTCGGGACCGCCCGCTCAGGTTCTGACCGAGGAACTGCTCCAGCATCACTACCGCGCCCGGGTGCGCGTGATCGCTGGGGATTTCGGACCGGTGGTCGTACCGATCCGTGCTTGAAATCCGTGCTTGACTTGTGAGATGCCTCTCACACGACGGGGACTCCTCGGCGGGACCGCCGCCGGCCTTGCCGCCCTCACCTCCTGCGACACGAACAACGACAACCCGGTGCCCCCACCGGATTTCGACCCGCACAACTGGGCGAACGTCCGGGCCCAGTTCGCTCTGGACCCGACCGTCTCCCACTTCGCCGCTTTCGTCTTCGCCAGCCCGCCGGATCCGGTGCGGGCGGCGATCGCCCGGCACCGCGACGGCTTCGAACGCAACACGGTGAGGTACTTGCACGCCAACGAGAACGAGATGCATCGGGCCATCCACGCCGGCGCGGCGGCCTATCTCGGCGGGGTGTCGGCCGAACAGATCTGCTTCACCGACTCCACCACCATGGGGCTGGGCATGATCTATGGCGGGCTCAAGCTCGCTCCCGGCGACGAGATCCTCACCACCGAGCACGACTTCCACTCCACGCACGAGGCGCTTCGCCTGCGCGCGCTGCGCGATGGCGTAAAGATAAACCGGGTAAGGCTTTATGATGATCCGTCCACGACGACCTACCAGGAGATCATCATCAATCTGCTCAGGGCGATGACTCCCGCCACCAAGGTGGTCGCCCTCACCTGGGTCCACTCCAGCACCGGGGTGAAGCTGCCGATCTGGCAGATCTGCCAGCAGATCAAGGGGCTGCGGGATGGGGGGTCGGCGGGTGGGGTAGGCAA
>Ga0075418_10010193_pt1 | contig 10528 bp, 10 predicted proteins | sample SoiMetdeltSBSDD2_FD_81776 | JGI IMG/M metagenome (GOLD analysis project Ga0075418, IMG submission 81776) | Bulk soil microbial communities from a Populus tree surrounding site in Tennessee, USA - Soil MetaG P. deltoides SBSDD2 | ecosystem: Environmental > Terrestrial > Soil > Tree plantation...
GGAGCTGCATCAGAGGGAGCAGCGGCGCGAAAAGCGTCGCGCCGAGGATTTGTTTCGGGCGGTGCTGCGCGCGTCGCCGCTCGCGGGCATGCTCGTCGATCGGATGACCAGCGTGATCGTCGATGGCAGCGACGTCTTTCGCAAGCAGTTTCTCGATGGACGCGGCGCCGTGCAGCGCGGGCTGCTCGAGGTCATCGAGTTCTCGCATCCGGAGCGCATCGAGCAATTGCTGGCGCGCGGATCGGGTACGGCGTGGCACACGGTGTACTACGTGAAGGATGTCGCGCGGATCGCGAACGTGCGCTGCTACACGGTCGATTACGAAGGGGCGTCGTACGCGTACATCGTGCTCGAGGACATCACCGAGCAGCACTATCTGAAAGCGGCGTTCGACGCGGTTCCCGATCCGCTGCTGATCGTGAGCTCGCAACAGCAACTGCTGTATGCGAATCGACCCGCAGAGGAGATTTTCGGGGACCTCTATTTCGCGATGGATGTCACGCCGATCTTGCGGCAGGAGGATGCCGAGGATCACTGGTGGCGCGCCCTCGATCGTTACGAAGAGCGTCGCGTGTCGATCAAGGACCATCCGTATGACGCGAATGCGGTGCCATTCCGCTTTGCCGGCGAGTCGGAGACGTCGACGATTCTCACGTTGCGTGATGTGTCTTCGGAAGAGGAGTTGCGGCGGTTGGCGACACTCGATGCCTTGACCGGCATTTTCAACATGAGGCAATTCGATGCGGTGTTGTCGGAGCAGATCGGGCAGGGCGGAACGCTCGCAATCCTCGATCTCGATTACTTCAAGCCGATCAATGACGAGCTCGGACACGCGGCGGGCGACGCGGCGCTGGTCAACTTCACCAGTCTCGTTCGTAATGAGCTTCGTCCTACCGATGTCTTCGCGCGCGTGGGTGGCGACGAGTTCGCGGTGTTTTTCCCGGAGACGCCGTTGGACGGAGCGATGCAGGTTCTGGCGTCGATTTACGAGCGGCTCTCGCGGACGCCGTTCCGGTTCAATGACGCGACGCGCATGTTCAGTGCGTCGTCGGGTGTCGCGCGCGTCAGCGGCGACGACTCGCCCGAGGCGGTGAAGCGCCGCGCGGACGAGGCGCTGTACGAGGCGAAGCGGCAGGGGCGGGGGCGGTGGGTCGTGTGGTCGGAGTAGACAACGCGATCCAAGCTGCCGTCGCCGCAAGACGTTCATCCGCGCGCCACGGCGGTCCTGCGACCCCGCCTAACATCCTCAACGTCGACTCGATCTCGTCCGCGACGTTCTTCAACTCGTTTTCCGTGAATCCGGCGCAGGGCAGCTTTTGCTTCGCCGCGGAAACTTCGATCACCCGCCGGAACAGAATGCCCTCCGCCGCATGCGCGCGAATGTGCGGGTTGCCCATCTTGGCGAGACTGCGCATCGGCGAGCCGACGACATTCACGCCGCGAACCGTCAGCTTTCGCGCGTTCATCTCTTCGACCAACTGCGCGACGTTCCGATCCGTCGCCGATTGGATCTGCGCCTCGAGATCTTTCACCGCGACGAGCGCCTCGCTCCACGGCAAATCCATCACGTGGTGATACGGCCCGCTCGTCAGCGGATACGCGTCATCGATCAGACTCACCTCGCCGCGCCAGATGAATTCCGGCGCATCGGCAGTTCCCGCGAGAACCACCGTGATCGCACGGCCGGTTTTGGCGCGGAAGCCGATGGCGGCGTTCATGGCGTCACGGCCGCAGGCCTGAGGCCTTGGGCCCCGCAAGCTGGAAGCCTGCGCACCATTCCTGTGCTTGTTCCAGCGGGAGGGGCTCGGAGAAGTAGAAGCCCTGCATGAGGGTGACGCCGAGTTGCTGGAGCACGGATGCTTCGGCGGCGTTGGTCACGCCTTCGGCGACGACTTCCGCTTCGAAGTCGCTGGCCAGGCGTTGCAATGCGCTGATCACGGCGCGGCGGCGGGAGTCTTCGGCGCAGGTTTCGACGAAGTAGCGGTCGAGCTTGAGGTAATCGGGCTGCACGTCGAGCAGCATTTTGAAATTCGACAGTCCGAGTCCGACGTCGTCGAGAGCGATCTCGGCGCCGAGCTCGCGGAGCGCCTCGAGTGCGGACAGGAAGCTCATGCCGTCCCACGGCGGCGCGTGCTCGACGATCTCGATGGTGATGCGCTCGAGGCCGATGCCGGTCGCCGCGGCGGTCGTCTGCAGAAATCCGATGAAGCCGTGATCGCGGCCTAACGTCGATGCGTGCACGTTCACCGCGAGGCGAAGCGACGACGGAAGTGACGAGGCGCCGCGAAACGCCGCGGCGATGCACGCGCGATCGACCAGCGACTCTTCGCGCTTGAGCCGCACATATTCGAAGAGCACATTCGCCGACTCGAAGTTCGTTCCCTTCGGCCCGCGCGAAAGGCATTCCAGACCATGCATCTGGATCGCCTCTCCCGCCGCCGCGCGGAACACCGGCTGGTAAACCGGCGTAATTCCGCCCGGCTGGAGGATGCGATTGAGCGCAATCTCGCTCATCGCTGTTCGAGCAGGTTCATGGCCACGCTCGCAATCTCCATCATCGCTTTCGGCTTGTGCAGGAACGCGTCAGCCCCGCGATTGTACGACTCGCGCTCGATTTCCGGAGTTCCATAAGCACTGAGGAGAATCACGCGAGTGTTCGCGGCCCTTTGATGAATGTCCGAAACGATCTGCAGACCCTCGACGCCGCCGATGCCGGTCAGGCGCAAATCGGCGATCACGAGGTCGTAGTTGCGGTGGGCGAGAAGCGCCTGCGCCTCCTCCAGCTCATGCGCCGCATCGACGAAATACCCCAGTCCTTCGAAGTACTTACGCATGGCGACGACGATCAGCTCCTCGTCGTCGACGATGAGAATCTTCTCCTGGCGACTCCCGGGAGTCCGCGCTGCCTCGGAAAGCATCGTTACCTCTCTCTTCAGCCCATCGCCCGATAAAACGGGAACCTCATGACCACGACTGCGCCACCATCGCTGGCGTTCCCTGCATTCACAGTACCACCGTGCTCATCCACCACGCGCTGAACGATCGACAGACCCAGACCGGTACCGCCGCGGCGCCGTGTGAAGAATGGCTGAAAGATCCGCGGCAGATCAATGGGGTTGAATCCCGGACCATGATCGCGCACGGAGCACTCGATCAGCTCCTGTCCGTCCTCGTGAAGTTTGTGCGCCGTGATCTCGATTCGCTGGTCCGGCTTCGAGTGTTGAACCGCATTCGTGATCAGGTTTTCGAATGCGTGCGTCAGGCGGTTCGGATCCATCAGCATCGCCAGTCCCGGCTCGATCGTCGCATCGATCGTCACCGCGGACTGTGTGGCGAGCTGTCGATATCCGTCGATGACCTCCTGCAGCACGCCGTCGAGCGGCGCCTCGCGCAGACTGAGCGTCCAACTCTTGCCGTACTCGAGGAGATTCTCCATCAGACGATTGAGGCGATCGAGCCAGGTGCGCAGCACGGTGAAGAGCTCGACCACGTCCTGGTCGGGAGGAAGCATCGCCTGCAGGGTGTCGACGGTGAGCCCCATGCCGAAGATCGGATTCCGTACTTCGTGGGCGACGCCGGCGACGAGCTCGCCGAGCGCTGCGAGCTGCTCGCCGCGGCGGACGGACTCCTGGAGGCGAATGAGATCCGTGGTCTCGCGCATGATGACGATCACGCGCTCGTCTGTCGCAGATCGATACCAGCTCGCGCTCACATCCCAGTAACGCTCGTTGCCGACGATCTGCGCGCTGCACGGCGTGCGGCTGTCGCGCACGGCTTCGATCGCGTCGCCGAGCGTTCTCCACGGTTCCTCTTCGGTGATGGCGATGGAGCGCCCGACGACGTCTTTGAAATTGCCGCCGACGAGATCGCGCGCGGCGCGATTGCAGCGCACGATGATTCCGTCGAGCTGGGTGATGAAGATCGGCAGCTCGATGGCGTCGAACGTGTGACTCCACTCCTGTCCCTTGCGCTCGATCGTTTGCTGCATCTGGCGGCGCACGATGAGGCGTCCGAGGGAATCGCCGGCGTTGACGAGCACGCGGCGGCGCTGCTCGCTGATCGGACGCACGGTGCGCGTGAGGATCTCGAGCACGCCGACGATCTTCTCCGCGTCGTGTAATGGCACCGCAGCGACGCCGTGGAGTCCGGATCGCGCCGCGAGATCGGCACGCGGCAATCCGGTTTCGTCGAGCAGATCGGCGACCCACACCACTTCGTCGCGCGACCACGCGCGGCCGGGGATGCCGCGGCCGCGCGCGAAGCGCAGATCCGCGATGCGCTCGCGAAACGCGTCGCCGTCGTAAGGACGGGACCAAACTGCCGCGGGGATGAGCTTCACCGTTTCGCTGTCGACGAGCCAGAGGACCGCGGCGTCCCATCCATCCGCTTCGCAGACGAACTCGAGGACGTCGTGCAGCGCCTCTTCGAGCGACTCTTTGGTCGCGAAAACGCGGGTGACCGTGAGCTCGAGAAGGTCTTCCCGTCCGAGGCGGCTGGTGTCGGTGACATCGCGCGCGGTGAAGACCGCGGCGTCGATGACGTCTCCGCGCATCACCGGAGCTCCGGAGATCGTGAAGGACCGAGAGACGCCGTCGATGACCAGATGGACGTCGGAGCTCACGGTGCGTCCGCTCATCGCCCGTCGCGCGAGATCGCGCCAATCCTCGGGCAGCGACGGAAAGCTGTGAAAGGCCTTGGCGCAGAGGATCGCAAATGCGGCGTTGAAGGTCGTCAGCGAGAGGCCGGCATCGACGATCCACACGGCATCGGCGACGGTCTCGAGGACCGTGGAGAGGAGGCGATCTTCCTCCGGATCCCGGGCCGCCTGCATGCTGTTCTCCGTCTTCAAGCCACGTACGTGTGCGAGCATGTTGCCAGAAAGAGTCGGCAACCGTCAGCACTGCTGGATGCCGACCGCCGACTGCCGACTTGTCCTCTCGTATAATCACGCGCGCTTTGGCTGAGCTGAAAGTTTTTTCGGGCCGTTCTCATCCCGCACTCGCAGAAGAGATTTGCGCGCAACTCGGCGTCGGACCGGGTCATGTGACCCTCTACAGCTTCTCCGACGGCGAGACGTACGTGCAGATCGACGAGAACGTGCGCGGTGCGGACGTGTTCATCATCCAGCCGACGTGCCCCCCTTCGGTGAACGATCACCTCATGGAGCTCTTGATCATGCTCGACGCATTCAAGCGCTCCTCGGCACGCCGGATCACTGCGGTCATTCCGTACTACGGCTACGCGCGCCAGGACCGCAAGGACAAGCCGCGCGTTCCGATCACGGCGAAGCTCGCCGCCGATCTCATCAGCGCCGCGGGCGCGGATCGCGTGCTGACGTTGGATCTGCACGCTGCGCAGATCCAGGGCTTCTTCAACATTCCGGTCGATCACCTCTTTGCCGCGCCGGTGATCGTCGGACATCTGAAGTCGCTCGACCTGCAGGATCTGACGATCGTCTCGCCCGATGCCGGCGGCGTGGAACGCGCCCGCGCGTACGCAAAGCGCCTCGGCGCGTCGCTGGCGATCATCGACAAACGGCGCTTCGCGGCGAATCAGACCGAGGTCATGAACATCATCGGCGACGTCGAAGGCCGCAACGTCTTCATCGTCGACGACATCATCGATACCGCGGGCACGCTGATTCACTCCGTCGAAGCGTTGTTCAAGAATGGAGCGAAGTCGATCTCGGCGGCTGCTACCCATGCCGTGCTGTCCGGCCCGGCCGTCCAGCGCATCAACACCTCGCAGCTCGATCAGGTCGTCACCACGAACAGCATCCCCACGCAGGAAAAACAGTCCGAGTGCGCCAAGCTCCATCCTCTCTCCATCGCCAGCCTCCTGGCGGAGGCGATCAAGAGGATTCATAGCGAGGACTCGGTGTCGTCGCTATTCGAAATGTGACGCCAGTCTTCTCTACCGCCGACTGCCGACCACGTAGGGAATAACGCCCCGTTTTCAGCGATTTAGGCGCTTCTGTCGAACCAGAATCAAAGGAGTCAGCATCATGGCTGAGGTCACGTTGGAAGTCACACGCCGCGAGAGCACGGGCAAGGAACAGGCGAAGAAGCTCCGCCGCGACGGGAAAGTCCCCGCGGTCGTCTATGGTGGTCATCGCGAGCCGGTGGCGATCACGGTCGATCGAAAGTCGGTGTCGGAGCTCATTCAGAAGAGCGAGCACGGCATCCGCTCGGTGTTCCTGCTCAAGATGGCGGGCACCGATCAGCAGCGCCACGCGATGATCAAGGACATGACCATCGATCCGATCTCGCGCAAGATGATGCACATCGATTTCGTCCGCGTGCTGATGGACGAGAAGGTGAAAGTCACGATTCCGGTGCACGTCAAGGGCACGGCGATCGGCGTCAAGGAAGGCGGTCTGCTCGACTTCCAGGTTCGCGAGCTCCACGTCGAGTGCCTCCCGACGGCGATCCCCGATTCGATCGACATCGATGTCACGCCCCTCGGCAGCCATGACTACTACCGCATCAAGGACCTCCCGCTCCCCGAGGGAGTGAAGGTGCTCGATGATCCGGAGCGCGTCGTCGTCGGTGTGACGCATGCGCGTGCCGAGATCGTGGAGCCGACTGCGGAAGTCGCTGCGGTTGCGGCGGAGCCCGAGGTCATCAAGAAGGGAAAGACCGAAGAGGAGAAGTAATTCGGTCCGATTCGAATTTTCGTCAACGCCCTGCAGACGCGGGGCGTTTTCATTTGAAAAGGGTACTGGGGTGTTGGGTGCTGGGTGCTTGCGGATTTACGCAAATCCGCACAGCGCCCAGCAGCCAGTACCCAGCAGCATTTTTTGAGGACTTTCATTCAATGAAACGGATCGCCGCGGTTCTGCTCGTTCTCGTCGTACTCGTCGCTGCGTGCAAGCAAAGAGAGAAGCCGGCGCAGCCGCAGGAAGCTCGGCAGACCGGCGTCGAAGTCGGCGCGAAGATGCCCGAGTATGCAGCGCTGAATCTCGACGGATCGAAGTTCGATCTGGCCCAGCATCGCGACAAAGTCGTGCTGGTCAACGTGTGGGCGACGTGGTGCGGGCCGTGCCGTTTCGAGATCCCCGAGCTGCAGAAGATGCACGATCACTATGGACCGCGCGGATTCGAAGTGATCGGTGTGAGCGTGGATGAGAGCGGGGCGGAGTCGGTGAAGCAGTTCGTCGACGAGCACCAGATGACGTACCCGATCGCGCTCGATGCCGAAGGCAAGCTCGCCACGCTTCTGCACACGACCGTGCTGCCGACCTCGGTGCTCGTCGATCGCAAGGGCACGATCGTCTGGAAGCAGAAGGGACTGATTGTCGAGAGCGACCAGGGTCTGCGGGAAGCGATCGAGAAAGCGCTGTAGCGCTCAGAGATTGTGTCGCCGGTCCGGCGTACCTCTCGCGACCTGCCGCCGGTCGCGCTGCCGCTGGATGAATTGCTTGACGTGGCGCGCCATCTGTCCGACGAGCAGACGCATCGGAACGTAGGCAAGCGCAAGCGCCAGAACGAGCGCGACGAGGAGCGCAGCGACGAGAGCGGTGAGTGTCAGGATCGAAGACATCTACACGCTCTAAATAGCAAGCGGCCTGCCGAAGAACGCGTCATCCGTCTACCATTCCGCTGATGGATTTCATCCACATGCTGCCGATCAGCGCGCGCGTGCGTGAGCCGCTGAGGGCGGCGTTGCGAGGGGAGGCGGCGGCGTGGCCGGAGTTGTCGGAGGATGAGGTTCGCGCGCTGCGGGATCACGGAGTGGCGCCGCTGGTGTATGCGGCGGCGCGCGTGCCGCAACTTCGCAATGATGCGATTCGCGCGGCGGCGATCGAGCCGTTGCGTGCTGAGGATTTGCGCGAGGTTCTCGGTGCACTGAGTGCGCGCGGGATCGATGCGCTACTGATGAAGGGGAGCGCGCTCGCGTACGAGATCTACGCCGTACCCGAGCTGCGTCCGCGCGGCGATTCCGATCTGCTGGTCGCGGAGTCGTCGATGGATCGCGTGCGTGAGGCGATGGCGGAGCTCGGATTCGGCGAAGCGTTGACGAGCGGCGATGAGCACGGCATCCGGCAGACGACGTTCACGCGCGCGGGCGCGTTCGGCATCGAGCACGCGTACGACGTGCATTGGGCGATCGCGAACACGCCGCTGTTTGCGTCGGTGCTCCGTTTCGACGAGCTGCTCGCGAATGCGGTCGCGATTCCGCGACTCGGCGAACACGCGCGCGGATTGCGTCGCATCGATGCGCTCCTTCTCGCGTGCATCCATCGCGTCGCGCATCACCACGACAGCGATCGCTTGATCTGGCTCGCCGACATCGCGTTGCTGCGCGATGCGATGTCCGCAGACGAGCATCGCACGTTCTGGCGCATCGCGGCGGAGGCGAAGGTCGTTGGTGTCTGCTCGCGATCGATCGAGCTCGCGGACGAGTGGATGTCGCGCGCGCCGCAGCATCGCGCGGAGCAATACCTGTCGCGCGAAGAGCTCGAGCGCGACGAGCCGACGCGCGCGTTTCTCGATCACGAGATGACGTATGGCGGCGTGATGCTCACGAATCTTCGCGCGCTGCCGTGGCGTGCTCGTCTGCGCCGCCTGCGGCAGCTCGCGTTTCCTCCGGCCGAGTTCATGCACCAGAGCTTCCCGTCGCACGGCCGTTTCGCGCTCCCGTGGCTGTACGTCTATCGCGGTGCGCGTGGCATCATGCGGCTGTTCCGGCGAGTCGGCGCATGAGGAAGATTCGCAGATGGCTGGAGTTGTCGTGGCGGGAGCGGATGTTGCTCGCCAGGGCGGTCGTGTATCTGGTGATCGCGAAATTGGAACGTCCTACGACGTCCTACACCGTCCTACGACGTCCTAGGTTTGATGCCGCGCGGCTGGCATGGGCCGTCTACATTGCTTCCCGCAACGTGCCGTTCCAAACCACATGTCTCGATCGCGCGCTTGCGCTCTTCCGCCTGTCGCGCGCGGAAGGGCTCGCGGCGGAACTGCGCATCGGGGTGCGCACGAGCGATGGTGCGCTGGAGGCTCATGCGTGGGTCGAGCATGACGGTGTGGTGCTGCTCGATGAGGAGGCGTCGCGGTTCGTCGCGTTCGACGCGCCGATCCTGATCTCGAAATGACGCGATTCCTCGTGCGCGCGTTCGCCGCACCTGCGAGCGAAACGCTCTCGATCGCCGGCGACGCGCGCGATCTCGAGGCGATCCTCGATGCGTATCGCGAGCACGGCGAACGATGCGTCGATTTCGTGCAGGGCGTGTTCTCGTTCGCGATCTGGGATCCCGCGCGCCGGCAACTGTTCTGCGCGCGCGACCGTTTCGGTCAACGGCCGTTCTATTACGCGCGCGTCGACGACGCGCTGGTCGCCACGAACACGCTGCCCGCGTTGCTCGACGAAGTCGACGACGATCTCGACGACGAGATCCTCGGCGATTTTCTGATCTACGGCCTGGCGGTCGATGCGCGGCGCACGGTCTACAAGGCGATCTCGCGACTCCCGCCGGCGCATCGCCTCATCGCCAGGAGCGCAGACGATGTGCGCATCGAGCGCTACTGGTCGTTTCCGATCGCCGATCGCCCGCGAAAGATTCGCGAGCGCGATGCGGTCGCCGAGTTTCAGCATCACCTCGACGCCGCCGTCCGCGACTGCGCGCGCGGCAAGGTCGTGATCTCCATGAGCGGCGGCATCGACTCGACGTCGGTCGCGGCATCGCTGAAGCGCAACGGCATCGAGGCGCAGGCGGTGACCAGCGTCTATGACGAGATCATCCCCGACGAAGAGCGAGCCGCCGCCGCGACCGCAGCGCGCGCGCTCGAGATGCCGATCACGTTTCACGTCTGCGATCGCTACCGGCTCTTCGAGCGATGGGACGACTTTGCCGTGCGCGGCTACGAGCCGCGCGACGAGCCGCTCAGCGCCGTGTTCCACGATTTCATGCGCATCGCCGCGGAGCAGGGCACCACGTTGTTAGGCGGATGGGGCGGCGATTCGGCGTTGTGCGCGTCGAAACAGCATTTCTTCGATTTGCTGCGGCACGGCCACGGTCTGACTTTTCTTCGCGATGGAATCACGTACGCCGCAACGCGGCGGCGACTTCCACCGCTGCTTTTGCGATCGCGCATGCTTCGAGCCGCCGGCTTGCGCAAGCCTGAAGAAGGCCCGGCGTGGCTGCGCGCCGATCTGCGCGCGCGTTGGAATGAGCCGGTGCCCGTGCTCCATGACCTTATGCATCCATGGCGGCAGGAAGCGTTCGCCGGGGTGATGGCCGCCAGCCGGCCGTCGATCTTCGATAGCTTCGATGCGGGCGTCACGCGTCAGCCGCTCGAGTTTGCCGCGCCGTTCTTCGATCTCCGTCTGCTGGAGTTCCTGTTCTCCCTTCCGCCGATGCCGCACTTCGCGGCGAAGGACATCGCCCGTGAGGCACTCCGCGGCGCCGTGCCGGAATCGATCCGAATGCGGCCGAAGCGGACTCTTCGCGGCGATCCGGTCGCTGTCCTCCGCGGGGCAGAGACCGAACGCTGGATTGCAGTCGTCGAGCGTGCGCCCAGGCTCGACC
>Ga0075418_10010195_pt1 | contig 10527 bp, 12 predicted proteins | sample SoiMetdeltSBSDD2_FD_81776 | JGI IMG/M metagenome (GOLD analysis project Ga0075418, IMG submission 81776) | Bulk soil microbial communities from a Populus tree surrounding site in Tennessee, USA - Soil MetaG P. deltoides SBSDD2 | ecosystem: Environmental > Terrestrial > Soil > Tree plantation...
GCTAATTTGAGTGCCTGTTATGAGGGAGGAGTTTCCTCTCTTTCGAGTGACCCACACGCTAGCTAACGTAATAAAAATAAAGAGGATGACTAAAAAATCTTATGTGTTAAACTCTTTTTCAAGCATATCTCTTTTTTTACTAATCTGAAAAAGAGAATCAGTATGTTCATATGCCATATTCTTCGGTCTCCCGAACATCATTGATTGAAACAGTAGGTGATTTTCAGGAATTACAATACCTGTTTGGTCATCAGAATAAAGAATCTTTAGAGTGTCATCACTTTTTCTCATTGTCTCCTCATGAAGGTGCACCATATTAGTATCGTCATGTTCGAAACCAAGCTCGCGGGCTTTTAGGCGGATATCTGCTGTACCATTTGCTTTATCGAGAACAGCCACTCCAAATTCCTCATGATAAATATCAGACAGCGAATCAAAATAGGGTATCTTATTCTTGAATCTAATTGTCATTTGATGAAGGTGCATCATTCTTGACGGTACCTTGTATGATTCCACATACAGCTTTACTGATGGGAGAAACGATTTAACATCTTCTTGATGGTGTGGATTTTTGTCCCACTCTATGGAATCCTTAACGTCTTTTGTATCTTCCAAGTCTGCCCATCGCCTGATTAACGTAACGTCATATCTTTGAATCTTATCTCCAAACTTTTCAATCATAGGCTGCATTATTCTTCCCATACCTGAAACGTTGCAGCTACCCTGAATAACATACTTTTGATTTGCTACCTTATCATAATTGATCCTTGAATTGTGAATGATGTCGGCAACTTTTTTTTCGCCCGTCCTATCTTCGCCTCCTTGAAAAATTGCACTCTTATTCATAGGTATGTAGAAATTTACTTTATTAGTATAACCAAATCCATCTTTAGCTGCATCTATCACAAGATCAGATTCTTTAACTGCATCAGAGATCGTGCCAGAAATATCATAACCCCTTTGTCTAAAGTCCGGTATTTTTTGTTCGGGAACATAGACCGCAAATTTCTTCGCAAAGGCTTCATCAACTCTGTCATCTATTGAATATTTTCCTATCCCAACAAATTGAATTTCTTTGTCATGAGAAAATGCAGATGCAAGTCTCTTACCTATATTTCCATATCCATTTATGAATACTCTTACCATTTCTCAATGTTTTTAGTGAAAATGAAGGATTATTTAATGTATTATTAACTGATTCTTGTTGATCTTATTCCTAGGTTCAAGGATTGTACTATCAAGACTAAACTCAGGGCAAGTTGATTTAATTATAATTGAAATATAACCATTAAATATCAATACCGTTAAAAAATTAACGTTACGGGATGAAATTATAGATCAGTGTTTTGAAATGAAAAAGATTTTAATAATTGATAATTATGATTCCTTCGTTTATAATCTTGCCCAGTTATTTGGTAAACTTTCTACAGAACCAGTTGTTATTCGTAACAACAAAATAAGCATAAAGGATATAATAAAAATGCAACCTGATGGAATAGTTTTATCACCGGGTCCAGGACATCCTGCAGATAAAAAATCCTTTGGAATATGCGGAGATATTATTGAAACCATAGGACCAAAAATGCCTATATTGGGAGTATGTCTTGGTCATCAGGGAATAGTACATGTTTATGGTGGCAAGGTAATCAATGCACACATAGTAAGACATGGGAAGACAAGTAAAATAAAATATTTAGATAAAGAACTATTTGGAAAACTATCAAACCCATTTGTTGCAACAAGATATCATTCGCTCGTAGCATCGAGGGAAAATTTTCCTACTTGTTTAGAAGTAACGGCAATATCGCTTGACGATTCTGAGATTATGGGTTTGAAACACAAGAAATATCCAATATATGGTGTTCAATTTCACCCCGAATCCGTCCTAACAAAAAATGGCTATCATATATTAAAAAATTTCATAGAAATACTGAAAAGATAATGTCCACAGAATATCTACAACAACAAACAAGAAAAATTTTATCAAAGGAGAATATTGATGAAAGCGATTTTAGAAAAGCAATAAATTTAATCTTCTTGGACGAAATTCCTAACTCTACAATTGCTTCTTTTCTAACTGCCATAACATATAGAGGAGTAAGCCACGATGAGTTAAGAATTATAAGAGAGATCATGATTGGGCATTCTCATCTAATAACGCCTAACGTAACCGGTTCACTTATTGACAATTGTGGTACAGGTGGTGATATGGCTAATTCTTTTAACATAAGCACCGCTGCGTCAATCGTGGCCTCTGCTTCTGGGATAAATGTTGCAAAACATGGTAACAGATCTGCGAGTGGGATGTTTGGCAGTGCAGATTTTTTTGAATATATAGGATTTAATTTAGATACTTCAGTAGAAGTAGTAGTTAATACCCTAGAAAGGATTGGGCTCTCATTCTTGTTTGCACCTAAATTTCATCCTAATTTGAAAAGGATTTCTGGAATCAGAAAACAGTTGGGGTTTAAAACGATATTCAACATAATTGGACCCTTATGTAATCCCTGCACGAATATTACTGCTCAAGTGATAGGAATATCTGATCCAAAACTTTTCGAACTTGTATCTAATGCAATGATCAACTCCAATATCAAGAAAATTATTCTTGTCCACTCCATGGATGGCATGGATGAGTTGTCGAATACCGCAAGAAATAGTATGCTTATTCTAAAATCAGGTAATATTGAAAGACATGAATTAGATCCAAAACTATTGGATTTGAAGGTTGTAAAAAAAGAACAGATTCAAGTAAAATCAAAAGAGGATTCTGTAAAGACTACATTACAAACAATATATGGAAAATCTACTAGCGCAAAACAAGATATAGTACTTCTCAATGCAGCAATTGCGTTAATCGCAGGAGAAAAAACTGCTGACATTAATGACGGAATAAAAATAGCTCAAGAGTTGGTAAAATCTGAAGTGCCAAGGAGTAGACTACGCGAGCTTATATCTAGTTGTGGGAACGTTCACAAATTGGATATTGTAGAAGAAAAATTTTCATTATAAATTGAATTAATAAGTTGATTCATGAATGTCAATTCTTGATATAATTAATATTGATACAGTTAAAATCAAAAAGATAAAAAAGAAATATAGGATTTTATCTTCTTCTTGATTTTGCCTTTGATTTTGGTTTCGGTTTTGCCTTTGATTTTGGTTTCGGTTTTGCCTTTGATTTTGGTTTCGTCATTCCTTTCTTAACCGCCTTGCTCGGACCACCACCAATCTTAAACATCTTGGTTCCGCAAACCGAACATGTCCCCTTAATCGCAGGTCTTCCATTTTTCATTATTACCTGTTGTTCGCCCTTAATCGGCCTTTTTGCTTTACATTTTACACAATAACCTTCAGTTGCCAACATATTCAAGTTTATGGCGGTTCCTTATAAGAATAGCTCCGACGCATTTCTATTGGGGCGCCTACCTAGTCAATATATCGTATTGTTCTCTTACTCGGTGATGATGATTTATTACCTAATTTTATTGGTTATGAGTATTTTATGCATCTAGAGCCAGTCAATTTCAAACTTGATGAATTATATCTACACGATCTTTCTACCGAATAAAAGATATGTAGTATGTCCAATCATTCGCATTGATGGCCTTGTTTTTCCCTCTCTCGCCTCTATATTGCGTATCATGAGTTCTGTGCTCTCTATATCTATAAATCCCACTTCATTGAGGTGTTTAGAGGTTTTTTCCAATTGGTTCATAGTCGGACATATTATTGCTACAGATCCACTGTTTTTGAGGCATTTATGAACAATCTGTAAGACACTCCAAGGATCTCCCAAATCAATTATCGCAATATCAATGTCAGAAAGTTCCAGTTGCTCCTTCGTTATATCATGTTTAAACATTGAAACATTTTTTTCCATACCTGATTTTTTGAGATTCTTTCTTGCGATTTCCATGAATTGTTCATTGACGTCATATGTAAAAATGTGACCTGAAGATCCTACGAGACTAGCAAAGAACGTGGTTAATGATGCACTTCCGGTACCTATCTCAAGAACATTAGATCCACTTTTCAACCCAGTTCTTATTGCAATATATCCCAGATCCTTAGGATAAACTATCTGAGTCTTTCTGTCTGACTTCATCACAAAATCATAAATTGTTGGTTCCATCACGTACACTTTTTTTTGTTTAGTTGTAATTACTGAAGAACCATACTCAAGTCCTAGTATCTGATCAAAATCTATAATTCCTATGTGCGTGTGAAGTTTCTTACTTTTTTCTATCCTAGTTAACCAGTTCTTATTTGCCTGATAAAAAAATAAAACGTAAGCCCCTTCACTTATTTTCATCTAAGAATGAGTTTACATAGTGGTAAAAAAATCTTCCAATAGTCTTCTATTTGTATTTGGATTAATGAATATAAGAGACTAATGCGTTTACCCATCATAATCTTATATAAAATTGAAATTAGCTTCATTGTATTCTGGGGGAAAAGATAGTAACTATTCTATCTTTGAAATGAACAAACGAGGACATGATATAGTATGTTTAATTTCTATAGTGCCTATGATTAGCGATAGTTTACTCTTTCATTTTCCTAATATTCGTTTTACAAGAATGCTGGCCCAAGCTATTGAGTTGCCCATGAGAAACTTTCATTCAAACAGTTCAGATTTAAGCGATGAGGTACTAGTCCTTGAAAAAGCACTTGTGAGTATTAAAGATGAATTTGGTGTACAAGGGATAGTTCATGGTGGGATATCAAGCAATTTTCAAAAAAGGAATTTTGAAACAGTCTGTAAGAAATTGAGATTGTTAGTTTTTTCTCCATTATGGAAATTAGATCCAAGTAGCTATCTTCATAAATTGATAGACCAAAAATTTGAAATTATTATTGTTGGTGTTTCAGCGTTGGGTTTGGGTCCAGAATGGCTCGGGACAATGTTGGATCATGATAACGTGAAAAAATTGGAATCATTGTCATTGAAGTATGGATTTAACTTAAATTTTGAAGGAGGCGAGGCGGAAACAATTGTTGTTGACTGTCCGTTATACAGGAAAAAATTTCGGATCAAACAAGGAATGGTCAAATGGAATGGAAATAATGGAATATTTGAAATAACAGATTATGAATTAATAGATAAATAAATGTTAGACAATCTTCGCTCAAGTCTTGGAGCAGCTTTAAAAAAATTAGTGGGAGCATCAGACGTAAACGAAGAATTAATTGATTCTTTGTGTAAAGATGTACAAAGAGCCCTCCTTCAATCTGATGTCAATGTCAGATTGGTATTAAGTATAACTCAGAATTTGAAAAAAAGATCTCTGGAAGAGTCTCCTCCTAAGGGATTGTCAAGGAAAGATCACATAGTCTCAATCCTTTATGATGAACTTTCCAGATTGATGGGTTATAAGGGAGATATTGCTCCTCAAAATAAACAACCTGAAAAACAAGTCATTTCATTTTCCCCAGGAAAACTCAATGTTGTATTGATGTTTGGTATCCAAGGAAGTGGAAAAACAACAGTTACTGCAAAGCTGGCTAGATGGTTAACAAAACACGGATACCACGTAGGGGTTATTGGAGCAGATACTTGGAGACCAGGCGCCCTTACCCAACTTAAGATGAATTGCGTTAAAATTAATGTTGACGTATTTGGAGACGAATCTACTAAGGATGCTACTTCAATAGTTAAGAATGGAATAAGTTATTTTAGGAATGCAAGAGCTGATGTAGTAATAATTGATACTGCTGGCAGACACAAAGATGAAGCAGAACTTTTAGAAGAAATGAAAAGCATGTATGATATTTCAAAACCAGATTTGATTTTATTAGTAATTGATGGAACAATAGGTCAGCAGGCATATAGTCAGGCAAAGTCATTCCATGATACGGTTCCGGTGGGAGGTATCATTATAACAAAGCTTGATGGAACTGCAAAAGGGGGTGGGGCATTGGCGGCATCTGCAGTAACGGGTGCAAAAATTTTCTTCATTGGAAACGGTGAAAGGATTGATGATCTTGAAGAGTTTAGCCCGACAAGATTTGTGGGAAGATTGTTAGGGATGGGAGACATAAAAGCAATTTTAGATTTAGCGAAAGATTTGGAATTACAGGCAGATGAAAATCAGTCTAAACGGGTATTAAGCGGTAAAATGACAATAGAAGACTTTTATTCGCAGATGGAAAGTGTCGGAAAAATGGGATTTAGAAACATTATTGATAATCTACCAGGTTTGTCAGGGGTAGTCAAGGAAGATCAATTGGATGTGATTCAGGGTAAATTGGAGAAATGGCGGTATATTATCCAGTCAATGACAAAGGAAGAGAAAAGGAATCCTGAGGTAATAAATGATTCACGACGAAAGAGGATAGCAAGAGGCTCTGGTGTAGCTGAACATGATGTCAAGGACCTCATAAAGAATTTCAATAATTCAAAAAGCATGATAAAACAAAGCAAGGGTAGACAAATGCAAGGTATGCTTAGACGATTGGGAATAGGATAAATAGATACACTTAATTGAAAAATAATTTTGAATACAACTTATGCAATTGGTGCTTAAAAAGACAATATATTAAAAACTATCGTCTCAAAAAAATAGTTGAGGATTGTGAAGTATGTCATGGAATAGAGAACCAGATACACAAAATATCTTACAAAATAATTGAAGCAACAAGAGATTATCAATATGATACCTTCCTGATTGGATTGACATTAGATCACAGCTTTTATGACAATGAAGATAAGTTTAGATCAAGATTCAAGATAAGAGGAAAAGAGAACATCAAAGCAAGTCTTTTACGTGAAATTAGAAAAACTTTTGGTAAAATCTCTAATAAGAGAATTGATTTGAATTCTCCCGACATTACTGTGAACCTACAAATAGGTAAAAAATTTGAAACTACTGTAGCTGTGAATTCAAGTACAGTTATCCTAAGCGGACGATACTGGAAACCAAAAAGATTTCGATCAATATCTAAGAATTCTGACAAGGATGATTGTTTAGAAATTAATCAACGTCATATTGAAAACCTCTTGAAAAAAAAATTGATGACTCTTTTTCATTCTGAATCCATTATTTTTTGGCCTCTCGGCAAGGAGGAACCTGAAAGTTTGGTGCTCGGTAATGGAAGACCATTCTATGTAACAATTAAGAATTCAAAATTAATTAGGTTCAAACATGGATTTTCAATTCGATCGAACGGACTAATATTCAACATAAAAGAGAAGCTTCCAATTTTACCTATGGCAGTACCTTTTTACATGAAGAAAGTCAGAACACTTGTCACATGCGAGAATAATCTAATATCATCGGATCTAAAATTAATCAATGATTCAGGAATCAGAATTATCGAATCTTACAGTAAAAGAAACAAGAGTTGGAAATTCGTTTATCAAATGCAGTCCGAACTGAAGTCTCAAAAAAAATTTGAACTAATAATTATATGTGATAACAGATTTCCAATTAGGAAATTTATTAATGGCGATGAGAGTATATCACCAAATTTATATCAGATACTGGGCAAAAGATGCATATGTGACTTTTTTGATATATTAGATATATTCAGCGAAGATGATTTTCTAAATTAAGAATATGTTCCCATCAAATGAGTAACCTAACCTTCACTATATGCGAAATTAACTAAGGGTAGGGTGTTCTATTTTGTCTTTTGTCTGAATTCCGTAAAGCCACATTTACCACAGGTATTTCTATCCTTGTGTTCTGCCATGAAAACGCCCTTTCCACATCTAGGACAATCTCTCTTTTTCCGAGTTAGCTTGTCCCCAGAAATATCATAGAATGAATATATTTGAGATTTTGGATCTTTCTTTTTTTCTGCCATAATCAAATTCCTTAATTATTTCTTTGATTTCCCCTTTTCTGAAGTTTGTTGTTTTTCTTTGAGTTTTTCAGCTTTTGCTTCGTCAATGATTTTTTTTCTTTCCGCCTTTTCTAAAAGTCTCATTGATAGGTATTGTGGTAAAGTTTCCTTAGCGCTTTTTTCATCATTGTAAATATGAAAAAAGGCACTAACATCAGTACTTCCTTTGTTGCATTTGATTTCTATCGGGACAATTGTCTTTGAATCAACTTTATTTGCCTTGGATATTGTCTCAATTGCATCTTTTTTCTTGATATTTCCAGGTACATTTCTAAAAATGACCTGGAGTTCTCTCCGATTCATTAATTGATTATCATAATCACGTAACACTACCAAATCAGTACTCATATTAGTGTAAATCGAATCAATTTTTTACTCATATAAGGATTTCCAATCATGTTCTACGAAAGCCTAGGGAAATACGGGTCCGATGGGAATGATATTCCTAGTAGTTCGATAAATAGACTCGCTTGTATTGTATGTGCCTAAGCTTTAAACTTTACTCAAATTTCTGCCGATACTAGATCATGAAAATTACAATTTGTCGAACATATGCTTAATGTTTCAAGGGTAAGAAAAATAGAAAATAGTAAGAATTGGTTATGATATATAATAATCTTGCTGAAATAAACTATATATATTTTATTAAACATTTACAGTATACCTAAACACCAACTGGGACAATTGGTTGTTTCTTGTTTATCGCATCCGAGAAGTCCCAGTTGTTTTATGTTATGACTTCAGAACAGCATCATTATAAAAGACTTTATTTTCTAGAATATTTTTCATTAGTTCATTCAAAGTATCTTTTTCTCCTCTTATCACACATATCAAAAATTTTATGGTATTGCAGCACTATCTAATACATGATCTTGTGATAATTTGGTCATCGACATTATTATGATAGTTATAGCTATCAAAGACGTCGGTTCTGGCAGTTTCAACATCTACTGCGATCAATAGTAATCTTGGTCCTCCTTTCTCATAATATGTATTTAATTGGATAGCTTAGTTTGCAGCAATGAAAATCTATTTAAAATATAAAATTCATAATTAAATAATGGAGAGTATGAAATGCGACCATTGTAAGAAAAACATCCATCTCTAAATCAATTTTTAGATATTTTCGGATGCAATGATTGCTATCATAAACTAGTTTCTAAAGTATACTATCCAAATGCTATGGAAGCATAAATGAATATTAGATTTTGCAATTTTTGTAAATTCTACGACCTTTACTTATGCCTATTTAATTAACATCTAATTGATCTCTCACTCTTTGGTACAGCCTATTCATTGTGACAGGTTTTTCAATAGTTGAGTTTATCACTGCTTCTTTCATATATTGCTGGTACAATTCTTCTTCCTCATAATTATAGGCACTCATCAATATCGTTCTTACTTTAGGATTTGAATCCTTTACTTTTTTGAGTAATTCTAATCCGTTTAGACCTGGCATTCTTAGATCAGAAATAACTAGAGTATAGCTCTCTTTGTTCTCTGTAAAGTGTTCAAATGCATTGATGGGATCGATGAAGGAGAAAACTGAAACTCCATCAATATTTTGGCGCAAAGCCTCGTGAAAGAATGTAGCAGTACTCACATCGTCATCTACTACGCTAACGATTCTGTCGTTACTAGACATGCAAGGCTCAATCCTCTAAGGCAACTATAAGCAACGAATAATAAAAACTTAAGCCTGAGGGGAGGTTTAAGAGGGTATTAGGACGAGGGATCTTCCTATCAGATCCAATGAATGATGCGATATACTGTCAAATGAAAAATAAATAATTATCTAAATTCAATAATTTCGTCTGCAGTTACTTTTAATGGATTGCTAGAACGGTCTCCATATTCTTCTTTGTTAATTTATCATTGAATAAACTTGTTCCAAAAGTTCCTTTCTGCTTACCGGTTTCGCCATGAAATGTCTTTTTCCCTTTAAAGGGTACACTTTGCTATTGTGAGTATTGTAAGACTCCACACTACTCAGTGCTGTGATAAATAGTGTCTTGATGTTCGAATCCCGTGATTTAAGGTGGTCATATAATTCAAAGCCATTAATTTTAGGCATCTTAATGTCCAATATGGCCAAGTCATATAGATTTGGTTTGAATTTTTCCAAAGCGAGAACCGGATCTGTAAAGTAATCTATATCAAATCCATAATTTCTGAGCATCGTTTCAAAGGTTCCACCTACGTCTTTTTCCTCATCGACTATCAAAATTCGCTTATTCACTTGAGCCATTTACCCCAAATCCCGAACTAATTACCTTATTTCTAAGAATTACCCTTATTTTTACACTTCGGTAAATAAATATAGTCTAAATGAATTTTTGATTAAAAAGTGATTTTTCATTACGGAAAAAAGTCAGAGAACAAATTAAGATATTCTTAGCGTTACCTTCTAAGTATACAGATATTTTTACAATAACGTTCTAAGAAATAGAAATATTTTTATACCAACCAAATCCCTAAAGTTAATAATTAACAACTGATGGGAGGAATTTATAGTTTGAATGAACAAGAACCAACCAATTTCCCACCAGTTGTTTCTGGTTGCGTTATAATTTGGTGTACTACATACTATAAAAGGGCTTACGTAGAATGTTATAAGAACATATGAATTAGTAACGTTATTCTCTATGAAACTCTGATTGTTTTATAAAATAATCA